>Ga0007795_10000160_pt1 | contig 17932 bp, 16 predicted proteins | sample CryBogmetaGMA1M_FD_60369 | JGI IMG/M metagenome (GOLD analysis project Ga0007795, IMG submission 60369) | Freshwater microbial communities from Crystal Bog, Wisconsin, USA - MA1M | ecosystem: Environmental > Aquatic > Freshwater > Lake | place: Crystal Bog, Wisconsin, USA | collected 2009-07-06
TGGAACGACTCCGCGCTTGACGAAGGCTGCCGCCATCTTGGCGCTCTGAGCCATGACCCGAATGTCGCACCCCAGGGCCGTGTCGAGACCATACCCCGCCGCCGAGCCATTCAGGGCGCAAATGGTCGGCTTATCCATGGCAAACAGGACGGTCGGTGGGGTGTTGCGCAGGTCCAGATTGACCGAAACATTGTTTGGCTGAGAGCCGATCCCAGACCCCTGGGTGGCGTCCACGAGGTCAAGACCCGCGCAGAAGGCGCGCCCCGTCCCAGTCAGGATCACGACGCGAACAGCTGGGTCTTCATTGGCCTTGATCAGAAGCTGTGTGATCTGGGCCAGCATGGGGCCTGAAATCGTGTTCAGACGCTCCGGGCGATTTAGCGTCAGGGTCGCAATGCCCTCGCTGACATCATAGAGAACTTCATCGGTGGAATCGGCGCGAACTTGGGTCACGGAGTCAGTCATGGTTTCCATCCCTTGATTTCGCCTCAGCTAAGAGCGGGAGCATGCCCTGCGCAACCTTTTTCCATCAGGTGACCGCCGCGACCTCAGCATATCTCGGCTCGCGCCAAGCTTCAGTGGCCATAATCTGCGCCAGATGATCAACGGCATCCCAAACGTCAGCAAAGCCGATATAGAGGGGCGTCAAGCCAAAGCGCAGAATATCTGGTGCTCGAAAATCGCCGATGACACCGCGATCGATGAGGGCCTGGACGATGGCATAGCCATTGGGATGCCTGAGCGCCACCTGACTGCCCCGCTGCGCACCGCCCAGTGGACAGGCCGGGGTCAAGCCGTCGCATCTGTCTTGAACCAAGGTGAGAAAGAGGTCCCCAAGGGCCATCGACTTCGCCCGAACCATCCCCATGTCGATCCCCTCGAAGACGCTGAGGGCTGCGTCTAAGGCCGACATATTCAGCACCTGAGGCGTACCGCACAAAAGCCGTGCCATGCCCATCCCGGGCAGGTAATCATCGTCAAAGGCAAAAGGTTGCGCATGGCCCATCCAGCCCGTCAAGGGCGACTTGAATGTGCCCTGATGGCGGCGGGCGACATAGGCAAAGGCTGGGGCACCTGGCCCGCCATTCAGATACTTATAGCCACACCCAACGGCAAGGTCGGCACCGGAGGCGGTCAGATCTACGGGCAAGGCCCCCGCCGAGTGGCTGAGATCCCAGAGGGTCAGGGCACCGACCTCGTGGGCCTTGGCGGACAAGGCCGCCATGTCATGGAGTTCGCCGGTCTTGTAGTGGACCTCCGTCAGCAAAAGCAGGGCCACAGACTCGTCAAGCGCTGCAGCAAGCTCCGCCCTCGGGGTCACGCGGATTTCAAGTCCCGGCTTCAGATCAGCAAGTCCCTGCAGGATATAAAGATCACTGGGGAAATTTCCCGGCTCGGTGACAATCACATGCCGGTCGGGCCTCAGGGCAAGGGCACCCGCCGCCAGCTTGAACAGGTTCACTGAGGTGGAATCGCAGGCGATAACTTCGTCGGGATACGCGCCGATCAGGGGGGCAATCTTGGCCCCAACCTTGGCCGGCAGGTCGATCCAACCGGCAGTATTCCAGCTCCGGATTAGGTCCCTCCCCCACTCGTCAGCGACCACCTTTGCCAATCGCGCCGGAACCGCCTTGGGCAAGACACCGAGGGAGTTTCCGTCCAGATAGATCACCCCTGGGGGGACCTCGAACAAGGCGCGGTGCCCCGCCAAGGGATCGACGGCGTCAAGGGCAAGACAGTCTTCCCGGGTCACTCGCGTCAGGATCCTGTAGCCGAATAGTTGGGTTGGTCGATGGCGATCTGGTCCGTGATATTGGCCTTTAGCGCCGTCAGAAGGCCCGGCGTCTCGGCATCCATATCGCCAGAGCGCAGCCTTTCGCACAGCACGGCATTGAGGGTGTTCACATTCCCTGACACACCCAACAGCTGGGATAGGCGCTCAACTGCAGCGGCGTCAGCCTGTGGACCCAGCAAAATTTCCCGTTTCACCACAGACAGGACATTGGCCGCGACCCGCGCCAGAAAGGCATCCCTGGGCGGGAGGCTTGGCCGGATGCTGTCGATCCACTTGGCAACGGCGTCGACCAGTTCGTCAGCTCTTGGGTTCTCAATCATAGGCCCGCCTCCAAAAGGTTCACCAGATCGATTTCAGTTTCAGATACGCGCCGACCAATCATCGGTCGTTCCACAGAGGTCGTCGCGCCTGAGGCATAGCTGGAATACATCAGCAGGCACATAACGCCCCACTTCAGGGATCCCAGGGCTTGCCAGTAGCGGACCCGGCTTAAGGGGATTTCGATCCCGCTCGCCGCGGCATATCCATCAAGCAGGTCCTGATAGTCCCCAAACCCGCCCACAGGCTTTGAGCTAACCCCAAAGCGCCAGGAATTCACACAAAGCCAGGACAGGTCTTCGGCCGGATCACCCAGGTGCGACAGCTCCCAGTCAAGAACTGCGGCAACGCCATCGCTTTCATTTATGATCAGGTTTCCGTTCCGAAAATCCCCGTGCAGCAGGACCTCTGGCATGGGCTCTGGGGCATGTTTCCGCAGGTGCTGGAAGGCCAGTTCCAGAATGGGGCGCTCTGTGCCGAAGCTGCGATAGAGGGTTTCATAGCGATCCAGCTCGCCAATGGCGTCGGCAGACTTCAAGGGCATTGCACCAGGCGGAATACTGTGGATCTGGGCCAAAATCCGTCCACACTGGCCAGCCAGTGCGGGACGGATGGCCTCGAAACGCGGATCGGTGACAATCTTGCGGCCGAGGGTCTCCCCAGCAATCCGCATCGTGATATGGGCCTCGCCCAGTCCATCCTCCGGCTGGCAAAGCCGGACCAGGGGGGCCACAGGCGCACCCGCGGCATGGGCCGCCGTGATCAGGGCCGCCTCGGTGGCAAGGGATGTTGACCTCGCAGACTCCTCGTCAAAGGGCCCGGGACGGCGGCGCAGGATCATTTCCTGGCGCCCCTCGGGGCCCTCAGCGACAAATGCCCAGGTCTCCATGCTCGCACCAGCAGACAGCCTTTGGACTTCGGATACCGTCGCAAACCCCAGCTTGGGGGCAAGGGCCAGCAGGCCTTCTGAAATATCGACTTCCATGACGTTAGGGCGCCTCGCGTCTTCTGGGACTTGACGATCTGGAGTTCAGAGCGCCGGCTTGTAAATCGTCAAAATGACCGGTGACAACTCTAGACCGATGACCAAAGGGAAACGCCATGAACTTTAATATCGACCCCGAACTTGTCGCCTATCTGGCCGAGCTGGACGCCTTCATCGAGGCAAAGATCAAGCCTCTGGAGAATAAGGACGACAACATAAAATACTTCGACCACCGCCGCGAATACGAGCGTACCGACTGGGAAGCCGGTGGCCTGCCAAAGCATGAATGGGAGGCCCTTCTCGGGGAAGCGCGCAAGCTGGCCGATGAAGCGGGCCACCTGCGCTTTGCCTGGCCGCCTGAAATGGGCGGCAAGGGCGGCTCGAACCTGGCTATGGCGGTGATCCGCGAGCATCTAGCCGCCAAGGGACTAGGCCTACACAACGACCTGCAAAACGAACACTCAATCGTGGGCAATAACCCCTTCATCCTTATGTTCAAGGAATTCGCCACCAATGCTCAGTATGAGCGTGACGGCGACAAGCTGCTGGCCGGGAAGATGCGCACAGCCTTCGGCCTGACCGAGCCGAACCATGGGTCGGATGCCACCTTCATGGAAACCACGGCGGTGCCCCAAGACCGCGACGGCAAGCCCGGCTGGCTGATCAACGGCGAGAAGATGTGGACCACTGGCATGCATGTGGCCACCCACATGATGACCTTCGCCCGGACCAGCGGCAAGGATGGCGATGCCACGGGCATTACCTGCTTCATCATCCCCACAGATACGCCTGGCCTGAAGATCGAGGAGTATTTGTGGACCTTCAACATGCCCACCGATCACCCCCGGGTCAGCCTGACCGACGTCTGGATCCCCGAAGACAGTTACTGGGGTGCCATCGACCGTGGGTTGGGCCTGGGGCAGAGCTTTGTGCACCAGAACCGCATACGTCAGGCGGCCTCATCCCTGGGTGCGGCGGTTTACTGCATCGAAGAGAGCGTGAAATACGCCCGGACCCGCAAGCCCTTCGGCAAGGCTCTGGCTGATAATCAGGCCATCCAGTGGCCCCTGGTCGAATTGTCGACTCAGGCTGAAATGCTCCGGCTTCTCATTCGCAAGACCGCCTGGGAAATGGACCACATGGATCACAAGGAAATCGAACGTCAGATTTCCGACAAGGTCTCCATGTGTAACTATTGGGCCAATAGACTGGTCTGCGAGGCCGCTGACCGGGCCATGCAGGTTCACGGCGGGATTGGCTATTCCCGCCACAAGCCCTTCGAGCACATTTATCGCCATCACCGTCGCTACAGGATCACCGAGGGCTCGGAGGAAATCCAGATGCGCAAGGTTGCGGCCTTCCTGTTCGGCTTTATGGGGCCCAGGAAAAAGCTGTTTGCCGAAAGCGACGCCAAGAACGATTACGTCCAGCCAGTCCCTGCGCGGCACTAACTGGACCCAAATTGGGGAGGCGGAATCCCGCCTCCCGCGAAGCTGGTATCAGCGTACGGGCCTTGCCGACGAGATACGGTCGTTGAGGCCTGAGGAGGCGAGGTCGATGACGTCTCCGCTTCTGACAATGCAGCGGCCGTGGAAGTTTATCAGATCGCAGAGTTCCCACCGGCCATAGGCGCGGAATGAACTGGCCCTATTGGCGAAGCCCGACCGCAGGAGGTTGGGTTGCGGTCCTCTGAGGGTGTAGCTAGCACCGCGAAACCGCGAGTGCTCATACAATGTAATGGACCCGTGCGAAGGCGGACGATGACCCGGGTTTGGGCCATACCCATAACCGGGATTGTAACCACCACCATGGTTCGGGCCGGGATTATAGCCGGAGCCACCGGTTCCACCGCCGGGATGGTAACCAGAGCCACCAGAACCGCTACCGCCCGGATTATAGCCTGAGCCACCGGGGTTCCCGCCACCATTGCCTGGATTATACCCGCCGCCCTGCCCGTTGCCGGGGTTACTTCCGGAACCACCATTCATGGGCGGGCGAGCCTGTGAAAAGGCAGGATTTACGGCCGATACAGAAATCAGCACAACAATAGCAGCAGAACCAATCACCTTGAAATTCACTTCAATTCTCCGTTTTTATCTTATATTTTAATGATTTAAGCTGAGAAACGCCGCGCGCCATCCAGCCATGTAGAGTGAATGGAGATCTTCTGGATTTCATCGGGCGGAACCAAGTTCGGGTCCTTTTCGAGGACAACGAAATCTGCAGCCTTTCCCTTTTCGAGGCTACCGCAGACATGATCCAGATGGCACTGCCAGGCCGCATCAATGGTCATGGCGCGAATGGCCTGCATGGGCGTGATGCGCTCGGCCGGATTGAGGATATCACCCCCATCAATCATGTCCCGAACCACAGCGTTTTGGATGCAGCGCAGGGGATCAATGGGCGTGACATTGTAATCGGAGTGAAGCGAAATTCTCAGCCCGCCCTTCAGGGCGGAACGGCAGGGATCCAGACGGTCAGCGCGCGCCGGGCCCAGAATATTGTCTCTGAATGCCCGCCCCCAGAAGTGCACATGGCCAATCAGAAAGGACGGCGACAGACCCAGCGTTGCCATGCGCCCAATCTGATCATCATGAAGAATGCTGCAGTGCTCGATCCTGTGCCGCAAGGGACGACCACCGCCGGGCCCAACGACCTTCTCGAAAGCCGATAGCACCGTATCTATGGCCGCATCGCCATTGGCGTGAACCCCGATCTGCCAGCCCACATCGTGGGCTTGGCGAATGACATGCTCAATTTCCTCGGGGGTATAGTTCAAGGCCCCACGGTTTTCGGAATTCAGATAGGGCGTCCTTTGGTATCCCGTCCCGCCCTGGTTTGAGCCATCTGCCCAGGCCTTGATGCCGTTCAGTGAAAAGCGCCCAGCCCTCACCCCAGGTCGAAGCCCAAGTTCCGTCCATTTCGCAAAATGGGTCGAAACCAGAAAACCCGCATAGCGGACCCCAGGATCCCCCGCCATGACCTTGTCGATCAGGGCAAGATCGGCCTCAGCAAACAGCCCGCCAATGCCACAGTCATGCACGGCGGTGCAGCCTTTGGACGCCGCATCATCCAGGTCGGCCCTCAAGTAGCCTGCGAGTTGCTCAAGCGTTGGATTGGGCAGTTTGGCGATGAAGGGTTGAAAGGCTCCGGGCTCCTCAAGTCGACCCGACAATTCGCCGCTGGCGTCTCGACCGAACCGGGACTGCGGCGGATCTGGGGTATCGCGGGTGATCCCCGCCAACTGGATGGCCTTACTGTTGACATAGGCAACGTGGCCGTTGGACTCCAGGACAAAGACCGGGGTCGAAGGAGCGAGCAGATCAAGGTCAGACCTGGAGAAGGGCTTGCCAGCCATGATCGAGGGATCCAGCATCTTACCCTGAACCCAGCCCCCCTCGGGGGTCTGCGCCGCCGCGGCCTTAATCTTCTGACGCGCCTCGTCCAGAGTTGCCGTTGTGAAGGGCCCGACATCCAGCCAGGGCCTCAGACCACAGAAGTTGGAATGCATATGCGGGTCAACGAACCCCGGCAAAACAGTTGCAGCCCCAAAATCGACCACCTTGGTCTTCGCCGTCCGAAGCCCAAGTATCGAAGCTCTGTCACCTGTCGCGATAATCCGGCCCTGACTGACCGCCACGGCCTGTGCCGTCTGCTTTCCAGCGCCCAAGGTGTAGAAGCGTTTGGCCAGAAAAATCTGGTCTGGCTTGCCTGTGTTTGGCACCGCGGCCAGGACGGGCGTCGCACCCGCCATTCCAAGGCCCGCTCCAAGGCCCCGAAGAACATCTCGCCGTCCGACATAATCGCGCATAAAGCGGTTAAACCTGGCGTCGCAAGCATTACACATAAGCGTTTCCCCCGGGATCGCTGGGCGTTCAGAAGCCGGATAGCGCCAAAGCTAAACAGGCCAGCTCACGCGTCTCAGCACGATCCCAATACTTGGCAGAAAGTGTGCTTTGCCGGGCTAGGGCAGACAAGAGAAATTATTGTGAAGCGCCGCGACCTGTCGATCCTGAGGAAATTCCGACCAAGATTTAGGAGAACCTCTCGTCCAAAAACCCGGGCAAGGTGTCTGGCAAACCCAGCAGGGGCCCAGAAGACAGCAACAGAACGATCTCATCGCCTTTGAGGTGCGAAAGCGCCTCAATGGCTTCTAAGGCCGTTTCCACGCCTAGGGTCGGGGTTCCGGTTGCTGCAGTCCGCGCCAGGATTTCGCCAAAGGTGGATTGCTGGTGGCTCGCTGCACCGTGAGCCGGCGGCGGGCAGATCAGCACCCGCGCCGCACCTTCGAACACCGTGTCATACCAGTTTAGCGCATCCCGGGATCGCCAGCTGAAGGTGTGGGGCTCAAACACCACCGTCAGGGGGCGGTGCGGAAAATGCAGGCGAACCGCCTCTATGGCAGAGCGGGCTTTTTCGTAGGACGATCCAAACCCTTCGATCACCGGCACACGGGAGGTGGTGGTCAAGCGGTCTAGCCGCCGTCTTATTCCCTCAAAACTCGCCACACCCGCAGCGAAGGCGCGGGGCGACACCAATCCCCGTGTCAGCAGGTAAGCACCAACACCGACGATGTTCTCGATATTGTGGGCGCCAAGGAGGCGGGTTGCCAGATTAACGGCCTGCCCCTGGGGTCCGACCAGGGTGAAGGTCGAGGTCTCGCCATAGACTATATTGCGGCTGAACCAGCCCTCACAGGGTTCGGTATCGTACCAGACGACGCGGGCGCTGGTCTCATGAGCTACGGCGCGGATCGCCGGATGATGCCTCAGGACGCAGATGCCCTCGGCCGGGAGTGCCTTTAGAAGATCAACGAAAGGCACCTCATAGTCTGCAAAGGTCGGGAAGACATTGACGTGATCATGGATCAACGACGTCAGTAGCAGGTGCTGTGGATGGTAGAGGGCAAACTTCGAGCGTAGGTCGCCATTACCGATGATGTATTCATCCCCCTCCAGCACCATGTCCGGTGCCTGCCCCCAATGCCCCGTCTCTGGCAGGGACGCTGAGATGGCACCGATCATCCAGCCCGCATCCACCCCGGCCTGACGCAGAATGTGCGCCATCAAAGCTGTGCAGGTGGACTTGCCAAAAGACCCAGCGATCACCGTATTGATCCGCTCGCCGGTAAACCGCCCAACCAGTTCGGCAAAATTGGTAATGGCGACTCCTCTGGAGCGTGCCGCAACCACTTCGGGATTGTCCTCGCCCCCGAGCTTGGCGCTTGCCCCAAGAACCAGCACATCGAGATCTGGCGGCAGATTGGCGGCATCGAAGCGATAGGTCACCGGAAACCCAAGTCCCGCCACATAGGTGGACATCGGTGGGAAGACATCAGCGTCAGACCCCGAGACCTGATGGCCCGCGTCGCGCATCATCAGGGCCACGGCGCTCATGCCGGCCCCGGCTATGCCGGTGAAGTGAATTCGCAATTTAGTCCCGCTCACGAGTCTGTCGTTAGGGTTTGATTAACCAACGCAACAGAGTCTGTCCCTGTCTTCTTTGAAGGCACCCACCATCACAAACTTTTTCAGCCCGGCGCTATTGCCGGGCTTTTTTTTGATCTTGAACTTTGCCGCCTCCCCCCCGCCGCACTTAGCTCATTCCGAGACGATATCTGGGAGACATAGGTGGCTAAGCCCCCATCAGGCTTCACGCCCCGGCTCCCGCCCAAGGATGAGTTTACGCCCCACCGGTCCCCCAGGCGTAGGCCGAGGTCTGAGTTTTAGGGCCGCCAGTCGACCAAACACCCGAAATGCGGCCTCTTTGGCCAAGCACAGACCTGCGACCTGGATACCGGCCTCCGCCGTCATGAACGGGGTTAGGAGTGACCCTGGCCCATCATCCACAGCCCAAAAACCGAACTTGGCTTGCGCACCTCGACGGCGCGGTCTATACGCCCGGCCTCTAACGATGATCCCCGATAGCTCAGCTGGTAGAGCAGTCGGCTGTTAACCGACTTGTCGCAGGTTCGAGTCCTGCTCGGGGAGCCATCGTCAGAATTTTTCCCCGGATGACCAGACCCAAAACGGCGCGCCTGCGCTAGGATGCCCTATGGCCTGGACTCGCACCTATGATGAAGCCGAACCCCAGAGGGTCAATCGCTGGCTAGCGCAGAATGGCGTGTGCTCCCGTCGCGAAGCCGAATCCCTGATCACGGACGGACTGGTCAGCATTGACGGCGAAACCGTTGCAGATCCTGGCCGAAAGATCAGCCAAGGCCAGACGCTTATCCTGTCCGACAAGGCCCAAACCCAGTTGGCGTCCAGCCTGACCGTGGTGATCCATAAACCGCCAGGCATTGTCTCGGCACATCCGGAACCTGGACAAAGCCAAGCGAGCGATCTGCTAACCCGTAAGGCCTATCGCGGCGAAGGCGCAGCCCCAACCACCCATGGCAAGAGCCTGCCGCCCCTGGGCCGCCTGGACATGGAGTCTCGCGGTCTGCTGATCCTGTCTGAGGACGGTGTCCTGGCCAAGTCGATCATTGGACCAGAGTCGGAACTGGATAAGGAATACCTGGTCGAGGTTCGCGGAACCATTACCCCGCAAAAGCTTGGCATGTTGCGCCATGGCCTACAGCTGGACCGACGCCAGCTACGTCCCGCCAAGGTCAATCTGGTGGAAGATCAGACCCTTCGCTTCATTCTCACTGAAGGTCGCAACCGTCAGATCCGGCGCATGTGCGATCTCGTGAACCTGAACGTTGTGGACCTACACCGCATTCGCATTGGTCCTTTGGAAATTGGGGATCTGCCAGAAGGTGGCTGGCGGACACTGACCCCCAGCGAGCGGGCCCAATTCCTGTCATCTAGCCGGGGCTAGACCGACTGCCCCGCAGACCAGCCGCTAGCCCAGGCCCACTGAAAGTTATAGCCCCCCAACCAGCCGGTGACGTCCACCACCTCGCCAATGAAGAACAGACCCGGGACAGCCTTGGCCTCCAGGGTGCGACTGTCTAGTCCCTCGGTGTCCACCCCGCCCAGAGTGACTTCTGCTGTCCGATAGCCTTCCGAGCCCACCGGCTTAACCCGCCAGTGATTGACTGCGTCGGCCAGCCTACGTAGGACCTTGTCGGAGCAATCGGCGATATTGCCCTTGAGGCCCTCGGCGTCCACCAAATGCTGGGCCAGACGCTTGGGAACGAGGGTGGCCAATACCGTCTGTGGGGATTGCCGGGGCTGGTCGCTGCGTGCGGCGCGCAGGGCTGTGAAGGCGTCGATCCCGGGTGCCATGTCCAGCTCGATCTCCTCGCCTTCCCGCCAGTAGGACGAGATCTGCAATATGGCGGGACCAGACAGGCCGCGGTGGGTAAAGAGCATGGCTTCCGCGAACTTTACCTTTCCGGCCCTTGCCAAGGCGTCGAGGGCAATACCTGTGAGGCTTTTTAGACGCTCCAGCAGGCCAATCTCGAAGGTAAGGGGCACAAGGGCTGGCCGGGTCTCAGTGACCGCCAGACCAAACTGCCGCGCCACATCATAGCCAAAGCCTGTAGCCCCCATTTTTGGAATCGACTTGCCCCCCGTGGCAATCACCAGGGACTGGCAGACCACCTCGTTGCCATTGACGGTCAAACGATAGCTAGCCCCCTCACTGGCAATGCTGGTCACCGTCGAGAGGAGTCTCAAATTGACCCCGGCCTGCCGCATATCCGTCAGCAGGGCGTCGATGATCTCTCGGGCTGAGCCGTCGCAAAACAGCTGGCCCTGAGTTTTTTCGTGATAGGCGATTCCGTGCTGCTCCACCCAGGCAATGAAGTCGGCGGGGCGGTAGCGTCGCAGGGCTGAAATGGCAAAGCGTGGGTTTTGCGAGAGAAAATTCTCAGCCCGGACATCGCGGTTCGTGAAATTGCACCGACCACCGCCGGAAATACGGATCTTCTCGCCCGGAGCCTTGGCGTGATCGATCACCAGAACCCGGCGGCCACGCTTGCCCGCCTCGAGGGCGCACATCATGCCCGCCGCACCTGCGCCGATCACGACGACGTCGAAGGTCTCCACGCCGCCGTCCCTGACCTTGTCCCTAGTCCTTGGCGCGTTCCTGATAAGAGAAGTCGTCGGTCAAGATCACAACCCGGGTACCTGCTGCGATATAGGGCGGCACCATGACCCGAGCGCCATTGGTCAGTATGGCGGGCTTATAGGACGACGACGCCGTCTGGTTCTTTACCGCTGGCTCAGTCTCAGTGATTTCCATCGTCACCAGTCGCGGCAATTCCATAGCGATCGGCACGCCCTCATGGGTCGAAAGAGTGACCGTCATGCCGTCGGCCAGCCACATGGATGCGTCGCCCACCACGTCTTCCGTCGCCGTCACCTGATCAAAGGTTTCGGGGTTCATGAAGTGATAGCCATCGCCATCCTGGTAGAGAAAATTATAGTTGCGATCGTCCACAAACGCCCGCTCCACCTGCTCAGTCGTACGCCAGCGTTCTGACACCTTCACGCCATCGGAAATCCGACGCATGTTCAGCTGGGTCACAGGCGTGCCCTTGCCAGGGTGGATGTTTTCGGCGGTCAGAACGACATAGAGCTTGCCCTCCATATCGACGACGGAGCCTTTACGTAGAGAGCTGGCGGCGACTTTCACGGCGATCTTCCTCGTCTCTTCGCGCGGCCGAAAGACCCGTGCGCGAATGTGCTAAACAAATCAGTTCCCGCGCACCTATACGATTGCGGACAAAATCTCTAGTCACGCAGGCCCTCTGCGGCCCTTTCCGGGACCCTTCTTGTGTCTGAGCCAAAATCTTCCCCCTGGTGGAGCCCTGAAAAGCACGCGGATCGGCGGCCCATGTTGCTGGCCCGCAACCGCATCACCGCAGCTATTAGGTCCTGGTTCGATGCCCATAATTTTCTCGAAGTCGAGGTCGCCGCCCTGCAGATCTCGCCCGGCAATGAGGCCCATCTCCACGCCTTTGCCACCGAAGCCCTTGGCTTGGATGGCAGCAAGGCTCCCCTCTATCTGCACACATCGCCAGAATTTGCCTGCAAGAGTTTGCTGGCGGCAGGGGAGCGTAAGATCTTCAGCCTGGGTAAGGTCTGGCGTAATCGAGAGCGCGGCCCCCTGCACCATCCAGAATTCACCATGCTGGAATGGTATCGGGTGGAAGAAGGCTATGAGCAACTCATGGCAGACTGCGCCAACCTCATGGCCCTGGCCGCGGAGACGGCGGGGGCCAAAGCCTTCCGGTTTCGCGATCGGACTTGCGATCCCTTCGCACAGCCCAGACGCCTGACCCTAGCTGAGGCCTTCAACGACATGGCCGGAATTGACCTGCTCGCCACCCTTGATCAGGAGGGCGCGACGGATCGGGATCGGTTGGCCGACGCCGCCAAGACCGCTGGTATTCGCGTGGCGGCCGACGACACATGGGCCGATGTCTTCAGCCGTGTGCTGGTGGAGAAGATCGAGCCCTATCTGGGCTTGGGCTGTCCGACCTTGTTGTGCGAATACCCGGTCCCGGAAGCCGCCCTCGCCCGGCCCTGCCCCCATGACCCACGGGTGTCAGAACGCTTTGAGCTCTATGCCTGCGGCGTGGAACTGGCCAACGCCTTTGGGGAACTGACAGACCCAGTCGAGCAGAGGAAGCGCCTCAAAGCCGAGATGGACGAAAAGGCTAGGATCTATGGGGAGCGTTATCCCGTAGACGAGGATTTCCTAAGTGCTCTGGCCATCATGCCGCAGGCCTCCGGTGCCGCCCTGGGATTTGACCGTTTGGTCATGCTGGCCGTGGGCGCTGAGCGGATAGATCAAGTCCTGTGGACCCCCGTGGCCGACCAGACTGGCGTCTAGCCCGCGCATGGGCCATATGCGCCCTATGGACGCCACCCTTCGCTCCGCCAAGGCCCTTTCTTCAGCGGGACTAATTGCGCCTGAGACCCTACCTCAGCTCGAGCAGGTCGCCGCCAAATACGCTGTGGCCATTACCCCTGCCATGGCCGATCTCATTGAGCGTGCAGACGATCCCATTGGCCTGCAATTCCTACCTCAGGCCGCTGAACTGGATCAAACCCTGGCAGAGTCGCCCGACCCGGTGGGAGATGATCGCTTCTCGCCGGTTCCAGGCATTGTCCACCGCTATCCGGACCGGGCCCTGCTGAAGATTACCCACACCTGCGCTGTCTATTGTCGCTTCTGCTTTCGACGTGAAATGGTCGGGCCAGACGGACTGAAACCCCTGGACGGTGCGGCCTTGAACTCTGCCATCGCCTACCTGGCCGGGCACCCGGAAATCTGGGAAGTCATCGTTACTGGCGGAGACCCCTTGATCCTCTCGCCCAGGCGCATAGCTGACCTGATGGCCCGACTTGCCCCCATAGATCATCTGAAGGTGGTGCGATTCCACACCCGCATTCCTGTTGTTGATCCAGACAAGATTACGCCAGATTTGGTGGCGGCACTCCGAACCACCGATAAGGCGGTCTACGTGGCCCTGCACGCCAATCACCTGAAAGAACTGACCCCAGCGGCCCGAAAGGCGTGTGCAAGGCTGATCGACGCCGGAATACCGATGCTGAGCCAGACGGTCCTGCTAAAGGGCATCAATGACACGCCCGAAGCCCTAGGCGCGCTCATGCGAGGCTTCGTCGAGACCCGCATCAAGCCTTACTATTTGCACCATCCAGACCATGCCCCCGGCACAGGGCATTTTCGAACCACCATAGCTGAAGGCCAGGCGATCCTGGCAGCCCTGCGCGGCCGCTATTCTGGGCTCTGCATGCCGACCTACATCCTCGACATCCCAGACGGCTATGGCAAGGTTCCCATCGGCCCCAATTATCTATCAGCGGACAGCGTGGCTGACCCCTGGGGAACAGATCACCCCTACCCGCCTAAGGCCTGACTACCAGGCACCGATATTGGGCATGGAGGTCCAAGGTTCTGCTGGCGCCAGGGCTGGACCAGCCTGAAGTAGCTCGATCGAAATACCATCCGGAGAGCGGACAAAGGCCATGCGGCCGTCCCGGGGCGGGCGATTGATCACCACGCCGCCAGCTTCAAGCCGGGCGCAGGTTTCATAGATATTGTCGACAGCATAGGCCAGGTGGCCGAAATTACGGCCTCCCTGATAGTCCTCGGTATCCCAGTTGTAGGTCAGCTCGACCATGGGGGCCTTGGCCTGCTTGGCGTGTTCGAGATCGTCGGGCGCGCAGAGAAAAACCAGAGTGAACCGCCCAGCAGGGCTTTCCGAGCGCGAGGCCTCAACCAAACCCAGCTTGGTGCAATAGAAGTCTAAAGACGCCTCAAGGTCCTTCACCCGCACCATGGTGTGCAAATACTTCATCGCTAGGCCCTCCATCGCCACATTGCGCGCTGGTGAAATGCGCCAGCGCCAGCCTCGATGCAAGAGGGCCTGATGTGCGACAGACACGCACCGTGCGTGAATGGCTTCACTGGTTACAAGACAAAGTCAGCCCCAACAATTCATACTGCCACTGACTCTTCCGAAACAGGCAAGCTGTAGTCTGCGATGCGCAAACTGCTAATTAGCTCAGGCCGTCCGGGTCTGGCGACGCCAAAGGGCGGCGTATTCCCCGCCCCGGGCCAGTAGGTCATCGTGAGTTCCGCGCTCGACCACCTTGCCGCGGCGCAGGACGACGATCTGGTCAGCATCGACAATGGTCGACAGGCGGTGGGCGATAACCAGGGTGGTACGTCCCGCCCGGACCTTGCGAAGGGTCTGCTGGATGGCCTCTTCCGTGGGGCCATCAAGGGCGCTGGTGGCTTCATCCAGGGTAAGGAAACGGGGATTGGCCATCAGGGCCCGCGCTATGCCGACCCGCTGACGTTCACCGCCTGAAAGCTTCAGACCCCGCTCGCCGACCATGGTGCCCAGGCCCTGGGGCAGGCTCTCGATGAAAGCTCCCAATTCCGCGGCATCAGCAGCGCGCAGAATGTCCGCCTCAGAGGCATCTGGACGGGAGAAGGCGATATTGGCGCGCAAGGTATCATTGAAAAGCGCCACATCTTGCGGGACCAGGGCAATGGCGCTGCGTAGCTCCGATTGCCGGACCCTTTTTAGATCCAGGCCGTCAATGACCACGCGACCGGCCTTGGGATCCAGCAATCGCAGGGCCAGCCGGACGGCTGTGGTTTTTCCAGCCCCAGAAGGCCCAACAATCGCCGTCGTCGTCCCAGGCGGAATGTCGAAACTAACCTCCTTGAGGCCCGTAGACCGGGCGTCATGCTGGAAATCGACCTGGTCAAAGGCGATGGCTGCGCCCTGTCCGCTCGAGGGCGGCAGATCGACTGCATCAGGGGCATCGACGATATCGGGAACCACAGCGGTGAGCCCCACCATCTGCTCCATGTCGATGAAGGCCTGGCGGATCTCCCGATAGTTGAAGCCCAGCATATTCAGCGGCACATAGAGACTGGTGAGCAGCAGGATCGCCGTGGTGACGTCGCCGATCCGCATGCGGCCATGCAGAACCTCAATCCCCGCCAACACGGTCATGGTCGCCAAACCGATATTCAGAATCACCGCCTGGACCGCGTTCAGCAGGGACAGTGAGGTGTTGGCCTGGACCGAGGCCTTTACATAGCGCCCCATGGCGTCCTGGTAGCGCACCACCGTGCGGCCTTCAGACCCGAAGGTCTTGATGGCCTCGTAATTGATCATGGCGTCCACCGACAGACCTGCCGCCCGGCTGTCAGCCTCGTTCAGTTCGCGCCGGTGGCTGAGCCGCCAGTCTGTGATCCGGAAGGTCAGGACCGTATAGATCACGATGGTCACAAACGCTGTCGCAGCGAACCGCCAGTCCAGCTTGAAGGCCATGACCGTCATGGCCATGACCAATTCCACCGCGGTCGGGCCCAGGCTGAACACCACGCTTCGGATCAGAAAGTCCGTCGACCTTGATCCCCGGTCGATGATCCGCGCCAAGGTGCCGGTCTGCTTGCTCTGATGAAAGTCCAGGGATAGGCCCAGGGTATGGCCAAAGGCCTCCACTGCGGCCTTGGCCATGGTGGCCTGGGAGACGGGGGTGAAGATCGCCTCTCGCGCGAAGGGCGCGCAGGCGGAAACTAGGCGCAGGGCTGCAAAAGCCAGGGCCAGCCCGACAAAATTAGCCCCAAGAGCAAGGACGGATTTGACCGAAGGTGACAAGGTGTTGATGGCCTCGCCCAGCATGACAGGGGCCCAGACCCCCGCCAGCTTTCCTGCGAAGACTAAGATTAGGGCAGAGGGAATTCGCCAGCCTAGACCTGGCGCGCCGCTGCGCAGCACGAGCCGTCCAAGGTCGGCCATAGAGCTCCAGAAGCTGAACCTTACGCCCACTGGAGCAACAGCGCCCTCTGACCGGCCGCCTGGGTGATGAAAACTCATTTCGCTCCACCTCCCAGCCCATAGATCCAGGTTGTCTGCTCGCCCCCGCCTGGCGTCATCCAATCGACCTTTAGATCAGGCCCATACTGAACGGCCCGATAGGGTGAGGAGGCCAAGGATGCGGCTGGGGTCGCATCGACATTGAGAATGGCGTCAATGGCTTCACCAAAGACCTTCAAGCTGTGGTGACCCACATTGACGGGCCCCGTCAGGGGTAGGGCAAAACGACCTTGAGGGTCCGCTCGACCTTCACCAAGCTTATTGCCGTCCACCCAGACACTGAACTTCATCCCGGCAGGACCAAATCCCGACACCACGGCCCCGCCCTCCCGGTCGACATCAAAGGCCGAAACCCGTGCGGGCATTGAGGGGGCCAGGGCCAAGGCCCCAGCCCCAGAACGCAAGACGACGCCCATCCCGCCTTGGGTGACCAATAGATAGCCTGAAGCCTGCAAGACCCGCTCAGGGGTCGTTTCCGAAACCCCGTAGATCTCAGTCTGGCCAGAGGACGGCAGCCGAATGACCCAATGGCCGCCCTTGTCTGCGACAGCTTGCCCAGCCAAGCCCGTCGGACGCGCCAAGCGCACAGTGGCCTTAGCAGCCGCTGTCCCAAAAACCTCAATATCCCCTGCGATATTCCGGACTGAGGTTACCTGCGGTGGGGGCTGGTAGTCGATTTCAGAGGCCAACCTGGCCGCTGGTTTCTGAACCGGCTTGGCTGCGGGGACGCATCCCGTCAGAGACACCAAGAGGACAGCGCCAAGACCGATGAAGAGTGATTGCTTCTGACGCACGGTTTGGTCGACACTCCTGCGCATTGAGTCTGACGGCTTTGTCCGCAAATCGGGCGCGGCTCGCCCCTTCTTAGACCATTTCGCGGAGCATCCCATGGGGCAATCCCCAAAGTCCCTATCTTCGGTCTGCGTCTTTTGCGGTGCCTCCAATGAAGCCGATCCGACCCTTCTCGAGGCGGCATCTCAATTGGGACGCGATCTGGCCGCCGCAAGCTTGAAACTGATTTACGGTGGCGGGGGCGTTGGATTGATGGGCGCCTGCGCCCTGGCTGCCCACAAGGCCGGCGGCGAAGTTCTGGGGATCATCCCCCATTTTCTGAAGGTCCGCGAACAGCGTCTGGACGTGGTGGAGACCATCGTCGTTGACTCCATGCATGAGCGGAAGATCCAGTTGTTTGACCGGTCCGACGCTTTTGTCGTTCTGCCAGGGGGCATTGGTACCCTGGAGGAAATCGTTGAGCTGCTATCCTGGCGACGCCTGGACCTGCATGCCAAGCCAGTGGTGTTTTACAACGTAGATGGCTTTTGGGAGCCGCTCTTCGCCGTATTCCAGCACACGGTTGATGCCAAACTGACCCCGCCAGAATTCATGCAGAGCTGGGCCTCTGTGCGCAATGTCGCAGAGATATTGCCTGCCCTCTATGCCGCAATGCCGGTTCCAGAAAGTGATGCAGAGCTTAGCGACAAGGCCTAGCTGACCACGTCCCTGAAGC
>Ga0007795_10000161_pt1 | contig 17873 bp, 16 predicted proteins | sample CryBogmetaGMA1M_FD_60369 | JGI IMG/M metagenome (GOLD analysis project Ga0007795, IMG submission 60369) | Freshwater microbial communities from Crystal Bog, Wisconsin, USA - MA1M | ecosystem: Environmental > Aquatic > Freshwater > Lake | place: Crystal Bog, Wisconsin, USA | collected 2009-07-06
GGACATCTCTGTCATTCGTGACGACGGAAAGCGCTTTCCGGGACGTCTTGCTGCCTTTGATCCGGAGCACGACCTCGCGGTTCTCGTTGTTCCCGGCTTTGATCGAGAGGCGCTCCCGCTCGGTCCCGACATGACGCCATCGGGTTCGGTGGGAGGAGTCTTCGGACACCCCGGCGGCGAGCCACTACGAATTGCTCCCTTCGCCGTGGCTCGCACTCTCACAGCGGAAGGACTCGACATCTACGGAACGTCGCGCAGTTCTCGCCGGGTCCTGGAGCTTGGTGCGTCACTACGAAAGGGAGATTCCGGCTCTGCGCTGATCAGTCCGGACGGCGAGGTTGTGGGAGTTGCCTTCGCCATCTCCCGCGATAAACCCGACGTCGGCTACGCGCTGGCTCCAGCCGAGATACGAGCGGTACTCATGTCAGTCGGTGCCGCGCCGTCCAGTACCGGACCATGTTTGGGATGACGTCTGATGGCGTGTGGCGAAGAAACTACGAAGGCCCCGAGCTCGATGAGCATCGGGGCCTTCGTGACGAGAAGACGAGGATTTACTCGACCTCGATGAAGATGCACTCTCCGGGGCACTCCTCAGCGGACTCGATGACACCTTCGAGCTGGCTGTCAGGGAAGTTGGCGAGACCCGCAGCGCCACCCGGATCGGAGAACACCTTGGCGCCCTCCTTGACGTAGGCGAGGCCATCGTCGAGCAGCGTGAAAACGTCGGGGGCGATCTCCTCGCAGAGTCCGTCGCCCGTGCAGAGATCCTGATCGATCCAGACCTTCATACGTTGAAAAACCTCTTCGTGAGGGGGATGGTTTCGGAAGTGTCGGAGATTCAGGTGAACTACCGACAACCGCACCCTAGTGCGGCTCCACATGGTAACCCCACTCCGGGAGAGCGATGGCCCATGGATTCGTGATCCCCGTGCTCAATCCTCCCCGGGAAGACGTCGCCGGGCGCTGGGGATAGGGTCCGGATGGGTCCATCAGCCCCTTCCCTCTCGAGGAGTCCGATCCGCCAATGGTCGAAAATGTGCAACCGCAGGAACCCGATCTTTCGGTGGAGGACTTGCACGCCCAGATTGCTTTCCTCGAGGAGGAAGTGGCGTCGCTCAGGCGTCGCCTCCAAGACGTACCGAAGCGTGTGCGATTGCTCGAGGAACGCCTCCTCGAGACCAAAGGGCATCTCTCCCAGGCGGTCACGCAGAACGAGAAGCTCACCTACACGCTTCGAGAGGCACGAGATCACATCGCATCGTTGCGGGACGAAGTCGAGAAGCTGAGCCAACCACCATCGGCCTACGGAACCTTCGTGGGCAGGAATGACGATGGAACTGTCGACATCCACTCCGGTGGACGGAAGATCCGCGTCTCACTTCATCCTGAACTCGATTCACAGTCATTGGTCCGAGGGGCTGAGGTGGTACTGAACGAGTCTCTCAACGTGGTCCTGGCCCGTGCCCCGGAGCGGACCGGAGAGATCGTCTCCTTCAAGGAACTGCTGGAAGACGGTCGTCGAGCGATGATCGTTGGCAGAGGCGACGAGGAACTGGTGGTCGAACTCAGTGACGCCCTGATCGGCTCTCGGCTCCGTTCCGGAGACTCAGTGCTTCTGGATCCTCGGGCATCGCTGCTCATCGAGAAACTGCCCCGTCCCGAGGTCGAGGAATTGGTGCTCGAGGAGGTACCCGACATCGCCTATAGCGATGTCGGCGGCCTCGATACCCAGATCGAACAGATCATGGATGCAGTCGAACTTCCATTCGTGCACCAAGCGCTGTTCGCGCAATATCGACTGCCGGCACCAAAAGGAATCCTGCTCTATGGTCCACCCGGATGCGGAAAGACTCTTATCGCCAAAGCGGTTGCGAACTCGCTTGCCAAGAAGGTCGCCGAGGTCTCGGGAGACAAGCAGGCCAGGAGCTACTTCCTCAACATCAAGGGGCCCGAGCTTCTCAACAAGTACGTGGGCGAGACCGAGCGTCAGATCAGGCTCGTTTTCGAGCGTGCTCGTGAAAAGAGTGAGGAGGGCTGGCCGGTCATCGTGTTCTTCGACGAGATGGATTCCCTGTTCCGCACCCGGGGCACGGGAATCAGTTCGGATATGGAATCCACGATCGTCCCCCAGTTGCTCGCCGAGATCGACGGTGTCGAAACCCTCAAGAACGTCATCGTCATCGGGGCCTCGAATCGGGAGGATCTGATCGATCCGGCCATTCTTCGTCCCGGTCGCCTCGACGTGAAGATCAAGATCGAACGTCCGAATGAGGAAGCCGCGACGCAGATCTTCGGTCGGTATCTCACCTCAGATCTTCCGCTTGACCATTCGGAGGTCGATTCGATCGGCGGCGGCGACCCGGAGAAGACCGTCAGAGTGATGATCGAGTCAACGGTCGCCGAGATGTACCGGGAGGATGAGGAGAATCAGTTCCTCGAAGTGACGTACCAGAACGGCGACAAGGAGATCATGTATTTCAAGGATTTCTCCTCCGGGGCCATGATCGAGAACATCGTTCGCAGGGCGAAGAAATTGGCGATCAAGCGTCTCATCGCCACCGGAAAGGGCGGAATTCGCACGCAGGATCTCATCGAATCCATTCATCAGGAATACAAGGAACACGAGGACCTTCCGAACACGACGAACCCCGACGACTGGGCAAAGATCTCGGGGAAGAAGGGGGAGAGGATCGTGTACATCCGGACTCTTGTGAAGACCATTGATGCCAACCCCAGCGGCGGCCGTGCCATCGAACGCATCGGCACCGGTCAATACCTCTGATCCCGATCGATGCCGTCAGTGCGTGCATCGCTAACGTGCTGGCGTGGCCATCGCGAAGATCTGTGGGATCGAGACCGAGTACGGCATTGTCTGGCGGGGCGTCGAGGAGCCTGACCCAATTGCGGCTTCGTCGATCCTGATCACCAGTTACGTGTCTTCACTCGCTGAGGGTGCAGGGACGCCGGGATCGGGTATGCGCTTCGAATGGGACTACGAGGGGGAACAGCCGGGCACCGACGCACGAGGGTTCGCGCCACTCGGCGCTCTACCGCCCGAGGTTGAATCGCATCTCGTGAATGCCGTTCTGACGAACGGCGCTCGCTACTACGTGGACCACGCCCATCCTGAAATGAGCACACCCGAGTGCACCAATGCTCGCGATGTCGTCGTCTTCGACCGATCCGCCGAGCGGGTACTCCAGCGGTCGATGGTCGCGGCGAACCGACTTCTGCCACAGGGCCAGGAAATCGTCGTGTATAAGAACAATTCGGACGGGAAAGGCAACTCGTACGGATGTCACGAGAACTATTTGGTTGATCGTGGTCTTCCATTCGGGGAAATCGTTCATGGGATCACGCCACACTTCATCACCCGGCAGATCTTCTGCGGTGCTGGAAAGGTTGGCAGCGAGGCCGGCCGGAGCCCGGAGCAGACCCCCTTCCAACTCAGCCAGCGCGCTGACTTCTTCGAGGAGGAGGTCGGGCTCGAGACTACCCTCAAGCGTCCGATCATCAACACGCGCGATGAGCCTCACGCTGATCCGGTCAAATACCGCCGGCTTCACGTGATCATCGGCGACGCGAACATGAGCGAAGTCGCAACGTTTCTGAAGGTCGGAACCACTGCGATCATCCTGGCGATGCTCGAGGATCATCGGGTTTCACGCGAGTTTCTATTTGCGAGGCCTGTGACAACATTGAGGGACGTAAGTCGTGATCTCACACTGGCGTCAACGCATCAACTCGAGGATGGCACCTCGATCAGGGCAATCGATGTCCAATGGTCTCTGTATGAAGATGCAGTTTCATACGCCGAATCTCATGGTCTCGAATCTGTGGGTCAGGAGGTCGGAGAACAGATCCTGATCGAATGGCTCGACGTTCTCGAAGGCTTGGAATCAGACCCCGAATCACTTGCCGACCGTATCGATTGGATAGCGAAGCGTCGGCTCATCGACGCCTACCGAGAGCGACATGACCTCAAATGGGGTGATGCCCGCCTCGCAGCTCTCGATCTGCAGTACCACGACCTGCGCCCGGACCGCGGCCTTGCCCCGCGCATCGGTCTGCGCACCTTCTGTAGCGAGGATGAGATCATTCGGGGAGTGGACACTCCTCCAACCGATACGCGTGCGTATTTCCGCGGAACCTGCCTCCGACGCTTCAGCGACGAGATCATTGCTGCGAACTGGGATTCGCTCGTGTTCGACATCGGCGAGGAATCTCTGCGCCGCGTGCCCATGATGGAGCCTCTGCGAGGTACGGTCGATCTCGTCGGCTCGATCATCGAGTCAAGCGAGAGCGCCTCAGTGCTTCTCGATCGACTTGGCGCTACTCCGACGACATAATGCGGCAATCGCACTGCCAGACCACCCGAGACTCCCAGACCCGAAATGAGTGATCATGCCGGAACAGGAACACCTGCGCCGTCCCGTAGCTGAACGGACGACTGAAGAGGTCGAGGCCGCAGCTACAGCCACGCCAAGTGGAACCGGTGAGCGCCTCAAAGCGGAGCTTGACGATCTCCTCGATGAAATCGATGAGGTGCTCGAGACGAACGCGGAGGATTTCGTCAGGAGTTTCGTCCAGAAGGGCGGAGAGTAACCCTCCTTGAGTCCCCGTGGGTCCAGAGCAACCGAGCCGGTAGCCTCTCCCTCCGTGTCCATGCCATTTTTTCACCCGAGCGAAGACCCGGGTCCTGACTTCTCGTCGTTGATCCGACGTCTCGGCCTTCAACCTGAGCTGCCGGCCTCGGCACTCGAAGGTCGCATAGCGGTTACCCACGCAACCACTGTCCTAGCCATCCGCCACCGTGACGGGGTGGTGATGGCGGGTGACCGCCGTGCGACATCCGGGAACATCATCGCCCACCGAGCGATCGAGAAGGTCTTTGCTGCCGATCGACACTCAGGCGTTGCGATTGCCGGAGCAGCAGGCCCAGCAATGGAGATGGTCAAACTCTTCCAACTCCAGTTGGAGCACTACGAGAAGGTCGAAGGTTCACCTCTCTCACTCGAGGGTAAAGCCAACCAGCTCGCCCAGATGGTGCGGTCGAATCTGCCGGCCGCGATGCAGGGGCTTCTCGTTGTTCCGATTTTTGCCGGCTATGACACCCGCCGGGCGACCGGTCGACTCTTCCAGTACGACGCCACGGGCGGCCGCTACGAAGAATCGCACTACACCACGAGCGGCTCCGGTGGATCGCTCGCAGGGAGCGTGATCAAGCAGGGATATCGAGATGGTCTTGAGCGCAACGAAGCTATCGACCTCGCTATCAGCGCACTCTTCCATGCGGCTGACGACGACTCCGCCACCGGCGGCCCCGATCTCATCCGGGGCATTTACCCGGTGATCGCCACGATCACCGCTGAGGGATTCCGAAGGATCGACGACGACGAGATCACGCGCCGATTCGCCGGGCTCGTCTCAACGCTCACCGGTCGCGAATCCGGGACATCACGAATTCCCGAGACCAGCACCGAAACCGGAGGATCCTCGCGATGAGCATGCCGTTCTACGTCGCTCCCGAGCAGGTCATGAAGGACCGGGCCGACTACGCCCGCAAGGGAATCGCTCGCGGACGTTCGCTTGTCGCTCTTGTGTATGCCGACGGGATTCTTCTCTGCGCCGAGAACCCATCGGCAACGCTGCGCAAGATCAGCGAGATCTACGACAGGATCGCGTTCGCCGGCGTCGGGAAGTACAACGAGTTCGATCAGATGCGCATCGCTGGCGTTCGTGCAGCTGACCTGAAGGGGTACACGTACAGCCGAGAGGACGTCGACGCCAGGAGCCTTGCCAACAACTATGCCCAGATTCTCGGGCAGGTGTTCACCCACGAGATGAAGCCGATGGAAGTCGAAATTCTCGTCGCCGAGATCACCGCCCGTCCTGAGGACGATCAGTTGTTTCACATCCTGTACGACGGGACGGTTATGGATGAGGAGCGATTTTCCGTGCTCGGTGGTGAGGCAGAAGCAATCTCCTCACGTATGTCCGACGCATACGTGCCAGGTCTCGACCTGGCCTCCGCGCTACGTATCGCCGTTCGCTCGCTTGCCGGCCCGGATCGGGAGTTGATGCCCACGGACCTCGAGGTGGCGGTGCTCGATCGCACTGCTGAGCGACGGGCGTTCCGGCGACTCGACCGTGTCGAGCTACCCCCGTTGCTCACAGCCGGTGACTGACACGGTGCCGGCGCGCAAAGAGGCTTTCGACACCTCTCACGACCGATAGCGTCTCGGCATGGAGCGACGGATCTACGGCCTCGAGAACGAGTACGGCGTGACCTGCACGCTTCGCGGTCAGCGTCGGCTCAGCCCTGATGAAGTCGCACGGTATCTCTTCCGTCGAGTCGTCTCGTGGGGAAGGAGTTCGAACGTCTTCCTAGCGAATGGTTCGAGGCTGTACCTCGATGTTGGCTCGCACCCCGAATACGCCACCGCCGAATGCGACTCGATCCACGAACTGGTCGTGCACGACAAGGCAGGGGAGCGGATCCTTGAATCGCTGTTGACCGGCGCCGAGGAGCGACTTGCGGAGGAAGGAATCAACGGGGACATCTACCTCTTCAAGAACAACACTGATTCAGCGGGAAATTCGTACGGGTGCCACGAGAACTACCTGACCTCACGGGTGGACGACTTCTCGCATTACGCCGACACACTCATCCCTTTTCTCGTGACCCGGCAGATATATGCGGGTTCAGGAAAGGTTCTTCAGACCGCACGGGGAGCAAAGTTCTGTATCAGTCAGCGCGCGGAGCACATCTGGGAGGGAGTTTCGTCTGCCACTACCCGAAGTCGCCCGATCATCAACACCCGGGACGAACCCCACGCAGATGCCGATCTGTACAGACGACTCCACGTCATCGTCGGGGACTCGAACATGAGCGAGTACGCAACCTTCCTGAAGGTCGGAGCAACATCCATCCTCCTGCGAATGCTTGAAGAGCCGAACGTGGTTCTGCGCGATATGTCACTCGAGAACCCGATACGCGCCATTCGGGAGATCAGTCACGACATCACCTGCACGCGTCGGGTTCGACTCGCCAATGGGAGAGAGGCGACAGCGCTCGAAATTCAGTCGGAGTACCTGACTCGGGCACTGCGCTACGCAGAGCGACGAGATCTGTCACCGCTCGAGAAGCAAGCATTGACGATGTGGGAACAGGCTCTGTCCCAGATCGAAGAAGATCCACTGGGTCAGACCCGCGAAGCCGACTGGGTCATCAAGCACAACCTTGTCGAGTCATATCGAGAGCGTCACGATCTCGCTCTGACCGACCCCCGAGTTGCACTTCTCGACCTTCAGTATCACGACATCCGACGTGATCGCGGAATCTTCTACAAGCTCCAGCAACGGGGCCTGGTCGAGCGCACATGTGACGACAACGAGATTGACGAGGCGATGGAAACGCCTCCCCAGACCACTCGGGCGCGGCTACGCGGGGAGTTCATCCGCGTGGCGAAGGAGCGCAACCGGGACTACACCGTCGACTGGGTGCATCTCAAACTCAACGATCAAGCGCAGCGGACGGTGCTGTGCAAAGACCCTTTCCGTTCTCACGACGAACGCGTCGAGAGCCTCATCGCATCCCTCTAGGAACAATGGCCGCCACTGCTGACAAGTTCGAACGAATGATGAATCTCCTTGCTGCCCTGCTGAACGCAGAACGTCCGATCTCCGCCGAGCAGATTCAACATCGGGTGGCTGGTTATGCGTCGGAGAAGGAGGCGTTCCGGCGCACCTTCGAACGGGACAAGGACGAATTGCGCAGCCTCGGAGTACCCATCGAGGTCGGGCCGATCCCGGGCACCTTTCCCGAACTTGAGGGCTACATCGTCGACAGGCACACCTACGAACTCCCTGAGCTCGATCTCGCTCCCGACGAGATAGCTGCACTCCATCTGGCCCTTCAGGCCGTCAGTGTGGGAGGACCCTCCGTTGAGGATGGAACCACCGCTGCTGCACTCTGGCGGCTCGGCGGCGTCGACGACGCAACTCCGGTCCTCGATGACGAACACACCGCCGCAATCGCCGCAATCGCAGTGGATGGCCGCCAGAGCATTCTGTTCCGCGCCGTGCTCGAACGTTGTGTCTGCCGATTCACCTACACGACTGCGGGTGCGTCCGCAGAGCGTGAGGTTGAACCATGGCGCGTCGGATACGAGCGCGGTCACTGGTATCTCACAGGTTTCGATCGGGATCGTGAAGCCACACGGAATTTCCGACTCGACCGAATGGGAGCGCAGATCAAGATTGGCGAGCCGAACACCTTCATTGGTCCGGCGCCGGAGATACCTGACACCGAGTACCGCCCTTGGGACGACGGCGGCTCCGAGCAGATCCGGGCTCTTGTGAGATTCGATCCAGATCAAGCGCAATGGGCGCTCGAGGTGCTCGGTCCGGACACGCTTCGGGAGGTCGAGTCCGACGGTTCACATCTCTTCGAGGTTCCAGTCACTGCATGGGAGCCGTTTCGGTCCTTCCTGCTCGGGTACCTCGACCACGCAGAACTCCTCGAGCCCCCGGAGCTTCGGTCGGACCTCATGAGTTGGCTTCAGCGATACGCCGAGGAGGACAGCCCATGAAGCAGAAGCTCACCGCCAGAGAGACTCTGGAACGGGCTCTCGCATTTGTTCCCTGGATCGCGTCGCAGGGCGGAACGGCCTCTGTAGAAGAGGTATGCCGACGATTCGATCTCGATGTTGACCAACTCAGCAGCTGCCTCGCCACTGTGTCGATGGTGGGGGTCTATCCCTACACACCGGATGCTCTTCTCGAGGCATTCGTTGAACCGGATCACGTGTACGTCAACCTTCCGGACTATTTCCATCGGCCGCTTCGTCTCACTCCTACACAGACGTTCGGTCTCATCGCCGCAGGCCGGGCACTTCTCTCGGTGCCCGGTGCCGACAACGACGGACCGCTGGCAAGAGCGCTCGCCAAGATCATTTCGATCAGCGGGGCCGAGACTGCGGTGGCAATCGACATCGACACTGCTCCGAGCGACATCCTCATGATTCTGCAGAAGGCGACAACTGATCACCAGCAGATCGAGATCGAGTACTACACCTTCGCACGGGACGTCTGGAGTGTCAGAGTGATCGACCCATGGCGGGTGCAGGCCCTCGAAGGGAACTGGTATCTCGAAGGCCTCTGCCACAAGGCGTCAGCCACGCGAGTCTTCCGAGTCGATCGGATACGCGCCATCTCGGTACTCGAATCAAGTTTCGAACCACCTGCGGAACTCCCACCGCTGGACGTCTTCCCCGATGATGCAGCGCTGCCGCGAATCACGCTTGACCTCACTCCTGCTGGAGCGTGGGTGGCAACCCAGTACCCGGTGGAGTCGTCCCTGCTGCTTGATAACGGCACAACGAGGGTCACGTTGGCGATCACCGCCGGCGCGTGGCTTGAGCGACTCCTGCTCCGCCTCGGCGACGACGCAACTGTGGTCACCGCTGGACCCGGCTTGGAACACGCACGTGCCCGCGCAGCGCGCAGAGTCCTCCAGCGGTACCTGAAGTAGCCTTCCTGTCGTGTGGGCCGACGGCAGGAAGAATCAATGAACTCTTCGATCTCAGGTGAATCCGAGTTCCCGGTTCCTGCGGAAGACTTCTCAGATGAATTGAGCAGCCTCCTCCGCGTTGAGGAACTGCCGAAACAAGGCAGGCTGGAGAGACTCTTCGGCCCCACCGGAGCCACCATCGTCGAATGGGCAAGTGTTATCGCTGGAGCAGTCCTTCTCGCGCTCGTTGTCAAAATCTTCATCCTGCAGGCCTTCTACATTCCATCTCCTTCGATGTATCCCACGCTCAAAGTGGGCGACCGTGTGTTGGTCAACAAACTCAGTTACCACCTGCACGATGTGAACCGGGGCGACGTGGTTGTCTTCGAACGACCACCGTCCGAGGAAGCCTCAACAATTCCCGACCTCATCAAGCGGGTGATCGGGCTCCCCGGGGATGCGGTCACATTCCAGAATGGTCATGTGTTCATCAACGGCGAGCAACTCCCGGAGCCGTATCTTCCTGCCGGCGTCACCACCACAGCAGATTTTGCTCCGAATCGATGCACCGTCGAAGCACCGTGTCTGGTGCCGCCGGGCGACGTCTGGGTCATGGGCGATAACCGAAATGATTCGAAGGACAGTCGATATTTCGGCCCGATCGAGCAACGCACGATCGTCGGTCGTGCATTTGTGATTGTTTGGCCCTTCAACCGCGTCGCTTGGCTCTAGAGCCGCTCGAAAGCGGCCAGCATCCGGTCGACGTGATCACTGAACACCCCGTCGATGCCAGCATCGAGGAGTTCGTCCAGCACCCGTTCGAATTGTGCATCCCATCCGAAGGCCAGCATTTCGAACCGATGAACGAGTGCGATGTGTCCGCCACTCCACTCGCTGTGATGCAGGTTTATGACCTCGATGCCCAAAGCAGCCGATGCCGCCACGTGTCGCTCAAAGCCCCCATTCATGTGGGGAATGCGAGTGGACTCGACAAGATGGATCCTCGGTGAGAGCTCACGCCAAGAGGCCACGATTTCGCGGTCTGGGTGGCACATCCAGAGTCGGTCCTCAGCTCCAACATCGCGCGCACAAGCAACGACCTCTGGCGCAGCAGCAGGATCCTTGATATCGAGTGAGATATCGATCTCCGTTCCGATCACTTTGAAGAGTTCGGCCAGGCCCGGAATGTGGTCTGGAAGTTCCGTTCGCTCACAGGAGCTGATCGGACGCCTCCGTAGGCGGCCACCCACAACGCCATCGTGATCGAGCACCGCAGCACCATCTGCAGTGATCCAGACATCGCTCTCGAGGCCAGTGGCCCCAAGTCGCAGTGCCAATGCGAACGATTCCATGGTGTTGTCGGGCGCGAGTGATCGTGCCCCCCGATGGGCGAATCCGATCGGATCACGGGAAGACGGCAATCTGGTCACCCGCAGAGCATGGCCTACAACGCGCCAGGCCGGCGAACCTCGCGTGGCAGCGACATTGCAGTCCCGTACCGGCCGGTTAGCATCTGAAGATGTTCAACGTCGGAGGAGGAGAGATCATCGTTGTCCTCCTGCTTGCATTGTTGGTGCTCGGACCCGACAAGCTTCCGTCCACCGCCAAGAAGGTGGGCCGATTCCTCCACGAGTTCCGTCGCATGACTTCAGGATTCGAGCAGGAAGTCCGCAAAGCTATGGATCTCGAAAGTCTTGGTATCGATAGCAAGGGTGTCTCGACGGCGACCGATGCCGTCCACCGGGCGAGCGAAGGTCCGAAACTCGCCGGCCCGCGTTCGATTGTCAGCGAAAATTCGACGCCGACGAATGGCTCATCTGCGACTTCGCCGTCGAGGCGGGCATTCGTTGCTGACCTCTCCGACCGTTCTGTGGCGGACGACGACACTGCGACATGAGTGTGAGCGAAGCGTCCGCCGAACCGGTACTCAGCGGACATATGACCATCTGGGAACACATTGGCGAGCTTCGTTCGAGATTGATCCGGGTCATCCTTGCTGTGGTCCTCGGCGCACTGGCCGGTTGGTTCCTCTACCCGTACGTGCTCAACTTTCTGCAGCATCCCTTCTGCGAGGTGCAACCGACCTGTCAGTTCATCGCCACGGAGCCGTTGCAAGCTTTCGGACTCCGAATCAAGATGAGCGCGTACATCGGGGTTGCCGCAGCGATGCCCGTGATCCTCTGGCAGGTCTGGCGCTTCGTGACCCCGGCTCTGTATTCGCACGAGAAGAAGTATGCGATTCCGTTCATGGTCAGCGCCCTCACGCTGTTCGCCATGGGGGCGTCAGTTGCGTACTTCACGCTGAACCCGACGCTGGAATTCCTCACGACGATCGGCGGGAGCGACATCACGCCGTTCTACACAGCGGAAAGTTACGTCACGCTCATCGTCTGGATGATGCTGGCATTCGGAGTGGGCTTCGAGTTCCCCGTTGTTCTCGTAGCTCTCCAGCTCACGAATGTCATCACCCCTCGGCTCCTCATGCAGTGGTGGCGGATGGCGATTGTGATCATCGCAATCATTGCTGCGGTCATCACCCCCAGCGGTGATCCCATCTCGATGATTGCCCTTGCCGTCCCGATGCTCTTCATGTATTTCATATCCGTTGGCGTTGGTGCGGTACTACTTGCTCTTCGCCGCCGCCGACGCCGGCGAAGTGACGCTCAGGCGGCGTGAGCGGGGAGTCGCTGACCTTTCGCGGATTGCGCCGTAGCCTCACCCCGTGACCCTTGATCCGCAACCATTCGAACTCGACGGATTCCAGATCGAGGCGATCCGATCTGTCGATGCCGGTCGGTCCGTATTGGTCAGTGCGCCCACTGGTTCGGGCAAGACGATCGTCGCCGAACACGCGGTCAGGGTGGCACTCGCATCGTCGACGCGTGCGTTCTACACCACACCGATCAAGGCGCTTTCGAACCAGAAGTATCACGATCTGGTCGAGATCCATGGAGTCGATCGAGTTGGACTGCTCACAGGTGACACTTCGATAAACGGGGATGCTCCGGTCGTCGTGATGACGACCGAGGTTCTGCGCAACATGATTCACACCCGTTCGCATGCTCTGGATGGTCTGAGCTGGGTCGTGCTCGATGAGGTGCACTATCTGCAGGACGCGTACCGCGGTTCGGTCTGGGAGGAGATCATCATCCACCTACCAAGATCCGTTCGTCTGGTGTGCCTCTCGGCCACGGTGTCGAATGCGCCGGAGTTGGCACAATGGATCGAAACTGTCCGTGGGGCAACTGATGTGGTGGTCGAGACACAGCGGCCTGTGACTCTCGACAACTGGTTCCTCGCTGACGATCGACACACCGGCGAACTCGTCATGATCGAGACTCTCTTCGACGGCGAACCGAATCCGGACGGCCACCGCTTCGATAGTGATCAACGAGATGTCCCGCGCAACACAAGAGGCGGGCGACCCCAACGTCGTTGGGCCACACCGGGTCGTACTTCTGTGATCGAACTGCTTGCCTCCCGGGACATGTTGCCGGCCCTGTACTTCATCTTCAGTCGAGCGGCCTGCGAGGACGCCGTCCGATCCTGCGTGCGATCCGGACTCTCGTTCACGACTGCCGATGAGCGTTTGCGCATACGAGAGATTGCTGAGCACCACGTGGCAAATCTCACCGACGACGATCTGCGGGTTCTCGAGTACGACCGATGGTTGAGCGCGCTTGAGTCAGGTGTCGCTGCACACCACGCCGGGATGGTTCCACCGTTCAAGGAGGCGGTTGAGAAGTGCTTCATCGCAGGTCTTGTCAGGGTTGTCTTCGCCACTGAAACCTTGGCACTCGGGATCAACATGCCCGCCCGGTCAGTCGTGATCGAGAAGCTCACCAAATACACCGGCGATGGCCATGACTTCCTTACCGCTGCACAGTTCACCCAACTCACCGGTCGAGCGGGACGACGCGGGATTGACGACCACGGGCATGCAATCGTGCTCTGGTCACCATTCGTGACGTTCCAAGACTCTGCTCGTCTTGTGGCGAGTCGGAGTTTCCGGCTCACCAGTTCGTTCCGCCCCACGTACAACATCGCCGCCAACCTCGTGAGACGCCATTCCGCAGACGAGGCTCATCGCCTGCTCTCTCTGAGCTTTGCCCAGTACCAGGCCGACGCCGACATCGTGCGACTCGAGGCGCATCTTGCTACCCGTAGGGAGACGCTCGAAGAGCTTCGGTCCGAGGCGCGCTGTGATCGTGGCGATGTCATCGAGTATCGACGACTTCTCGACAGGGGCAGGGGCGGGAAGGACGCTGGTGGTTCGACTCGCGGCCCGTCCTCCAGCATCGAGCAGGCACTGCGAAACGTGAAGCCGGGAGATGTTCTCGTGCTTGATCATCTTGAGAACCACGTCGCTGTGCTCTCCGTCTCCCAACGGCGGGGGGGTGGCACACGAGTCAAGGTGATCTCACCGAAACGGCAGATCCTCACGATCGGTGCCGCGGATCTTGCTGAACCGCCCGACGTCGTAGGCACCATCAACCTTCCGGTTCCGTTCACTCCCTCGAAGACCTCGTTCCAGAAGCAGGTAGTCGCAGGACTCACACGGGTGAGTTCAGGTCGTCCGAGAAAGAGGTCGAGCGACGGAGGAGCAGGACCAAGCCGGGGGATCGACGCGCATCCGGTGCACGGTTGTCCGCAGCGGGACGCACACCTCCGTGCGCTCAGACGAGCTACTCGGGTTGCTGATGAACTCAAGTCCACGGAGGATCGGATCCGGAACCGGGCGGACTCCCTCGCAGAGGTGTTCGACCGGGTGCTCCAAGTGCTCGAGGAATGGGGACATCTCGACGGATGGTCCCTGAGCGAGAAGGGCGAGCAACTCGTGCGGATCTTCCACGAATGTGATCTTCTTATTGCCGAGGCCCTCGTCTCAGGTCTCTTCGACGGCGTCGACGCTCCGACAGTTGCCGGCCTCGCCTCGAGCTTCATCTATGAACACCGGAACTCGGCACCGGAGATCAGCAAGTGGTTCCCCAGCCGGGACGTCGCTTCACGCGCCGATTCACTGATGAACCTCGCTGTTGCCATCAATGGGACTGAGCGACGGCTCGGACTGCCACCAACCAGACAACCCGACGCGACGTTCTTCCCGCTCGCACACGCCTGGTCGAGTGGAGAATCATTTGATCGGATCCTCGACGATGATGACCTCTCCGGTGGCGATTTCGTCCGGACGATCAAACAACTCATAGACCTGCTTCGCCAGATGGGCGATGCCGCTCCTGTCGAGTCCACTGCGGCCGCCGCGCGTGTGTCGGCTGATTCGCTCTTCCGCGGCGTGGTCTCAGCATCTGCCCCGGCGTCTGTGACTTCCTCATCGGTGCCGGTCGAGAATGACGACGACATCGAACCGCTCGACGATGCAGCCCCATGGAATGGGGGAGCGGCGGCGCAATGATCCGGCCCGGGGATGCCTACGGAGAGCGGTCATCGGTGCCTGGTGATGCGATTGAGGTTGGTTCCGATGCCGAAGCGGGTCGCTGTTTGGCGATCGCTCGACGTTCGGGTCGACCGCTCCCTCCGCTGCTGCTGCGTGGCGGTGATCTTTATCGAACCCTCGGCGGAGCTACTCGGTCCGATTCTTCGATCGGTCCGCACGCCACCGTCGGGGTACGAGCACCTGTTGATCTCGGAATCCTCACAACGGACACCGAGGAGTGGTGCTTCGTCGCCCATGCGGTTCTTCGTAGATCACTCTGGTCGGGACACTTCTTCGTCGCCATGAATGCCCAGTGGTGCGGTGATCTCGACCTCGGGCCCCGATCGCACCCGGGTGACGGCCTACTTGACCTCACGGAGGGACGCCTCGGGATACGTCAGCGGCTCTCAGCTCGGTCACGAGCGCGATCCGGCAGTCATCTTCCACATCCTCGATTGAGCACGAGGAGAACATCGGACGCGTCAGTGTCGATGGAGCATCCGCTCGCTGCACGGATCGATGGAGTTCGCCGAGAGGTGGTCTCGTCGGCCACGATCAGCGTCATTCCTCAGGCGTTCATCGCCTACCTCTGAGCGGGAACCCAGTTTCACGTAGACGAGCGGTAGCGTTCGTCCATGGATGCAGACTCCCTGAAGGAGTCGATGTGCGCGCATATCGACTCGATCGCGCCGCTACTTCTCGAAATCTCCCACGATCTCCACGCACACCCCGAGGAGCGGTTCGAGGAGCACCACGCTCACGACCGCTTGTGTGAAGCCATCGAACAGGCTGGGCTCGACATCGAGCGACACGCGTTCGATCTACCCACTGCCTTCCGATCTCGAACTGGCACCATCGGCCCCGACATTGCGGTTCTCCTCGAATACGACGCACTCCCGGGCCTCGGACACGCGTGTGGACACAACATCATCGCTGCGGCCGGCCTCGGGGCCGGGCTTGCCGCTGCGGCTACCTCATCAGCGGCGGGTGGGAGGATCACGATGCTCGGTTCCCCCGCCGAAGAAGGTGGCGGCGGGAAGGTTTTCATGATCGATCGGGGAGCTCTCGAAGGCGTCCACGCGGCGATGATGATCCATCCCGCAGATGCCGACCTCACCACCATGAACGCCATTGCGTACCACGGGCTCGATGTCGTCTACACCGGTGAAGCGGCGCACGCCGCTGCGCATCCCTGGCAAGGCCGGAACGCCCTCGATGCTGCTGTGCTCGGCTACATGAATATCGCTGCTCTCCGCCAGCACATTGCTCCTTCGGAACGGATCCACGGAATTTTCACCGACGGCGGTGATCGCCCCAATATCGTTCCGGCGCGAGCAGCCATGAACTGGTACGTGCGAGCCGCTGACGTTGCCGCCCTTGAACGCCTCAAGCCCCGTGTCGTAGCAGCCCTCGAAGCAGGTGCCTCTGCCGCGGGATGCGAGATCGCCATTACGTGGCGCGACCCCATCTACGCCGATCTGATTGAGAACCGCGTGCTTTCGCAGCTCTATGTTGAAAATGCCCGTAGGCTTGGACGACTCGTGGTTCCGCCGGAGGCGGCCACAGCGGTGATCGGATCCACCGATATGGGCAATGTCAGCCACGTGGTTCCGAGCATCCACCCGATGATCGCCGTTGCCCCTTCCGGCGTGGGAATCCACACGCCAGAATTCGAGATCCATGCTGGTTCAGAGGCAGGGGACCGGGCGGTCATCGACGGGGCGAAGGCGATGGCCATGACCATCGCCGATCTCTGGGTCTCGGGTGAGGTCCTCGAGGCCGCCGGCAGCGCCTTCAGCGGGCACTGAGCTCCCAGAACTCTGACTATCCGCGAGGATCACACGCGCAACCCGTACGCTCGCCACTCGTGAGTGTGTACGTCGCCGAGGAGTTCAATGCCGAAGAGGCCGACATCCTTCGGAGATATTTCACAAACCTCTACGGCCCGGTGTTCGCACTTGTCAATCTCCCCGAGGTTGTGAAGGGCGCACTCTTCGCCAGATATTCCCGTTCGCCCAAGAGTCTCCGACGGCTCTTCCTCGACGAGTTCGTCGGGGAGCTCGATATCTCGGGAGACGTCGGTATCGACGCCACTGTGGGTCTGCGACGGGCTGAGGAGCTCTACGACAAGGTGTTCTTCGAGTACGGCGATGATTCGGTCGCTCAGTTGGGTGGTGTGCACCTGGCTTGTGAGCAAGCGTCGAATCTGCTCACGAAGATCCTCGAGTGGGGCCGACTCATGGCCTACCTCGAGCAATCCACGCGCTACATCGCCTACGACGCTCGTATAGGCGGTCGCTATCGATTCCATCGACCTCCCGAGGTCCTGCAGTCCGCTCTCGGGACCCGCTATGTCGGCGAGATGGACAGGATGTTCGACACCTATGCCGAACTGCTTCCGATCGTCATCGAGCATTTTCGCGAAACCATCCCCAAGGAGGCCGGCGACAGTGACTTCGTCTACCGGCAGGCAATCAGGGCGAAGGCATTCGATTCCATCCGAGGGCTCCTGCCAGCCGCTTCACTGTCCAATGTAGGAATCTACGGAACAGGTCAGGGCTACGAGCAACTGCTTCTTCGTATGCGCTCTCATCCGCTACCGGAGGCGCGCAGCTACGCCGATCTGATGCTTTCGGAGCTGCGAAAGGTCATCCCGTCGTTCCTCAAGCGGGTCGACCTCGACCAGCGAGGCGTCGCGTGGAGCAATTACTTCGAGACCAGCCGGAATGCAATGGACGACATCGCCGGACGGTTGTTCCCAGCCGGCACCCCGATCGATCCGGCACCGGTAGTGACGCTCGTGGACTTCGATCCCGATGCTGAGGTGAAGCTCGTTGCAAGCGCGCTCTATCCGCACCTCTCGCTTCCAGAAACCCAGATCGAGGAGCAGGTGAGACGAATGACCACTGAGGAACGTCTCTCCGT
>Ga0007795_10000162_pt1 | contig 17807 bp, 17 predicted proteins | sample CryBogmetaGMA1M_FD_60369 | JGI IMG/M metagenome (GOLD analysis project Ga0007795, IMG submission 60369) | Freshwater microbial communities from Crystal Bog, Wisconsin, USA - MA1M | ecosystem: Environmental > Aquatic > Freshwater > Lake | place: Crystal Bog, Wisconsin, USA | collected 2009-07-06
GGGATAGTCCAGCATGACTTATTATGCCGGATCTTCCTCTCGATGAAGTAGTAGGTGAAGATCGAGAGCAGCAGGCTAAGGATCAGAGCGTCTGCGATGTAGACAGGCTTGGGGTTCTCTCCCTTGACGATGTGGACGAAGGAAAGAGCAGGCCAGTGGAAGAGGTAGAGCGGGTAGCTGATGAGCCCGATCCAAACTATGGCGGGGTTGGAAAGGAGCTTCCGGTTAACCAAGGCACCTCTGCCTCCCTCCATGAGCATGAGTGTACCGGCAACAGGAAGGATCGCCCTCCATCCTGGATAAGGATCACTCTTGTGGATGAAGGTGAACCCGAGTCCCAGCAGGATAAGCCCTCCCCAGGCAAGAGCCTCGCGGTAGACCGGCACATCCTCTTCATGCCCTTTGTCATAATGCCACCATGCAAGAAGTGATCCTCCGAGGAACTCCCATGCCCTGTAGGGGGTGAGGAAGAAGGCTGGGACGCTGTCTTGAACCGACATCACCAGGTTCAGGATCATGGAGGCAATCAGAAGCACCCCCATGATGATCACCAAGGGCCACTTCCGCTTCCAGATGAGCAGCAGGAGGGGGGGGAAGAAGATGTAGAACTGTTCCTCAACCGCCAGGGACCAGAGATGGAGCAGGGGCTTGAGATTGGCCGCTGTGTCGAAGTATCCGCTCTCTTGCCAGAAGACGAAGTTCTGGATGAAGAGGGTGCCCGCAGCCACGTGCTTACCGAGTTGTTGAAACTCATCGGGCAGGAGGATTACCCATCCGTAGCCCAGGCAGAGAAGAAGCACGGTGATGAGCGCAGGAAAGAGTCTCCTGATACGCCGGGCGTAGAACTCGGCAAAACTGAACTCTCCTTCCCCTCCGTTCGCCTTGAGTCCCTTGTAGAGGATGCCACTGATCAGATAGCCGCTGATCACGAAGAAGATATCCACTCCGATAAACCCTCCGGGCAATGCCCACGGCCAGGCATGGTAGATGATCACTCCCAGCACGGCCACAGCACGCAGCCCATCAATATCCGCCCGATACTTAAGTAGGGTCATCTATTATGAATGAGATCGCTTAATTAGAGCCATTCTTTTTCAGAATAAGCATGCGATCAGGTATGAAATCCAGTTTCACCGGATAGGCCCAAGCCGGAGGGGTGAGCGGAACAGCCTCGTACACTTTATGGTATCCGTACTTTTCGGCCATGTGATCCTCATAATATTGGCGCGCTTCTTTCTTCCCCGAAAAGTACATCGCCAACGAACAGAATGTAACGTACTTGGGATTCCGCTCCAGGAGGGCCTGAGGTGTGAAAATCTCCAGGCCTGCATCAGAATCGAATCTCCTGATACCTGCCTCAACGGCCTCATTGTTTCCAAGCAGTTTTTTAAATCTATCGGAGCGTCCGGTCACCAGAGGGAGGTCGACCGTTTTGACGCCGGGCACCAGCTTTCCCCAGGCAGGTGACATGGAGCTCTCAACCAAGTCACCTGACCTAAAATTGCTTTCAGCCCACACGCAGGCTCCCATTCTAGGGTCTGCCTTGTACCTTAAACCAACTATTATCGCACAGGTGAAATTATACGCTAAGAGCACTCCAATGACCGCCACTAAAATGCGCCCCCTTATCCGTGATATGGCAGGAGCGGCGATCAGGAAAATAAAGGGAACCGCGGGAAGAACAAAGCGCGTCTCCATTCTAGGAAATCGCCCTATCGTGATAAAATAGAATGCAAACACAGCAGCCGAGCATGTCAGCAACAGCGTCTCTTTTGTGCTCAACTTTCTGGTTAAACACAATACCAGCGAAAGCAAGCAGCACCCTGCCATCAGGATACTACAAGGCAGGCCTATAAGTTCAGGAAACCGTTGAAGAAACTTCCAATACCCGGCATGCGTCACATCCCCGGCATACACCGGTGTGGTATAGAGATTGTAGAGAAAATCCTGGGTGAACCTGCGAGTATCAAAGATCGCTCCTGGCGCTCCCATTACAAATCCTACGGGAACGGCGACACCGGCGATCCAAAGGTTCGGATGGCGAAGTGCCCGCACACCCTTGATGACAAAAAAGGCCGCGGGTATTGCGACGGCTACCCCCAGTCCGTTGTATTTACATGCCGCTGCCAATCCTGCCAATAGTCCGGCGGCTATTGAAATAACTCTCTTGTCCGACGACGGGGCGATCAGTGAGAAAGCAAAAGATGCCATCATCCAAAACAGAAGCGGTGAGTCTGCCGTCCCGTAGTGATTATACGAAAGCAAACCGGCACTCGTAGCCATGAGGAGAGCCAGAACCGAGGCTTCAATCTTTCCCACACACCAGCAGACGCAAAAATAAAGAATCATTACGGCAGCACAAAAATGAAGCGTGGTGAAAACCCTTACGCCCGTGACGCGCATTTCTAGCCACGGCCGCTCCTTGCAGTGAAGTACTCCCTTCATCACCATATCAACGGGATTGACCACAAAAAGCCTGTGCATGTAAGTATTCAGCGGCGGCTTGAGGTAGTCGGACACCATGAGGTTATTGGGAACTGAGCGCAGCGCTACCTGATCGGGGTTCCAATCCTCTACTACCCCCCATTTCGAACCAATCATACTGAGCACAACCGCAAGAGCTACTGCCATCCAGAGCACTTTGTGCTCGCTGATTATCTTCCTCAGCATTGGAGTTACAGGATGAGTTGATACGTGCATCGTTAAAGAGTTAGATTTTCTAGCCATTACCGACATCTCTGTATAGCAAAAGGAGGCATTGCGATTGTGTTTGTTAACCAGGTGGATTTTAGTTGCTCAGCCATGGTTGAATTCAGATAGAGTTGCCTTCTTTTTTAGCTCAGAACCGGCTCTGTTTTTAATTTATGAAATATTCTGTCCCTGCCCCACATCATTCTGACTCTGTGCATCTCGTCACAGGAGGAGATCGCCGGTATTTTCAGGGAATACAAATGACGGTAGCAAGTGCCCTGATGAGAATCCCTTCAAACAGACATGTTGTTTTCCATATTCTGGATGGGGGCCTCACTGACGATAACCGCCGCAGCCTTGAGTCTCTAGCATCACAACTTCATCAGTATAGCACTCTGAACTTTCACGATGTTTCAGAGATTTTGCCTCAAGGCGCAACTCCTGGTCCTGGTAACTCCGTTATAGCCTATGGCAGGATCTGGATGGGATCCTTGCTCTCAGACATAGATAAAGTGATCTACCTGGATTCCGACACGTTAGTTCTCGGTGATTTATCACACCTTTGGGATATCGATTTACAGGAATACTCCACCCTGGCCTGCTCGGACATCAAGATTGCCTCACTTAGCGGTGATACGGCGGGACCTCTCTCAGAAAATGAGAAATCCCTTCCCTACTTCAATAGTGGTGTGCTTGTAGTAGACCTCTCGAAATGGAGAGAGATTCAGATCGAGCGACGAGCTCTAGATCTGATAGCTGATCCAAAATGCACCTACAGGTGGCATGATCAAACCATCCTAAATTATCTTCTGCGAGGTACGATTGGAGTCATACCAGCTGAATGGAACTGGATGGCGCGTGACTTCCCGACAGGAGATAATTTATCGGTTAATCTTATTCACTACACAAATTCTAACAAACCTTGGAATTATTGGGGAAATGACCTTCGCTTTCAGCTATGGAGAGAAACCTATCGTGTTCTTTTCGGCTCTCCTCTAAGGATGTTTGTCACTGCCGGCGCATCTCAAGGACTGGCCTGTGGGCTCTTTGACTCCGCTGTGGAGCATTTTTCTCCGCTTCGGTCCATCTACCTTGGATGCCTGAAAACAATTCTCCTGTTGAGTAGTGACTCCAATAAAAAGGGAGTTTTGAATCAGAAAATTAAGTTTCTCAGTCGCCTGAGAAATACTGATTCAGAAGCTGATCAAATGAACTTCCTGAAGAAGTTCCAGAAGGATTTGCTGTCAGCTGTCAATAAATAGCACGGAAGGCAGGGCCCTACTCGTACTTCTCGCACTCGTCAAAGGAAGCCGCAGTGGCATCCTTGGCAGCTACAATAGGTGCAATACCGATCTGGATCGGCCAGTCGATAGCAAGATCAGGGTCATCCCAGCGAAGTGATCGCTCATCGGCTGGGGAATATGGAGCGGACACTTTGTAATGAAAGTCGGCGATGTCGCTCACCACGAGGAAGCCATGAGCGCAGCCCGGCGGAACCCAGAGCCGCTCATGAGCCTCCGAGGTCAGCATGTAGCCGTCCCAGACGCCGAAGGTGGGGGAGCTTTTCCGGAGATCCACCAGGACGTCGAAGACGGTGCCGGAGGTCACCCAGACGAGCTTCCCTTGGGCCGCTGCCCCAGCCTGGTAATGGAGTCCTCTGAGGACGTGTCGTGCGGAGCGGGAGTGATTGTCCTGAACGAAGTCGACATCAATGCCGAGGTCGCGGAAGGTGTCGCGGTTCCATGACTCGAGGAAGAAGCCTCGAGCATCGCCGAAGACCTTGGGCTTCAGTAGGAAGGCGTCGTGAATTTTAGTGGGGAATTTGGTCACAAGAAAGAGGCTGTTAGCAGTTTAGACTGTAGGCTTTTAGGTCAGAAAATAGACCGCAGTTGAGCGAAGTGGATAGGCTTTGATAGGCAGCGAGCGTTTATAATGTTCGATTGGAGTCAAGGAATAGCCGAAAACGCCACATGTCATTGGTGATCGATGACACCGCGAACAGCTTCCTTGTCAGAAAGATCAATGCGGGCATTCATTCTTTTAGAACCCCAATGGAGACCATTATTTTTTTCAAGATTGTGACTCTTGGGCACAAATCTTCGGGATAGAAACTTGTTGAGAATCTCTTGCAAAAAAGCCCTCATCTTGAGTTGTTTGGGAATAGCGGATACTGCGTATCGTCGCATCAAGGGTGGTTCTTAAGCAGCTATCTGCAGATAGTCGCGTTTTACCCGAGCAGTAATTTTCGCTGATTTCTTCATCAGTTGACGGAAATCACATGTGGCCTGAATATTGAATCAAAACTGGGGCGCCTGGCGGAAAAAAGCACCCAGCTTGATCGACATCTCGGGACTGATACATCGCCGGGCCAAGACAATCTCATTAACGCTTCGAGGACTTACTCCAATCGCCCGAGCCAATGCATTCTGAGAGATACCCATGGGCTTCAGGTAATCCTCTAACAGAATTTCTCCGGGAGTAATTGGCTTCATGGTTTATATCCTATGGCGTTATGGGCACCTGTACGGGAAGAAATCGAATAGTTACTTCTTTCTGCGTTTCAGCACCTTTCGAAGATAGGTTCCGTAGCTGGATTTTCCGAGGTTCTCGATGGAGCGCTCGAAGGCCGCCTCGTCCAGAAAGCCCATCTGGAGGCCGATCTCTTCCAGGCAGGAGATACGGAGTCCCTGACGGTGCTGGATGACCTGTACGAACTGAGCTGCATCCAGAAGGGAGTCGTGGGTGCCAGTGTCAAGCCAAGCAGTGCCCCGGCCGAGCTTCTGGACACGGAGTCGGCCCTGTTCAAGATAGACTCTGTTCAGATCGGTGATCTCGAGTTCACCCCTAGACGAGGGCTTGAGCTGTCGCGCCACCTCGACGACATCAGAGCCATAGAAGTAGAGGCCCGGAACGGCAAAGTGGCTCTTGGGGTGCGCCGGCTTCTCTTCCAAGGAGATGGCCTGCCCCTTGGCATCGAACTCCACGACGCCGTAGGCGGAAGGATCCGCCACTTCGTAACCAAAGACGGTGGCCCCATCGGTATCTCCGTTCGCCTCGGCCAGCGTGTCGGTGAAGTCGTGACCGTAGAAGAGGTTGTCCCCGAGGACGAGAGCCGCTGGTGATCCGGCCAGAAAATCGGCGCCGATCAAGAAAGCCTGGGCGAGTCCCTCGGGCTTCGGTTGCTCGGCATACGAGAAGCTAACCCCGAATTGGGAGCCATCACCAAGCAGCCTCCGAAATGCCGGCAGATCATGCGGTGTGGAGATGATCAGGATCTCCCGGATTCCCGTGAGCATGAGCACCGAGATCGGATAGTAGATCATCGGCTTGTCATAGACAGGCATGAGCTGCTTGCTGACGCCGAGAGTGAGGGGGTGGAGTCGGGAGCCAGATCCACCGGCAAGAACGATACCTTTGCGTTTCATATGGGGGAGGTGAGGGTGAAAATGAAAGGGAGGAGTGGTTGAGACTGAAGGCGGTAAAAAAAGCTGTAAGCTGAAATTGGAAACCTGAAACAGGCCCAACGGCCGGCATCACAAATCAAATGTCATTCCCCTTGTAGCACTTAGATGCTGCCGAAGACGGGGGGGATTTCACGCATCACCGCCCGCAGGCTGTGCCCTTCGGACTTGAGTTGCCGATCAAGCTGATCATCCGAGAGGGATGACTCCAGAATCCGCTCCACCATTGATCTCTTGCACTGAAATCTTTCGACGTATGGGTGCTCAGGATTCAGCCAATGAGCCAAGAGACGTGACCGTGCTGCAGAATTCCAAAGCAGGCGTCCGTATTCCAGACGAGCGATGTCCTGATAGTTAGGGTATTTGCCCCACACACTCATGTCAGCCTCCTTGCCCACTCGGCGTGAGCTTTGTCCCTGGGCTCCCCGCGCTTGAGTTTAGGAACGAGCAAGTCATCCACCGATGGCACCACAACTTCCAGAAGACCATATGTTTTGCAGTGAGCCCGGGATTTCCAATCGGCCGGCATTTCAGAGAGAACGGCCGAAGGCATGAGATTGACATGCCACCCGTGGGCTCGCTCAAACTCACTCCCGATCATGGCCTCGTACCCAAGTAGCGCCACTTGCTCACTATCAGTGACAGGATCCACATCCATGCTGTTTTCGGGAAGAGGCAGTTCCTGATTTCGTTGGGCGGCATGCCATAAGAGTGCTCCTGACCCGATCAGGACCATGCTTCCATGCACAGTGAGCTGTGCACCCCAATCCATGAGCCAACTTTCTATCTGGCTTGGATTTTTTAACTCACGGAGGGGCATGGGGGAGTGTAAGGGATGAAGCGGCTTAGGCTAAAGGCTGTTAGGGGGAGGAAAAGCTGAAAACTAAAATGGGGCAGCTGAAATATTAGCAATGGTAGTCCCTCGAATCTCGTTCCCTCCTTTAAGAGAACCCGGCAGTAGAACAATCTACGCCGCGATCTGATCTGCGACCGAGTGATCGATCTGGTTGCGATAGAGATCCATCACAGGAAAACAGAGCTCATAATCCCCCCAAACAAGGTCCCCATATTCAATTCGGAAAGCGGCAAACTTCATAGGCTCCAAAAAAGAGCGAATCTCTGGATGAGAGGATTCCTTGAGGAATCCCTCGAAGCTGACGGTCTGGCTGGCTCCATCATCAAACAAGAGTCGCAAGCGGTAGTCCCCGAGATTTTCGGCACTAATAATATTGATGAAATTCTCGATCATTTCAGCCTTGTCGTAATTTTTTCGGTCTGACCCGTCTTGTGCAACACAAAATACTCAATCCACTTCTGAACGATGTCTGCTGATTTGACCGAAACAAGTTCCTGAAAGATACGGAGCTCCTTGTCATCGAGAAGAGGCCGCCCCTTTTAGGCGACATACCGAATTTCAGTGACCTGCCCCTCCACCAGAATTAATTCCGCGCGACATTCCCTTCCTTGGCACTTTCCGTGGACATGAACCGGGTCATGCTCGTTGGCATAGAAAAGGATCGTCAGCCCGAAATATTCGTAAAGTTTCGGCATCTCTGAAGGGTGCCCTATGCCTGGTACTGCTTATCGACCCAGTCCTTGTAGGCGCCGCTGGTGATGTTCTTCACCCAGTCCTGGTTGTCGAGGTACCACTGGACGGTCTTGCGGATGCCGGTCTCGAAGGTATCGGCTGGTTTCCAGCCCAACTCGCGGTTGATCTTCGTCGCATCGATCGCGTAGCGGCGATCGTGCCCGGGTCGGTCCGTCACGTAGGTGATCTGATCCTTGTAACTCTTGCCGTCTGGGCGAGGCGAGAGCTCATCCAGGATGGCGCACAGGGTGTGAACGACATCCAGGTTCGGCTTTTCGTTCCAGCCACCGACATTATAGGTCTCCCCTACTCCGCCAGCCTCCAGCACACGGCGAATGGCCGAGGCGTGATCCTTCACGTAGAGCCAATCGCGGACCTGCTGGCCATCGCCATAGATGGGGAGGGGCTTGCCGGCGAGGGCGTTGTGGATGACGAGCGGGATCAGCTTCTCAGGGAAATGGTAAGGGCCGTAGTTGTTGGAGCAGTTGGTGGTCAGCACCGGCAGCCCGTAGGTGTGATGGTAAGCACGCACCAAATGATCGGAGGCCGCCTTGCTTGCCGAGTAAGGGCTGTTCGGCTCGTACTGCTTGGTCTCGGTAAAGGCCGGATCAGTGGGTGACAGGGAGCCATAGACCTCGTCGGTGGAGACATGCAGGAAGCGGAAGGCTTTCTTTTCCGTATCGCTGAGGGCGTTCCAGTAGGCGCGGGTAGCCTCCAGAAGCTGAAAGGTGCCGACGATGTTGGTCTCGATGAACTCAGCAGGCCCATGAATGGAGCGATCCACGTGGGACTCGGCGGCAAAGTTCACGATGGCACGAGGCCGGTGCTCCGCGAGGAGCTTGGCAACCAGTTCGGCATCCCCGATATCACCACGGACAAAGGTGTGCCGCGGGTTCCCCTCAAGGGAGGCCAGATTCTGGAGATTTCCCGCGTAGGTGAGCTTGTCGAGGTTGATGACGCTATCGGTCTCGCCCGCGATCCAATCGAGGACGAAATTAGAACCGATGAATCCGGCGCCGCCAGTGACGAGGATAGAGGGCATAAAGAAGTAGAAGGTAGGAAGGTTAAAAGTTAAAGGTACTGAAGTGGCAAGCGGGAGCGTCGAGGCACAAATCTAAACTCCTTAGATAGAAAATTGCCAGACCATGCTGCCGCCCTTGGCTGCACCATCTTGTGGATGGAGATCCTAGGTCGCTTCAATGTTGGCTGGATCGCAGTGATGCAGAGTTTTTATCGCCTTGCGGGACAAGAGTGTATTTCACCATGAAGCGAACCTGTTGACCACCCCGGAAACAGAGGAAATCCAGAGATTTATCGCGCAAAGCGGCGAAAAATTTCCTTTAGCATTGACGGCACTTGCTGCCCGGCAAGCAGTGCACCCCCAAAATGGGCTACCTTCGGTAGTCTACCGCACGCCTTCCCAAGAGCTTGGTTCAACCTTCTAAATTTTAGCCTTCAGCTTTTTACCTTTTAGCCTTTTCCCCCACCCACCAGTTCCTCCGCTTCGCAGGAGCCCATTTGGAGGGAAGATAGAGAAGTGCAGTAAGGGCGATAATCCAACTGATGGCACCCAGAAAAAGGCAAAGGGAGTACCAAGCGGGGGCCTTGAACTGGAAGGTCACCTCATGGGAACCAGTTGGCACATAGGTCGATAAAAGGGCCGCTTCAGCGCGATGTGCCTCGGCCGGTTTGCCGTCGATCATGACAGTCCAGTCGGGGTGATACGCCTCGGAGACCACAAGCCATCCCGAAACGGTCGGAGGGAGTTGGTAGGTCATCCGCTGGTAGTCATCCATGCGGTTGCCGACGAGGGGCACTCGACCGAATGGCTGACCCGCCTTCCCTTGATACTGCTGGAGCAACTCGATCTGGTTCGGACCCTTTGCCTGACCAGCGAAGCCGGGCATGTTGCTATCCACACCACCCGTCTCAACCGTGATAAGATTCTGAGGGAGGAGCTGCAGCGTGGCAGGGGCCATGGCATAACTCTCCTTTGGAAGCGCCACGAAATCCTGAGCCAGGAATGCCGGATAGAGCGTTCCAGGATTGGCAAGGACGGCAAAGTACTTGTTCTCAAAAGCCACCGGATAGATCGATCGGAAGAAATCCTGCATCTGCTTTGGCGAGAAGGGATCCTCCTTGTCGAGCAGGATGTAGGCGACGCCAGCCAGGTTCAGGTAACTCTTCAGGGTATCGCCCGAGGCATTGCCGGCAGCCTCGAGATGGCGCACCCACTTGAGCTGGAAATGCCGGCCTGATGCCTCCGTGTCCACGGCACGGCCTGCCTGCTGGGGAAGCGTGAGGTAAAAATACCGGCCGCTCAGAGGATGCACACGCCCCTCGATCGGAGCTGATTTTAGAAACTCGCATGCAGCCGAATAGTCCTTCCAGAGATCGTTCGGCAAGAGTCTCGAGGTGTAGATCTGGGACATCGAGAGCAACTGAAAGAGCATGATGCCAAGCGACGCACCCGCCAGTGCCATACGCCGCCCCTGCGGAATTAACTGAGTGAAGATTTCTCCCGAGACCAAAGCCGTCGCTGCTGCAAGACAGCAAAAACCTGTCGTGGAGAAGAATGACTCCGGGGCCCGGATGTCCCGGAACATCGGGAAGAGAAGCTCCGCTACATGAAAGACCGGCAGCATCAGGAAAGCAACCGTGGCGATGAATGCAGGAATCACGCGCTCCCGGAACAGGTGCTTCGCCGTAAGCCAGGCCACCCACCCCAGCCAGACGAGGGAGAGCCAAGCAAAGGGGATATTCGTGTCGAGCATCTGCTGGGCGTGCTTCAGCAGATCGAGATGACCGCCAAGGATGCCGGCAGGTCCAGCTGAGAACCAGAGACCGATCAGCCACGAGGCATTCAGGATCAGGAACCAGAAACCGACTTTCGACTTTCGCCATTCCGCCAAACCGGGCAATGCCAACCCAAGGGAAAGCAGCAGCAACGGCACCACTCCCATATGAAAGAAAGCCGAATCGGACTCGTAATCAGGTCCTAGTCCGGTGAGGAGATAGTTGCTCGGGTCGATCAGCGACAGGGCTGTCTTGAAGGAATAGTGAGACTTCCAGCCATCCAGCGGGTCGAAGAGGAATCCTGCGGCATTCGCGAATTCCTTGGCCCCGGGCAGCAGGGGCACTAACCCGCAAAGCACGGCCACGCCCAGTGACATCACGTAGGCCTTGATCAGCGGCTGCCAATCGGAGCGGTCTCTCAGGACGGCCCATGCCCAGAGCGCGAGCACCGGTGCCATGATCACCGCGACCTTCGCATAGCTCAGGGCCAATCCCGCAGCGGCTACCCCCAGCAGGACGATCTCAGCAGGGGAGCGCCTCTCGGCAACGGCTATGATCCCACGGAAGAGCAGGGGGGTGAAAATGAATGTCATGAACTGACCGAAGTGCTCATAGACGGGCCCCCTCGCCATCATCACGGGGATTAGGAGATAGAATCCCGCACCCACGATGCCAATCAGGCGGGATCCACCCATGCTTCGGATCAGGGCATTCATGGCGACGAGCGAGCCGGCGGCAAAAAGGATCACCACCATCTTGAAGGAAGCCATTGCGCCGATGAGGAACCCGAGACACTTCACACCCAGCGAAAGCAGACCGATGCTCAATCCCGCCACATACATGGTGCTCAGATGTTGGCCGAGCATGTAATTGGGCGTCCACCACGAAGGACCATGCGCGATCAATCCCTTGAAGACATCAGGATAGCGCGACGTATCGGCAAACCCCTCCTCTCTGGAGATGGGAGCCAGAAGCCAGAGCACCGAAAAAAGGAAGAATAGCCCCATGAGCGTCCAGCGTGCGATTTTCTCATGCCGTGACGGTTTCGTCTCTGGCAACGATGTGTTTTTTGAACTCATAAAATGATGCGGAATCATCTCTTAAACGCCCTTTCTCCGCTCTCTTCAATGCATTTGTCGGCAGAACGCATCCCTCCCCTTGTGCTTGTCATCCCATCTCATCAACCCTACAAGAACACCCATATGATGCTCGTCTCCCTCGTCATCCCCATGCTCAACGAATCCGAGGGAGTGGCATCTCTCTGGAGCAGACTCACGGAGGTGACAGCGAAACTTCAGGGATATCGCTTTGAGGCTGTCTTTGTCGACGACGGGAGCACGGACAACACCCCTGCATTCATCGAGCGTCTTTCCCCCACCCCCTCGCTAAGTTGGAAGCTGGTACAGCTTTCACGGAACTTCGGTCATCAGGCCGCCATTTCAGCAGGCATGATGCATGCATCCGGAGAGGCCATGATCTTCCTCGACGCCGACCTGCAGGATCCGCCCGAGCTCATTCCCACATTCTTGGAGAAATTCCGCGAGGGATACGACGTGGTCTACGGAGTCCGCAAGAATCGGAAGGAGCCACTCTCGCTTCGCATCTGCTTCGGCGCCTTCTACCGCCTCTTCAATGCCATCTCCGAGCGCCCCATCCCGCTCGATGCCGGGGAGTTCGGCCTGGTCAGCCGGCGAGTCGGCAAGCTCATCGCCGAGATGCCGGAGCGGGATCGCCTGATCCGGGGCATGCGGAGCTGGGTGGGATTCAAGCAGGTCGGCATCCCCTACGACAGACCCGAGCGTCATGCAGGCACCACCAGCTACAGTATAGTGAGACGGGTCGAGGGCGCACTCGACGGCCTCTTCGGATACTCCAAGGTCCCCATCCGCCTGGCCTTCTACCTCGGTGTTCTTGTCTTTTTGCTCGGCGGAGCGTACCTCCTCCAGTCCTACGTCATGATGTTCATCACTGGCGATACTGGGGTCATCGGCTGGCGATCGGTCATCACCCTCATCTTCATGCTGGGCGGGGCCAACCTCATCGCGACCTCCATCGTGGGTGAGTACGTCTGCCGGATCTACTTTCAGGGAAAACAGCGTCCTCTCTACGTGATTGAGAAGACAACATCGTCACAGTCGCAGACCCCCTCCTCGTAGGGAAATTGGATTCATGCCGATTTTCATCCGATGACCGCCCCACTCTCCCTTCTTAGCATCGTGATTCCAGCAAGGGACGAAGAGGGAGCCATCGCATCCACTATCGAGCATCTCCATCTGGAACTTTCCCTGCGGGGGGTTCCCCATGAGATCATCGTGGTGGACGACGGATCCAGTGATAGAACCTGGGAAATCCTTCAAAACGAATCATCCCGAATCCCTGAGCTCCGCCCCGTTCAGAACACGGGTCTCCACGGCTTTGGCCGGGCCATCATCAGGGGACTAGACGCCATGAAGGGGGATGCCGTCGTCATCATGATGGCCGACGAGTCCGATGACTGCCGCGACGTCGTCCGTTACTGGGAGAAGCTGAACGATGGATACGACTGCGTCTTCGGGAGCCGCTTCCTACGCGGCGGTGGTACGATCGACTATCCGGCGGTGAAGTATGCGCTAAACCGAATGGCGAATGCCTTCATCCGCATCCTCTTCAGACACGGACTCAACGACACCACCAATGCCTTCAAGGCCTACCGGCGTGAAGTCATCGAGGGGTGCCGGCCCTTTCTCTCACCCCACTTCAATCTCACCGTAGAGCTTCCACTGAAGGCAATCGTTCGGGGTTACTCCTTCACCACGATCCCCATCACCTGGCGCAACCGACGACATGGGGTTGCCAAGCTGAAGATCAAGGAAATGGGCAGCCGCTATCTCTTCATCTGCCTCTATGTCTGGCTAGAGCGGTATTTCTCCAGAGGGGATTACAGGAAGGTGGATTAAGTTGATGCTTTCTCTCTTTTCAACGTAAGGGCAACTGTCCGCACTGCATGATAGGGAAATCAAGACCGGCTGCTTTTGCCTGCTCAAGGAGTTTCTCCACTGGGTAACGGGAAGGGCCGCAGACCAAGAGGGCACTGATCTTTTCCCCCTTCAGATTACGCAGGGCCTGATTCACCTGCTCTTCTGTTAGATTCGTCCAGTCGGGAATCATGAGTGAACGACGCTTGCTGTAATAGGGAACCAGAGGGCTCCAATCCGCACCGAGTATGATCAGGACCGAGTTCTCCGGGGTATTCTTATGGAGGTAGTCGGTGACCTGCAGAATCTCGGAATTCGGCATTTCCTGGATTGGTTTGTAGAGGGCAGTATATCCGGAGAGGCCACTGAAGAGGACAAATACCAGCAGGAGCCATCCGCAGCCCCTTGACCTCACTGTGTCAGTCTCCAATAGGGCGATCAGGGCAAACCCAACAAGCGCCACAAGGAAGAGCCCGTTGGCATACATGTAATAGTCGTGGATGAAGTGAAGGTTGGTGAAAATGATGGGGTAGATCAGGTATAGCGCCAGCATCACGCAGACCTCGACGCGACGCTTTTTCGTCACCATGACCGCCGTGACGGAAGCAGCGAGAATCAACCATCCCTGCAAGGGCAATCCGAAGAGCGTGTAAGCCCTTGAAAGAATCTGAGTCCAGACTGCAGGGGAAAGCTTCTGCTCCAAGGTTCCGAAATTCCAAGCCGTGCTGAATGCGGGACTATTGAGCGCGAGGGGATTCAGTTTTTTGTGGAAATCCATGTACTTCACCCAGGCAAGGGCTGATAGGAACGGGATTCCGGAAAGAGTCATCAGCACAACCAGACGTTTACGAAGATCATCCCCGGAAATGTTGGGGAGCGGCCACCTCACCCAATCCCTGACAGCCCAGAGCGAGCCAATAAGCAGGAAGGGAAGCCACGTGGTGACCTTTGCCAGCCCCGCGGCCATTCCAAACAAGACCGCCAAAGCCAGCAGAAGACGTGACTTCCTGTTGATGCCCGAGATCACGCAACTTAGGTAGCAAAAACAGAGAAGGAGAACCGAAGACTCGATCAGGAATGCGCGGGACCAAAAAAGATAAAACGGACTGACCAACAGGATGCAGAGCACAAGTAGCGCATGGGGACGAGATACGCGGAATTCCCGGAGGAGAAAATAGACGGGGATCAGGATCAGCAGATAGCAGGTCGCCGCAACACCTCGACCAGCTTGATCCAGTGGAATATTCACTGCACTGGAAAGACGAGCTGCCGCGAGTTGGTAAAACGGCATCTCAAGAGGAACAGACCATGGTTTTCCCAGCACCGGCGTCTCATAAGCCAATTTGAAAGGCTTGTCCTTCAAGTAATAGGCCGTAATGGCTGTCTGACTCTGACGGAAAGAATGATGGTCGTTGATGGTGTTATTCCATCCGATTGAAAAAGCCCAGAGGGCGTGGGCAAGGCAACCGAGTAACAGGAGAGCCGCGATCAGGGTCACCGGGTTGGATTGTCGCTCGTTTGTGGTAGGAAGTGATGACATGATTGTTAGATTGCCGGTTGCGGAGCTTTTATCCGAGCAGGCGGTAGAGGTATTGCCTGAGCCTGCTCTGAAGGTGGGATTTCCACGCGATGACACGGAGATCCATGGCACTCAGTGCGACACTCCCTCGCTTCACCTGAAGCTTCGCCGTGTGAACGAAGTCCTGGACAGTGACGCCTCCTAACCCTGTCGCCGCTGCATTCCCGTGAATGCGGTAATATCCGGTTGGTTCGGTGTCATAGTAAAGATCACCCACACTCAGGAGGCGGAGCCAATATTCGATGTCTGTGCAGTAGACGACCGTAGGATCAAAGAGTCCCACCTTCTCCATAGCGGAGCGTCTCCACATGACGTTGACGGGATCCCCGATGATATTGGTCCCGGCCATGATGCAGCGGTGGATCATCTCACGACCGGCATAGACTCCTGTTTTCCTGATGCCGCTGCGGGTGAAGAGTACCTTCCCCTTACTATTGATGATGGTTCGGGCGCCGGAAGCCACGACCACACGCGGGTGTTCTTGCATGGCTTTGACCTGACGTTCCAGAGAATCGAGATGGGGAAGATCATCGTGGCAGAGCAGCTTGATGAGATCACCCTTGGACTCAGCGATGGTGGCATTCCAGTTTTCAGCCATGTTTTTGGGGGCTACATCGGTGGTGACCCTCATCCTCGGGTCTTTGAGTTCCTCCCGAAGATCCTCATGAATAAGCCGTGAAACTTCCTTGGAAACATTGAGCCCAATGACTAACTCCCAATCCCCGAACGTCTGCGACAGGACTTTCTGAACAGTTTCCCTGAGGTAGGGAGTTCTCTTGTGCACGGGAATGCATACTGAAACGGAGGGTTTCATGGCTCGTCCTTCTGTCCTGTTGCCAACATCCGTTTGTTATCAAAGACAACAACACCACCCTTCTCATCCTGCTCAGCGATGGAGTGCAGATGGAATCCATTTGTCTCTAGATGCCGGGTTACTTCGTCAAGGGTCACATGCCACTCATGCCACTCGCAGACGATGCGACGGACTTGACTGACGATGAATTCCATCTCGGCTCTTAAAAAGTCGAGTTCCGCGCCCTCAATGTCGACCTTGAGACAGTCGATGAGGCGGTCTCCATGCCTCTTTCTCCACTCCGAAGCAACCATGATACACGGAACCGTGACCTCACGGACCTTGCCTTTGACCGGAAAAGGGTGCTCTGCCCCAAATGCTTTTAGTGATGATTGGGTGTTTGAGGGGTTGATATGAAACGTGATCTCCGAGGTCCCCTCTGCGCATCCGACAGCACCATGAAGAACTAAGCAGTTCGTGAGGGAGTTTTTCTCCAGATGCCATCTTGATGACTCCACCATCGTGGGGTCACCATCGACCATGAGCCCCAGAATACTCCGGTCACCCTGAATTGCTGCGGTAAGGCACGGAAACCACCCAACATTACATCCCAGATCAACGAAGGTGTTGACCGGGAATCCCTCCAGAGCCGCGAGGTAGCCGCTCTGGCCGAGCATTTCCTCGGCAAGGGCAAAGCCCGCCACCGTATCAATGCGGACCTTGATGCCGCTTTTACCCAATGATTTGGTGACCGGAAATTTCCCAAGAACAAAGTTGGCCAACTTATAGGCTCCCGACATTGCAACCAATCTGTGGACAAAAGGTTGCCTCCCAAGAACAGCAAAGAGCCCGTCCCGCGTCGTGGTTTTCGGCGATTGCATATCCGTGTTCTTTTGAGTCATCGGTCGGAGAGCGTTGTGCATTCTACCCGCCGGTGATCTCGAGCCAATCCGGGCGAGCGAGGGCATGCTGGGTGATTTCCTCCAGGATCGAGTCGACGGATGTCTCCGGTTTCCAACCCCACGCTTCAAGGGCTCGGGCGCTGTCAAGGACGACCCATGGCAGGTCAAAGGGTCTGGGAGTCTCATCGGAATCCACTGGACGCGCGCCAAGTCGCTCTACGCACCAAGCGCTTAACCCGGACAGGGACATGGCGCTCTGCAGGCCCCCTGAAAGGTTGATCGTCCTGGGTGCGGACGCCGAGGGGTTCTCCATCTGTCGCACCAGCAGAGGGATCAAGTCCCTCGGGTGAAGGCAGTCCCTGACCTGATGACCCTCTCCCCCGAATCCGATGTAGCGGAGCGGCAGTCCACAGGCCCAGCGGTGAATCCAGAAGCTGAAGATGCCTTGGTCGGCTTTCCCAAACTGTCCGGCCCCCGCCATGACCCCGCAACGATTGATCCAGACCGGAAAACCGAAGGCCGCACCATATTCCAAGGCGAGCATCTCGGAGGCTCTTTTGGAGGTGCCATAGAGGGAGAGCGGTGGCTCGGTGGAGAAGTGCTCTGTAATCCCCAAAGGGCTAAGAGCAGGTCGAGTGTCAAGAGTCGAGAGTCGAGGGTCGAGGGTCGAGAGCTGAGGATGCACAAGTGCGCTGAGGACGGGGCAAAAGGCGTTGTTGTGGACTTCTACCGGGAGCGCTGCTAGCGGCGGGATGGAATAGACGCGACTGGTGCTGAGCAGCAGAAACCCAGCCCCGTGCTGCTTGCAGAACTCGAGCAGGCGGATGCTGCCGATCAGGTTGTGATCCAGCAGTTCGTAGGAACCGGTCGCCCCTTGGACTCCGGCCAGCACGCTGGGATTGGCCGCCGCGTCGAGCACCCAATCGACGGCGGGGACTTTGGCGAGGTCTTCCGGATTGCGGATATCCCCCTCGATAAGTCTTACTCCCAGAGCCTGCAGCGGCTCCTGATTAATGCGGCTTCCGGCACGGGAAAAGTTATCG
>Ga0007795_10000165_pt1 | contig 17634 bp, 18 predicted proteins | sample CryBogmetaGMA1M_FD_60369 | JGI IMG/M metagenome (GOLD analysis project Ga0007795, IMG submission 60369) | Freshwater microbial communities from Crystal Bog, Wisconsin, USA - MA1M | ecosystem: Environmental > Aquatic > Freshwater > Lake | place: Crystal Bog, Wisconsin, USA | collected 2009-07-06
ACCACACGCCGAACGAAGCGTTCACCGCTCTCGTTGCATTAGATCCTTGAGACCACCATTATAATAATTAACGCTATGAATTTGCTTTGAACCGAAAAATATTCAGGCCTATCATGCTCGGAAGATCAGAGCGCATTGCGAAAGGTTGTGATCATGTGGCAGTCTCGAGCGATGGTTTTAGCTGTGCTTGGCCTAGCTATAGTTACAACAGCGGCGCTTGCAGAGGATCGACGAAGCGCCAATACCATGCTCGGAGCGTGCCGATTTGAGGCCCAACAGCCTGCTCCCGTTCAAGATCAGGAATGGACCTTAGCGTTTCAATGCCGCGATTCCATAGCAATACTTATTAAAAACGGCCCGAAGCAACCAGCTTTTATGTCGGCTTGCGTCCCGGAAAACACATCATCTCATGTAGTAGCCCGCGCTATTGTCGACTTTCTTGAGAAAGGGCCGGAAAGATTGGGTGAGCGGTTTGACATACGCGGAACGGTTGCATTGCATCAAGCATGGCCGTGTCATTGAGCGGAAATCGACCTCGCCTCCCAATCGCGAAATTCCATCGACTATGGTTGACCTTTTCAGGCTGAGCGGGCCGTCCTAAGCTATTGTCCGAATGGTCAGGCCAACGAGATCGCCTTAGGGGATAAAGAGCGCAATATCGGCGGCATGCCGCGCGCGGTCATCTCTTTGTTTTACTCCGCAGAAGGATATTTCTATGGCTACTGGAACCGTGAAGTGGTTCAATTCGACCAAGGGTTTTGGCTTTATTCAGCCCGATAATGGGGGGGCCGACGCGTTCGTCCATATCAGCGCGGTTGAGCGCGCCGGCATGCAGGATCTGCGTGAAGGCCAAAAGCTCGCTTATGAACTTATCGCTGATCGCAAAAGTGGTAAAATGTCAGCCGATAATCTCAAGGCAATTGACTGACTTCGATAGAGCAAGCCGTCCTTCTCATTCCAAGGGCGATGTTCAAGACCCGCCGCCGAGAGCGGCGGAATCTTTCATAAAAGAGCCCGCCTCGAAAACGGAGGCGGGCTTTTCTGTTTTAAAAAGACCTTGCCCAGCGATAGAACTGCGGAAGCCCCCTCGGATCGACCAAAATTTTATTTCCCATCCTTCCATAGGGTCACTCCATATGCTACGCCGTGCACGCTGGTGCAGACGGTCGTAAGTCGAACCCGAGTTATCGGTAAGGTCTTTAGATAGACCAAAATGGAGCAGATGCGATGGCTACCGGGAAGCAGATCAGCCACAGCCATGTTGAAGGCCGAAAATCAGGTTTTCTGACATTGATGATCGGGTCCATCGGTGTCGTTTATGGCGATATCGGCACCAGCCCCCTTTATGCCTTCAAAGAGTCCGTCAAGGCAGCAACCCATGGCCACGCTTCGCTAGAGGAAGCGGCTTTTGGTGTCGTTTCGCTGATTTTTTGGGCGTTGATGATCATCGTGACACTCAAATACGTGGTCATCATGCTCCGAGCCGACAACAAAGGCGAGGGTGGAACGCTCAGTCTGATGGCTTTGGCGCAGAAGGCGATGGGCCGCAAGGGCGCCCTGATCCCGGTGCTCGGAATTGTCGGCGCTGCACTTTTTTATGGTGACGCGGTCATCACGCCTGCGATTTCAGTTTTATCAGCCGTTGAAGGCCTTAGCCTCGTTACCCCGGCCTTTGACCCTTATGTGGTCAGCATCAGCCTTGTGATTTTGGTGGGCCTATTTGTAGTTCAGTCCCGCGGAACAGCAGCGGTTGGCGCGTTTTTTGGCCCTGCGATGACCATTTGGTTTTTCTTACTCGGGCTTGGCGGCGCTTTACAGATCATAGCGCATCCCGGCATCTTGGCAGCGATTAACCCGCTATACGGCGTCGAATTCATGCTCCGACATGGCATGCTGGGCATATTAACGCTAGGCTCGGTGTTTTTGGCGGTAACCGGCGCAGAAGCGCTCTATGCAGATCTCGGCCATTTTGGACGCGGCCCAATCCGCGTGGCTTGGCTCTACATCGCTTTCCCATGCTTGGCGCTTAACTATTTTGGTCAAGGCGCACTCGTGATGGCTTCGCCTGAAGCGCTCGAAAATCCGTTCTTCTTTCTCTATCCCGAATGGGCGCTGGTTCCGATGGTGATCATCGCGACAATTGCCACCATAATAGCCAGTCAAGCCGTTATTACGGGGGCTTTTTCGCTCACCCAACAGGCGGTTCAGCTCGGCTTGCTGCCTCGCTTTGATATTCGTGCGACATCCGAGCTCGAGCGTGGTCAAATTTACATCCCGGGCGTCAATTGGCTGCTGCTCGCCGCCGTTTTACTGCTGGTTCAACTGTTCCGGACATCGACCAGCCTTGCCGCAGCCTATGGTATTGCGGTGACGGGCACGATGGTGATTACGGCAGCCCTTGCTTTCATCGTCGCATGGAAGCTTTGGCGCATGCCTTTATGGCTCGCTGCCTGCATGATTACCCCCTTTATGCTCATCGACCTGATTTTCCTTGGTGCAAACCTCATGAAGGTGCTTGAGGGCGGGTGGCTTCCCTTGCTGCTCGGTTTCTGTCTGATGGTCATTATGCTCACTTGGCGGCGTGGATCGGCTATTTTGTCCGAGCGTACCCATCGCGATGAAGTCGAACTCGCAAGCTTCGTTCAGATGCTCGAAAAGCGCCCCCCCAATCGGGCGTCGGGCACGGCCGTGTTTCTGACCGGTAATGCCGATTCAGTACCGAGTTCGCTTCTTCACAATTTAAAACACAACAAAGTGCTTCATACCCAAAACGTCATCATGTCGGTTGAAACAGCCGATATCCCCTATGTACAAATCGATGATCGAGCAACTGTCAGTCAAATTTCGGAAACCTTTTTCGTCGTTAAGCTGCGGTTTGGGTTTATGGACGAGCCCAATATTCCAAAGGCCATTCCAAAGCTCAAAAAGCTCGGCTTAAAATTTGACGTGATGCAGACTTCGTTCTTCCTCTCCCGTCGCCAATTGAAGCGTGCATCGCATTCCGACATGCCAGCCTGGCAAGATGGCTTGTTCATCTGGCTGGCGCGCCGTGCCCACGACGCGTCAGCCTATTTCCACATACCGTCCGATCGCGCCGTCGAGGTAGGGACGCAGATAGGCATTTGAACGCACTTAGACCGAACGCATCAACCCACCATCGACCTTCAAGCTTTGCCCGGTGATATAGCCCGCGCCGTCAGACGCCAAAAAGGCGACGGTGGCGGCAATCTCGGCGCTCGTTCCATAGCGCTTCATCGGCACGCCTTGGCGGCGTTCATCTAGCTGCGGCAGACTATCGATCCAACCCGGCAAAATGTTGTTCATGCGAACATTCTCAGGGGCGTATTGGTCCGCAAAAAGCTTGGTAAAAGCCGCAAGCCCCGCACGAAATACCGCGGAAGTGGGGAACATCGGGCTTGGCTCCCCCACCCAGGCGGTTGAGATATTGATAATCGTCCCTGACTTCTGCGCCTGCATGATCGGCGTCACAATCCGTGTCGCGCGGATCACGTTCATCAGGTAGATGTCCATCCCCGTGTGCCATTGCTCATCCGTAATCTCAAGCAAAGCCGCCCTCGGCCCATGCCCTGCACTGTTGACGAGCACGTCAATACGGCCCCAGCGCGCAACGGCCAGATCGGCGAGCTGCTTTAGGTCATCGGTCGACTGGTTTGAGCCCGTAACCCCAACCCCGCCAAGCTCCAGGGCCAAAGTCTCGCCCTTTCCAGATGAGGACAGAATGGCAACCTCAAAGCCATCAGCAGCCAATCGGCGGGCAGCTTCCGCCCCCATACCACTTCCGCCGGCTGTAATGAGCGCCACTTTTTTCATTGTCATCCTATTTTCCCCTAAAAGCCGTTTACACCGTCGCTCCACCATCCGGTCTGGCAGGCTGAAGGTCAACGCCTCGGATATATGAATTTATCGGCAGGGTCGGCATTTGTTTCATATCAAATGATGAACCTGCAAAAGCCGTTATCGTCCGCTGACCATGCAGACGCCAAAGCCCTCCTCTGGATTGATACGCGCGCTCGGCTCTCTCTGGGCCCATCGCTGGTTCAGCCTTGCTGTGCTGGTTCTCATAACGTTTGGCAGTTGGCTAGGCCTTCGATCGCTCCTTGGCCCAGAAGTTATCGTGGAGCAGGTTAAACGCGGCAATCTGGTCAAAACAATTGTTGCGAGCGGCCATTTTGAAACACCCTATCGCGTCGAAATCGGTAGCCAGATGGCCGGAATCGTTACGGATGTGTTGGTCGAGGAGGGTCAGAGTGTGAAAGCTGGCACCCCCTTAATCCGGCTTGATGCAAGGGAAGTCACCGCCTCCGTTATTCAAGCGGAAGGGGGGTTGGCCCAAGCCGAAGCCCGCATCAGACAGCTAAATGACCTCACTTTGCCCGCCGCCAAATCCGTGCTGGCACAAGCCCAAGCCTCGCTGGTCGATGCCCAAAATACCTTTGACCGCACCTCCGCACTCTTCAAAAATGGCTTTTCGCCGAATTCAGCGCTGGATGAGGCGCAAAAAAATCTTGATGTCGCCAAAGCCCAAGTTCGAAGCGCGGAATTGCAGGTCTTTACCGCTAGCCCTGGCAGTAGCGATTATGTGGTTGCCGAAACTCAGGTCAATCAAGCCTCAGCAACCCTAGAGGCTGCGCGATCACGACTGACCTATACGACCATATCAGCTCCTCGAGATGGCATATTAATCAGCCGAACGGTTGAAAAAGGGTCGGTCGTATCGACCGGGAAAGCGCTACTCGTTTTGGCCCCCAATGGCATCAGCCAGCTTGTTATCGGCGTTGATGAGAAAAACCTTTCCCTCATTGCGCTTGGCGAAAAAGCCATAGCTTCCGCCGATGCTTTCCCAGAGCAAAAATTTGAGGCTAGCGTGAGTTATATCAACCCATCCGTCGATATCACTCGGGCCTCTATCGAGGTGAAGCTGCTCGTTGCCGATCCTCCCGCTTTTCTTCGGCAAGACATGACCGTTTCCGTGGACATCGAGGTCGGCCGCCGCGACAACGCCATCGTTGTCGGCACCCGCTTTGTCCATGATTTGCAAAATGGCAAACCATGGGTTCTGGCCGTCGAGAGGGGGCGCGCTGTCAAACGCCCCATCACCGCAGGCCTACGTGGTTTGAGCGATGTCGAAATACTGACCGGACTATCTGAGGGCGATCAGGTAATTCCTTCGCTTTCTGGCGTTGTGACCGGCCAACGCATCAGGCCCATCCTACCATGAACCGCTGGCTCCCCTTCGAATGGATCGCCGCCACCCGGTTTTTGCTGGAAGGCAAGCTGCAAACCCTGTTTATCATGGTGGGGATTTCGATCGGCGTTGGCGTGATCGTCTTTATGTCGGCCATGCTTACAGGCCTCCAAGCTAATTTCATTAAGCGCGTACTCACCTCGCAAGCTCAAATTCAAATTCTGCCACCCGATCAATTGGCCCGCCCTTTGCGTAACAGCGCAGGCGAAATCGAAGATGCCGTCATCCAACGTCCCAGCCAGCGGCAGGTCTCGATCGATCAATGGCTGCGCATCCGCAAACAGCTCGAAACAATGCCTGAAATTGTAACCGTCGCCCCCACCGCAACGGGATCAGCGCTGGCCAAACGGGGCGATGCGAGCCGGGCCATTACGCTCAATGGAGTGGAACCGGAAAGCTATTTCCAAGTCGTGCATGTGCCGGATTACATCATTCAAGGCCAATCAAGACTGCTCAGCGACGATATCCTCATTGGCATCGAGCTCGCCAAAGATCTCGGAGCCAATCTCGGCGACAAGCTGAACATTACGACCTCGTCGGGAGGATCGCGTATTCTTACCATTGTCGGCTTGCTGGATTTTGGCAACAAAGGAGCCAGTTCGCGCAGCACCTTCGTGTCGCTTAGAACCGCACAATCCTTGCTCGGATTACTTGGCGGGGTCACCACGCTCGATCTGAACCTGAAAGATATTTATGCCGCCGAAGAGTTGGCGCAGTCTGTTCAATCCTCCAATGACGTGATTGCGGATAGCTGGATCAAAACCAATGCTCAGTTTTTCACCGCCATACGGGCGCAGAATTTAACCAATATGGTGATCCGGATATTTGTCGGTCTGTCGGTCGCCTTCGGCATCGCGGCTGTCCTTGTCGTCTCCGTCATCCAACGCTCCCGCGACATTGGCATTCTAAGAGCCATGGGCACATCACGCGCGCAGATTTTGCGGATGTTCCTCATTCAAGGCGGCGTGTTGGGCTTTTTAGGATCGTTGGTCGGCTCCGCCCTTGGCGCTGCCGCGCTGATTTATTGGCATTCCGCGGCGCGACAGGCCGATGGCAGTGAATTGTTCCCACTGGTCATCGAGTTTCAGCTCTTTGTCTGGACGGCTGTTCTAGCGACGTTTACCGGGCTACTCGCCGCCATGGCCCCAGCGTTGCGCGCGGCCAAACTCGATCCTGTGGTGGCGATCCGTGGCTGATCCCATCCTGTCGCTTTCAAACATCACCAAGGTCTATAATCTTGGCTTACCCGCCGAAGTCACCGTTTTGCATGACATCGATCTTGAAATCGAAAAGGGCGAGTTCGTTGCCATTATGGGTCCATCTGGGTCTGGGAAAAGCACACTTTTGAACATTATCGGGCTATTAGACCGGCCTACATCAGGCACGCTTATGATCAATGGCCAAGATACCAGCGGGCTTCAAGACGCCGAACTTACCCATTTGCGGGGGCACAAAATTGGCTTCGTCTTCCAATATCACTATCTCATTTCAGCCTTCACCGCGCTTGAGAACGTCATGATGCCGATGCTGGTCGATCACGGCTTTCAAACCCAATCAGCCGAGAAGCGCGCGATGGAACTGATCGGGCGGGTAGGATTAACGAGCGTCGCCTACAATCAATCGAACAACATGTCAGGTGGCCAACAACAACGCGTCGCCATCGCGCGCGGCCTAGCGATGAATCCGGATATACTTTTAGCGGATGAGCCAACGGGAAATCTGGATTCGGAGAATGCCAAAAGCATCTTCGATTTGATGCGAGAAGTGAACCAATCAAGCCGCATGAGCATTCTGCTGATCACGCATAATCTCGACCTTGCCCAACAATGCGACCGCATTATCCGCGTCGTCGATGGCCGCATAAAGAACGATGCCTAGTGCTCATTCGCGCTCAGTTACGTCGATCCTTCGGCAAAAAGACCGTGAGCAGCCCGACCAAGGGCAAGAACGCAGCAATACGATAAACAAATTCAATGCTCGTCTGGTCCGCAATCGCGCCTAGGATTGCTGCGCCTAAGCCCCCCATGCCAAATGCAAAGCCAAAGAAAAGGCCCGATACGGCACCCACTTTATGGGGCACCAATTCCTGCGCGAAAACCACAATCGCCGGAAAGGCCGAGGATAAAATAAGCCCGATCACAACGCTCAACCCAATCGTCCAGCCAAGACCGACATAGGGCAGAGCCATGGTAAATGGCAAAACGCCAAGAATAGAGAACCAGATCACATTCCGACGACCAAACCGATCCCCAATCGGGCCACCCGCAATCGTCCCCGCAGCAACCGCTCCTAAAAATACAAACAACAAAATCTGCGCATCTCGGACAGAAACGTCAAAATGCTCAATGAGGTAAAAAGTGTAAAAATTCGACAGGCTCGCCATATAGAGAAATTTCGAAAATACCAGTGCCGATAGAATTACCAACGAAACGCCCACTCGACGCGGTGAATGTACCGAGGGGATCACCGTCAACGGCTTTCCACCCAAACTGCGCCTGCGGGTCTGATACCAAAACCCGACCCGTAACAGAATGAAAATGCCTGCCAGCGCCAATAGTGCAAACCAGGCAATCGCTCCCTGCCCGCCCGGCAAAATAATAAAGGCCGCAAGCAAGGGTCCAATCGCCGAGCCCACATTGCCGCCAACCTGAAACAGCGACTGCGCCATGCCGTGCCGTCCACCGGAAGCCATTCGCGCAACACGGGACGATTCTGGGTGGAAAATTGAAGAACCAATGCCAATCAACGCCACGGCCAACAAGATCAGCGGGAAACTCGCAGCCTGCGAGAGCGCGAGTAAGCCTGTAAGCGTAAATCCCATCCCAACCGCCAGTGAAAAAGGCTGGCCTTTGCGGTCCGTGATATGTCCGATGATCGGCTGGAGGATCGAGGCCGTGCCCTGCCAAGTGAGCGTGATCAACCCAATCTCAGCAAATGAAAGCCCATAAGACTGCTTTAAGATCGGATAGATCGAAGGGACGAGGGACTGGATCGTGTCGTTGAGCATATGCCCAACCGATATGGCGATGAGAATCTGATAGGCCGTCATGGGCGCGTTTGGCGCTTTATCTTCCAAAGCTCCGGTTCCCGTCGTCATCCACCTACTCCAAAAACCAAATATGCGTTTCAATCGACATAAAGGAAATCGATGCCCATGACGACAAGGCGTAACGCAAGGCTCCTTTGCAGCCAATATCACAAAGTTTACGATTTGGCGCAAAGCCAATCGCTTTCACTCTGGTGATCCGATGCTTCTCCTGATAGCTTGCTCGCCGATAGTTCCTCTAACGAGGATTGAAAGGGAACACGGTGCGGGGGTATCCCCAAATCCGAGGCTGCCCCCGCAACTGTGAGCGGAGAGCGAACTGCCAATCTAGGTCACTGGGGTTTGCCCCGGGAAGGCCGGCAGCGAGCGTTGACCCGCGAAGTCAGGAGACCTGCTATCACCATCGCGGCCAGGCCGGATATCCGGCCAGACCGCATCGCGACCATAGGACCATGCGAGGGTGTCATGTCCGGTTTTCGTTTCCCCGCTTTCAAGCGAAGCGGCTTGAGCTTTAAGCAGCGTATCGCCACGCTGTTTATCTCGCTCGTTGCTGCCAATCTCCTCGTTTGGATTTGGGCGCTGGTCGTGCTTCGCGACAATCCCGTGCTGCTCGGTACCGCCTTTTTAGCCTACACCTTTGGGCTACGCCATGCAGTGGATGCCGACCATATCGCGGCTATCGACAATGCAACGCGAAAATTGATGCAGGATGGTACGCGTCCAGTAACGCTGGGTCTGTTCTTTTCACTCGGGCACTCGACCATTGTTATCGTCATGTCGGTGCTTGTTGGCTTTACCGCCTTTAATCTTAGCGAAAGCGTCCCCGAGCTTAAGCAGGTCGGCGGTATCATCAGCACACTCGCCTCCGCTGGCTTTTTGTTCTTTCTAGCCTTTTTCAACATTCTGATTTTCCGTTCGACCTACCGCACCTTCAAGTCGGTTAAGGCGGGCAAAACGATTGCTGCCGCTGAAATGGATATGTTGCTTAGCGGGAGCGGATTTCTCACACGGCTATTCCGATCCTTGTTTCAAAAGGTCTCGAAGAGTTGGCACCTTTTTCCCATCGGCTTTTTGTTCGGCCTTGGCTTCGATACGGCAACGGAAGTCGCCTTATTTGGCATTTCTGCCGCGCAAGCCATGAACGGACAGTCGTTTCCAGTCGTTCTGGTGTTTCCGGCGCTTTTCACCGTCGCCATGTCGCTGGTGGATGCAACCGACGGCGTACTGATGATTGGTGCCTATGGCTGGGCCTATGACAGGCCTATCCGGAAACTGTTCTACAATATGACCATTACTGCGGTTTCCATCCTTGTGGCTCTGCTGATTGGCGGCATCGAGACGCTCGGACTCATTGGCGAAAAACTGGGGCTTGAGGGTGATTTCTGGGATATAATCGGTGTGCTCGCCGGAAATTTCGGCGTACTCGGCTATGTTATTATCGGTGTCTTTATCATGAGTTGGTTGGTCTCCGTCGCGATTTATCGACTGAAAGGCTACGGCGCTATGGAACAGACGCCCGCCATTGCTGAATAGCGCATGGCAATCGGCTGCAAGCGGCTGAATGTCCGAACACTGCATTAAGTGCACAGCCGCATCGCATCGCTGGATGATGACGCGCTCATCAGGACCGCATAGGAAAGAGTGGCGGCCAGACTTCCCCGATGCCCGCATGGAAAATCTGTCATGAGTCCCTCTGTTGAAAACGCCACCGCTCGTCGCCCTGCTGCGGCGTTGCAAGGCTATCTTGCTGCCTTAGGAACAGTTGCGATTTGGGCGGGGTTTATTCTTATTTCGCGGCTTGGCGGCAAAAGTGCTTTGACGGGATGGGACATTGCAGCCTTGCGGCTCGGCGTTGGTTCCTTAGTGCTGCTCCCGTTTTCGTTTTCACTGCCGCGAACGGCATGGATTGACCTTAAACTCTGGATCTTGGCGCTTTCGGGCGGCGCGGTATTTTTGGTAACCATCTATGCGGGGCTCAAACTCTCCCCCGCTGCGCATGGGGGTATCCTTGTGCCGGGCATGCAGCCTTTTCTGGTGACGCTTTTGGCGTGGATCGTCCTTGGCACGCGGCCGCCTCGTCAAAGAATCATCGCCTTGCTTCCCATCTTCGCTGGCGTGGTCTGCGTTGCCATGCCAACGATTACCGGCCTTCAACCTGATCTCTCAACGCTAACCGGCGACGCCCTCCTGCTGAGCGCATCCGCCATCTGGGCGCTTTACAGTGTGCTCGCAAAGCGCTGGGCATACGATCCGTGGGTGCTAACGCGATTCTTAGCCCTTGCGTCGTGCCTCGTTTATATGCCGATCTATCTCTTCCTTTGTCCCAAAGGGATCTTCGATGTCCCGTTCTCAATGCTGGCGCTTCAAGGGCTTTATCAGGGTATCGGCCCAACGGTGCTGGCCATGCTGTTCTTCCTTCGCGCAGTTGCCATTCTCGGCGCGGAACGGACGGGAGCCCTTATTTCGTTGGTGCCAATTCTGGCAGGACTTGCCGCGGTACCCTTGCTCGATGAGCCGCTGAGCATCTGGCTCATCGCCGGGCTTATCTTCGTGTCCGTCGGGGCAGTTCTCGCGGCTCGGCCTATCCGTAACCGATGATCCATCCGCAAAATGACGGATTGCGGCAGTGATTGAATTCGGCGGCAAATCAACCTACTGACAAGACATCGCTGCGGTAACGTCCGCGGTTTAAGCCTATCATCTCCTAGAGGTAGTTCAGCATGGCCGATCTTTGCACTGGCGGTATTGATACAGGATTTACCCATTTGAGCATGGCGCAAGCCGCTATTCTCGGCGTCGTGCAAGGCATCACAGAATTGCTGCCTATTTCATCAACCGCCCATATGCGGATTATACCGCTCCTTTCAGGTTGGCCAGATCCGGGCTCGGCCTTTTCTGCGGCCATGCAACTTGCAGCCCTTTTTGCTGTCGTCACCTATTTCCGGCGCGACATTGCCGATCTAGCAACAGGTTCGGTTACCGCGCTGGCGCGGGGCAATTTTCAAAATCACTCGCTCCGGATCGTGCTCGGTATTGGATTGGCCACGATCCCCATCGGTATTGCGGGCATCGCCCTTTCATCTTGGTTAAACGCGTGTGGAACCTCGCTGCGTGCACCATGGGTAATTGGCGCTGCATCTCTCACAATGGCGGTACTCCTAGCTGTGTCCGAACTCGTCAGCACCCATCGGCGGACTTTCGCCCAAGCCAGCATGTTCGATTGCATCCTGATTGGCTTGGCGCAAGTCGGCGCGCTGATCCCCGGCGTTTCCCGCTCAGGCTCAACGATCACGGCAGGTCTTTTGATGGGCTTTGCCCGGGCGGACGCTGCGCGTCTGTCCTTTCTGATTGGCCTGCCCGCGATCACGCTGGCGGGCTTAAAAGAACTCTGGGTCTTGTCGCACGCAGGCCTATCGGTTGAAGCGTGGGAAATTTTGGGTGTTGGGCTGCTAACCGGCTCAATCTCCGCTTTCGTCGCCGTTTGGGGACTATTGCGCTTCTTCGAACGGATGTCGGCTTGGCCGTTCGTGATCTACCGCGCGGCGATGGGGATCGTGCTGTTGACGGTTAGCTTCTAGGCAACTCGGATAGACCCGCCAACGGAAGGCTGATAACCCCGCCAACAGGGTGCTGCCCATCCTTGTTCTCATACCGTCGAACCCTACGGCTTACTTTTGAAAAATTCTAATATTTTCAATGCTGTGTTGACATAAGGCCCTACGAAGGTCAGTTCTTTTAAGATCAACCCGTCGTGCACCTAAGGGTGCTCGGCGAACAGAATTTGCAGAAAGCAACGTACCGGCCGCATGGATTTACGATCAGAGATCAAAATGGGCTCGCCCATCCCCCTTGGCTCGGCTCGTAAAGGCCTCCGAGGTATTGTCGCCTCGGTTGGCGACAATTCGAGGCAACCTTTGGGCTTGGCAACCGATTTTACCGATGAGCTGGAGCGGCGTCTGCTCGAAATCGGCTTTGTTGAAGGGGCTCGCATTGAAGTGCTGCATGAGGGATTTATTGGCGGCGACCCCATCGCCATACGGGTTGATGATATGAGCGTGGCGCTACGTCGAAGCGAAGCGAACGTGGTGATGGTTCGGCCCTTTATTTAAGCAGCGATTTACGGTTTCAACGAGAATTTCAATGTCAAAATGGCCCACCGATGCGTTTCGCTTTGTCCTCGTCGGCAATCCGAATTGCGGAAAAACAACGCTTTTCAACACGCTAACGGGCAAAAAGCAGAAGGTTGCGAATTATCCCGGCGTAACGGTTGAAAGCAAACGCGGACGGCTGATTTCCTCATCCGGGCGTAAAATGGTCGCGATTGACCTACCCGGCACCTATAGTCTGAGAGGGCGCAGCCCCGACGAAGCCGTTACCCGCAAAGCTATTTTGGGCGAATTGGATGGCGAGCCGAGCCCCGATCTCATCATCTGCGTTGTCGATGCCACCAATCTCCGCCTGAGCCTGCGTTTGGCGCTTGAATTGAAATCAACCGGCATTCCCGTGGCAATGGCCTTGAACATGACGGATATTGCTGCAGCACAAGGCATTGAGATTGATGTAGAAGGTTTATCGCGTGGGCTCGACATGCCGATTGTTGCAACCGTCGCGGTGGATCACGATGGCGTGGTGGCACTGGTCGATACGATCGATCAAATGGCGCAAACCCCAATAGCGAGGCAGACGACCATCTGGCACGAGCAAACCGCCGATGAGGTCCGCACCGCCCACCAGATGGCAAGCGCGCTCATTCGCAACCACGTCAAAATTCCTGAACACGCTGATCGCTGGACAAGACGGATTGATAGCGTTCTCTTGCACCCGTTTTGGGGCATCGTGGTTCTGCTTGGCGTCTTGTTTTTTATTTTTCAGGCGGTGTTTTCTTGGTCAACACCCTCCATGAACCTCATCAAACTCGGCTTTGATACGCTCGGCGAAACAATCAAAATGACACTCCCTGATGGAATGCTATCAAGCCTTCTAGCAGACGGTATTGTCGCAGGCGTTGGCAGCGTCATCGTATTCTTGCCACAAATTTTAGTGTTGTTCTTCTTCATCATCCTGCTGGAAGATTTCGGCTATATGGCACGCGCCGCGTTTCTTATGGATCGAATTATTGGCGGCGTTGGATTGCATGGCCGCTCGTTTATTCCGCTGCTATCGAGTTTCGCCTGCGCGATTCCGGGCATTATGGCGACCCGCGTGATCGATAACCGTAGGCAGCGCCTTGCCACCATCATGATTGCGCCGCTGATGACGTGCTCGGCCCGCATTCCGGTTTATACGCTGATCATCGGTGCCTTTGTGCCCAACCACCAATTCGGTGGGTTCATCAATCTCCAAGGCCTTGTGATGTTTGGCCTCTATGCAACCGGCATTGTGGCAGCTTTTGTGGTAGCATGGGCATTTCGGATTTTTGTCTGGAATGGCAAGAGCGAGCCATTCATTATGGAATTGCCGAGCTATAAACGGCCCTCGCTTCGCAGCGTGGCCATTAACGTGCTGCAGCGCGCCTTCGTATTTCTGAAGCGGGCCGGAACCACGATCCTATCCATGATGATTCTGATCTGGTTTTTATCAACCGTTCCCGGTGCCCCCGATGGAGCAACGGGGCCAGCAATTAATTACAGCTTTGCAGGCCTTATTGGTCACGCGTTGCAACCGCTGTTCGCGCCAATTGGTTTCAATTGGCAAATCGCCGTAGCCCTTATCCCCGGCATGGCGGCCCGTGAAGTGGCAGTTGGAGCATTGGCAACGGTTTACGCGCTTGGCGAGGACCATGGGGCACTCGGTGCCACGATTGGTGCACAATGGTCGCTCGGCACAGCGCTGTCGCTCCTGGCTTGGTATGTCTTCGCCCCACAATGCGCCTCGACGCTCAGCGTTGTGCGGCGGGAAACGAATTCCTGGCGTTGGCCGGTATCAATGTTCGCCTATCTCATCGTCCTTGCCTATTTAGCATCGTTGGTCGTCTACAATACGACAGTGGCACTCGTGGGATAAAGGAGCGAAACGCCGATGACATTTGACACCGCACTTACCTACGCTCTCGTCATCGCTGCGGCCTTCTTTCTTGCGCGCCCTGCGCTTCGATCGGTTATGCCTTCCAACCGATTGCGCGAAGTCGCCGATCACCCTTCATGTGAAACAAACGGTCATGTTGGTGGGTGTGGCGGAGGATGTATCTCTTGCCCTGTTGCCAATCGCTCCGCTGAGCAAGCTAAGTCTTTACGAGGCTTTTGATATAGGCGAACAGATTGGCGAGGTCGTCGTCATCCGGAACCTTGCCTTTCGGAACGGTCAAGCCAACGGTTCCGAACAAAGGCATTGGCTTTTTTAACTTTTTATTCTCGTCATCGAGACCATTGAGCACGGCATTCTTAAAGGCAGCAAGTTCCCAATTTGAGGCTTCACCGGCCAATTTTGCCCCAACACCACCCAACGCTTTCGCGCCGTGGCATTTCTGGCAATTGTTGACATACAGCGTTTTACCCGCCGCCAGATCCTCGGCCCTTGCAAGTTGGCTCACCGCCAAGAGGGGAAGAACCGCCAATATATAGGAAATTTTCATAGGCTTGCTCCCGAGATAGATCATCTCTTTGGGGACTACGGGGTCGTTTGATCCGAGGACCCAAAGCACGCATCCCTAAGCTTCTTTTAGACCGGCAAACATCGTGAGCTTTGATAAGGATCAAAATTATCGGAAAAATTTAGCAAAGGACCATGTGAGAAAGGCAAAAAGCCCCGCGCTAGCGGAGCTTTTTACGAGTAATCAGCAAAGATTTAATAGGCGAGCATTGGAATTATAAACGCCGATACACCTTATTTTCGGACGAAGCCTAAAGGTTCGCCCTTATTTCACGGCAATATTCAAAAGGGCACCAGCAGGGCCACTCTGTGCGAGTGGCACTTGCTGCACATTGCCGGTTGGTGCGGAAGGAGCCGCGCCATCATCGGCATCGCCATCGTTTGACGCTTTCATAGGGGCCGGACGCGAAGCAGCGACGGGTGAAACGGACGATGCGGCTTGTGGGGCAGATACGGACATGCTCATCGGATATTCCTTATGGGAGCGCGAAGGCGCAAACGCTTCGGCTTTGGATTGGTTTCATTATGTTAAGGGAGCGTCCACATCGCTTGCGCGACTTGCTTTTGGGGCGGTCAGGCGAAAATAGTTTCGCCGTACGAGATAAGACGGCGTCACACGGTCATTCTTTAGGAGGCAAACGCCGTTTTGGCCTAATCAAACGCCCTCGAGCCTTAATTTGTCACATTGGTTTCAAACTTCATTGCTTTAAGCAATTGTCGCAATTGTATAATTTTCAAAATCACTCTAGGAACCAATCATGATTTTTTTGAGTAATTTTAAAAATTTCTTAGAATTCACACCCTTCAGATCGACCGATAACAGGTACGGACTATAAACCTTCATGCGTTTTTTACTCGTTGGTAACGGCCCAACAGGCGATCTTGCTCGCGCCTCGGCGGCCGCCGATTCCATTATTCAAATCAATACCTGCCGTCATGCCTCGCAGCTTGATGCAGGAAAAACCCATCATGTTTTTATCGTCAATATGGGCCATACCGTATCGGCGCATTTATGCGAGACGATTCACAAAAACGGTGCGCTTCTCAGCAATGCGACGATCATGCTAACGCGAAGCCACCTCTTTTATGCCGCCAAACGAGCCTTTTTACAGGCTAGGAGTTGGCACCAAACATTTCACGATTATCAGCTCACACAATCGTGGAAATCGCTCGTTGAAACGTGGCCGATTGAACGCATATCCGCCTATGCAGCGCTGCGCCTTGAGCGGCAGATGCGGCGCTTGGGAATGGATTTGCAATCAATGCCAAGCACGGGGATGATCGCCTACGATTGGCTTCATCGCCGACTAAAACCCGGCGACACGCTGACTGTTGAAGGCTTCACCTTCGAAGGCTGGCAAGGGCACCCTTGGGCGATTGAAAGCCAACTTATCCGGTCGGTTGAGGCTGTTTCAAACTAATTTACGCTGTTGGTAGCGCTCTCAAAATTACATCTAATTTTATTACCCTGCGCATAACAGGTGCTTGATTCCGGCATTTCGACCAAGCCGGGCGCCACAAGCTGTGGCCCTTTCTGCCCCGGTGGCGATAGGGACTTAGCCGCGTTATTTGTAGCCGGAGGAATGGAAGCTGGAGGACTCAATTGAGCCACAAGGGGGGCAGGATTTTCGCCGTATTTTGATGATTGAGAGGATGATGATGCGTAGGAAGGCATCGATGTCATAGGCTGCAAGACATCATTGGCAACCGTTGGAGAATTAACACGGCTGTTTTGTGCCATCTGATTAGGCTTAGCCCCCATATCGGCTGGTGGTCGGACAATGGGCACAAGTGGCGATGCGCTGGGAGTTGCGACATCACGGGCAGGCACGATGCCAGCGGTTCGAAGCGGGACCGCCTGTTGGTTCCCTTTGGAGGGAAGCGCAGCATGGGCAAGGTTTGGCTCAACGGCGCGTCTCAATGGCTTGGAAACAATAGGTGTGGCCGAAAGGGAATGCTTTGAGCCATTCGTGGTCTGTACAACCGGCGAAAGCTTTGGCTTAGCCACTCCATGCGAAACCTGTTCAATCGGAGTCAGCGCTGCCATTTGGCCAATCGATTTCACGGTCTTCATCGGCGCTCTGAGGGACGCCTTGTTTTCGATCCGAGAGCCGTCACCGTGCACATCATTATTCGTGGGTACAGGTAAGACAGGTTCGGGATCCGGGTCCTTAAGCGTGGCTTCAAAGGCTGAAATCGGATCAGATACGCGTTCTTCGGAGGCGGGATTGATGGATGCGAGGGGCAAGGGCAACGGAGCTGGATCGGCGTTAACTTCGTTGATCGGTTCTAGGGCAGTAACGCTTTTGTGATCACCCAAAGCCACAAAGCCAACCCATCCAATTAAAAGCAATAAGGCTGCAGTCGCTGCTCTCCGGTAACGCCGGGATGTCCCACTGGCGTCAGCATAACCAAGAAAGCGGACCCTTGCGGCATCATCGGCCTCCGCTTGCCAAAGACGGTCCGTTGCCTCGTATCCAATCCCGTAAGGATCCGATAGCGCGTTGCGTTCAGTCCCACTGATGAGCGTAGCGCCTGCGTCAGTGGGATTACTGTTCCTAAACTTATTGATCTTGGCCTTAAGTCGATCAGAAATTGTCCAAACCAGATAATCTAAATCAAGTGAACCGCCTAATCTGCTGCCCTTTTCAAATTTGTTATTCTTTGAAGCAGAGTTATTTCTACGGTCTAACGGGTCGAGTATATTGCTTGAATACAAAGAACTCATAAGGGC
>Ga0007795_10000167_pt1 | contig 17488 bp, 14 predicted proteins | sample CryBogmetaGMA1M_FD_60369 | JGI IMG/M metagenome (GOLD analysis project Ga0007795, IMG submission 60369) | Freshwater microbial communities from Crystal Bog, Wisconsin, USA - MA1M | ecosystem: Environmental > Aquatic > Freshwater > Lake | place: Crystal Bog, Wisconsin, USA | collected 2009-07-06
TATCAAAATCAGAACGGATATAGGCGCCCGCCGAAAACCAATCCGGATTGAACGCGTAGTCATATTCAGCGCGCTGCACATAATGCGTGGCATTGGGGAAACGGCCAATTGCCCCTGTATGATCTAAATGCAAATGCGATTGCAGCACATGCGTGATTTCATCAGCCCTCACGCCGATTGACTTTAACTGATCAACGCAATTTTCATCACGACCCATTTTGGGGGAATAGGCATCAATGACTTGACCCCAATGTCGACGCGCGTCGATCGCAACTTCTGCTGCATTGCCACCATCAATGACCAGATTGCCTTTTGGGTGCCTGATGAAAAACCATGGCACGGGGATTTCATAGTCTGCGCCATCGCCCTGATTCATCTTGATGTATTTGAGCTTGGTCCGCAGCGTGCCAGTCTGAAACATGTAAAGTTGCACGGCATTGACAGGGCTGCGCGGGCGGGGAGATGCCGAGAGAGCCGAAGCGGGCCGGACCTCAATCCCAAATACACCCGACTTCAACGGCTCCTTTGGTTTGAAACCTGTAATCGGCTTGAAACCTGGCTCATTTTTGCCGAACTCAACGATCTTGATATCCGACACCGGCATGCTTGCCGGTGTCGCACTACGCCTTGTCTCCACCTGCGACTTTAATCCCGGCTCATCTTTACCAAACTCGACGATCTTTACCTCGTCGGCTTTTGGCAGGCTCGCGGATGGCGAGTTGTGCCGCAATGCCGGTTGAGGCTTGATCACAGTTTCGTCTTTGCCAAACTCGACAATCTTCACTTCGGACACCATCGGGCTCGCGGCAAGAGCCGCGCGCTTTGTTTCCTGATGGGGCCGATAAGCCGACAGAGGCTCAGAAGCTGTTCGCAACGTCGCCGCTGGCGGTTTATCAAACCCCGATTCATCTTTGTCGAATTCAATGATTTTCACGGGTTAACCTCCGGTCCTTTCGCGGATGATGCGAAGGGCTTCCTTCAGATAGACGCGGAACACAGGATAGTTCTCGCTCATCGGAAAGTGTCCAATATCGGTCATCTCGATATAGACGCCATACTTGATCTGCCGTGCGGTGTCTTCAGTGGCGTCCGGCGGCGTCAAGTAATCATACGTGCCCGTCATCATCACAACGGGGCATTTCTTTCCGTCGATGTTCCGCAACTCTTCGCGCAGATCATGATCAACGGAATAGAAATAGAGATCGCCCTTAAAGGCTTCCGCACCTTGGGTATAATAGTGCCAGGTCAGCCAGCGATCCATTTCCGGCGATTGCGGCGCCATCAAATCCCAAACACCCGAAGCGCAAACCTGTGCGGCATTGGCATGGGGATGCCGCCACCAATCAAGGAAAAACCCCGGCGCGTAATGTGCCGCTTCAACCGGAATGACAGCCTTGAATCGGTCTGGCTTGCGCAAGGCCAACTGCAGCGCGACATTGCCGCCAAAACTTGAGCCCATGAAAATAGGGTCATCCAGTTCCAACGCATCACAAAGGGCTACGATGAAATTAACGTAGTGTTCCTTGGTGAGTTTATACTCTTCTTTCCACCATTCGTAGTTATGGGGAGGATCGGACTTCCCGTGACGCGGCAAATCATAGGCGATCACATTGTAGTTCTTGGTTATCTCTTCATCTTCTAAGAGCCCGCGCCATTGATGATTGTGACAGCCAGCCGTGTGCTGACAGATCAAAGGCTGGCCTTTGCCGTTGTGAAGATAGAAGACCTTGTACTCCATGCCATCGACTTCGATGGTCACATAGCGTCCGGTAACAGGTGAGTGGCGTGCCATTGTTTTTATTCCTCTAAATCAAACTGGAACGCCGCATTTGCGCAGCAGCTCGAATTGCAAAGTGAAATTTCTTAAGTTCTGCATCATGATCAGGTGATTGCCCTCAATCTTCAGGTCCTCGCGGAAGCTTGCAGCCCAGATGCCATGGAACATGGGCCGGGGTATGGGCTGGCCAAATTCGCGCCAAGAGGCAGCACTGGCGCGCAGCGCGAAGTCATAAGGGTCCAATGGCTGCGGATCGGTGTTAATGTGCTTCACCTTGCCGTCATGCATCTCGATGATGACTTTTCTGTCGGTCATGTCCCACAAATAAGTGCAGGTATAATATTTGCCCATGGAGGCAATTGCGGGATCGCTGTCTGACAGGCTTTTGAATTTACTAGCCCAGCTTTTGATGTCTTGCGCCATTGCGTCACTCCACTTTTGAATTTGATTTCGGTTGAGGGGCATGAAGAAACTTGGCGAGGTCTGCCGCCGAAAGTTTTTCGATCTCGGCAATGCCTGTCCAGAGTTTTTCGGCCTGAGTGCTTTCAAGCAGTCCATTGGCTTTATTGCGCAAGCCAGCTTCGAGTTCGACCATCGGCACACGATCCGAGAGATCGTGGCGGATCGACTGGGACTGACCCGAGGTGAGCTTGATCACGACGCTTTGTGTCGTGTCGTTATAACTCTCATCCGTCACAACCTTCACACGCTTTGCGAGATTGATAAGCTTCGCGTCGGTAGCCAACGCGTCGGTAAATGTTTTTTCCGACGACGTATCAACGCCATAAGCCACCATCGCCGCGAGGTGAACATACGAGAACTTTACTTCCAGCCCCGTGCGGGGTTGCTTGATATCGCACACCTTCAGCCAACGCGGATGTGTGGTGACAGTGATGCTCTCCACATCACCGCCTGAAACCTGAGCTTTCTTCAAGGCTTCGATCATCGCATGCGTACCATGGCAGCAGGCATGGAGTTTGTATTGTACATCTTCGAAGATAAACTTGCCGGGCGGCGGATCTTGCCAAGGTGTGACGTGATCAAATGTCTCGGCATGCGTTTCCACAAATCCTTGTGGACCACCCACGCCATCATCCGCTGACGTGAAGCCACGCTTTGCGAGCGCTGCGGCTTCAACACCGTTGGAGGCAGAAATACCTGCATTGAACGGTTTGCCCATGGTGCCGAATTGCGACTTGAGGCCTGAGGCGCGGGTAGCAACAAGGCTTAATGCGGCACGCATCTGCTTTTCGGTGAGTTGATAAAGCCTTCCGGCGGCGACCGTTGCACCAAATGCGCCAGCTGTTGCCGTTTGATGAAAGCCTTTTTGATAATGCCCGCGGCCCAAAACCAAGCCAATGCGGCAGGCTGCTTCCGCACCAAGCAAATAGGCGTCACGAATAGCAGAGGCACTCGCCTTCACTTCCTCTCCCACTGCAAGAGCTGCAGGATAGATACCGACAGAGGTATGGCCGATATGAGCGAAATGCGTGTCATCATAATCAAGCGCGTGGCTGATCGTGCCATTGACCAGAGCGGCGGCCCGAGAGGGAACTTTGCTCTTGCTGCCGAAGACGGTCGCGCTTTTCTTGCCTGCATCTTCCAAAATGTAGGTGCGAATGATCTTACTTAAATCCTGCTGCGCGCCGGCGCGGCCACACATGATCCAGTCGAACAGTGAAAGCGTTGCATAACGGCGTGCCGATGCCGGAATGGATTTGGCCGGCATCGCAGCAAGAGAAATGAGATGGTCAATGCTTGACATCAGTATGACTTCGGTAAGCCAAGCACGCGCTCGGCGATGAAACACAGGATCAAGTTTGTTGAAATCGGTGCGACCTGATAAAGTCTGGCCTCGCGGAATTTACGCTCAACATCATATTCTTCCGCAAAGCCAAACCCGCCATGGGTTTGTAAGCACGCTTCCGCTGCCTCCCAAGAGGCATCAGCCGCCAGCATCTTGGCGCTGTTGGCTTCAACGCCGGGGTCGGTTCCCGCGTCGTAAAGTCCTGCAGCCCGATAGACGATGGCCTCGGCCGCAATCATATGCGCGTAAGCTTTCGCAAGAGGGAATTGTACGCCCTGATTCTTGCCGATTGGGTTACCGAAAATCACACGTTCCTTAGCGTAAGCTGCGCCCTTTTCTAAGAACCACTTGGCGTCGCCAATGCATTCAGCGGCAATCAAGATGCGCTCTGCATTCATTCCGGAAAGAATGTATTTGAAGCCCTTGCCTTCTTCGCCGACAAGCGTATCCGCAGGGATGCGTACATCGTCGAAAAACACTTCGGTGCTGTTGTGGTTGATCATGGCGCGAATGGGCCGGATCGTCACGCCTTTGCCAATGAGTGATTTGAGATCAATCAGGAAGACAGAGAGACCGTCGGTTTTTTTCTCAACTTTGTCGCGCGGTGTTGTACGAGCCAAGAGCAACATAAGGTCCGATTGCGCAGCGCGCGATGTCCAGATTTTCTGTCCCTTAACGATGTAGTGATCGCCATCACGCGTTGCCGTTGTTTTCAGCGCAAGCGTGTCGGTACCGCTTGTTGGTTCGGTCACGCCAAAGGCCTGCAGGCGCAGCGAGCCTTCAGCGATCTTCGGCAGATACTTGCTTTTCTGTTCATCGCTGCCATGGCGTAGCACCGTGCCCATCGTATACATCTGCGCATGGCACGCTGCAGCGTTGCAGCCGTGGCGGTGAATTTCTTCGAGAATAACCGATGCAGCCGTCAGATTTAGACCAGAGCCACCATAGCTCTCCGGAATCATGGCAGCGAGATAACCTTCTTTCATCAGCGCACTGACGAATTCTTCGGGATAGAGATTGCCAGCATCGCATTTCCGCCAATACTCGCCGGGGAACGCGGCACAAACCTTGGCCACGCCATCGCGGATTTCAGCCAGATCAGGGTTGATGTCAGTAAAGTTCATATCGCCTCTTTTCTTGCGAAGGTCGGCTGATTGACGCCCTCGCGGATTTCGTCGAGTGCTTGTTCAATTGCTGCCATGTGCGGCTTAATGCGTTCCATCAGGTGCCGCGCTGCGTCAGTGGGTTCAGCGCTGCGACCAGAGCGACGGAACAACTGGATATCAAGTTCTTGTTCCAGCAGCTTGATTTGCCGGGTTAGCGCCGGTTGGGCTATGCCAATGGCTAAAGCTGCTTTGGAAATGCCGCAATGCTCGCACACAGCCAAAAAATAGCCGAGGCGCCGCGCATGATATGGCAGGGGTCCGTTGCTCATCGTGCCCTCGAGGTTTGCGCCGGGCGGTTTGATAACCGTTGAACTAACCGCTTGAGCCACTGCGGCTGGCGTGCATTGGTTACAAAGCGCGGATCCTCGGCAAGTTCTCCGAGGCGCAAGCGTTCAGTGCTAACGACTGAAAGCTGCGTTTTGTACGCAAGCCACCAAACCAAAAACACGCCGATCACCCAGAACAATATTCCCCAAACCCACAGAGAGGGTATGCCGAGTTTGACATCAACATCGCTGAAGATCGGCTTCGAGAAAAAATTGTTGCCAAGTACTGCCCCGGGGCCAATGGCGAGGAAGGCCCATAGGAGCGTTAGTGACCATTTGGCACCTTGAGCCGCGCGTCCACCAAAAGCGATCTTGTGGTCGCGCGCAAAAATATCATGCAACTGATCACGGTGAGCGCGTTCAGCGCCCTTGCGATTAAAGATGGCCACGAGCAGGCAGAAGAAGATGTTGACCAAAAGCCCCCAAGCGGCTGAATGAACCGTGAGTGGCCAACGGCCCCAAGGCAATGGGACAAAGAGTTTATCGAAGAGAATGAGGCCTGGTGCCTCGGTAAAGAAGACGACCAGTGCGCCAAAACACATCCCCACAAGCACGGCGCTGCGGCTGAGCCAAGGCATCCAGCATAAGCCGAGATAGGCCATGAAAAGCTGAACGGATATCCCGGCGGCCAGCGGCGCAAAGCTCGATCCCAACGAAGGTACAAAGCCGCTGATAAGGACAATCAAGACGAATGTGACGGCAAGCACAATACGCGATGATAGGCGCTGTGCTTCGCCACTCATTCTAGGCAGCAGATAGCGATTGACCACCTCTATCGTGAAAATGTTTGCACCCGAAATAGCGAAATAGGCAAAGCCCAGAAGCAGGCCAGAGAGCAACATGAGAATAAGTGCTGCACCCGCCATGCCATCAAGGTCAGAGAGTTTTGTGAAGAGTGCCTGGAAGGCGTCCGGCTTGGTACTTTCCAACTCAGCGGCGATGAAAGGTGCCAAGCACATGAGAAGGCCCGCCCCTATGCCCGCCACGACCCAAACTTGTGAAAATGCAAAACCACCGCTGGGTTTGGTTGTCAGGCCTAGGAAGGAAAAGTTCGGGCTGATGGCGATGCCCACGGCAGATACTGCAAAAGACAGAACCGCCAGAGCCGTCCACAAGCCGCCCTCTGCCGACGTGCGGCCCAATCCCCCGGAGAACTGTATGACGCCTGGAATGGCGTCAGCCACAACACCCTGAGCCACTTTCAACCCACCATGGAACAGAGCGACATCACCCAAGACTGTGATGATGAGGCCACCCAGAAAGATGAAGAGCAGACCCATGAGAACTGAAAGCGCTGCTGTAACATAGACCAATGCGCGCCAACCGCCGAGCCCTGCGAAAATGAAAGTGAAAATGCCGATATAAAAAACGGCAGATAATCTGCTTATTGCACCTGAGCTTGCTGAGGCTAGAAGGTCAGCCGCTTCACTCAGAAGATACGAAGCCAGAGGTACGGCGAAAAGAAAAGCAGCGCCAAGCATGAAGATGCGGATAGAGGGGCTATCATAATAGCGCGCAAAAACCTCGCCCGGAGATTTTGCGTCCATAATCTGCGAGGCAAGCCATAATCTTTTTTGAAAAAGAGCACCTGCAAGCCCCATGCACACGAATGACAAGAACAGCATATTGGCCTGAAAGCCATAGGTTGCGACGAGACGCAGATGATCAAAGGGACCAAGCCCGGCTATGAGCACCCCGGCCGCTGCAAAGATATAGGCCCAGTCTGTGAGAGAGGAGCCAGCATCGAGATGATCTGCCCCCTTTTTCACGTGCCGCGATACCTGCGCAGCAAAATAGAGCGCGTAAGCCGCAGGCAAAACCAGAATGATGGTCAAAAGCCCTTGCATCAGCGCTTCTTCTCCGGGCCAAAGCGTCGAATAATGTCAAAGCTTTCAAATGCGTCGCGAACGCCGAGCCAGGTAATCATGGTGAAGATCACTGCGGCAGTGAGCGCCAAGAAGCCCAGCGCTATTGGTAAAAACAGGCTGAGGCGAAGTTCCGGATAGAAGATTACGGCAAGCCCAAACCACAAGAGGGATATTGCGAAGGCAAAGAGACCCAAGGCGATCTCTTTCGGTGTGAAGAGAGTTTTGAAAACTACATTAATCAGAACATGGGCAATGAAGCCGACCAGCACAGAAGCGAAGCCCAAGCCCAAAGCCCACCAGTTCGCGTGATCAATGCCAAGCTTCAGCAAAGTGACCGCCAAAAAAGCAAAGCCAAGCCATAACGCCATCACGAGGGCGTGTCGGTCGAGAGATTTAAGTTCACGGTCGGTCATTTCGCGGTCGGTCATGGGCTAGCCTCAGCTTTCGGGACTCTCAATCATCGTCCTTCGATTTCTTACGCGGCGCAGGCGGCGCGCCATCAACAGGCTTTTCGGGTTCCGCAAAATTACGGAACGACATGCCGCCAGCGGAGCCTAGTTGATTGATAGGCAGGCCAAGATCCTTCATCAGCCCGTCAACAAACGCCACTTGTGTGCGGTATTTCATGGCCGAATTGACGACACGGTCGGTCATATTGCCATCGTTACCACCCCCTTCAATGACGCCGCCCGCACCGCCAGAGCGCTCTGACGGGCTGTTAATGCCGGGCACGCCGTCAACTTGCAGAATCTTGATCGACTCGATGTTTTCCATCGGCTTGACCGTTTCACGGATAATCTCCGGCAGATTCTTGACCAGGTTTTCGTAAATGGCGCTGCGGCGCGAGGCATCATTGCGCGTGTTCTCGGCAGCATTGATCGCCATAGCACCCTCAGCTTCCTTCTCATAACGCACCGCTGCGGCCTTGGCTTCCGCAATCTCGGCAAGCGCGCGCTGCTCAGCAGCATCCTTAGCAGCAGACGCAGCTATTGTGACACGGATACGCTCACGCTCAGCCTTGGACTCGGCGTCAAGCTTTTCGACGCTCTTCGCGCGGGTGGCAACTTCGACTTCGCGCGCGGTGTTGACCTGCTCTTCGACTGAGGCCAGCTTTCTTTGGGCTTCTGCAGCTTCGGTCTTCGCATAAGCTTCTTCGATTGACTTATTAATGACCGCAATCAGGCGCTCCTTATCGATGATCTCGACTTCCTTATTGCGCTCAATCTCGAATTTCTCGACAAACTTACGCGCTGCAATGCGAAGCTCGTCCACTTCGCGATGTGTCGCGATATTGGCATCCTCGACCTTGCGGAAGGCTGTCGTCTCAGCAAGTTTGATATTTTGATTCTTGGTGATCTCGTAGTGAACGATTTCCTCGTCCTTCTTCAGGCGCTCGATATCCACGTCATAGCGCTTGAGGATGGCGGCCCTCTCCTTCTCGGCATTAGCCTTTTCGGCCATAACACGGACATGCTTGTCCTTTTCTACCGCGAGGGTTTCAATCGTCTTCTCAACTTCGATGCGGCTTGATTCAACGATCTGCTCGCTTTCAAGCTTACTCTTGTCGACCTTGGCCATGGCATTGGCTTCGGAAATTGATATCGCCTCCCGTGACTTAATCTCGAATTCTCTGATTTCGCGTTCCTTCTCAATGCGTTCCGCATCGATGTCGCGCTTGGAATTGATACGCGAAGTCTCAATAAGCTTCGACGCCGTAATTGAGCGTTCCTCATTGTCTCTGTTGCGATCAATAGAAAGAAGGCGGATTTCGGTTTCGCTGTTAATACGCTCAGTGCTCACCAGTTTTTCTTTGGCAATACGGATGCGTTCAGCCTCTTGCTCGGCCTTGATCTTGGCCTGGCTGATGGAAATAGCTGAAGAGGATTTTTCTTCTTCGATTGATGCAAGTTGGGCCGCACGACGTGATTCAATGTCGCGTTGCTGGTCAATGCGCGCAAATTCGAGGTTACGGTCGATTTCGATCGCGCGTTGTTCCGTTTCAAAATCCTTTAGCTTGATGTCAATCCGCGATTCATTTTCAATGCGATTGCGCAACTTGCGGCGCTCTTCGATTTCCTGCGTGAGTTGTGTCAGACCTTCAGCGTCGAAAGCATTAGCGGGATTGAAAACAGAAATGTCCGATTGATTGAGACTGACTAACGAGGCGTTTTCAAGCTCGAGCCCGTTGGAGGCAAGAGAGGCTGTAACTTGTTCAGCAACGCTTTGGATATAACCTTTGCGGTCCTGATGGATCTCATCCATCGTCATCCTTGCGGCAGTCGCGGCCATGGCATCAACAAAGCGGCTCTGCACAACCTCTTTCACGCGCTCGGGCGATCCGGTCTGGCCGCCAAAGGTACGGGCTGCGAGAGAAACATTTTCTTCCGTTGGGATCACGCGCACCGAGAACTCGGCCATGGCATCAATGCGCATTTTGTTCTTGGTAATGAGCGAAGTTTCTCCTGCCCGCTTTATCTGAATTGGGATGGCATTCATGTTTACCAAGGTAATGTCATGAATGATCGGAATGACGAGGGCGCCGCCGCCCATCACCACTTTTTCACCGCCCGAGCCGGTACGAACAAAGGCCTGGTCCTTTGATGAATGGCGATAGAGCCAGTGCAGTAGGTAGACACCCACCGCGATCAGGATCGTTAGCAGAATGATAATGGCAATTGCGTCTGCTGCGGTAACGTTCATGAGCCTATTCCTTCCCGAACTAGTAACGTTCCTTGCCGGCGACCGCGATATAGATCAACGACAAGGTGATGAGGTTGACGGCATCTGCTGCCGTATAAAGGATGACGACGGGCGCGACATGACCTGTGCCAATGACGACATCCACGAAGTGCAGAATTGGAATAATGGCCCAGCCAATCGTCATGATCAGCCTGATCCAGAAATAGCCAAGCTGTACGGGCCGCGTGGCCTTACGCACGGTTTCGCTCATCTTGCCGAAATACATCTCGCCCAGAATGTAGAGCCAAAAGGCAATGGAGAGCAGAATACCCAGCGTTGGATTGAAGATCTGAGCATCACCTAGATAGCGTGACAGCGTCATCAGGAAAGCTGCGACCGTCGCGCGCCAAAAGACGCCGGGCGGCACACGTTCTGTCACATTGGCGTAGAAGTAAGCTGCGGCAACGAGCAAGGGATGAACAGCGGCCCAAGTTGCAAAGCGTGGACCTGCCGAGGCCTTACCGGAGGCAATCCAAACTTCGGTGGCACCCAAATAATAGAAGCCGGAAAGCGCCATGGCCACGGCGCATAAAGCAATTGAGATGCGCCAGCGTTCAGCTGCCCATGTGAGGCCTAGGGCCAGCAAGCCTGCTGCTGCAAAGCAGCCCATGGTTGCCGTAGCGAGTGCGCTTGATGTGATGTCGCTGGTGTTGAAGAGCGTTGTAAACATGTCAGTTTCCTAGACCTGTGCGCGGATCGATGGCTGGCGGCTATAAAGCGCCACCATCGGTAGAATGAGAGTACCGAAAATGAATTGCTGCCACTCATATTTGAGGCCGATGCCGATCAAGAATGAGCTGAGGACCTGCAGCACGAGAACACCAATAACGGTGAATCCATAACCGCCATAGCCGCCGGCAAGCGATGTACCGCCGATGACGACGGCTGCGAGCGTGGTGAAAAGATAGGGATCACCAACGCCAATGAAACCGCCGCCGCTCCAGCCAAGGAGTAAAGCACCGGTGAGAGCAGCACACCCGCCGCTGATGATATAGGCCAAGAGCCAATATTTGAGTTCCGACACGCCAACGAGCTTGGCCGAGCGCCTATTGCCGCCCAGAGCGTAAATATAGCGCCCATAGGCGGAATAGCGAAGTGCGATGACGACAGCGATTGAGAGAGCAATCCAAAGCAGAATTGTGGGCGGTACAGCCAAGCCGAAGAACTTGCCATTCATCGCCGCGAGATTGGCGAGCCAATCCGGCACCTTGCCAAATACGTTGCCAGCGAATGCCGAACCAATAGACGTGATGATCTGCACTAAGCCTGTTACGGTGAAGCCTGTACCCAACGTTAATATCAGCGCCTGGCCCTGCAGTTTGTAACTCATGATGCCATTGAGGAAGCCAATGCCACAACCCAATACAATAACTGCAACAAAAGCAAACCAAGGCGGAACCCCGAGACCCGCGAGATAGAGGAGTAGGATGTTGGCCGCACCAATCACAAACGGGATCGAAAGATCCAGACCGCCCATCAAAGCCACCATGGTCTGGCCGATACAGGCGATCCCTAGGAAGGAAGCAAAGAGCAAAACCGCCCGAATATTCGCAGACGACAGGAAACCATCGATCGTGAAGGTACTGATCACAATAAGCGCTAGCAATACGATCAGGCCGATGAAGGCGCTGCGCCCATGGACAAAGACATTCGAAACCTTGAAGGCAAAGACGAGAATAATCTCGAGGACCAGAAAGCCGATAAGATTGTAAATTGTACGGAAAGGCGGATAGGCGCCGGTGATGATCAGGTAGACGATGAGAAGCAAAGCCATCGCAATGATCAACACGCGATTGTTTCGCCAAACCGAACCAACTCCGACCGCACCTTCGGTAAGCTTATCCGGCTGCAAGCGGCTTTCAAAGATCGAAGCGATATAGTTCAAGATCCAGAACAAGACTGCTGCGGAGATAATCGTGTAAAGGATCACCTCTTGCGCAGGCAGGCCTTGGCCAAAGCCAACGCCGAAGCCGATCGCCGCTACCACAAAGGTGATGACGAGGTTAAGGGTGACTAAGGCGGTTGAGCGTGGCACAAAGTTCATTTGAGTAAGCCCCCGCTGCTTGGCAGGCTATAAAGTGCGACGACCGCAAGGCCTAAGACCAGCATGCCAGCAACCATAACATGGCCAAATACGCCGAAGCGGCGAGCGGAGGCCTCGACCACGACGATGCGCATCATGATTGTGCCCAATGTGAAGACGGCAAGCACCGCCAAAATCACTTTCTGGATAGGCGTGAGTACGAAGTCGACAAAATCAGATATCCCCGTGGCGGGCAGTAGATCATAGCCATTTGTTGCGATGGGTAGAGCGCCTTCAGGCATTGAGATGCCAACCGTCAGCATGATTGCAACAACCACCACACCCAGAACCATGAACGCAGAGAAAGGTGTGATAAAACTGATGTGTCGGCCGACCAGTGGGACAAGCAGAGTGAGCAACAGTGATGCAATGAGGATGAGGCCATAGCACATCTGTGTGACAAAGGCCTGCACCGAGCCGAAGTTGAATGTGGCAAGCACATAACCGATCAGAAAGAGGTTGATGGCACCGAGTAACGCACCAAGCACATTGCCGCGTCCGCCGCCAAGCGAAATGCCGCCAAGCACAACCGCTGTGACGGCGGTAAGCGATATTGTTGTTCCTTGCGTCGGATCTCCTGAGGCAATCAGCGCGGTATAACAGATGGCTGCAAGTGCCACGAAGATGCCGGAGATGATATGCGCGCCAACCCGCACCAAGTTGCCACGCACGCCAGAAGTGAAAGCCGCGCGCTCATCATAGCCCATCATTCTAAGGTGCTTGTAGAAGGGCGATAGTGTGAACAACAGCCAGCCTCCAGTGGCGAGAACAAGTAGAAGCAAGATAGGCGAGAAAATCGTATCGCCTGTGCCCCATGAGTTCATCCATTCCGGAGCGGTGCCGCCAGGGCGCTGCATGATCACGCGGTTGATGCCAGAGAGTGCGAGGAACCCCGAGAGCGCCACAATGATCGGCTGTACCCGCACAATTATGATGACGAGAGCGAAAAGAACTTGGTACGCGATGCCAATGGCTAAAGCGAGAACGAACACGCCCAGAGGCGACGTCACAAGACCAAGTTCGTTCAGCGAAACGATGACAACATTAATGAAGGCCAGAAGTGGGCCGACAGCGAGATCAACCGTGCTCCGGCCAGCAATGGCAACTGACATTAACGCATAAGTCGCAAGGCACAAAGGTGCAGCCACAGTAATGGCGCTGCCCAGTCCTTCAAGCGTAACAATGGCAGGGCCGCGAATGACCGCGATCCCAAGCAGTATGCTCAGTAGGAGAATGGGAATGAGCAGATAGGTGCTCTGCGGGCTGCGCGCTTCAGCCATAGCGCAGCTCTTTTAGCGCCCCACCAAGAGTCATCCCCGCTTTCGCGGGAACGACTAACTTGATCGCGGTGGGAGAGTTCATGTTTATCACAGATCAATCACTCGCCGACCGCTCGTCTGCGCGTTACGCGAGCTGCCATGTGAACTCATTTGCGTCTGCGGACGATTGCCATTCGAGACCGACATGGAAGAGCCCGAACGCCGATCGGGATGATCGAGCGCCAATATCTTCTTCAGAACCGGTGTAACGACCTGCTTGAACTTGGCGGGATCTTCCGATGTCGGGAAATGGCCACCGTCAAAGATGATGCATTCTGAATTTTTCACCTTTTCCGCAGTGCGTTCCGTCATTTCGGGCGTGCAGGCGAAGTCGTAGGTGCCGGTAATGAAATAAATCGGCAAACGGCCCGAAAGCTTCGATGTGTGTTCACGGAAATCCGAGTCGACCGAATAGAAGTACAGATCGCCCTTGAAAATACCGGGACCACCGTTGGCGTAGAGCCACCAGGTTTCCCAACGGTGTTCATCAGGGCTTTCCGGCGACATCAGACCAAAGGTGGACGTGGCCACAACTTCGTTACCGTGAATATGCGGATGATGCAGCGCATCGATCCACCAGCCAGGCGAATAGTCACAAGCTTCTAGCGCAATCAAAGCGCTGAACTCATTCTCGTAGCGCAACGCCAATTCGAGACAGATATTGCCGCCCATTGACTGGCCCATGATCACGGGTTTTTTCAGGTCCAGTGCGTGGCAAAAGGCGACAATAAATTCTGCGTAAAACTTAGTCGTGAGCTTATATTCATCCTCCATCAAGTAGAAGTCCTTTGGAGGAAGCGACTTGCCATGCCACGGCATGTCGAACGCGATCATGCGGAAATTGTTGTAGTAGTCAGGATCGCAAACCTGATGACGGTATTGGCGGCCATCGGTGCCGGCCGTATGGAGGCAAACCATTGGCACGCCTTCGCCGCTCTCTTCGTAATAGGTACGGTATGTCTTGCCTTGGCACTGAACGTAAACGTAGCGGCCAACAATTGGATCATGTTGATTCATCGAAATCTCCTTATGCCTTCCGCATGAGCGAGAGCATGTGCGTGAGAGCTCTCAGATTTTGCCAGAATGGCATAGCATTGCCATCGATGCGCAAGTGACGGTGAAGCGGATGCGCCATGGCCCAGATGTCATTGAACATGGGCGGCGGAATTTGTTGCGCGAACTTGCCCCAAGTGACGCTCGATGCACGCAAGGCAAATTCGAAACCAAAATCATTGGGCGCCAAGCCTTCGGCGATTTTCTGAACCTTGCCCTTGCTGACTTCGATCAGATAGTCCGTGTCATCAATGCCGAGCACGAAGCTGCCCGAGAAGAAGCGACCAATCACAGGCAAGCGGCGGTCCTCGTTGACTTGCCGTGCCCAGCGCTCAACCCATTCAAGGTCAAAGGCCTTCCGACCACCCATGCGGCTCATGATATCCTCCTGAAAGACATGTCAAAACTCCAAATCATTGTGGCAATTGTTTCTCTAAGGGGCCGCCATTGTCCCAGTGTTTCGGCGGCGTTGACAGCGGATCAAAGCTCGGCTCGACTTCTTCATGATGGACATCGCCAACAAGGTCGTCATTATCTCTGCGTCCGAACATGGCATTGAGTAATCCGTGGCCGCTGTAAGGCGGAGTAAATTCCGATGAAATCACGCCATTGCGGAAGACGATCACGCGTGTGCATAGATTGAGGAATTCCTCGACTTCAGACGATAGAAACACAACCGACTTGCCCTTCGACACAAAGTCCCGAAGGTTGCGGTAAAGATCGAGCTTGGCACCAATATCAATACCCCGCGCCGGGTCGTTTAGGATCAGGACTTCCGGCTTTTCAGCGAAGGCACGCGCAATCAAAACCTTTTGCTGATTGCCGCCCGACAGCGACGTGATGAGATTGTCTTGCGATCCCATTTTCACCGCAAGCTTGTCTGACTCCCACTTGAAAATCGGCTGCAACTTACTGCGGTTAACGAGGTTAAGCCAACCGCCAAGGCGCGAGGCGTGATAGATCGGCATAAGCAGGTTTTCAAAAATGCTGAGATTGGGAAAAATGCCTTCCTTCTTGCGGTCGCCGGAGACATAGGAGACGAGATGCTCTTTGGCGGTTGCGAGATCATTCACCTCTTCTGTGCCAATGCCATCAAACATGTTGATCTTGCCAGAGATAAGTGGCTGCACGCCCGCAAGGCAGCGCGCGAAATCCGCCTGCCCCTGCCCATCAAGGCCCGTGACGCCAATGATCTCGCCAGGATAAAGCGAGAAGTTAATTTTACCGCCATCATGCCAAACGCGAGCATTATCGACCCGCATCACGGCACGATCGCCTTTCTTTTCCGCAACCTGCTGCGAACTCGCTGTCTTGCCGCGCTCAGTTCCGGCGATTAATTCGAGAATGCGCGCTTCGGTGATTTCTTCCTTGGCAAGCGAGCCAACATCGACGCCGTCGCGCAAAACTGTTGCGCGATCAGCGATACGCACAAGCTCCGCGATCCGGTGGGTGACAATGAAAATGCTGCAGCCCCTGGCTTTCATCTCACGGACTTTTTTGAACAGCCGCTCGGTGGAATCGAAATCAAGTGCTGCAGACGACTCGTCGAGAATGAGAACTTTGGGATCTGTAAGCAACGCACGCGCAATGGTGATCCACTGCTTCAGAGACAATGGCAATTCGCCAACAGGCGTTGATACATCAAGATCAAAACCCAGAAGCTCGTGGAGAAGCTTCTCTGCCTTTTGGACTTTGTCATTGCTCCCGATGTTGGAGCTGAACAGGTTGTCGGAACCAAGAAAGAGATTGTCGAGCACCGAGCACTCATCGGCGACTAGGACTTCCTGGTAGACATTGGCAATGCCGAGCGCTTTCGCCTCGACGGGTGTTGATGCGGATTTTCCAAGAATTGAAACTTGACCGCTATCCGGGATTAAAACGCCGGACATGACTTTGGCAAGAGTGGATTTGCCGGACCCGTTGCCGCCAACAATCGCATGTACTTCACCTTCGTAGGCACGGAGGTTTGCTCCTCCTAACGCTACGGTGGGCCCGAAGGTTTTACGGACAGCAGAAATCTCTACAGTTGGGACGGCCATGAAAGTCACACGGCCCGCGTACACGTAATACGCGGGCCCCTCTCGTCAAACGTTACGGCTTATAGGCTTCAGGATCTGCAGGACGCAGGAAAAACTGGTCCAGATGGGCCTTAGAAGCCCAGGTCTCGACGCCAGGCATGTGCCAGCCATCCGAGTCCTCGTTGCAGTCTTCGTTCATGATCTTCTTCAGGCCTTCGATGTCAATCGAATAGGGCGCGGTCAGGATTGAGGCCACTTTCGGGCCCTGCCCCTGAAGCGTACGCATCATGATGTTCCAAGCCATTTCGAAATCATCGCCTGGAGGCCAAGTTTGGATTGCAGCCGAAATGAAGTCTGGGTTCTTGCGCCAGTAGCAGAGAGCGCCGAGTTCGCCGCCGATGGTGATCTTCGGCATTTTGCGGCCAGACTGCTTCAAGGCGCGGATGGCACCCAACTCCGAAGCCGATTGGATCAAAATTCCATCAAGTTGGCCGGGATTGGTCGCAAGCCACTTCTGGATTTCCGCCTGGGCAACCTGATCCGTCCACATGCCAGCGATTGAGCCGACAATTTTTATGTCTGGATACTTAGCAAGCGCTGCCTTGGCACCACGGTCCTGAGCGTCAGAAGCCGAGGTTCCTGGAATGCCTTCAACGATCAAAACGTTACCCTTGCCGCCGATTTCTTTGGCAAGCCAATCGCCCATCATGCGGCCATCAACCGAGTAGTTGGACGATGAATTCATCGTCTTTCCCGAGGTGAGATAGCCGGTTGCCGAGAACACAGGAACGCCCTTTTTGTTTGCGTATTCAACCGTCTGGTTCAGAGCGGTTGGGTTTGAACAGCAAACGATAATGGCATCGACCCCTTGATCAACAAGCTGGCGCATTTGCTGGATCTGGGTTTTGTCGTCGAGGTTTGATTGGGTTACGATCACTTCAGACAGCAAGCCGAGCTTCTTCCACTTTGGAATGACCACGTTCTGCAAGCGGTCCATGACGCCGGCGCGCCAAGTGTTGCCAGCGTAAGACGAGGCATAACCGATCTTCCAAGGTGGGCCTTTCTTGGCCTTGAAGTCGCGGTAAGCGCTTGGTCCGAGCGGCTGGGCTGGGTCCATCGATTCTTTGTTGTAGAGTTTTTCTTGAATATCTTTTGGCAGTTCGTCCACGCCAGCCGCTTTGACGGCAGGTGAGAGTGAGATGAAGGCCGCCGCTGTAAGCGCGGCCAGGCTGGCTTTGAATAACTTCACGATTGCTTCCTCCTCCGAGATGCGGCGGCTTCGATAGGCCGCTTCTGCAAAGAACCGTTTTTGGTTCAGATTAGGAGAGTGTT
>Ga0007795_10000168_pt1 | contig 17443 bp, 12 predicted proteins | sample CryBogmetaGMA1M_FD_60369 | JGI IMG/M metagenome (GOLD analysis project Ga0007795, IMG submission 60369) | Freshwater microbial communities from Crystal Bog, Wisconsin, USA - MA1M | ecosystem: Environmental > Aquatic > Freshwater > Lake | place: Crystal Bog, Wisconsin, USA | collected 2009-07-06
GCACAATAATATGGGTGGAACGTAACACAACCTAAACTATCAATAATTTTAATTATTGCGGATTGTGCTCCGTTAAAAATCCCTGTTAAATTAACAACAACATTTGGTGGTATTGTGGTTGAACCTGAAATTAATTGACAATTATTTAAAGATGTATCACAAAGATAAACGTTATATGGTGCTGTACCTGTTGCTGCGGAAATTGTTATATAACTCATATTAATGTATATTCAAAATAAATATTTATTGAACTTGCACTTCCATTTACAACATTCACACCATTAATTCCACTACCATTATTTGTTCCAACAATTGTTATTAATGACGTATTTCCAATATCATTCGTTGATGTATCGGTATATTGAACGCTTGAACCTGAATTTATTGCATTTGATACCATCACAAAGTTTCCTGCTCTTAAATTTGTTCCATCATTTAAAGAATACTTTATAAAGATTGAACTAAATGTGTTTGCCGATGTTGATGCGCTCAAAATAGTTGTTGTGCCTACCGGACAAGATTTAGTTGTTGCAGTAAATGATGCCGTATAGGACTTCCAATAACTTCCTAACCAAATCCAACTTAAATTGTTGAAACTGTAAATTTGGTTTACCGATGGTGATGTTGGGAAATCTATATTTGCCATTATTTTGAGTTCTTTTATTTTTTATCTCGCAATTTCAGTTATTCTCAACCACATTGAAGTGGCTGAGTTTACTATTGTTATATTATCATCCGCAGAATCCCTACGACATGCAACAACTATTGACTTAGCGGTTGTATTAGAGTTAGTATATCTTCCTGTTAATGGAAACAATACACCAGTACGGTTACCATTAACAGTACTTTGTCTAGAATATGTTATTTCTGTACCATCTACTTTTATTCTAGAAAAATATGAGTCATTACCTGTTCCACCCTCAAATGAAAAACTTGCCAGGTGATAATGTATTGATATATAACTCGTAGAACTTAAAGGTGTATAACTATAAGTTAAGAAATCAGTGTCAGAAGTACTTGTCGCAATAGTTGTTGTACTAATAGTTACTTCCGTATTACTCAACATAATATCGTTAATTACCTGACCAGCTCTCCACGCATTTACCTTTATAAAACCACCAACCGCTAGATTTCCTGAAGTATCTATAGCCATCTTCACAGCACCACCCGACTCATTTAATTTATTAGTAAAACGTAATAACTGACCGCTTAGAACATCATACGACCCATTCCAACTATCAACACCATAGTTGGAATTATTTGCATAGTAAAATAAAACACCTGGAGTATCTGTTGAATTGTTATCTAATAAAATATCACCATTAGCATTACCGGCTTTTGTAAATGTTCCGTTACCTAAAAATGTTGTACCGGTTGTTGTATTATTACCATTTATTGTCATCCCGGTTACAGTACCACCGGTAAATAATGTACTTACGCTTCTATATTTAACATTACCTGTTGAACCATCTCTAACCAAAACTTGTGTTAAAGTGTTATCAACTAATGGTGGTGTATTAATGTTTAAGTTTTGTAAATATGTTGTATAATCTTGGGTTGCGGTAATGCCCGTCCCACCTAATATAATAACATTAGAATACGTTGAAGTGTTATTATTATTTCCAGCAACTATTGCTGAGTACCCAATACTCCTATTAGTATTTGTTGAACCTCCTAATATAGTATTATTTACACCGTCATATATCAAGTTACTTGAACCTCCACCAATAAAATTAAATTGTGTATTAGCAAAATTTACACTATCGTATATTGAGTTTGAAGTTCCAGCAAAAATTCCATTATACCCATTAAGACTTGAAGGAAATACTTTTTTTATAGAGTTTAAACTTCCCCCAACGATGGACGAAGACGACGTACCGGTTAACGTACTTAAAAATGAACCTAATAAGCTACTATATTGACTTGATTGAATACTATTTGATAAACCAAAGTTCAAATTATAGTTGGTATAGTCCCAATAAAAAGTACTATTGCCACTAAACGCTCCGGACTTATTAAACTGTACCTGTGTGTCAGAACCCGCAGCGGTTAAATTACTATAACTTGTTGCGGATATCGTTGTGGCTGTTAACGCTTGTAATGAAGTATTACCTGTTACAGTTAATCCACCATTTATTGTTAAACCCGTTACGGTATTAAATAAAACTGAATATGTTCCACCCGTGTTATTTGTAAATGTAAAAGTGTTATTTGAGTATGATGCTCCGGTAGTTCTAACATCAGTCGGTAAATTTTGATATGTTGTTGCAGATATCGTATTAGCACTCAAACCATTTGTAAAATTAACCGAATTTGGAATTGTCCCTCCGCTAAAACCAATAGTGGTCACGTTACCGGACGTTGATGCCGATAAACCATTATTTCCTGTCACTCCCGTTACTCCTTGAGTAACAGAACTTCCAGTTGAAAACCCTGTAACACTAAATGTTCCGCCTGTGTTGTTTGTAAATGTTGCTGTACCGGCAGAATAAGTTCCTCCTGTCACCCTAACATCGGTAGGTAAATTAACATATGTCGTTGCACTTATAGTTGTTGCCGTTAATCCTTGTAATGAAGTGTTTCCCGTTACTGTTAAACCACCATTTATAGTTAAACCTGTTACCGTATTAAATAAAACCGAGTAAGTACCTCCGGTATTATTAGTAAAAGTGAATGTATTGTTAGAGTATGTTGCACCTGTTGTTCTAATATCGGTAGGTAAATTTACATATGTTGTAGCACTTATGGTATTCGCACTTAAACCACCCGTAAAGTTAGTTGAGTTAGGTATTGTTCCACCACTAAATCCTATCGTTGTTACGTTGTTAGTAGTCGATGCCGATAACCCATTATTTCCGGTTATACCTGTTATACCTTGAGTAACCGAGTTTCCGGTTGAAAACCCTGTAACACTAAATGTTCCTCCGGTATTATTTGTAAATGTTGCGGTACCAGCAGAATATGTTCCTCCCGTAACTTTTATATCAACAGGTAAATTTTGATATGTTGTTGCAGATATTGTATTGGCGGTTAAACCATTTGTGAAATTAACTGAATTTGGAATTGTACCTCCACTAAATCCTATCGTTGTTACGTTGTTAGTCGTGTTTGCGGACAATCCATTATTTCCGGTAACCCCTGTAATGCCTTGTGTTATACCGTTACCCGTATAAAAACCTGTTACATTAAATGTTCCTCCGGTATTATTTCTAAATGTTGCCGTTCCGGAAGAATATGTTCCTCCAGTAACCGTAACATCAATAGGTAAGTTATAATATGTTGTTGCACTTACTGTATTTGCGGTTAAACCACCACTAAATACCGTATTACCGGTTATACTTAAACCGTTTGTAACATTTAAAGGTGAAACAATATTTACCGGAGAACATCCACTTATATTTGTTACAAATAATGTTGTTATACAATTTGTGAATGAAGTTCCAGGTAAATTTTGATATGTTGTAGCACTTATCGTGTTTGCCGACAGTCCTGCAGTAAAAATTGTACCCCCTGTAACCGTACCGCCACTTAATGATAAATAATTGCCCGAAGTTGATGTTCCTCCCGTAACATTATTTATTGTTATTTGTCCGTTTGTATTTGGTTGAACCCATTGACTTGAGTTTCCATCATTGATATAAACCAATTCATAACCTGATGATGTATCAAACCATCTGTCACCACTATGAATTGTTCCGGCAGGTGTTGAACCTGAAATATAATATTGTAAATTTGACGTACCTCCGCTACCACTTGTAAATCCGGTAATTGAAACTGTACCTCCCGTATAATTAACTAAATTAAGAGTATTTGTACCTGAATTAAATGTACCCCCCGTTAAAAAATTATTTATTGGAAGATTTTGGTAAGTTGTTGCACTTATCGTATTTGCACTTAAACCATTTAAAAATGTTGTAGGTCCTGTTACTGTACCACCCGTAAATACTGAACCTCCACCACCTGCGGTTATACCGCTAACATAAATGTGTCTTCCGTTATATTTGGTGAAAGTTATTTTATTTGTTACACTAGAATATGTGCCCCCGGTTATTAAATCTTGTAATACAATAAACTGCATCCAAGAAGTACCGTTCCATTGATACATTACTTCAGTATCGCTTTCGTAAAAGAAATCACCGGAATTAACGTAAATGTACGGTTTTATATCCGTTGATGTCCCAACATATGTTTTTGCATTATTTGCCATTAGGAATAATTCTAACTCTTTATTAGTAAATACCTTAAAAAAGAATATTAGAATTTTAAATTACCATGCGGTTATTATAACAATACCATCACCACCTTTACCACCGTTTGCTCCGGTGGCTCCACCACCTCCACCTCCTCCTCCACAACCTAAACCTCCACTACCACCTGTACCGGCAGTACCTCCAATTGTCCCTCCACCACCAGCACCTCCGAGATTGAAAAATGGTACTCTTACAGAACCTAACGATGTAGGTATAAAACTATATCCATTTTGACCGCTTGTTGGGTTAGTTGGGTTACCACTTCCGGGAGATGTTCCGGGTATTAATCCGCCACCATTAATAATACCACCATTACCATAAGCACCCGGTGACACTGAACCACCACCACCTGTACCAGCGGTTACAATATTAGTTATATTTAATCCACCAGCGTTTGAACCTGCGGTTGAACCCGCACCACCATTTTGTCCCGCATTAGACACAATTATACCTCCATATGATAGTAAAGAAGAAGCCTGTATAAATGCGGTTGAACCTAAACCTCCACCACCTTGTACTGTTACACCCGTACCACCACCATTTGCATTTGCAGCACCACTAGCGACTAAAACATCCGCAGCACTTGTTCCTTGTTTAATTGATACGTAAGATAATGTTCCGGCACCAGCTGTAACAGCAATATTTGCGGTTGCGCCTGAACCACCTAAACCAACTTGAACGTAAAGAGTATCGGGTACTAATACCGCGGGTATCATTAATTTTGTAACCGCGGAACTTCCTCCTCCACCTCCACCAAAGGTCGCTCCGGACACAGGGTTACTTCCACCACCTCCACCACCTCCACCACCGATAGATAGGATATAAATCATTTTGACATTTTTTGGTTTAGTCCAAGTTTGCCAAGTTGTTCCTTGTGAATAATAAATTTTATTTAAATTGTCAGTTGTTGATAAATTGAATACGTCTTCCATTTTTAATTTTTTTTTACCATGAAGTTATTATTACTACCGAGTCTCCACCTTTCCCACCAGCACCTCCGGTTGTTCCCGCACCTCCTCCTCCGCCACCTGAGCCGTAGTTTCCGGCGTCACCACCATTACCACCAACACCATTTGCGTTCGCACCACCACCAGCACCTCCTGTTGACAACATTTGAGTTCGTTGGAAAAACGATGAACCTACAAATTGTCCGGAACTATATCCAATATCTCCTGAGTTGGTACCACCCGAAGAACCTCCATTTGATGTTGGTATCGGAGCAACACCTGTCACTGACCCTCCAGCACCACTAACTCCCGCATTTGACGCTCCACCACCACCAGCACCCGGATTTGTTAATTGGGTTAGTGAAATTGTAGTCCCTGAAGCACCTGTATTAGCACCACCAGCACCACCAATAACCCCACCAAATAGTGAATAAATACCCAAACAACCAAGAAGAAAGTTTGTGGTTGATGTTGTTGCCGCGGCAGAACCACCAACACCTGCAGCGGTTCCTCCACCACCTGCAGTACCAAGTAATATAACGTTAACTGTTGTTGAGTTTGGTTGAATACTAACATATGTAAAAGACGCACTACCTCCATTACCATTGGAAGCACCCCCACTACCACCTGACGCTACGTTGCAATACAAAAGGTCAGGTATTAGTTGTGCCTGAACAATAATTTGTGATATCCCACCACTTCCTCCTCCACCACCTCCGGTACGAGAAGTTGCAACAGTACCTGTTTGACCACCACCTCCACCTCCTCCAGCTCCTATGATAGTTATTTGAACAAATCTTGCGTTATAAGGTTTACTCCAAACTTGCCAAACTGATGAGCCTTGAGCATTAAAAATTTGTATATTTGAATCAACCCCCGGTATGTTAAAAATATCTTGCATATTACATTGAAATTATTATTACTAATCCGTCACCACCTCTTCCTCCTGAACCTCCGGTTGTTCCAGCGCCTCCTCCTCCACCACCGCAACCTATCGCTCCGTTACCTCCATTACCTCCTGTTGAAGCGCCACCACCCGCACCGCCAGAACCTCCTGTGCCTAAGAAAAATCCACCAAAATTAACGTTTATCTCTGAAGGTATTAAACCTTGGTAACCGTTATTACCATTTATAGAACCGGATGCTACTCCACCTACTATAGTTGGTAATGAACCAACAGAACTTATTGAGCCTCCATCACCTGAAGCATTTGCTGATGATGAACCACCACCACCAGCACCTGGATTTGTAAATCTTGTAGGATTTGCGTTAGTTCCTGAACCTCCGGTTGAAGTACCTCCAGCAGAACCAACTATACCCGCGTTATTTGAATACAACCCTAAATAACTTAATAGAATTGTTGATGATGTTGTTGTACTTCCAGCTGTACCACCACCGCTTGATACCGCACCTCCACCTCCACCATTAACTGATAAAAGAGAACAAGTTATATTTGTGTTTGGTTGTGTTGATACGTATGTTGTTGCACCAGCACCACCGTTTGTGTTTGATGGACCCGAAGTACCTCCTTGACCAACTGAAACATATAATACGTCAGGTATTGTTGATGATGGTATCATTAATGTAGATATTGCACCTGAAGCACCTCCACCTCCACCAAACCTATTAGTACCAGTACCTGCGGTACCTCCACCTCCACCTCCACCTGAACCAACGGCCAAAATATAAACATATTTTGAGTTTCTTGGTTTTGTCCAAATAGAGAATCCATTTACGGCAGTCGCATTTGAATTTGCTCTGAAAATTTGAACAGACTCGGTATTATTTGGTGTGAAAAAAACATCTAACATAATTTATTATCCCCAAGAAGGTTTTTCTGTATCTATTAATATGTAATGAGCACCATAAGCAATGTTTGGGTCTAAATAAAGTAAATTACCGACCAAATCATAATTTAAGGTTTCACTCGTGTCAAAATTTATTACCTGATAAAATCTACCAGTGTAACCGTAATCAAATTCTAAAAGATTGTATTGTTTCATAATTTTAATATTTTCCTCCAATTACAGTAATACCCCAACCTGCTGAAGCTGCGGTACCAAACACAACATATATTCTATAACCCGCAGGTAATGGAATATTCATTGGTAGTTCATAGGTTGCAGACGCTGCGGTTGCTGATGCGGATACTAACGGAAGTGAAATTTCATCCCAAAGAGTGTTATTTGTTAATGTACCGGTCGCGGCACCGTTATTAATAAAAACTCTTGCAACTGTTGCTGCAGTAGTTCCTAACGCCTTAAATCTAATTCTTTGGATGTATCCTCCGTTTGTTGAATCAGCACTAAACGCTAAATAAATCGTTCCTGATGTTAAATCATAAGTATTGTTTACACTCGCACCTGTTATCCATTGGACATCGGCAATTTTCGTAAATATGGGTAATGTATTTGCTGGCATTTTATTTTATTTTTGTGTTTTATTTTTTTTTATGTTAAAAAGTTTTGTGCGGTCATTGCAAATGTAGTACCATAATCATAAGTACTTGTTGCGTTAACCGTTACCGAACCTGTACCTCCGGTTGGGGATATTGTAACGTTTGTTCCGGCAACTATTTGAGTTACCACGTTACCCTGGTAAGTTGCCGCACTAAATGTATTAGCGGTTAAACCATTTGTAAAGTTTGTTGCTCCGGTAACAGTACCTCCGGTGAATGATGTTGCAGTTGATGTTGAGAACCCTGTCACCGTAAATGTACCACCCGTGTTATTTGTAAATGTTGCGGTTCCGGACGAATATGTACCACCGGTTACTCTGACATCAGTTGGTAGGTTAACGTATGTTGTTGCAGATATTGTTGTTGCGGTTAAGCTACCACCAGCGTCCCATGCTCCGGTAGTTGTTCCCGCATTATTTTGTATTGTAAAATTTAAATCATTGTTATTACCTGTACCACCTCTTATTTCTAACGGACCGTTTGTTGAATTTGTTAATATTGCCGGGTCAGGTGAGTTTTGATACGCCTGTTGTAACGTTGTTGTTGCTAAACCACCTGTACCACCTAATATCTCACCAAACTTACTCACAGAACTAAAGAATGCTTGTGATGAGTTACCCAAATTGGTTGCATTACTCAAAACAGATATTACACCAATTAGAATTGCGTTTACCCTGTTATTCTCAAAAGTGACAAAACTTTCGGTAAATAATCCTGTAACCGCTGATGCTAAATCAGCATATTGTTTTTGTCCGTATTGTATTCTTATCTGTCCTGATGGATATAAATAAACTCTTTGGTTGGTTGCAACCGTTCCTGTTACCGCAGTTCTCACACCACCATTATCCCAAAATGCAATATCTAATGTTGTTGTATTTCCATATGTGCCACCTGTTTGAGTACGATATTGGAATGTTGCTGGTGCTGCCCCTACGTATATAACTCTGTCAGGGTCATAAGCATTATTTGTAAAATTAATACCCATACCCCATAAGTTACCTCCCGTTGTCTGAATTCCCAAACTTGATGCACTATAAGTAACACTAATATTTTCATTAATAAGTGGGATTGGTGTAAACATATCCCTTAATGCTGACATTGGTGAATAAATGAAATCAGTTGTATTGTTTGCGGTAACAATAGTCGTTTTATCCGGGTGAGCAATACGTCCCAAGAATATGTTTTGTCTTCTTTGTTGTGGTGTTGGATATGTTGATTGTAATACCAACGTTGATGCCGAACTAATTAAAACATATGTTGAAATTGATGTATTAATATAAGGTGTTGTTGTTCCCGTTGTACCACTATAATTAACTGTTATAATATTATTAACACCTGAATTAACCACAACATAACCTTGAACGGGTGCAACACTAAATGTTGTTGATGATACTCTTGTTAAACCTGTGAATACTTTTGCACCTGTAGATTGTATTTGGTAAATAGGGTCTGTAATATTAACCGAACCATTCCAATATGTTCCAGCAGTTATTGTTGTTGCGGATATTGTATTTGCGGTTAAACCTGCTGTAAAGTTGGTTGCTCCGGTAACTGTACCACCGGTAAACGCTCCACCTAATGATGATGCATTACGATATTTAACATTACCACTACCATCTCTAACCAAAACTTGTGTAATAGTATCATCGTTTGTTGGGGTTGTATGAATATTAAAGTTTTCAACATAGGTGGTATTAGATGCTGCTGCAGTTATTGCATTACCACCAAGTATTATAACATTGTTTAAATTACTTGTAATGTTACCAGTTCCCCCAATAATCGATGATGATGGAGAATTTCTAATTGTATTTGATGAACCTCCAATAACGTTACTATATGAAGTATCAATAATAGTGTTACTTACACCACCACCAACTATATTAAATTTAGTATCACTATTATTAGTTTCATTAATCGAATTACTTGAGCCACCAAAAATTACATTGTTTGTTAATGCGACATTTGGATTTGTGTTAATAATAACATGACTATCTCCACCAATAATAGTGTTTGCATATCCTTCAACTTGGTTTACCGAATAAATTCCACTACTTTCACCACCAATAATAACAGATGATGTATTATCCGTTATATGTAAATCATTACCACCGAAAATAGCGTTAAACCTAATAGTATTATTTATAGGAGAATTTTGTTCCAAAATTTCACTAGACTCACTACCAAAAATTGAATTATTAAAAAATAAAACAGTTGGTGTTGCGTTACGCATTTGACTACCTCCACCACCAATAATTATATTATTATAAAAACTATTTGAATTCGCAAAGTTTTGTATTATGTTACCATTACCAGCAATAATTGCTGAGTGGTCGGAACCTTGAATACTATTTGATTCTCCTCCACCTACAAATGAATAACTTGAAGCCTGTTGTCTAAATGTAATTTGGTTCGACGCTCCACCAAAAATTCCCATACCATAACCTTCTTCTATGTAATTATTATTTCCACCAACGATGGAATTATAATACATTGGCTGACTATTGTTTTCAAAAATTTGGTGAGAAAATCCACCAATAATTGTATTACCAACAACATCATTACCATCCGGACTGCTTATAATATTAGTATCACCACCCATTATTGAGTTACCACTAAAATTAGTTGCTCCACCATCATTGATATAATGATTGGCACCACCCGCCATAAATTGATAAAAACCACCGGTAGAATTTAATGTTGTGTTATATGATGCAATTATTGCTGATTTCTGAAATCCAGGACTAAATGTTGTTCCATGAATTAGACTATCATAATTGTAGTCATAATATAATTTTGATGTTGCACCAAATGATGTGCCACCACTATTAAATTGTATTTGTTGGTCTGAACCTGCAACTTGTTTTGGTAGATTGTAATAAGTTGTTGCAGATATCGTATTCGCAGTTAATCCGCTCGTAAATCTTGTTGGTCCCACTACAGTACCACCGGTAAATGTTGCTGGTGGTAAGTTTAAGTAAGTGGTAGCATATATTGTTGAAGCGGTAACACCATTTCCTGAGAAAGCACCATTCGCACGAATAAACGATGTGGTTGTTCCTGCTGCATTAATACCTTCCAATAAATTAGTCACATTGTCAGGGTTACCTGTTCCATTTTTAATTGATAACCCATCTAATACTGCGTTAATAACAATTTCAGGTGTGGTTGAGTTATCGTACGCTTGTTGTAGTGTTGTTGTTGATAAACCACCAGTTCCACCAAAACTTTCACCAAATTTAGAAACTAGTGTGAATTTAGCGTAATTAGTATTTGTTAAAAATTCACCATCAGTACCAATATCATTTCTAACCGAAAGAACACCAATAAGTATACCAGTACTTTCAGCGTTAGGATAAGGTATAAATGTTTCTGACTGTATAGCGGCAACAGCAGCGGCTAAATTTGCGTATTTAGTTTGACCATACAAAACATTAATAACACCAGTAGGATACATATATATTCGTTGATTGGTCGCATCATCAGAACCAGCAGCACCAATACTAGTTATTACACCTCCAACATCATAATTCCTAGGGTCAATAACCGTAACACTAGAAGAAGTGCCGCCAGTTTGTGTTCTGTAAAAAAATGATGCTGGTGCCTTTGCTGCAATACTAACATTATTAGGACTTAATTGGTTGTTAACCCAATTAATACCATTACCCCAAAGTGTACCAGATGAAGTATTGAAACTTAAATTAGCGCCATTTGGTGAAGGTATGATACCTTGATTTATCAATCTTATAGGTGACCATAAATCGCGCAAAGATGATATTGGTGATACATCGTAATCAACCGTATTATTTATATTTAATATACTTGTTCTATTTGGGTGATTAACCTTACCCAAAAATATATTTTCTCTTCTTTGTTGTGGTGTTGGAAATGTAACTTGTTGTGTAACTGTTAAACCAGTTGTGATTAAAATATATGTTGAATCCGCTGAAGCAATATTAGTAACTGAAATGTTTGTGCCTCCCGTATAATAAATGTTTGAAACATCCGGAAATGTTGCAAATCCGTACGTGTTTCTTACAACCCAACCTCTCATTGGTGCAACATTAAAAGTTGTTGTTGATGCCGTTGTCATGCCGGTGTATTCATAAGTACCCGTTGAAATAACATTACCCTCCAAGATATTTCTTTCAATATCTGTTAAAGATAGATTACTATCTTCATTATTGATATTAACATATATTTTACCGGTTGTTGAACCCGTTTGGAGAACATAACCGATTTGATTTGTTCTTGCGGTAAACGATAAACTTGATGTTGTTGAAACATAACCACCCGGAACTGTGTCCGATAGATATAATGTATCACCATTTGCAAATGTATTAAGTGTTATACCACTTAAAATACCATTATTTAAGACTAAACCTTCGCTATTATTTGGGATGTTTTCTGCAGCCAAACCAATTGGTCTTGGTGCTCCAACATAGTGATAATTAACAGCCAAAATAGCACTTGGTAAACCATTTGTTGTTCCTGTAATTGAAATAACGCTACCTTTATTAAGTTGTGCTCCGGTTGCATTATATACCCTTGTATAAAGTTGTTGTCCCATTGCAATTGGGACCAAGTTATTTGCAATATCGTAATATGAAAGTGCTTTTGATGTATTATCAAAAAATACTCTACCACCTGTTTGTGAAGGGTTTGTTGTTCCGGTATTAAAGTCAATATAATTAACTTTACTTATTGTTGTTGCGGATATTGTATTTGCTGTAAGTCCGGAAGTAAAAATTGTTGCTCCCGTTACCGTTCCACCACTTAATGGTAGATAAGCACCTGTTGTACCACCTCCACCTAATGAAGATGCGGTACGATATTTTACGTTACCTGAACTATCTCTCGCTAAAATTTGAGTTAATGTATCATCGTTAGCAGGAACGGCTGATAATGTTAAACCTGAAACTGTCAGGTTCTGATAGACATATGATTGTCCGCTGGTTATAAAACCATTTTTTATGTTAAATTCATGCATTTTTGTTAATCTTTTCCCTATCCAAGATTATTGTGATTTCTCACTATTAGTATAAATACTATGAAAAATTGAATTAGATAGTTCTAATAATTGTTTTTATTCTCCAAGTTGATGTCGTTATTGACGCTTGTAATATCGCATTACCACCCGATAATGCAACTAAAAATGATACCGGTGTCGTATTACCAATATCATTTGTTGATGTATCTGTATAATCCACATTTACACCATCCCATATTGCAACAACACTTCCCGCTCTTAAACCACTACTTCCCGATATGTTATAATCAATATGAAAACTATTATATGTGTTTGTCGGTATTGAATATATGTTATTTGTTCCGGTTGTAACCGTTGTTGCAGTTGCGGTCATTAAAGATGGAACACTATCAAGGGATATTGTATTTGCCGTTACGCCACCTGTAAAAATTGTTGCACCGGTAACAGTACCTCCACTTAATGGTAAGTAATTACCGGTTGTATTTGTTGAGCCGGTAAATACAATTGTCACCGCACCTGTTGAACTACTTGCGGATAATCCTGTCCCGACGGTTATGCTTGTAACACCGGATGACGGAGTTGCTCCCGATACCGGTTTCCAAGTTGCATTACCAAAACTATCAGAAGTAAATACATATCCGGATTGTTCAGAACCATCCGAAAACGTAAAACTTTGATTTATTGTTAAACCAGATTGAAAAATGGGATTTGTAGGAACAGACCCTCCAATACGGTATACAACACCTGTTGTAATGTCTGATTGAAGGACGTAATTATAACTGTCCTTAATTAATTGCCCTTTTATGTCTGCCATCTATTTAATTTTAACTATTTTTGACTACTTATAAATACTATGGCAACCATTTGTTACGCTTGGGATGATAATATATTTAGTTGGGATACCTGCCCTTTCACATGGGAAGAAGGTTGTGTTGTTGAGAAAATTATTGCTCAACTTGGTGCGGGAGGATTGTCCCCATATAGGAAAGAAAGATTACGTGACATTCCGGATAGAGAAAAAGAAGTTCTTATAAAACTTTTTTATAGAATGGAAGTTGATGAAATTGTTTTTGAGAATAGAATAAATAAAAACAAAAATCTTTACGTAAATGTTAAATTAAAGGATGTTGAAGTCGCATTAAAAGAACAAAAATACATCACGGTAAAAGTAAAGATTTCTGAAGATTGATATATTTATCGGTATGGGATATAATTTATATACAGATAAAGCAAATAAATTCAATTGTAATATTGAAATTGAAGGAACATCTTTAGCAAAATCTAAAGTTAGATTAGTTATTGAAACTGACGAAATGTCTTACATGTTTAATGGTTCCATTGAAAATACCGGAGTTTGTGAAGTAAACATTCCAAAAACAAAGCACTTCCTCCCTGAAGGAACAAAAGGTAATATGAGATTGGAAGTTATTGCTGACGATGTTTATTTTGAACCTTGGAGTTCTGACTTTAATGTTAAAACAAACAAGAAAGTTAATGTTGTTGTCACAGAACAAATTGAAGAAAAACCTAAAGTAATGGTTCAAGTTGTTGAACAACAAGAAGAAAAACCTCAACCTAAAATTGTTGAATCAAAAGTTGAACAACCGGTTAAAAAAGTTGTGGAACAACTAAAAAAGAAATCAACAACTGTTGAATTTACAAAAGAAGAGTTGTTAAGAAGATTAAGAGGTCTTTAATAAAAAACCAAAATATATTATCAAGGGAAACGAAAGTTTCCCTTTTTTATTTTATCTTGGTGGGTATAATTTTGGTGCTGGTTTTGTTGCTATCGCCTCTCCTCTCATCATAACAGAATTTGAGTTAGTTGAGCCACTCCAAGTAATACCATCATTAGATAGTATTGCACTATTTGTTGTGTTTATTCTATTGAAGCCAACCGCAAACCATTGAGAACCATTCCAAGCAACTCCTTTACCTCTATAAAAAGGAATTGTTGATGAATTAGTACTTGCCGACCAAGTATTACCACCATTTGTAGAATATCTAATTGCGGAATTTGAAGTAGAATTATCTGTGGTTAATCCAACATATTTTGTTCCGTTGGTTGCCAAAGCATAGTAAGCTAATGTCTCAATTTGGGAAGACCCGGTCCAATTTTTACCATTGTTAGATATTGCAATACTTGATGTTGATGTTGAATATGGTTGTCCACCGGCAACCCATCTTTTAAGAGTGTCATCATACATTACACAATAAACACTATCAATTATTGTGTTTATTGATGTTGAGGCCGACCAATTTATACCATCATATGAATAACCAATAGACCCTACATTATTTCCACCCCCTTGTCCTCCGGCAACAAACATAACATTATTTAAATTATCTTTACCTGATGCAATACAAAATAAATTTTGATTAAAAAACCAAGACGAATTTATATTTGTATTTGCCGACCAATTTTTACCGTCGTTTGAATAAACTGAAGAGACATAAGGATATGATGAATAATTTGCGTTCCCAACAGCTGCCCAAACACTTCCATTCCACGCAATACCTTTAACATTATTTAAAACACCTAACCCTGATAAAGCAACATTCCAATTTTGTCCGTCTAAAGACCAAAATAATTCACTATTTCCTCCATTATTTGCACCTCCAACCCATAAAGAACCATTATACGCAACAGATGAATTACCAACAGTTTTACTTGTCCCAATAGTTGCTGACGACCAAGATAAACCATCTATTGAATATTTTTGTGGTGATTGAGTAAATTGTGAATAACCCATTACAACAATTTGTCCTACAGGTGGTGTTGGAGTAGGGGTTGGTGTTGGTGTGGGAGTAGGTGTTGGAGTAATACAATAAGGTGTGGGTGAAGGTGTCGGGGTTGGTGTTGGTGTGGGAGTTGGACTAGGGGTTGGTGTTGGTGTAGGAGTCGGTGTTGGTGTAGGTGTTGGCACGTTAACAAAGGTGTCACATTGACCGGATACTATAAAAGTATATTTACCATACACTTTTAAGTTGGAGGATATTGTTGTTGAAGTAAATGTATATGGCATTAACACACGTCCCAAATCATATGTGACACCGGTTATTGGTGTGAAAAATATAGTTACATAATTGCCGTTCAATGTTGAACTTGTGAATTGGATTGTATTCATTTTATGATATTGTATATGATATGTTATTTGGTGTGCACACAATAGGTATGTCACAATTAGGACAATCAGGATTAAACATTACCCAAGTATCTTTAAGTAATTTAAAATTATGTTTTACTTCCGGTGCCGATAATGGTGTAACATACATTCTAAATTGACTGATAGCACCATCAAAAGAGCCGGCAAAGTTTTGTTCTAATAAAATACTTGTTGTTAAACCTGATAATGTTGTTCCACTTAAATCGTTATTTGGAAAACATTCGGGGTCTTGAACGTAAGGTCCTGTGGCACCTGAACATCCTGAAAATGTTAAATTCTCTCTTAATCCCTGTGTTCCACCACCCCAAGATATATTAAACGGAACACCAACTTGTCTTTCTTTTCTTGTATCCAACGCTCTCGGAATAATTTCTTCAAAGTTTGGTATTACCCAAAATAATCTACCATTAATGTAAAACTTTAACTTACCTTTTCTATAATTTTTATTAATTAACCATTTTTCATTTAATCTAACAATTTCTATTTGTTCAGGTGTAACAGGGTCAGTAGCACTTGTAACGGGTGGTTCAATCAAGTAAACTGAATTATTCGCTAATGAATCTAAGTAAACAAACTTACTAATATCACCTAACCCACCTCTATACAATAAATCACATTCATCCATCCAAGTATATCTTTCCCAAACTGCGTCTAATTGAAACCAATGTTCTGACGCCAAATAAGCCGGATTTGCGGAGTAACAATAATCATATATTTTCGTTGGGGAACAAGCGTCAAATATTGTATATCCTGTTGTATATGTTATGCCGGTTGTATAACAAGAACCTGTAGTTTCACATCCTCCGGTAAAATATATTGCTCTCACACCAATACTTGGATTGGTTGGGTCACCACATAATCTAAATGAAATTGCGTTGGACAAATCATCTAATTTAGGGTCTAATTCAGGTATATCCGTAATAACACTATCATTACAACCACAATTACATCCAATATTATGAACCACCGTAGTTTCAAATGGTTGATATACGTCAATACAGCTTGAACCTGTAATTCCACTATTTGCACATGCACAAGTATTATAACAAGTTAAATCTGTTCTTGTATAAGCAGTATTAGACGATGGAGAACCACTTCCGTGATGATAAAATTTATTCTCAGCTCTTGTTCCCATATAAAAGAATGTGTTCTTGTTATTTGGGTAAATTAAATTAAGTGTTGTTTCACCAGTTGTTGGCGAATATTCGTTATTTACCGGAAATCTTGGTTTTAATAACATTTCCACAGCCCAACCTTTACTCATTCTTTTTGGAAATATCTCGTAGTCGTAACCAAATAATTTATAAAATCCTTGATAAAAACCACCATATAACTCTTCGTAAATTCCAATAGTTGATGCAGTTTTTGTTATTGCTTCGTATAAAACTCTTTTTGTAAATCCTGAAAATCTAACATTTGGACTATTGGTAAATCCGGTAACTTGATGTAGTTTTAATCTACTGTCAAAAGTATATCTATTAAAAACGTTATTACCGGTAAATAAACCTGTTGTTGCGGTTATTGTAAATCCTGTCATTCCTGTAACCAAACCATTGTCAATACCGGTTAAACCAATATCACATATTGTTGTCGCACTCGGACACGTTTCTAAAAAACTTACACTATAATTGTTG
>Ga0007795_10000169_pt1 | contig 17385 bp, 12 predicted proteins | sample CryBogmetaGMA1M_FD_60369 | JGI IMG/M metagenome (GOLD analysis project Ga0007795, IMG submission 60369) | Freshwater microbial communities from Crystal Bog, Wisconsin, USA - MA1M | ecosystem: Environmental > Aquatic > Freshwater > Lake | place: Crystal Bog, Wisconsin, USA | collected 2009-07-06
GCAATGATCCAGCTTGAAGACCAGACCTTTCCCAAGCGCTGTGGTCATCTTGCAGGCAAGACCGTTGTGCCGGTTGCCGAGATGTGCGGAAAAATTCGCGCCGCAGTCGATGCCCGACACAGCGATGCCACGCTCATCATGGCCCGAACCGATTCGATTGCGGTCGAAGGCCTGCCCGCTGCGCTGGATCGCGCTGAGCGCTACCTCGAATGCGGCGCAGATGCCTTGTTCATCGAAGCGCTGCGAACACCTGCCGATATGGACACGGCCTGTGCGCGCTTTGCCGGTCGTGTGCCATTGCTCGCGAATATGGTTGAGGGGGGGCAGACGCCGATTCAGCCCGCCGATGAACTGGAGCGCCGTGGATTCCGGATTGCGATTTTTCCGGGAGGCACCGTCAGGGCCGTGGCCAGAACATTGATCGACTACTACGCGAGCCTGAGCGAGCATCGCACGACCTTGCCATGGAAAGACCGCATGCTGGATTTCGATGGCATCAATGAGGTGATCGGAACGCCGCAGCTTCTTGATGAAGGACGTCGCTATGAAGGCGGATGATGAGCATCGACAGTCGATCTGACCCGAGTGATTCGGAAGGACTCTTGAACGTGAAGTCATCGGTTTTGAATCGCGCAGTCAAAGCCATGGGCACCGTGACCTGGAAGGGCATCGCCGGTGCGTGCATGCTGCTGACCTTGATGGCACTGCCTTTGGAATCCCGATCACAGGCTTATCCGTCTCGACCGATCAAGCTGATCTCGCCGCTCGCAGCCGGCGGCACTGGCGACACGCTGGCGCGCCTGCTGGGGGCGCAGATGGCGAAGGTGCTGGGTCAGCCTGTCGTGGTTGATGCGCGTCCCGGAGCCGGCGGGCAGGTCGGGCTGGAGGCGGTGGCGAAAGCGCCGCCCGATGGTTACACGCTCGCGATCACCGCGTCGGCGGTGGTCATCATTCCGGCGCAACGTCCCAATGCCGGCTTTGATGCGCTCACTGACTTCGAGCCGATCGGTCTGGTGGCAAATACCTCTCAGGTCCTGGTCGTGAATGCAGCCTCGCCCTACAAGACGCTGGCCGAGCTGTTGGCGTATGCCAAGGCGAATCCCGGGCGATTGAACTACGGCTCATCGGGCGATGGCTCGCTGACTCATCTGAATACCGAATTGCTCAAGCAGATGGCCGGCGTTTTCATCGTGCATGTTCCGTATCGGGGAAGCACGTTTGCCAGGAATGGCCTGCTGGGTGGTGAGGTCGATTTTGTGGTGGATGGCCTGATGCCGGCATTGCCGCTGATCAAGGATGGCAGGCTAAGGGCATTAGGCCTGCTCGACAGCACGCGTTCGAGCAGTGCGCCCGATATACCGACCGTCGCACAGGCGGGTGTCAAAGGGTTCGCCTCTGACACCTGGTACGGTCTTCTGGCGCCGGCAGGTACACCGAAAGAAGTGATCCAGGCTTTGCACGCGGCGATGGTCGAAGTTGCCCGGAGCCCCGAATTTCGGGCGGCGCTTGCTGGGCAGGGCGTGCAACTTGCGGTGAGCTCGCCGGCTGAGTTCCGCACCGTTCTTCAGCGGGAAAAAACCCGATGGACGAGTGTCATCAAATACATCGGTTCGAAGTAGACCGCAGTGCGTGAGCCATACCAAGCTTCAGGTGGCGCAAGGGGAGACGAAACATGGGCATGACGATTGCCGAGAAGATTCTGGCTCGCCAGTCGGGCCGCGAGATGGTGCGCCCCGGCGATCTGGTGGTTGCCGAGGTGGAGACATGCGTGCTCCTGGATACGCATTTCAACCGGCACGCCGGCTGGCGATGGCCGACCAGACTGCACGACCCCGACAAGGTTGTCCTGGTTGCAGACCATATCGTGATGTCAGCCAATCCCGAGGCTGCTATCGGGTTGCGCACAATGCGTCAGGCTGCGCGCCACTATGGCATCCGGCGCGTTCATGACGCGGGTGCCAATCAGGGCATCAGCCATCAGGTCATCGCTGATATGGGCTATGCATTGCCTGGCACCGTGCTGGCCAATCCGGACTCGCACACGGTCAGTGCAGGTGCTTTCAATTGCGTCGCGCGGGGGCTTGGGCGTCCGGAATTGCTGCAGATACTGTGTACCGGAAAAACCTGGTATCTGGTCGCACCGACGGTCCGGTATGAACTGATCGGCGAGTTGCCCGAGGGGGTCACAGCCAAGGATGCGTTTCTCTATCTGGCCGGTCGCTGGGGTTCACATGAGAATCAGAGCATCGAATTTGGCGGGCCGGCACAGGCGGGTCTGAGCCTCAATGCGCGACGCACCTTGTCGACCATGTGTGCCGAAGTGTCAGCCGAGTTCGCCACATGGGGGCCTGATGATCGGCTTCTGGCTCACATGCGCGCCACCACCGATCGGCCTTTTTTCCCCACCCATCCCGATGCTGATGCGCAGTATGTCGAGGTGCGCACGATCGACCTGAGCAAGTTGGAGCCTTATGTGTCGGGCATCGACGGCGTGATCCACAACACCAGCCCCCTTGCTGATTTTCAGGACAAAGTGCGGCTGGACCAGTGCGTGGTGGGGTCCTGTGCCAATGGCACGCTCGATGACCTGGCGGCTGTTGCGCAGGTCGTTCAAGGGCGTCAGGTCGCGCCCTGGGTGCGATTTATCGTGACGCCCGGCTCTCAAGCCATTTATCGCGAAGCGGCCCGTCTTGGCCTGCTCTCGACCATTGCCCAATCGGGCGCACTGGTGACGGTCGCGGCCTGCGGCGCATGCGCCGCACAGGACTTCGGCACGCTTGCGCCGGATGAAGTGTGCCTGACCTCAACCACCCGAAACTACAAAGGCCGGATGGGCGCGGCGCAAGCCAAGATTCATATGGCGTCGCCTGCAACAGTGGCGGCCTCGGCAATCACCGGCTACATCACTCATCCGCGTGATCTGCCAGCAATCGACTTGGCGATGGGGGCGGTGCAATGAAGCACATCATTCAAGGCCGCGTCTGGTGCGTGGGCGACAACATTGACACCGACCTGATCCTGCCGATCGACGTGTTGCAGATGCCCCGCGCAGAGCGGCCCAAGCATATGTTCAGGGCAAACCGACCCGGTTGGGTTCAGGAAGTCCAGCCGGGCGACATCCTGATCGGCGGCAGGAACTTTGGCATGGGGTCGGGGCGACCGGCCGCGCAAGCCATGAAAGACCTCGGTTTGTCCTGTGTCGTCGCCGAGACCCTGAATGGCCTGTTCTTTCGCAACAGCATCAACTTTGCGTTTCCGGCGCTTGAAATTGCGGGTGTCCACGATGCCTTCGAAGAAGGCGATGAGGCCAAGGTCGATTGGGTGGCTGCCACCATCACCAATCTGCGAACCGGCGTGATGTTGACGGGTGAACAATGGCCCGAACTGATGCAGCAGTGCATGAGTGCAGGTGGACTGGTGGAGCAGCTTGAGGCTGCCGGGATGTTACATCCCGTGGGTTGGAGCCCAACGCCACTATGAGGTGTTCACCGAGCAGATCCTGAAGCGATCGTGTCTGCTCGGCCGGCGTCATCGAATTGAGGACCAGGTCGCCTTAGTCGCTGTTGGCCTGACGCGCGACCCCTTCCGCGAGCAGCGCATCGATCTCAGCCTCATCGATTCCCGCTTCGCGCAGCACTTCGCGGGTATGCGCGCCCAGGCGCGGTGGTCCGCGGCGCACCGGCAGCATCTCACCTTCAAAGCGCACGCCGTTGCCGGTCAGGCGCATCGCCGACTGGCCATCCCCTGCGGGGACTGACCGAAAAAACCCGACTGCCTCCAGATGCGGATCGGTGAAGAGGTCGTCCAGCTTGTTCACCGGCCCATGTGGCACATCGTGTTCGGTACAAAACGCCATCCATTCCTTCGTTGTGCGCGTCACCAGAATGCCTGCCAGATGTCCGTAAAGCACTTCCACATTGCGCGTGCGCGAAGCGTGGTTGGCAAAGCGGGGGTCTGCTGCCAGTTCGGGATGCCCGGCGGCGGTGAGGAAACGGATCCAGTGCGCATTGCTGTGCGGCATGAGGCAAAGGTGGCCATCGAGGGTACGGAAGGGCTTTCGCTGTGGTGAGAGCACGCGCGCATAGCCCGTCGGGCCAGTGCCGGGAACGAAGGTCTGCCCGCCCATATGCTCGATGAAGGCGAAACCGGCCATGGTTTCGAACATTGAAATCTCGACACTCGAGCCCTGACCCGTGCGCTCGCGTCCCATCAGAGCGGCCAGAATGGCGTGCACCGCGACGTTGGCGCAGGTCTTGTCGGCCGCAATCGTGGGCAGGAATCCGGGTTGGCCCGACACACGCTGCATCAGATCGGCCAGGCCGCTCATACCCTGCACGATGTCGTCGTACGCAGGGCGTCCGGCATAGGGCCCGGCTTCCGAAAAGCCGTTCAGGCTCGCATAGATGACCCTCGGGTTGCGGGCACGCACGGTGGCGGGGTCGAGGCCGATCGCCGCAAGTTTTTGCGGTCGGATGTTGTGCATCACCACGTCGGCGTGGTCGACGATGCTCAGCAGCGCGGCTCGTCCTTTGGCCTGCTTCAGATTGATCACGACGCTGCGCTTGTTGCGATTGGTGCTGATAAAGCCGCTGGCCATTCCGGGAACCACTGCCTCGGCACCGGCACGCGTGGTGTCGCCAGTCTCGGTTTCGATCTTGATGATGTCGGCACCGTAGTCGCCCAGATACTGGCTGGCGTAGGGCCCGAAAATCACGGTGGTCAGGTCGACCACCCGAATGCCGCGCAGGGGCTGTTCGGCGGTCGCTGAGTCTGGCGACACTGCACCTGAGGGTTCGGTCGGATTCATCCTGGTCTCCTTGATCGTTGTGCCTGTCCGGCGCGCCGCGATTGCCGCAGTCTGCTGCGGTCTTGGGCGATCAGATCCATTGTGCCATCCCGGTGTTGACCTGGCCGTCTGCCGGCCAGGTGAACTAGCGACGGGGTAAGGCCAGAATCAGCGCGCCTGCCAGAAGGCTCATGCAACCCACGATGATGAAGGCGCCGTCGTAGTTGCCGACCACATCGTGGTAATGACCGACCGCGAGTGGCCCGCCGGCGCCGAGAATGAGCGCAAAGGGCAGGGCGGCACTTCGGACCGCCCCGAGATAGCGACGACCGAAATACGAGGCCCAGATCACTTCCTGCATCGGAATCACGCCGCCCCATCCGATACCCAGAATGAAAAACGACAGGTACTCCAGGCTCAGCGAACGCGCCTGCACGCTCAGGACAATCATGATCAGCGCCAGCCCGGAGAGCGCGACGCTGAAGGCCGCCAGTGGCTTGGGATTCACGCGATCGATCAGCCATCCCCACATCGGTTTGGTCACGAGTGCGGGTACCGACGCGATGGTAATCATCAGGGCGGCAGTGCTGCGCGAATAGCCTGCATCGGTCATGAATGGAATGGTCTGGAAGAGCACCACCGGGATCAGCACCTGGAACATGCTGAAAGCGCCGACCAGCATGTAGAACAGCGGCATTCGCAGCGCCTGCTTTCGGGTGACCGAGGTGTCGTAATCGGCCTGCGCTCGGGCCCCCGCCTCGGTGCTCATCTGTGCGTCGCTGCGGCCATCGGGATGCAGGCCATAGTCTTCGGGGGCACGCCGCATCATCAGGGCTGCCGGAAGCGCCAGCACCAGGGTGGCCACGGCCATGGCCTGCCAGCCTGCGCGCCAGCCATAAGCATCGATATAGCGGGTGATCACCGGTGTCAGACCGATGCCGGCGAAGGACACGCCCATTGATGACCAGCCGATGGCCTGCCCGCGATTGGCGACAAACCATTTCGACAAGGTCACGTTCACCACCAGACTGCCGATCAGCGCCGCGCCGACGGTGAGCAGGATGCCGTTGAGGATCACCCATTGCCACCAGGCCTGGATCATCGACAGGCCCCACAAGGCTGCAGTGAGAATGAACAGACCGGCCAGAACGAAGGCGCGGGCACCGAGCCTGTCGACATAGCTGCCGATGTAAAAGCCGGTGAAGGCCATCACGAACTGGCCGAGACTTCGCGGCAGGATGAACTCGGCGCGCGTCCAGGACAGGTCCGTGGTCATCGGCAGCATGAATGCGCCGATGGAATAGTTCATCGCACCAACCGACAGGAACTGGGTGACAAAGCCGGCCACAACGAGCCAGTAGCCGTAATAGATGCGGGGGGGCGTGGCCATGCCAGCCTGTATAGCACTAGAACAGGCTGATAAGCGTCCTTGTGATCACGGTTCGATGAATTTGCCCTGAGTCCATCGTCCGCTCAGGGCGATCGAGCCGTCCGCTCTGTATTCGGTTCCGTTGCCGTTTCGCACGCCCATCGAATAGTCGCCATCGTACTTTCGGCCATCAGCGAACTGATAGATGCCGAGGCCGTGCGCCTTGCCGTTCAGATAGCCGCCGCTGTAACGATCGCCGCTCGGCAGCGTTCGACTGCCGACACAGCCGGTCCAGGTAGCCGGGTCGTAACGACCGGGGCAAGCACGAAGGTCGAGCTCCGTTGCGTACTTCTGCAGTGCTGCCACAACCTGAGGTTGTGTTCTGTATTTCTGTCGCAGCGCGATCAGCTGCTTTTTCGAGCCAGTACACAATTCGACGATGTTTTTTGTCAGAAAGGCGGCCCGTTCGGCGTTATAGCCTTCCTCGCCGACGAAGTGCTCGCAGCCGTCGCGACGCTCGACAAATTTCGCGACGTCATCAGGCAATGCCGGCTCGACGGCGGTCGCGCTCTGGGTCGTCGCGGCCATCACGGTCAGTGCAGAGTCGGTGCCGGGTGCACTCGATGGGCTGCCGGTGTTCAGCATCGATGCCAGGGCGAGATCGGCGCCGTGAAGACCCTCTACCATGGTGGCGATGTCGATGCCCTGCTGTAGCTTGCCGTTGACTTTGAGTGCGGCGCTGGTGATCTCGAAGCTTGCTTTGAGCGTGCTGTCCTGAGCCTTCTGAAATCCCAAATCGAGCAGGGCCTGACGCTGTTCATTGCTGAGCCGCTTGAGCGACACGGCAATGTCTCCGGTTGAGCGAAGCTGCTTGACGAGTGAGGGCCTCTCGTCTTTGGACGGGGTCATCTCGAGCTCGATACGTCCATCAATCGAACCGTCCTCAGTCGCCAGAGCCAGCTTCTGGAGGCCGACTTTCATGCCTCGCGAAAGAATCCGACTGAGCGCCTGCTTTGTGCGTGACTGCTCATCAGCGGTCATCTGCTGAAAGCCGCAACTCGAGCGAAACACCTGATTCAAGACGTGTGTACCCGCAGCATCCAGATCGGTGACCGCGAATTCGAGTTGCAGGTTCTTGATCGGCTCAGTGCCGACGGCCAGTTGTCGTGCCATGGCTGTCAGGCTTGTATCGAATCGATCGTCGTGGGCCATTGCCTTGGTCAGCAACGACAAGCCCTCGACAGTGCCATCACGCAAGCTCAGTTTGTCGACAGTGAGGGCATAAGCACCCGTGCCCAGTTTGGGATCCTGCAGATCAACCGACAGCGACAACCCGTTCAATTCGACCGGCTGAGCGGCCGACCGCATTGTCAGTCGATCGAGTTTCCAGTCGAGAACCAGCCGCTTCGCCTCAAGCCTGACTTGACCGGCCGATGGCGATGCCTTCAGCCCGATATTGCGGCGGCTGAGTTCCGGGATCGAAAAATCGCTGCTGACTTCGCCCTGGTAGGCAACTTTCCCTGCGCCTGTGACGTTCGCGTTCGGGCCGATCAATGCGCTCAGTTCCTCGGCTGTATCGCCGATCGGGGTCGCGACCCAATCGAAACGGGCAAGGCCCGACGGCAAGGGAAGATGATCAATGCGGTACGCCACTTTCGCGACCGGGCCAGAGGCGTCTGACCCACTGTCGGAGCAGTCGTCAGTCAGGGCGATGTCGGCGGTGCCCGACGACGAGAACCAGCCGCGCTGATGGGCGAGCTTGGTGAGCTGAAAGCTGGTGGCGTCGTTTGAGGCGGACGTCGTGAGCGATTGCAAGGCTGCTTCGGTTTGTGAGCCGACATAAGCGGCTGACCCGAGCCAGCATGAAAGCAGCATGATCGACGCAACGGCTACGAAGCGTCCTGGGGTCGTGCGCATCGCATGCTCTCCTCGGGGCACAAGTGATATCGGCACACGCCCAGGAAGCTTGAGCGTATTGCGTCACCACACCTTTGAGGTGTGCGTGCAGCTCGTGACGATCAGGGGACCTCAGCGCCGTCCGCCACGCCCTCCGCCAAAGCCGCCACCACCGCCTCCCCCATATCGTGATCCTTCGGGCGGGCTCGAACTCCAGGTCTTCGTCTGACCGGTCTTGGCATCGTAGGTTTCGGTCGAGCCGGTGTGGCTGTAGCCTTGCGGGCCCGCTGTTGTCGAACCGCTGCGCTCGATGCTGCTGCCATTGGCACTGGTGGCCGAGAAGTCCGAGCTGCCGGTGCGCTGACCGGTGGTGGTGTTGTAGCTTCGGTCAGCGCTGCCGCTGGCGGTGCCGCCTCCCACCGTGTTGGCGGTCGCCGAACGGTCTTGCGAGGCCACGCCGGTGTTGGCGTTGTAGCTGCGGTTGTTGTCGTAAGTGCCGGTGGTACCAGTGGCCTTGTTGGTGTAGGTGCCGCTGTTTGATACGCCTGCGACACCACCGCCTGAATAGGCGGTCTTGGTGCCCGAATACGCGGTGTTGCCGTATTGGCCATAGACGCTCGCGGTGGCGCTACCGCAGCAGGCATAAGGATGGTAAGCCGCGCCGTAATACGGCGTCACCCAGGCAGCTGTGGCCAGGCCGACGGCAAAGCCAAAGGTGAAGCCCAGCGCCGGGTTGTAGACCGGCACGGCGGCCACGCCATAGGTATAGGGCGGGGGATACCAGACGTTGCTGACATAGGTGGGATAGACGTAGCCCGTGCCATAAACCACCGTGCCGTAAGGCTCGACCACCGTGCCGAGATAGCCTGGCGTGTAGCCGACATAGACCACGTCCGGCGTCGAACCGTACACCCGCACATAGGTCACGAAGTGCAGCATCGACGATGTCGGAATGGTGTAAATCACTTCGGGAATTGTGACCGCAACCACCCAGGGACCGGCGATCGACTCAGCGGTAAACCACACGCCTGAGCTCACTGCGTAGTAAGACCGCGGGTTGACCTGGATGACTGGCACCGATCCATTCGTGGCCGCCAACAAGGGCGTGCCGACAACCGGCTGGAACTGCGGCGCGCCATCGAAACTCGGCAGGAAGCTCGGGCCGCCTCGCAGTGGCACGGTCGCGGTCTGCGGAATCGAATTGGCGATCACCGCTTCCTTGGCCTGCGGCGTGCCGGCCACCGAGGCCAGCACGATGCCAGCGGGTGAACTGGTCGGGATGCGCGCAAAGTCGGGCGGCAAGGCATTGCTGGCAACGAATGTCCAGGGGCCGTTCATGCCGACCGAACGGAACCAGCGGCCGGACAGCAGCAGATAGGTGCTGTTGCTGGCCGAGTCGATGAAGACATCGGCGCCGGTGTTGGACGCCCACAGCAGCGTGCCGACGATCGGCACGTAGTTGGGCTGGCCTTTGAAGACGATGAGTTCGGTCGGGACGTTGCTGGTGTAGATCGTCGGCACGCCCTTGGCGAGCGAGGGTTTGGGGTTGGCAGTGGGGCCACCGTCGAGCAGGTCAACGAGTCCGCTTGCGGCCAGCTTCTTTGCGACGCTGTCGATCCCGAAGGGCGTGCTGCGCGCGACCTGCCAGGGTCCTTCGAGGGTCTGTGCTGACAGCCATCCGTCGTACACATGCAGATAGAAGGTGTCGCCCCCGCCGCTTTGAAGGATCAGCGCGCGCGTGTTGATGACGCGTCTGAAACGGCTGTCATCGGGGAGTGGTCTGATGGCCGCTGCGCCGTCGATCGGCACCAGGATCGCGGGCGAGGTGCTGGCAATGATGCGGGGCGGATCGTTTTGCACCGGAAAGGTCGGTGTCTTGACGCCGGACGCCTTCAGCGAGGCTTCGACCTTGTCGAGGGAGAGTGTGCGAACGCTGCCGATCGCTTTGGTCTTCAGTTCAGCGCCATAGGAATCACCATGGTCCGGCAGCGATGGGAAGTCGATCTTGGTGATCTCGATATCGTTCATCAGCACCGTGCGTGCCGCGCGATCGACCGCGGTGCGTGCGGTGGCAAGCACCACACCGAACACCTGCGCCTGCGAGCCCGCCGGCTTGACCGACACCGCCGCGCGAAGCTGCATCTGGTTGCCGTCCCAGGCGTCGACCTGAGGCTGGTAGACCAGCATGGCCGCGCCGCCGGAGAGTTGTGCAGCGCGAGGCCACGGAGCCGATGGCGCGCCCGCAGATTGGGCCAGTGCCGAGGCGCAGTAGCCCGTGGCAAGCAAGGCTGCCAGGGCGATTGCCCGGATCGAAAAAGAATGTCGCATGAGGTGATTCCCGTCGGATTAAAGGGGTAAAGACGTCGATGTCGTCAGCGCTGGAGGAAGTCGGGCTGACGAAACTTCATCTCCAGAAACTGGCCATTTGCAATCAGCGCGCCTGCATCGCTCGCGGCGACATTGGCAACCACTTCTCGGAGCTTGTCATCGAGCAAGGCGAGTTGTTCGTCCAGCAGCTGTCGGGCAGTCTTGCCGTCTTTCAGGACATGCGTCATCCGAAAGGCCGGCGGCAGCGCGACATAGTTCGCCAGCGTCTCGGGCAGATAACGCAACACGGTTTCGCGCACGGTGAACAGATCGTCGTCGTGCGACCGCGCACCCAGAAGGCGCGGCAAGACCTCGCCAATCGATTCGCGGACACGGTCCAGACGCTTGCGCATGTCATCGGTCAGGTGCGGCTGGGCCTGCGCGACCAGCCGGTCCAGGCGCTCGAGCATCTGCTCCAGGCTCAGGCTGTCTTCGATGTGACGCTCAAGTTCGGCCGGCTTGCGACCCAGGAGCCAGCCGGCGGCATACAAGCCGGCCGTGATGAGCATCCAGCCGTTGTCGATGACGCCGGCAAACAGCAGGACAGGACCCAGCAGCGCGAGCGCGCAGCCAGAGATATTCGCGGTGCTGTAGAGGAACAGCAATGCCCGCAGCTTCAGCGTGCGCTCAGCCATGAAGTGTCGATCGGGTTCTCAGCATCACTGGTAGCCGCGAATTTCCTTGAAAACCTGCCGCAGCTGCAAGTTGCGTCCGTCGAATTCACGCCCGCCCGAGAGCCGTGCGATCTGCTGCATCTCGGCAACACTGCCTTCGCCAAAGAGGATCGGAAAGATGCGCGCGGCAAACCCGCCAGCATAACGGGCCCGAAAGTCGTTGAGCGACATGCCGGCATTGTTCTCGCCGTCGGTCAGCAACACGATGCTTACCAGTCGATCGGGCTCCCGCGTGAGTTCCTGGCGAGCCAGGTCTTCGGCTGCCGCCAGTGCAGCGTAGATGGCTGTGCCGCCATCGGCCACCATCGCATCGGCCTGCTGGCGCAGGGAGGCGCGAGCGGCGTCGATCTTGTCGGCCTCAAATCGAACCCAGACCGGCGCCGACACCTGGCTTGAAAAGGTGATGAGGACGACCCGCTCGCGGCTCTGGAAAGCACTGTAACGGTTGCTTGCAGCGGCGGCGTTGCTCGAAGCCTCCGCACCGGTCAGCCCTTTCAAGGCATCCCGCATCGCACTCAGACGCGACCCCTGCATTGAACCGCTGACGTCGAGTACGAAGATCGAGGTCGCGGGCTTTCGCCATTGCGCCTGGTAGGCGCCCAGCACGGCATCGATCACCTCGAGGCGGTTCGGAAAGCCCAGTTCAGACACGGTGGTGAGGGGCAGGGCGCTGGCTGGCGCGACATCGGGATTGGCAGGCCGAAGGAAGGCAGCCGACAGGGCATCGCGCTGGAAAGGGGTTGCCTTCAAGGCGGCGACCAATTTGGCGTAGGCATCGCGCTTGTCGCCGTTGAGCAGCATCAGTGGGTAATCGGCCGAAATCATGCCGTCGCGCGGATAAATCAGCGTCAGCTTGTCGGGCGGCGCCAGGGTCTCATTCGCGCGCAGGATGACCGCCTCGTAATTGACCATCGCATCGATGGCCGAAGGATTCGCGGCATAGGCCTGCGCCAGCCAGCCCGAACTGCCGGCAGTCAGCTTCTGGCCCGACAGAAAGGCCCGCAGCTGCTTCTCATCGACATCCTGGGTGTCGAGATCCTCGGTCTTGCCTGCCAGCGCCGAGGCCACCGCGAAGAGCGCGCTCATCCCGGTGTTCGAGCTGCTTGGGTTGGTCATGCCGTAGCGCAACTGGCCGGCACCCGCGACCTTGGCGATCTCGGCCCATCCGGGGGGCTTGGTGTTCCATCCGAGCTGAGCCACTTTCGCGGCTTTGACGCCGAGCGCGATGCGCGAGTAAAAAAGCTTTTCGCGGGCCAGAGGCTTGACTTGCAGAGCCAGCGCCGGGTAGGCGCCATTAGGCGGAAGGATGGCGTCGAAGCGCTCGCCCGCGTTGATGCGCTCGACGATATCCAGCGTCCCGGCGTAAGACAGCTTCAGGTCGACCCCGGCCGCACTGGCCGTGCTGACGATGGCGGCCTCCAGATCCTTCAGTTCCGATCCGGCCAGGATGGTGAAGGCCTCGCGAGTTGCAATGGGCGCCTGCACGCCCGCTGACGGTTCGTCTCGCTTGCCGCAGGCAAGCAGGGCCAGCGACAGCACCGCGGCAAACAGCAGCCTGAGCGGCATGCGGCGCCCGGCAAGTGTCACAACGACACCTCTCCACGCGGCTGCTGCAAGGCGGCGACCGACTCCTGCTGACGCACCCGGTCGAGGTAGGTCCGGCTTTTCGCCACTTCGTCGCTCAGGGTGGCGACCGTCGTCTGCATCGAGTCGAGGGCCTTGGTCTTGAAGTCGGCGATCGCGTCCATCGTCTGGTAGATGTTGGCGAAGGCCTGCTGCAGCTTGGCGATCTCGATCGTGCTGGAGGCCGCCTGCTGGTGGATGGCGCCGCTCTGGTCGCGCAGCATTTCGCTGGTGGCGGCGATCAGGTTGCCGGTGGTGGTATTGAGCGCGCTGATCTGGTCGAGCACCAGTTTCTGGTTGGACAGTGCCTGCGCCACGATCACGGCTGTTCGCAGCGCGGCCACGGTTGTGGTCGTTGCCCGATCGACGCCCTTCATCAGTTCGAGGTTGTTTTTACGAATCATGTCGAGCGCGAGGTAGCCCTGGATGTTGACCGCCATTTGTGTGAGCAGGTCAGTGATCTTCTGGCGCGTGTAAAAGAGCATCTCTTCGCGCACGACCCGCGCCTTTTCCGGATCGGAGGCCTCCAGGTCGCGCGCCTTGGCCTCGAGCTGGGTATCGAGCTTCTTGCCGATGTGAATGTACTTTTCCAGTCGCTCCATCAGCGTCCAGAGATTGATTTTTTCCTGCTCGATCGCGGCGTTATCGCGCAGCAGTTCGTCTTTTCCGCGTTTGAGCGATTCGATGATCGCGTTCAGGTGCGACTGCGAAGACTGGTAACGGTCGAAGTAGTCGACCAGCTTGCTGCCCAGCGGAATGATGCCGAGCAGCTTGCGCGCCGAAAACAGGTCGCCTTGTCTTGACGGATCGAGCTCCTCGATCTGGCGGCGCAGGTCGATCAGGGACTGACCGATCTCGGCGCCCTTGTCGAACAGGCCGTTCTTCAATGAACTGACCGGCCGATCGAGCATGCGGTTGGACACTGCGGCTGAGGCCTCGATGTCCTTGTTACCCATCGAGTGAATGCGTTCGACCGCCTGCTTGAAGATCGGGTCCTGGCTGTCATGGGCAGTGATGTCGTCGATGAACTGGCGGACCTGGTTGTCGAGCTCAGCCACGTCCTCGGGCTTCAGGCGGACCTTGCCGCTGGCTGATTCGATCGCAACCGGTGCGACAGCAGCAGGCGGTTCAAGCGAAAACGCCTGCGGCGCTTGCAGTTCGACTGGGGGCTGGGAGGGCGTATTCATGGGGCGTTCCTCTGTTTACTTGAATCGGGCTTCAATGCCCGTGATCATGCGTTCGAGCCATTCGTAGCTGGGCGGATCGATCACATCGACCAGCACCTCAGGCACCTTCACGCCGCGTTTTGACCAGCTTTCAGGGCCCTTTGTGTCACCGCCGGTGCGATAGCCGTATTCATGGGCGAGCTCCCGCAGCGCCGGATCGGTCTCGAGTGCCACGCCCAGCCTTGCGCCCGCGGGTGTGTAGGGCACCAGCACATGCTTGGAATAGACCGTTGGTCTGGGGTAAAGGAGGACCATGTCCGACTTGAGGCGCTCGGGGTTCTTGAGCCAGAACTCGACCATCTGCGACTCGTAGGCCACCAGCAGCGGCGCCTTGCCCATGCCAAGTGCGAGATAGTCCTCGAAAGGACCGGCGGAAGACTGTTCCTGAAAACCCTGCCGCAAAAAGAGCGGGGCGACGATCGGCATGACGCGATCGACATCCTCCTGACTTTGCACGATCTGCTGGTTGTTGGCGATATAGCTGGCCAGTGCAAGGAACATGGCGGCCGAATTGGAGGTTCGAACATCGGTCGAATTGACCAGCACCGACTTGCTGGTGGCGAATGCGCTGCTCGACTTCAGTTCCTTCCAGCGGGTGCCCTTTTCCACCGTCGCCATCAGGCCAGGCAGATCGACGATGTAATAGAAATCGCCCTGCTTGGCGGCCATGCCGTTGGCGACCAGGATCTCGGCGATCGGACGCCAGCTTGCAAAGACGATTGGCGTGTAAAACGGCGTGTAGACATTGCTGGCCTTCGAGAGCGACCGCAATTGCTGGGCGGCCGGGGCCCCGGACGGAAAGCCGAAGTCGAATTTTGTCGCGTCGTATCGGCTGGCGATAACGCGTGAGCCCGCCTTCTCGATATTGACAGTGATGCCCTGCAGGGCGAGTGCTTTCTGTACCCTCGCATCAGCGAAGAAGGGCTCCTTTTCCGACCCGATCAGGCCGCGCAGGCTGACCTGCTTGTCGCGTTCGATCTTTGCTGCCTCGGTCGCGGCAGATTCGTCGCGCACGCGGCTGTTCGAATACCAGATACCGGCAGCCACCGCGGCCAGCAAAACGACGGCCAGTACCGGGGCAATCAGCTTGCGAATGTCCAAGATGCTGTGGCTCCTGATCGGTCGATCATCAAAACCTTGGATAGTATCGGAGCGCGAGGAAGAATTGTCGTGGCGAGCCTGAGGCCTCGGCCGCTTGGCGGGGGCACGCCGTACCTGATAACTCCCGCGCGAGCATTTCGGGCGGTTAGTTCGACTCCTGGCGCCGATTGGCAGAGCGTTGCGTTATCGACTCGTGCGCCAGTCTGTGCCTGTCAAACATCCAGCACAGTTCAAGCAGTAATATCAATCGACGAAACCGGTTTCATCACGTCAGACGCGCCGCGGTGCACAGCAAGAGCACTTCAATGATATTTCGACCTCTGCGATGGCAATGTCGTTTCAAATCGGTCATCAAATCAACCATCATGAAAGACGAGATGCTCGGTATGTTCTCTGAAATTAGCCCTTCGAAAACAGTCTTGCGCGTTACCGCATCGATATTGACGGTCGCCGCTTTGTCGGCCTGCACCTCGCCGCAAATGGGTCCCAAGAGCATCGGCTATAACCGCGAGAGTTATAACCAGGCGATCAAGACGACCAATGATCAGGAATTGCTGCTGAATCTGATCAGGGCTCGCTACCGGGACACCCTGTATTTCACCAACGTTGAACGGGTGGCCGCAACGCTGGAATTTAATCAGGCCGTGACGCTCCTTGGAACGAAAGCGTCGGTCAACAACTTTGGCGCAGCCGGGGCCCTCACGTCGAGTTCCTCAACGTTGAGCGGCACGCCTGGTGCAGCGTTTGCCTTGAATGAAAAGCCCACCATTTTTTATGCGCCGGTGGAGGGCGAGAAATTCGTGCGGCAGATGATGACGCCGATGAATCCCGACAGCCTTCTTCTTTTCATCAAGTCGGGCTGGTCATTCGACCGGGTGTTTGCGGTTGCAGTGCAGGACATCAGCGGCATTCCGAATGCCCCCACCGCTTCAGGACCGCAGCCGTCGGTCGAGCCGGAGTTTCGCGAGTTTCACAGGGTCGTCCGTCTGTTGAGGTCGCTGCAGCGAGAGGGGGTCATCGATTTCGACAAGTCGGCAAGCGGAAGCGGTATTGACCTGATTTTCCTTGATAAGCAAGGCCATGACGCGGAGATCAGGGAGTTCAAGGAATTACTCAAGCTTGACCCGAAATTGGATCGGTACAAGATCGTCATCGGTGCTCACCATCGCGACCGCAGTTCAATCTCGATCATTACGCGTCCCCTGCTGGCTGCCTTGAACCTGTTGTCGACCGGCATCGAAATTCCCGAAGCTGATACCCGATCAGGCAAAGTCAGGGTGACCAGGCGAATCAATGGGGAGGTGTTCGATTGGAAGGAGATGATGGAGTACATCCTCACCGTCAAGTCCTCGCCGACGAAACCGGACGATGCGAGCGTGTCCGTGTATTACAGAGATTCGTATTTTTATATTGCCGATAACGATCTGGACTCGAAATCGACCTTCCTGCTCCTAACCCAACTTATTTCCCTGAACGTGGCCCCGGCCACTGCGACGCCAGGCCTCGCGTTCTCCTTCGGCAAGTAAATTGCTCTGACTGATCAATGTCTGACCAAGGCCGAGACAACACCCTCAAGCCGAAATCGGGGCAGCGCGCCCCTTGATCTGAGTGCGGTGCATCAGTCGGCGCTGATCGCCTGGAAACGGATCCCGCCGATGCATGGTGGTTCGGTTATCCCAGAGCACCAGATCACCCACTGACCAGCGATGCTTGTAGATGCGGTGCTCGGCGGCCGGATAGGCCCACAGACGATCAAGCAGCGCTTCGCTGTCTTCGCGTGACAGCCCGGGAATATAGGCCAGGCGTCGACGCCCAAGATACAGCGCGGTCATGCCGCTCTCGGGGATGCGGATGGCCGCCGGATGCAGGGTGCCGGCAGCAGTGACAGGATTGTCATCGGCTTTGACGCCTGCTCGCAGATAGCCGCCGGAGTTGTAGGTGCCATCGTGCTTGACCTGCCGACCCAGCATCTCGTCGCGAAGCGCCGGCGGCAAGTCTTCGAAAGCACCAATCATGTCGGTGAACCAGGTGTCGCCACCGTGAGTCGGAATCTCGCGCGCGGTCAGCATTGATGCCAAGGGCGGTGTCTTCTCGTAGCTCATGTCGGTATGCCAGACCGCTTCGCCATCGCCCAGCGCACCGATCGGTCGGCCTGAGGTGTCGAGGACGTTCGAGACGACATAGATGTCCGGATATCCGGTCGGCGACTGGCGACCATTTTCCTGGTTGGGTGGTGAATCGAGTTCGCCAAGACGGCGCGAGAACACCAGCAGGTCGTCGTCCGAAATATGCTGCTCGGGAAACGCAAGCAAGCCCCGCCGCTCGAACCAGGTTGTCTGGAGG
>Ga0007795_10000170_pt1 | contig 17347 bp, 12 predicted proteins | sample CryBogmetaGMA1M_FD_60369 | JGI IMG/M metagenome (GOLD analysis project Ga0007795, IMG submission 60369) | Freshwater microbial communities from Crystal Bog, Wisconsin, USA - MA1M | ecosystem: Environmental > Aquatic > Freshwater > Lake | place: Crystal Bog, Wisconsin, USA | collected 2009-07-06
TCGATGTGCAGCGCGTCCTTGGACAGCTGCTCTTTCGAGACATAGCTGCCCTTGAGGGCCGCGAGGGCGTGCAGCAAGCCGACGGTAAAGGACGAGCTCGAGCCCAGGCCGGAGCGGGCCGGCAGGTCGCCGTCATGGTGGATCTCCATGCCCTTGTCGCACTTGGACCAGCCCAGCACCGCGCGCACCGCAGGATGCTTGATCTCATCCCAGTGCTTGACGTTTTCGATAGCCGAGTAGACCACCCGGTGCTTGTGCTCGAAGAAGGGCGGCAGATGCCGGCAGGTGATGTAGCAGTATTTGTCGATCGTGGTCGACAGCACTTCGCCGCCGTGCTGGGTATACCAGCCGGGATAATCGGTTCCGCCGCCGAAAAAGGAGATCCGAAAGGGAGTGCGGGTGATGATCATTGGCTGAGCGCTGGATCGCCGGTTTTGTTTTACGTGCGGTTGGCGCCGGGGTTCGAGCGCACCATGAAAAGCATGGTATTCAGGGGGGCGAAAATCTTGAGCCCGATAAGCGACCGTTTTGCTGCCTATTTCTGATCCTTCGTCCCCCGCCGGCCGTGGCCTTGAGCCAGCAAAAGCGCCTCGCCCCGAGTCGCTGCGCGAACTCTTCATCGTCTTCACGCTGCTGGCGCTGCGTGGATTCGGCGGTGTGCTGCCCTGGGCCCAGCGGGTGCTGGTCGAGGAGCGCGGCTGGCTGACTCGCGAGCAGTTCACCGAATATCTGGCCTTCGGCCAGCTGCTGCCCGGCCCGAACATCTGCAATCTGGCGATCATGGTCGGTGACCGCTGGTTTGGCTGGCGCGGGTCGCTGGCGGCACTCGGCGGCATGCTCGGCATGCCGATGCTGGTCGTGCTGGGGCTGGCGCTTCTCTATGGACAGGTCGCCGATGATCCGGTGGTGCGCCGCGCGCTCGGCGGGATGGGGGCGGTTGCCGGCGGCATGATCATGGCTACCGCACTCAAGCTTGCGATGGCCCAGCGCAAGCGTTGGCGCTGGCTGATCTTCGGGGTGCTGGCCTTTATTGGCGTCGGGCTGCTGCATCTGAAACTGCTCTGGGTGGTTGCGGGGCTCGCGCCGATCGCCACCCTGATGGCCTGGCTGGCCCTGCGCAGGGCGAATGGTGTGTCGAGCGCAGCGACGGGTGCCGACTCGAGCAGCGGCCCCGGTCAGACGCGAGGCCCGCGGCCATGACTCAGACAGAAGCCCTCGATCTGTTTTTGCGATTCGCTTCGCTGTCGCTGCTGGCGGTCGGCGGCGCCCTGGGCACGGCGCCCGAGATGCGCCGCTTTCTGGTGGATGAGCGGCACTGGATCTCGGGCGTGCAATTCACCGATTCGATTGCGATTGCACAGGCCGCGCCCGGGCCGAACATCCTCTTCGTGACCTTGCTCGGCTGGCAGGCGGGCGGGGCACTCGGCGCCTTTGCGGCCACCGCCGGACTGATGCTGCCATCGAGCGTGGTCACCTGGTCGGCCTGGCGCTGGAAGCGCGCCAGCGAGGATGCGCCCCTGGTCGCCGCGATTCGCCTCGGACTGTCGCCGCTTGCCATCGGCCTGACCGCATCGGCCGGTTGGGTGGTGGCCGCTGGCAGCAATCATGGCGATCTGCGGATGTGGGCTCTGACTCTGGTGACCGTGGTCATTGTTGCCACGACCCGTCTGAACATGCTCTGGCTGATCGGCGCCGGCGCGCTGCTTGGCGCGCTCGGCTGGGTGGGCTAGTCGGCCCGACGGCAATGGATCGCGACACAGTCTGACGGTTTGAGACGGCATGCAGGCGGCCGCGCTGTTAAAAACGGGTGATACGTTCTTGCCTTGTCTGCCGCAAAGGGCGCTGATATTCTGGTCAGCATGACTAGAAAATCATCAGACGTGATCGTACCGACCGCACAGCCCCTGCGAGGTCATTGGCGCCTTCAGGACGCCAAGGCCCGATTCAGTGAGCTCGTGCGGATGGCCCATAGCGATGGGCCGCAGACGGTCACTTTGCATGGCCGTGACGCCGTGGTGGTGGTCGACGCTGGCGAATTCAATCGCCTGAAGGGCGTGCGAACCGGCGAGTTGCTCATTGAGGCCTTGCGGTCGTCGCCGCATCGCCAGGTTGGGATTGAACCCGACCGTTCGGCGATGCCTGTGCGGACCGTCAAGTTGTGAGCGGCTGGCTGCTTGATACCAATGTCATTTCGGAGCTGCGCAAGCCGCGCCCCAGTGCCCGGGTGAGCCGATTCATCGCCAGCCAGCGGCTTGAGGACCTGTTTGTCAGCGCGGTCACCTTCGCTGAATTCCGCTACGGCATCGAGATGGTCGGCGATCCGGTTCGCCGCGCCGAGCTGAACGACTGGCTGTTGCACAGAGTACGGCCCATGTTTGAGCAGCGTGTACTGGCGGTGTCCGAGGAAGTGATGTTCAAGTGGCGCCTCCTGGTCGAAGAGGGCCGCAAAATCGGACATACCTTTTCCCAGCCTGACCTGATCATCGCTGCCACCGCCCTTCAACATGGGCTGACGGTCGTGACCCGCGACACCAGCGACTACCAACTTGCCCGCGTCCCGCTCTTTAATCCTTGGATCGACCGATCGACATGAGCGCGGTGGCATCATTGAGGGCTGAGCGGTCGGGCATTGTGGTCGACCTGTCATTCGGAGCCGATATCCCATGAAGCGCACAGTATTCGTCGATGGCCAGGAAGGCACCACCGGCCTGCAGATTCGTGACCGTCTGCTTGCCCATGACGGTGTGCAGCTGATCGAGATCGAATCCGAGCGCCGCAAAGACAACGCCCGTCGCGCCGAGCTCATCAACCAGGCCGATGCGGTGTTCCTTTGCCTGCCCGATGATGCGGCGCGTGAGTCGGTCGCGCTGATTGCGCCGGGCAACACCCGGACACGCTTCATCGATGCCAGCACGGCGCACCGTGTCGCCGAAGGCTGGACCTACGGCCTGCCCGAGCTTCGCGCAGGCCAGCGCGAGGCGATCAGGGCCTCGACGCGGGTTGCAGTCACCGGTTGCCATGCCGCCGGGTTCATTCTGGCGATCGCCCCGCTGGTGGCGGCCGGGCTGCTTCCCGCCGACTATCCGGTCGCTTGCCATTCGCTGACCGGGTATTCCGGTGGCGGCAAGAAGATGATCGCCGACTACGAATCGGCACGCGACAGCCGTGCGCTCGATGCCGCCCGGTTCTACAGCCTTGGCCTGTCGCACAAGCACCTGCCAGAGATGCAGGCCTATACCGGCCTGGCCTTTGCGCCGGTGTTTGTGCCGATTGTCGACAACTTCTACAAGGGCATGGCGGTTGCGCTGCCACTGCAACTGCGTCTGCTCGCACCGGGTACGACGCGCGCGGGCATTCATCGTGCGCTGTCGGCGCACTACGAGGGCGAGCGCTTCGTGCGGGTCATGCCGCTTGATGCCGAGTCGAATGCTCAGGGCGGCTTCTTCGATGCCATGGCCACCAACGACACCAATCGCAACGATCTCTTTGTCTTCGGCAACGACGACCGCGTGCTGGTGGTCTCGCGCCTGGACAATCTCGGCAAGGGCGCTTCGGGCGCCGCGGTCCAGTGCATGAACCTGATGCTGGGCTTCGACGAGTCGACCGCGCTGATCGCCTGAACTGGCAACTGAGCTGGCAACGGGGCTGGCAACTGAGCGACACCCAGCAGGCGGTTTCAGTCGCCGAGCACCGCGTGCCATAAACGCAGCACTGTGTCCCGCTGCTCGCCGATCGTGTCGGCATCGACCCGGGCAAAGCGCGAATCGTTCAGTCGCAGCAAATGCTGCATGCGTCGGAAATCGCGATAGGCCTGGGCGCACAGTTCGGCATCGTGTGCATCGATCAGGCCGGCCATGGCTGCGCGCTCGAGCAGGGCGATGTTGCCGACGTTGTCGAGCAGTTCGGGATGCTGCGAGCCATGACCGAGCACCAGGGTCTGCACCAGAAATTCAATGTCGACCATGCCGCCGCGGTCGTGCTTGATATCGAAGAGGCCGCTGGCATTCGGATGCGCTTCCAGCATCTTGCGCCGCATTGCGCCGACCGCCTGGCTCAATGTCTTGCGATCGCGCGGCAAGGCCAGGATTTCGCGTCGCAGCGATTCGAAGCGCTCGCCGATGTCGGCATCGCCGGCCGCGAAACGGGCGCGGGTGAGCGCCTGATGCTCCCAGGTCCAGGCCGATTCGGTCTGATAGATCCGGAAGGCATTCAGACTCGAGACCAGCAGCCCGGCGTTGCCGTTGGGTCGCAGCCGCAAATCGATTTCGAACAGCTGACCGGCGGCGGTACGGGTCGACAGCCAGGCTGACAGACGTTGCGCGAGCAGGGCATAGACCGGCTGCGCGGTGTCGTCGTCATCGTCGTACAGAAAGACCAGATCGAGGTCGGAGGCATAACCCAGCTCCTTGCCGCCGAGCTTGCCGTAGGCGATAACCGCAAAGCGGGGTGTCTCGCGGTGGCGGTGTCGCAACTGCTGCCAGGCCGACGCCATGGCAAGTGTCAGCACCCGGTCGGCCAGCTCGCTCAGATGGTCGGACAGTCGCTCGACGCTCAGGCGGCCGGCCAGATCCTGGGCCAGTAGCTTGAAGACCTGCGCATGATGGGCTTCGCGCAGCACATCCATCTGGCGCTCGATATCGGGCTGTCCGCCGATCGGTGCGAGCGCGGCCAGTGCCGCCTTCGTATCGCGTTCCCAGCCCGGATAGTCCGGCGGCTCGAGCACCTGACCGTCGAGCAGTTCATCGAGGACGATCGGATGACGCATCAGGTAATCGGCCGCCCAGCGCGTCTGACCAATCATGCGCAGCAATTGACGGAATGCGCCGGGAAACTGCACCAGCAAGGCCAGATAAGCCGGACGCCCGGCAATCGTCTCGAGCAGGTCGGCAAGGCGTCCGAGCCAGGCGTCATGGGGCGCTCCCGCGACGGCGCCCTCGCGCAGCGCCATCTCCAGCAGCTGGTCGATGCGCCGCTGCGTATCGGGTCGGGCCAGTCGATAACGCCGCCCCTCCCGAAGTGCGTCGATGCGTGCCTGGCTTGCGTCATCGAGCGTCAGCGACGTCGATGATGCGTCATCGGCAGCCACCTCCGGCGTGCCGAGCAGGCTGTCAAAGACCGTGATCACATGCTGGCGCGCATTGGCCAGCTCGAAGGTGAAGGCATCAATCGGCATGTCGAGCATCGCCGCGATGCGCGCCTGGATCTGCCGGTCATCCGGCAGCCGGTGGGTCTGGGCATCGTCCTGATACTGCAGGGCGTGCTCGATTCGCCGCAACAGCTGGTAAGCCTGCGTCAGTCCCTCGACCGCCTGAGGGTCGATCAGGCGGCGCTGCGCGAGCGCCTGCAGCGTGACCAGTGTGCGCCGATCGCGCAGCAGGGCGTCTCGGCCGCCTCGAACGACCTGGAAGAGCTGCGCGCAGAACTCGATCTCGCGGATGCCGCCGCGGCCGATCTTGACGTCGATGCCGCCGCCGTCGCGCGTGTCGCGGCGCATGCTGCGGCGGGTCGATTCGGTCCGGATCAGTTCGTGGAGATCACGCATCGCATCGATGGCGGCAAAGTCGAGATAGCGGCGATAGACGAAGGGCTCCACGATGGCGCCGAGTTGCGCCTCATCGGCGCGGCGCGCCGCGTCGCCGGCTATCCCTGAGTCGGCGATGACCAGTGCCTTGACCCAGGCAAAGCGTTCCCATTCACGGCCCTGGTCGTAAAAATAGTTCTCGAGCATCGGCAGGGTGACCACCAGCGGGCCGGCGTCGCCGTTGGGCCGCAATCGGGTGTCGACCCGAAACACAAAGCCGTCTTCGGTCACATCCGACAGCGTCCCGCAGAGCTTGCGCGCCGCCCGATGAAAGAATTCACCGCTGCTCAGGCGCCCACCCTCGGTTTGCCCGCCATCACGGTGCGCAAAGACCAGGTCGATGTCCGACGACACATTCAGTTCGTTGCCACCGATCTTGCCCATGCCGATGACCAGCAGGTCCTGAGGCACCCCCTCGCGGTCGAGCGGGCGTCCGTGCACTGCCGCCAGTTCGGCGGCGGCGTGCCGTAAAGCGACCTCAACCGCGCGAATCGCCCAGGCGCTGATCGCGCCGCACACTTCCGGCAGCGACGCCTGCTGTGTCACGTCGCGTTCAATGATCGCCATGACCAGCAGCTGGCGCATCCTGCGCAGGGCTGGCCCCGGGTCGCTGGCCGCTCGCCCCTCCGGGGTATCCGGTGAGCCGTTGGGTCTGGACATCGATTCGACCCTTGCCCAGCATCGTTCGATGACCTGCGCATCGAGTGCCTGAGCGATGAGTGCTGGCAGCAGCGCGGCAATCGCCGGCTGTCGACGCTGTAGCGCATCGAGTGTCCGACTGAACCAGGCCGAATGCGACCGCGCTGCGTAAGTCTCTGTCATGGCAGGATTTTTTGCGGGATCCGCAGGCGTTGACTGGGCTCTCACTATGCTACCTTCCCACGGCTGCCGACATCGGCGCTGCCATCGCCCGCCGGTCGGACGCCGCCTCCAGACTTTGCTTTCATGACCACCTCACAGAGTTCGCCGATTGCCCGCCTGGGAGGCCTGCTGGCGACCGCGACGATCGCTCTGGCGTGCCTGAGCGCGGTGTCCTATGCATCGGCGCGATATCTGCTGTGGCCCCGACTCGATGACTGGCGCCCCCAGATTGCTGCCCTGCTTGAAAGTCGGATCGGACAGCGGGTGTCGATCGGCGCCTTGCGTCCCGACTGGCAAGGCTGGGTGCCGTCGCTGACCATCGATGACCTGCGTCTGACCAGTCCCGAAGGCGACTTGCATCTGTCGCTGGCCTCAGCGCATGCCAGCGTCGATTTGCGCTCGCTTTTTCGCGACGCGCCAAATTTCTCCCAGCTTCGCATCGAGCGTCTGATGGTCGGCGTCGAACGGCTGTCCGGCAAGCGGCTGATGGTGGCGGGCCGGGTGCTCGACGATTCAAATGTGCTCGTGCAGGCCGCGATCGGATGGTTGCTCAAGCAGGACGGACTGACGGTGCATGACCTGTCCGTACGCTTTGTCGATCGCACCGGCATGATGGCATCGCGACGGCTCGAGGGTATCGACCTCGAGATTCGCAATCGCGGGTTGCATCACCAGGTGCTCGCGTCGCTCGAGCGCCCGGTGAAAGGGCTCGAGGCCTTCAGGGCGGTGCTCGATTTCAGGCGGCCCGACCATCAGGCCGCCGGTGACTGGAACCGCTGGAAGGGTGATGCCTATCTGTCGCTGACCGGCCTGACGCTTGCTGGCGTCGATGCAGTCACCCTGGCGGCAAACCAGCCGTTGCCGAAGCCCGTCGCCAGCGCGACCGGGCTGATCGATCAGCTCGCCTGGGCGGGTTTCGACAAGGGCGCCCTGATCGAGGCGACTGCCAAGCTGCAAGCCAGTCCGCTTGCAATCGATCTTGAGCGTGGGCGTCTGGAACTGCAGACGCTGCAGGCGCAAGCCCAACTCGCCCCGCGCGCCGAGGGTGGCTATCGCGTGCAGCTCATGAACCTGTCGGCCAGCGACCGCAACGGCTTTTCGATGGCGACATCGGGTGATGCCGACATCACGCTGGATGCCCAGGGCCGCCTGCAGACTGCCCGGGCCAAGCTTGCCCCGATCGATGCCGCCGCTGCCCTGGCCGCCGTTCGGCGTCAGGCGCTGGCCGCACCGCTGGCGCAGCGTCTTCGCCCCTGGCAGGTGGCCGGCAATGTGCGCGAGCTCGATCTGCAATGGGGTCCTCGACCCGATGGGTCAACAGGCCTTGAGGCACGGGCAATCTTTGAGGCGCTGGCGCTTCGACATCAAAGTGCCGGTTCAAGCCCTAAGGCCGGATCGGCCGACACGCAGGGCTTTTCCGGACTGTCAGGCTCCCTTCGCATTGCTCCCGACGGTGGCAGGGTGATGCTGCAAAGCCGGGACGCCACTTTCTTCATGCCGCCGGCGATGGCGCTTGAGCCGATCGGGTTCAATCGTCTGGAGGGTGAGTTCGGCTGGCGCCGAGTCGGCGAGGACGGCCGCTCGAGGCTGAGCATTTCGGTACCCGGTGTGCGCTTTGCCAATGCCGATGCAGCCGGCGAGCTTCGCGCCGACTGGCGCGAGCAGCCGGTCGGGCCGGGGCGGCTGGCCTTGTCCGGCAAGCTCGATCGCTTCGATGCCCGCAAGGTCGCCCGCTACCTGCCCGCGCCTTTGCCGGAAAGCCTGCGCCACTGGCTGCGCGACGCAGTTCTTGGCGGCCACGCCGAGCAGGTCGGTGTCTCGCTTGAGGGCGATCTGCGCGACTTTCCGTTTCGCCAGCGTGAACAGGGCCACTTTCGGATTGCCGGGCGAGTCAGCGATGCCACGCTGGCCTTTCTGCCCGAATGGCAGGCCGTCGACCAGATCAACGCAAATCTGACGATCGATCGTGTGGCGGTGCTGATCGATGCGCCATCCGCTCGCATCGGCAAGGTGCATCTGTCGGATGTCAGGGCCCGCGTCAGCGATTACAGCGCTCCGGTGCTGACGATCAATGGACTCGCGCTCGGCGCGGCGCAGGACATGCTCGCTGTGCTCGAGGCCAGCCCGGTCGGCCCAGGCATGGCCTCCCTCACCCGCAGTCTCGAGATTGACGGGCATGCCGCGCTCGATCTCGGCCTGAACGTGCCCCTCGAAGCGGTCAATCTGACCACGATCACCGGGCATCTTGAACTGCCGGGCAACGATGTCCGTCTTGACCATTCGCTGGTGGATCTCAAGGGTCTGCGCGGCAGCCTGAACTTCGATGAACGCGCGCTCCGGCAGGCCGATCTGCGCGCCAGCGCGCTCGGCGGTCCGTTGCGGATTCAGGCCAGAAGCGCCGAGCCCGGGCGTACCCTTGTCGAGGCCACCGGGAGTGTCGACGCGGAGGGCGTCAGGCAAGTGGTCGACAACGCGCTGACCCGGCGCATCGCAGGCGGCACCGACTATCACGCCATCGTCGATTTCGGGGCGCAGGACTCGATCCTGCAGTTCGATTCCGATCTGGTCGGCCTGGTCAGCAGCCTGCCGGCGCCCTTTGCCAAGGAAGCGGCAGAGGCCTGGTCGCTGCGCGTCGTGTCACGGCCGATTGCTGCGACGACGCAGTCGGCCCGCCCCGCGAAGGCCTCCTCCTTTGGCGACCGGACCGACCTCACGCTGGGCAACACCGCGGCGATGAGCATCGAGCGTGAGCGTGACGCGGGCACTGACCGGATGATGATCCGTCGCGGGGCGGTTGCGATCGGCGCCGAGCCGGTGCTTCGCGACACCGGCCTGTCGGTGCTGGTCCGCGGCAGCGACCTCGATCTCGATGTCTGGCGAAATCTGCTCTCCGACAGCGAACTTGATCGGATGAAAAAGAGCGGGGGGGATCGCCTGATCTCGCGCATGTCGATCCTGCCGGAGTTCGTGTCGGTCGTGGTCGATAAGCTTCGCATCGGTGGCCAGCGCCTGCACGACGTGGTCTTCGGCGCGTCGCGGCAGGCCGAGCGCTGGCAGGCCAATATTGCGGCGCGCGAAGTTGAGGGCCACCTCAGCTGGATCGATGCGGTGGCAGGCCAGCGCACCGGGACGATCGAAGGCCAGCTCGACCGGCTGATCCTCCCCCGTTCACGAGAATCCGAAGTCGAATCGGCCCTGTCGGTGACCTCATCAATGCTGCCGGGTCTTAAACTGGACGTGAACAGGCTGGTGCTGGGTGAGGTCGAACTCGGTCGTGTCGGGCTCGATGCAACCAACCGCGGCACGGCGGCCAGGCCGGTCTGGGACATCGATCGACTGACACTCGACAACAGCGACTCGCGGGTGACCGGCCATGGAACCTGGGTCATGAATCCGGCTGCAACCGCTCCGCCTTCGCCTACTTCCGCCTCGTTGCCGAGCGTCATGCCTGACGACGCCTCGCGCGGTACGACGCTCGACTTCTCGATCGACATCGTTGACGCCGGAAACTTGCTGACCCGTGTTGGCATCAAGGATGCGCTCAAGGGTGGCAGCGGCACCTTCGGCGGAAAGGTGCAATGGCGGGGCTCGCCCTTCGACATCGATGTGCAGACACTGTCGGGTGACCTGCAGCTCAGTCTCGGCGAAGGGGCGTTCCTGAGGGTCGATCCGGGCGTGGCCAAGCTGATCGGCGTGCTCAACCTGAGTGCCCTGCCGAAACGGCTGACCGGCGATTTTCGGGATGTCTTTGGCGAGGGATTCGCCTTTGACACGATCAGAGGCAGCATGGCGATCGACAAGGGCATTGCCCGCACCGATGATCTGACCATGCACGGCACGCAGGCCAACGTGACCTTGCGCGGCGAAGCTGACCTGGGCCGGGAAACCCAGCGGCTGCGGGTTGAAGTGGTGCCCGAGGTCAATGCCGGACTGGCCGCGGTGGCGGTCGGGGCAATGATCAATCCTGTGATTGGCCTGGGCACGCTTGCCGCGCAATATGTGCTGCGAGGCCCCCTGCAGCAGGCGCTGGCGGTTGATGTCGACATCAACGGCAGCTGGACCGATCCCGAGGTCCGCGAAAGCAGCCGTCGCATGCCCGGCGACCCTACCCGGCAACCCTAGCCATCCCTCGCGCTTTGCAAGCACCTACCATTGAGCCGGAGACTTCCATGACTGTCGTCGATTCCTCACACAGCCTTCCGATTGCCGCGATCCAGATGGTCTCGGCTGCCACGGTCGATGCCAATCTCGAGACCGCCGCCAGGCTGATCCGTCAGGCTGCCGACGGTGGCGCAAGGCTGGTCGTGCTGCCCGAGTTTTTCTGCCTGCTCGGTCGCAAGGACACCGACAAGGTCGATATCCGCGAGCCGGCCAACGAGGGCCCGATCCAGCGCTTTCTGTCCGATGTGGCCCGCGAGGCCGGCGTCTGGCTGATCGGCGGCACGGTTCCGATTGCCTCGCGCGAGCCGCGCCGGATCTTGAACACCTGTCTGATGCATCGACCCGATGGCACGCTCGCGGCCCGTTACGACAAGATCCATCTCTTCGGTTTTCGTCGGGGTGAAGACCGCTTCGATGAATCGGCCACGATCATGCCGGGCCGCACGCCGGTGGTCTGCGATCTGGTCGAGGCGCAGGCCTCCTGGCGAATCGGTCTGTCGGTCTGCTATGACCTGCGCTTTCCCGAGTACTACCGGGCGCTCGGCACGGTTGATCTGATCGTCGTGCCCTCGGCCTTCACGTATGTCACCGGCCAGGCGCACTGGGAAATCCTGCTGCGGGCTCGTGCGATCGAAAACCAGTGCTATGTCCTGGCGCCGGCGCAGGGCGGTCGGCACGAAAATGGCCGGCGCACCTGGGGGGACACCATGCTGATCGACCCCTGGGGCGAGGTGCTCGCCCGGCTGCCAGAAGGCGAGGGCGTGGTGGCCGGCACCCTGTCGGCGGCGCGAATTGCCGAGGTGCGTACTCAGCTGCCGGCCCTGGCCCACCGCACGCTGTAATCAGGGCCCTGTTCGCTTGCCAGGCTCGGTCCCCGCAAACCCCTTGCAGGCAGACCGCCTGCGTTAGACTGGATCCCATGAATACCGTTGCCGACCCCGCCTTCAGCCGCCTCGCACAGGCCCGCAGCCTGCTGCTCGAGCCCTACGATCTCGATGAGTCCTGTCTGTCGCAGGCGCTCGGCGAAGTGTTTCGCCACCGGGTCGACTATGCCGACCTCTACTTTCAATACACCCGCAGCGAGGGCTGGAGCCTCGACGAGGGCATCGTGAAGTCCGGCAGTTTCTCGATCGACCAGGGCGTCGGCGTGCGCGCGGTGTCGGGCGACAAGACCGCCTTTGCCTATTCCGATGCGATCGGCATTGATGCGCTGCTGTCGGCGGCACGTGCCACCCGCACCATTGCCCGCTCCGGTGCCGGCCGGGTCAAGGTGGCCGCACAGATGGCGCCGGTGTCCGGTCGCAAGCTCTACGGCGCGGCCGATCCGATTACCTCGCTCGATGCAGCGGCCAAGGTCGACCTCCTGCATCGCGTCGAAAAGCTGGCCCGTGCCAAGGACCCTCGTGTCGTGCAGGTGATGGCGGGTCTGGCGGCCGAATGGGATGTGGTGCTGGTGGCTCGCTCGGATGGCGTGATTGCGGCCGATGTCCGTCCGCTGGTGCGCGTCTCGGTCACCGTGATCGCCGAGAGCGGCGGTCGTCGCGAGCAGGGCAGCAGTGGCGGCGGCGGTCGATTCGACTTCGCCTATTTCACCGATGCGATGCTCGAGCGCTATGTCGATCAGGCGGTGCATGCCGCCCTGACCAATCTCGAATCGCGGCCTGCGCCGGGCGGAGTCATGACCGTTGTCCTTGGCCCCGGCTGGCCGGGTGTCCTGTTGCATGAGGCCATTGGTCACGGGCTGGAAGGCGACTTCAATCGCAAGGGCTCGTCGGCCTTTGCCGGGCGGCTCGGCGAGCGCGTGGCGGCCCCGGGTGTCACGGTGGTTGATGACGGCACGATCGCCGATCGGCGTGGCTCGCTCAATATCGATGACGAAGGCAATGCTTCGCAGCGCAATGTCCTGATCGAAGACGGCATCCTCAAAGCCTATCTCCAGGACAGCCTGAACGCGCGACTGATGAAGGTGCCGGTGACTGGCAACGGTCGTCGTGAGTCCTATGCCCACCTGCCGATGCCGCGCATGACCAACACCTACATGCTCGGTGGCGATCGCGACCCGCAGGAGATCATCGGCTCGATCGAGCGCGGCCTGTATGCGGTCAATTTCGGTGGCGGTCAGGTCGACATCACCAACGGCAAGTTCGTGTTCTCGGCCAGCGAAGCCTATTGGGTCGAAAACGGCAAGGTCCAGTATCCGGTCAAGGGCGCGACCATCATCGGCAACGGCCCTGACGCGCTCACCCGGGTCACCATGATCGGCAACGACATGAGCCTGGACAGCGGCGTGGGTGTCTGCGGCAAGGACGGCCAGAGTGTGCCGGTCGGCGTCGGCCAGCCCACCTTGCGCATCGAGGGGCTCACGGTTGGCGGCACGGCCTGAGCGCTTCGCTCATCGCGTGTCCGCCGCGTTCGCTGCTTGCGCAGGCCGCTCGCTGTGACAGTCGATTTTCTCGTCATCGGTGCCGGCATCGCCGGCGCCTCCACCGCCTTTTTTCTTGCTCCGCACGGCCGCACGCTCGTTATCGAGCGTGAGTCGCATCCGGGTTTTCACAGCACAGGCCGCTCGGCGGCGCTGTTTTCCGAGACCTATGGCACACCGCAAGTCCGGGCGCTGTCGCGCGCCAGCCGCCCCTTTTTCGAAGCCTGGCAGCAAGGCTTTTCGCAGGTTCCGATCCTGTCGCCCCGCGGTGCCCTGATGGTCGGCACACCCGGCAGCGATGCCCTGATCGAGACCGAACTTGCTGCCATGCGACGCATCACGCCCGAGGTCAGCCGCCTGGAGGCGGCAGAGGTGCTGTCGCGGGTGCCGGTGCTGCGCGAATCGACCACCGGCGCCGCCATCTTCGAGCCCGATGCCTGCGACATCGATGTGCATACCCTGCATCAGGGCTTTTTGCGGGGGCTGCGTGCGCGGGGCGGCGACATCCTGTGCGATGCGCCGGTCGATGCCATCGAAAAAAGTGCAGGCGGATGGACGGTGCGCAGCGGCCATCGACGCTGGCAGGCCGCGGTGCTGGTCAATGCGGCCGGCGCCTGGGCCGACCGGGTGGCAAGCATGGCGGGTGTGCGGCCCATCGGTCTGCAGCCCAAACGACGCACCGCCTTCACTTTCGCGCCGCCCCCGGGGCTCGAGACCCGCGATTGGCCGGCGGTCATCGCGCTTGACGAGAGCTGGTATGTCAAACCCGACGCCGGCGTATTGCTGGGCTCGCCGGCCAACGCCGATCCGGTCGAGCCGCATGACGTGCAGGCCGAGGAACTCGATGTGGCCACCGCCATCCATCGGATCGAGTCGGCAAGCAGCCTTACCATCCGCCGTCCGATCCGTATCTGGGCGGGCCTGCGATCTTTTGTTGCCGATGGCGATCTGGTGGGCGGCCCGGCACCCGATGATCCGGCCTTTTGCTGGGTCGCGGCGCAGGGCGGCTATGGCATCCAGACCAGTGCGGCCATGGGCGAGGCCTGCGCGGCGCTTGCGCGCGGCGCGCCGGTTCCCGATCATCTGGCCAGCCACGGCATTGACCCGGCGATGCTCTCGGCAGCCCGGCTGAGTCGGGGCGACTGACCCCAACCCTTCCCCCAGGCTGTCGACCATCAGTTCGACCGTCAATCGACCATCCCCTCATTGAGCCCCGAGGATCCGAATGAGAGTCTTCAGCGCCACCCTTGCCACCGAGACCAATACCTTCGCGCCGCTGCCGACCGGCCTTGCCGCCTTTCGCGATCGCGGCTATTTCCCTGCCGGCGAGCATCCCGACGAGCCTCAGCTCTTTACCGGCCCGCTGTGGGCCGCCCGCCTGCGTGCCAAGGCGCTCGGTCTGACCCTCGTCGAAGGCATGGTCGCCAGTGCGATGCCCGCCGGCATCACCACCCGCGCCGCGCACGAAGCCTTGCGCACCGAGCTGCTTGACGACCTGCGCGCTGCCATGCCGGTCGACATCGTCCTGCTCGGTCTGCACGGTGCGATGGTGGCCGATGGCTGTGACGACTGCGAAGGCGACCTGCTCGCGCGGGTGCGCGAGATCGTCGGGCCGGATGTCGTGATCGGTGCCGAACTCGATCCGCATACCCATCTCACCGATGCCATGGTGCGCCATGCTGATCTGCTGCTGGCCTTTCGCGAATATCCGCATACCGATGCGATCGAGCGCGGAATCGAACTCGTCGATCTGTGTGTCGCGACCGCTCGCCGCGAGATCCGCCCGGTTGCCGCAGTCTTCGACTGCGAAACCATTCGCGTGGTTCGCACGCCGGTCGAGCCGGCCCGTGGATTCGTTGATCGTTGCCACGCGCTCGAAGGCCATGACGGCATCGTCTCGATTTCGGCGATCCATGGATTCCCCTGGGGTGATGTCGCCGATCTCGGCACCAAACTGATCGTCTATGCCGATGGCGATGCCGCGATCGCCCGCAGCACGGCCGATCGGCTCGGCACCGAATTGCGCGCTCTGTGCGATGCCACGCGCACCCGCGGCCTGAGCCTTGATCAGGCCATCGATGAGGCGATCGCATCGCCGGCATTTCCGGTGGTGATTGCCGATGGCGCCGACAATGCCGGAGGCGGTGCCCCGAGCGACGCCACCTTCATGCTCAGGCGGCTGGTCGAGCGGGCGATCGACCGCGCCATCATCGGCCCGCTGTGGGACCCGATTGCGGTCGCCCTGGTCTTCGACGCCGGCGAAGGCGCGATGCTGCCGCTTCGCATCGGCGGCAAAATCGGCCCGGTGTCAGGTGCGCCGCTCGATGCGGTGGTGAAGGTCGTGGCACTGCGTCGCGATGCCGCCATGACCGGCCTGTCGGGCACGCGTGAGCCGATGGGCGATGCCGCGCTGGTGGCGATCGGTGGTGTCGAGGTCGTGCTCAACAGTCGCCGCACCCAGGGCTTTTCAACCGACATGTTCACGCAGTTTGGTGTCGATCTGGCGCAGCGTCGCGTCGTCGTGACCAAGTCGTCGCAGCACTTTTTCGAGTCGTTCTCGAAGGTGGCCGCCCGGGTGATCTATGCCGACGGCCCCGGTACGCTGACCGGCGATCTCACCACCTTGCCCTATGTGAAGGCGCGTCGCGCGGTGGTCGAGTCGTTCTGAGCGCCCTGGCGGCCAACTTGCGGCCGATCTCCGAAGCGGCTAGAGTCGGGCTCATGAAGCGCCTCTGCCGATTTTATGCGTTCTGGCTGCACGATGGCTTCCCGGCCTTTGGCGGGATCAGTCGGGAGCGCGTTCTAGCTTAAGCAAGCGCCCCAGCGATCACAACCGCCAGCCTGAAAAGCCTGGCGGTTTTTGTTTTCAGGGCTCGTCACCGATTAGACCGTCCCGTTCAACCCGTTCTGTTGCCGCACCGAGGTTTTCATGACTGCCAAGCACGCTACCGATGACATCAGGATTCGCGAAATGAAGGAGCTGTCACCGCCCGCGCATCTGCTGCGCGAATTTCCGCTGCGCGCCGGACCTGCCGAAGTGATCTATGAGTCGCGTCAGGCGATTCATCGCATCCTGCACGGCATGGATGACCGCTTGCTGGTGATCGTCGGGCCGTGTTCGATCCACGATCCGGTGGCAGCACTCGAATATGCCCGCTTGCTGGTGACCGAGCGTGAGCGGCTGAAGGACCGCCTCGAGATCGTGATGCGGGTCTATTTCGAAAAGCCCCGTACCACCGTCGGATGGAAAGGGCTGATCAACGATCCCGGGCTCGATGGCAGCTTCGATATCAATCGCGGCCTGCGCGTTGCGCGCGAGATGCTGATCCAGATCAACGAACTCGGCCTGCCGGCCGGCAGCGAGTTCCTCGACATGATCACGCCCCAGTACATCGCCGACCTGATCGCCTGGGGCGCGATCGGTGCGCGCACCACCGAGTCGCAGGTGCATCGTGAGCTGGCCTCAGGCATGTCGTGTCCGATCGGCTTCAAGAACGGCACCGACGGCAACGTCCGGATCGCACTCGATGCCATCAAGGCGGCGTCGCAGCCGCATCACTTTCTGTCGGTGACCAAGGCCGGGCATTCAGCGATCGTCTCGACCAACGGCAATGAGGACTGCCACATCATCCTGCGCGGTGGCGCAGCGCCCAACTACGACCATGCCAGCGTCGAGGCTGCCTGCCGTGAAGCCGGCAAGACCGCGCAGGCCTGCCGGCTGATGATCGATGCGAGCCATGGCAACAGCCAGAAAAAGCCCGAGAACCAGATTGCGGTGACGCGTGATGTCGTGGCCCAGATGAATGCCGGCGAAATGCGGATCTTCGGCATGATGATCGAAAGCCATCTGGTCGCGGGTCGCCAGGATCTGGTGGCCGGGCAAGCGCTCACCTATGGGCAAAGCATTACGGATGCTTGCATCGCCTGGGGCGATACCGTGGGCCTGCTGCAGAGCCTGGCCGATGCGGTGACCGCCCGGCGGGTGGCGCTGGCCGACTGAATCCGGCCGTCTTGCCGCGCTCAGCCGGTCAAGGTTGATTGCGGCAGACAGGCCCGCAGCCTGTTGCGCTGCAGGCGGGCAACGATGGTCGTTTGCGCCGGGCTCGTGCTATACAGAAGCACTCTTTTCAAGGTGACACCATGGATGCTTCATCGGTCGACCCCTCTGCCAATGGCGCCGCTGCGTCGGGCGCGCCGCGCGCACCGTCACGCGAGACACCGCACGAACGACTGACCGCGCTGGGGCTTCGCCCGATCGGGCGGGCGAGCGAGCATGCCGACGAAATCCATGCGCTGATGTCCAAGACGCCGCTCTTCTCGGG
>Ga0007795_10000171_pt1 | contig 17323 bp, 20 predicted proteins | sample CryBogmetaGMA1M_FD_60369 | JGI IMG/M metagenome (GOLD analysis project Ga0007795, IMG submission 60369) | Freshwater microbial communities from Crystal Bog, Wisconsin, USA - MA1M | ecosystem: Environmental > Aquatic > Freshwater > Lake | place: Crystal Bog, Wisconsin, USA | collected 2009-07-06
TTAATATAGTCCCCACAAAATTTTTTGATACTTTTGGATGCAACGGCGATGTACTGCATGAACCCAGAGATATTTGGTGAACCGGAATTGGAAAACCTTCGTTTTGTGGTTGGCGAGAGCGAGGGTGAGGCTGTGGAGTTTGAGTTCCCTGTGGAGTGTGTGCGTTTAGTTGTAGGATATGACGGGAGGGTCTTGGAGATCAAATTGATGGGGGTGGAGAAGGAAGTTGTGGACGAGATGGGGATTCGTGAGTGAGGCTTTTCCCTACATGCCAACGAAGAACACGAAAGACATTGATGCGGCCTTGAAGTTGAAGTCGCAGGGGAAATCGACCTTGATTGTGGCTGCGGCTGGTCCGGTGCCGGTGAAGGTTGTGGTGCAGGAGGTGATTTCGAAGACGGAGGTGCCGAGCAAGCAGGTGGAGGTGGCCAACCGAACGGAAGTGGACGGGCGCGTGGAAAGCTGAGCGAACAATTGGCTGATAATAGACAATTATCTTGACCAACTTACTTAGGATTAGGAGGGTCGAGTTGCTATACCGAGCTTAGCAACTCGGGAACCTGGCCTAAACTCGCCTTGGATTGGCCTACCGAGGAAAAACTCCATTGAGGCGGCATGCGTGTGCGTGCATTGCCAAGGTGGAAAAACTGTCGGTAATCCTTTTATAATCCTATGAGCTGTAATGTTTTTGACGCATTCGCGCAGGCGACTCAGTCGTTGGCGCAGGATGTGTATAAGCGTGCGAGCTATCGCTCGATGTGGCTGAACATGATTCAGCGTGGCGAGTACCCTCAGGGTACTGGTTTGACTCAGACTTCGTTCATTTCCGGGCCGATTGAGCCGGATGCGAGCGAAGACTGGTCTGCGGTGACGACCGCCAATGGCAGCAACGGCGGTGCTTGCGATCAGACCTACACCACGATTGACGTGGGTTTTGACTCGGTGAATTGGTCTCCGGAGCAGTTCAACCTTCAGGGGCCTGAGCTCTGTAAGGACGATCTGACCTTCGATCATCGTATTGAGGCGTTCCTCAATGTGTACCTTGAGAAGCTGAGCATTCGTGCGCAGCGTTCTTGGGAGCGTCGTTACGAGGCTCTGTTCAGCAAGTTCTCGCTGTCGGCCGTGGCGAATGCGAGTTTTGACATTGATTCGACGATTCCGAGCGGCGTGAACCAGTTCGCTTGGAAGGTTGGATCGAGCACCGGCAAGGCCCTGAATCAGGCAACCAGCGAACTGACCCAGGAAATGCTGGATCAGGTTGCGGTGAACATGATTCGTAATGGTGCGACCAACCCGGACGAGGCTGGCTTCATCAGCTATTCCTCGGACGGACCGGTGTTCCCGCTGTACATTGGCCTTGAGGCTTCGCAGCGCATTGCCCAGAACTCCAGCGACTTCCGCACTGACATCCGTTATGCGGACATGGGCGCCAATGGTGTTCAGACCGGTACCGGAGCGTTGCTGCTGAAACGCATTGGTGCGAATCGTCAGATCAAGAACTTCCGGCATGTGCCGAATCTGTTCCCGCCCCGTTTCACCTATGGTTCGGGCGTGTACACCTACGTTGAGCCGTTTGTGAAGTCGGCCAGCACGGGTACCTTCTCCAAGGGGTACAAGTGGACGGTGAATCCGAGCTGGGTTACGGCTCCCTATGAGGCCGCGTTTGTCGCGACTCCGTGGGTGTTCAAGTCGCATGTGATTCGTCCGGTGAATCAGGTGGGCAATCTCGCCTGGAAGCCGACGAACTACATGGGCGAATGGATCTGGGTCACTGGTGCGTACAAGTTCCAGACGGACTCCGGCGTGCCTTGCGTTGATCCTCTGGACACCAAGGGTCGGCATTTCGCGCAGTTCAAGCACGCGCCTGAGCCGATCTTCACGAACCAAGGCTTCACGATCTTCTTCAAGCGTTGCGCTGGCAACCTGACCACGATCACTTGTAGCTGATCGAAGTATTTCCAAATCAGCCCGGAGCCTTCATTGGTTCCGGGTTTTTTGTTTTTTGAAGTGGCTGTTGCAATTTGCTATTGATAGGTGGGGTTGAATATCGTTGAATGATTTCGACATGAAGAAGTCCGACGGAAAATACAGCTATCCCGAGTTCGACATTCCCAAGGGGTTCCAGACTCCGGAAAACCTGGCCAACGATGCCGAGTTCGAATCGCTCGCGACGGTGCGGCTGAAGGGTGACGGCAAAGCTTGCATTGTGGCGTTGGACGGAACCCCGCTTGGACCGGACATTGGTGACGAGAAAGCTGGCGAGGCGAAGGAATCGAACGCGACGGATGATCGTCCCGGTTTCGTTCAGGTGGCGATGGGCGCGATGCGCGGCGGCGGACAGGCGGGCGGCGGAATGTAAGGAGTTTTCATTATGCCTACTATTTCTTGTACCAGTGCGGAGACGGTTATCAATCAGGCGGGGGCATTCGGATGCAAGAGTCCGAATCAGCAGAAGCTGGCCACGCTTGGGTATCTGGCGGCGATTGCCGAGGGAGTGGGAAACAATCCGTCGGGAGTTTACGCAAACAGTTCGAACGGCGTGAAGAGTGGTGCGGGAACGGCCATTCTCGACAATCTCAACCGCACGGATTTCCAGATTCAGAATCAGGGAATAAACGTGCTGTATGTTAAGTTTGGAACGGGCTGCACGACGACCAATTACGATTTTACGCTGGCGGCTTGCACCGTGGCTGCGGACGGCAAGGGTGGCGCGTATGGGCAAACGGGGTACACGGGATCCGTTTCGGTGGCAGGAACGTCTCCGAGCTATACGATCACCGAGTTTGTCGCGGCTTCCTAACTCATTAATACGTTATGCCTGGCAAAATCTTTTTTTCGACTCCTGGAGGAGGAGGAGGATCTTCCTATTCCAATTTGTTTGGCGACACGGCAAACTCGCTTTCCGAGCGCAACGGAACTAACGCGCAGCTTCTTTCGGTTTTCAATTCGTACACCGATCCGAGCAATTACGAATCGCTGGCGATTGATTGGCAAACCTCGGCAAACTTGGTTCGAATTGGAACCACAGCTCTTGGAACCGGAACGCTTCGCAACCTCTGGCTCCAGCCTGGTTCAGGAACCGGCGTCGGAATTGGAACGGGTTGGATCAATGACACGGCTGTAATTCTTCACACCAAGCCTGCCTCTGGATCGAGCCGCGCTCTATGGGCTCAAGAGTCCAATAACAACGGAACCACGCTTGGTTTTCAGATGCGCGGTCTAAACCAGGCTGGAACGTCTTCGACGGCAAATTACGCAGCCGTTTTCGGTGCTGCTGGTGCTGACAATAGCTTTTTGGCCTTGGCTCCAACCAACGGATCAAACTACCTTCGCATTACCCAGAATTTCAACATGGGTCTCAATGGTGGTTCGTTTGGTGGTGGTTCTGGTGTGTTCTTTTTGGGGACTGCATTTACGCTTCCGACCACAAATCCAACTGGAGGCGGTATCCTTTACGTGGACGCTGGTGCGCTCAAGTATCGAGGGACTTCGGGAACTGTAACCACAATCGCAATCGCATAATTTTACCATGACTCTAAATATTTCCATCGATTTGTCGGATTTTCAAGAGAAGGGGCTTTTGTTTGCCACCAATCGCGCCAACAAAGACAAAGCTGATTCGGATAAAATCACTCCGGAACAGTATGCCTTGAATTCTCTTGTCAACACGCTCAATTCGTATGCTGCGGATCGAGTGAATATTCGCGTTCAGCGGGGTATTGATCTGTATCGTTTAGCCGATCAATCCGTAAAGGATTCGGTGGATGGCCAAGTTGGTCTTTCTTCCGAATTTCCTACTGGTAACGAATAAAAGGGAATATGAGCGGCGGAGTTTCAACGCCAGCTATCCCGTACAACCCGACCCCTACGACCTGGCGCGTTCCGGGTGAGGGGTCGTATTTGTCTGTACTACCTTCCGCTCAACGTCTGTCGATGGGGCTTGGTCCGAATGACATCAATCGGATCATCGGGGACACAACAAATCGGGCCTACCAGATATGGAATGGCACGCGGTTCACGGACATGAACAACGAGTTCGTGGACGTTCGAATGTACGGTGCGGTCGGAGATGGTTATACAAACGACACTCAGGCTCTAAAAAATGCCTTGGATTCGGGCTGCAAGAACATTTATTTCCCACGCGGTTACACGTTTCTTTTGGACAATCCTGACGGAGTTTCTGCGGCATATTCAGTCAATGTTCCGAGTGGAATTGTGTTCAAAGTTGACGGCGTTTTAAGCAGCACTCTTCTTAAAACGATTTCGTTCAATTTGCTTGGAGATTTTGGAATGTTTGGTTCCGGAACGGTTTCATTCAATCGAGGCACTCAACCTCGCGTGTTTATTTTTTCGTCCGGAACGGTTTGGTGCCGAGGAATGGAATTTCGCGGAAATTCGACCGCTCCTTGGTATTGGGTTGGGTCGGACCCTGGAAGCGGTTCAGTTAATTCATTCTCGTTGGTAAATTGCAAATTTAGAGACTATTGCGGAAGAGCGTATATTCGCGAAAGTGTTGCCGGATCAACGCATGCGATTTTTTCAACATTGATTGAAAGCTGCGAATTGACTGACATTTATTTTTTTTCTGGAATCAATATTAACAACGTAACTGGCACGGACAGAAATGTTGTTATTGTCGGAAACAGCATTAGTCATGTTTTTGGAACTTCAGGATCTGACCCAAACGAAGGATTTGCAATTTCTTTGGCTGGTCAAATAGCAAACGCATTCAATCCTGATTCAAGTTTGACAGGTTTTATTATTGCCGGAAATCAAATCGAAAAATGCGCAAGCGGGATCCACATTGAATACTGCAACAAGGGATTAATTGTTTCAAATCACATTCGAGATATTAACGCCTCATATTATCCAGCAAGCCCTGGTGAAGGCGGTATTCGAGTATATGGATCAGCAAACTGGTGCGCCATCGGAAATCGTATTGAAGATGTTTCTGGGGATACGGTGAACATGTGGGGAATAGCAGCTAGAGGCGGATTTAATGCTGGATACAAACAATCGTGCAGAGATTTTGTTATTTCAGGAAATACGCTTCTAAATGCGTCGATGTTGCTTGAAAACGAAATTCAATCATCTGCAATTGGTTCTATTCCTCCGTATGAGTTGACCACAAATTCACTTCTTAATGTTGAAAACAATTCACTTAGGAATGGAATTGTTGAGGTTTACAACACTGGCCAACTTAATGTTAGAAACAACACAATTACTGCGCCGTTATCTACATCAAATTTCAATGTAGTTTCATATTCGAGAAATGGAGCAAACATTGCCACGCTAACTCTTGTTTTACCGAATTCCACTCTTGGAATGTATTATGGAGATGTGATTTCTGTGCAAGGTGTTGGATCTGGTTTTGATACACAATTTGCTGTGGTTACGTATGTAAATCAAAGCTTGGCAGTTGTTAGTTATTCAAACACTGGTGCCGCAGTCGGAACAACGGCGTGCAATGGCACCTTGTATGTGATGAAAAAAGCGTTAATGATAGATTGCTATTACAACGCTACTGGAACGGCTGAATTTAATGCCGTGTTTAGGCTAAAGGTGGATTTGGACAACAACATTGCTGAAACGGTTTACGGATCAAGCAGCTTTGAAATTCGAAACGTTTTAAACAACAGGTGGTCCAACAACATTCAGATCAAATGTAATGGAAACAATTTTGGAATTAATGGAGTAGCTGGATCTTTTCAGGGGCTGAATGGAACCAACAGAGCTTGGTGGACATCAAATGTCGGATTGCCTACTGGAACTGAATTGATTCTTGGGGACTCGGTGTGGACGAACGTTTCCGGTGCTGGTGCGCATAAGCAATACGTCATCACAGGTCAGGGTTACGTGGGAATTGTTGGTGATACGTATGCAGTTGTGTCAGCTTTGAATGGTACGATCAAACAAACTGGAGCAACTCCTTGGCTTGCAAATCCACCGGGGTATTCTTTTGGAGAATTGGTTACTCTAACCAATGGCGGTAATTCAATTGTTGGATTGATCCAAAAAATGGAACTTGTTGGCGCGGACAGCGTAATGACGCTTATCAATCCAGCTTCGGGTGCCGCTCTGGATTTAACAACTGTAGGTGGCCCAGGAACAATCGCACCGTATCAAACTGCAACATTTGTCCAGGTTTCTTAACCGAAGTTGACATTCAAAAACGAACGCACCAATCTGGAAAAAACATGGAATTCCAAGCAAAACTTAACGAACAAGAAACCCAAACTGTTCTAAACCTTTTGGATCAAGCGATTCGTTCCGGAGGGTCCGGTTCGGCTCGCGTTGCGCTTCCAATTATGGATTCTCTTTTGCGACAGGCTGACGAATACAACAAAAGCCTAGCCCCCAAGAAAACCGATTGCCATAAGGATCCTGTCGCGCAGTAATTTCTTCTCGCCTTAATACTTATGGAGCAGCATAAAGACATCGCCATGGATACAGCAAAAGCAGCGGTGCCCATCGCAAGTGGTGTCTTTATGCAATGGATCCATACCCACGATCAGCAGATCACCGAATTGACCCATCTTTTCGGCCTGATTTCAGTGATTTTGGGTCTTGTTTGGTACGCTTATCGGTTTTGGAAAGACATCAGAAACAACAAATAGAACAAGTTTATGGCAGACTCTATTGACCCCTCAGTTTCCAAGCTCGTCGGTGACGCCGGAATCGCCGCCAAAGACATCAAGGACGGCATTGCCGCATACAAATCTGGCGGTTTGCCCGCTGTTGCTGCTCTTTCGCCCACTCTTGTGCCCCACATTCGGGACATTGTGGCCGACGTGAAGGATGCCGTTCCCGCTATCAAGACCGGATACAAGACCACCGAGTTTTGGCTGATCGTGGCATTCGGAATCGCAAACGCCATAGTTCCGGTCATTACCGGGAAGCCTCTTCCGTTCAGCGTGGACGGCTCCCTTGCAGCCGTGCTGTCCATTTACGCCATCGGTCGAGCGGTCCTGAAAAAGGGTTCCTGATTCATGGGTATTCTGGGCGCAATCATCGCAGCCTTAAAAGCTCTGCCAGCGATTGAATCGTTGGTGGAGCATTTTTTTGACGCTTGGCAGAAACACAGCGAGGAACAGGCACGAAAGGAAGCGATTGAACTCAAGGCTCAGAAAGACCGCGACGTTGACGCTGCTATTGATGGGCCTGTCGGGCTGCGCGACAACGGGGCCGGTGCTGCACAACAGCAAGCGACTGATCGAAAGACCTGATTTCGAGGCAGCAAAAAAGGCTGCCCCGGAGTGGGTCCGAGACAGCCTCAAGACAATCAACGATCTGGAATTGCAGATCCAGTTGTCGCGTTAGCCTCCGTTTCGCGCCTTCAAGAACTGCTTCACGAAGTCGTTCGCGGTGGCGTCCGGACCATCGTTCACCGGAGACTTGCGTCCAGGTTCGCTGCTGGTGGACACCTTCGCATCCGAGTTCCTCAATTTGTTGAGTTCAGCCTGGAGCTTTCCGTTCAATGCCATCTGAGCGTGAAGCAGTTCGCGGTACTTTGGAGCGGAAGCAGCCCATAGAGCGGCTTTGGCAAGGTCGGCCTCGTCGTTCTCCCCATTGAAGATTTGACGCGCCAATTCAATGCGTCCATTGACCTCCTCGTTCCACGCGGTGTCGCCATCCTTGGGTTCAAACACTTCCAAAGCTCTAGCCGATTCCTTGACGGTGGCCCACGTCTTTTCGGAAGCCAGCTTTGCCGACATGGTTTGCTGCTCGGCTTCCTGCTGACGGGTTTGAATCACGCTCTCGTACCGAGTCTTGGCGTCGTTCAGTTCCCTGGATCGGTCGGTGCTGATTTCGTCAATCCGCGCCATCAATGCTCCAACCTTGGCTTGCTTGGAAGGCGGCAACTCGGAAATGATTCGGTCGATCTGGGCATCGCGAGTGTCGTTCTGGGGAACGCGAAGTAGCTTGGACAACAGTTCGCCCTGTTCGCCCGCCGACACCTTGATGAGTTCGTGAGTAGCTTCAATTCGGCTGTTGTACTTCTGCTGAAACTCCGGGTGCCGTTCAATGTCGAGAAGTCTAAGCTGCTCGGACAACGCCTTCTTCTCTTCCTCAATAACCTTGAGCTTGTTTACGTACTCCTCGGCGGCATTGGGGGCCTTCTTGAGGGCCTCAAGCTCCTGACGCACGGCATCACGCTCGGCTTTCAGCTTCTTGAACTCCTCGGCAGCTTTAGTGGACTTGATCGACGCGGGCACGTCGTCCGTCACAGAAGGAGGAGGTTCGACCTTGGTCAGATCGGGAACCTTGGTGGTGTCGATCTTGGTGGCGGGTGCGGGCTTCGGATCGGCTACCGGTTCTGCCTTTGCCTTGGGTTTTTCCTCCTGAACGATTGTCGCGCCGTTTTTCGAGGCGAACTCACGCAGTGAATCAAGGAAAGGACTAGGCCCTTCATTGTTCTGCGAATGAACGGGTATAGTGCCCGGATTAAGGGCTTCATGGGGCATGTCTGGGCTGTCGCTCATACGGTATCAGGTACTTCAGTTGGATTTTCTGCGCTGTAAGTGAAAGTCGCTTCGACTTGCTGCTGCTGAACAATGTTCGCCAAGTTCCTCAAGTTATCGAGGGCCATGGAATATCCCAACGCGAGGCCATAGTTGTAGGCGTAATCGGTGGGCTGTGTTCCGGCTCCTGGAATCCCGATTGGCTTGGCATCCTCGATCACTCGCAAGGCAACTTGAAACGCTTGGCTGTTAATGGATCGACGTAGGCCAGTCATCAGCGGCTCGGATGATTGAAATTCATCGGGGCTAAGAGTCGGGATGTCTCGCTCGGTACTAAATGAACGAGGTGCCCTCTTAAACCATCGCATCAGGTTTTTCTTCATGCTTTCGGTTTCAATTCAATGTTCTGTTGGATCGCCGGAACGACTGCGAATTCGTCCACCTTGTTTTCCGGCTCATCAATCTTGACGCGCACAGGTCGAACCAATGCTTTCACGTCAGCGTGTGGGATGGTGAGCTTTGCGCAATCCAAATCGTTGACGCCCAACACCACGGTCCACAAATCTGTTTTTTCGTCGTAGATCGCTCCACCAGGAAACACGACGAGAGGAAGCAAGGGATACCAAGGATCTTTGTTGGAACCCGTCAACAGGGGAAGGCTCGTCATTGAAGTGATTCGGAACGGAGCCTGCGGCTCAAACGAGTACACACCCATGTGGTACCGGCGTTTCTCTAGGGTCCAAGGAAGGCTGGAATGGAAGAAGCTCCAATACTGACCATCAACCAAAACAGGAACGCTGCCGCCGCGAGGGTGACCATGCTTCCAAAGAGGATTTGTCTCCCATGTTTCGTGCTTCTGTATAACGGACAGGGATCCGTCACACTGCAAAACCGTATGGGGATGTGTGTTGTAAATGAAGTGCGGGGTTCCTCCATGTGGGAAAAATAGCCAGTTCTTTTCATGCCCTTCGTTGACAGTGGCCTGCATGAAATTCTTTCCATAGACGGGATCAATTCGGAGAAGGCATTGCAGGTTTTGATCGAGTTGGAAGAACGCTTGGTGAGTGTAGGACTTTCGCCACACGAAGGACGAGACCGACAGCCAGATAGAATTCCCGACAGCCAGGACTCGCGGGTCTTCAAAGTGTTCTCCGACATGGTTTTCCTTGAGTGAAATGATTCGCTTCTGACCCATCGGCTCCATTGTTTGCGGGTCCATTTCGAACGCGACGATGTCGTTGTGCTCAGAAAACTTGGTTCCTTCCTGTCCGCCACGATTGGAGTTTCGGCGCACAAACATGAACACGCGACCGTTTGCCAGCTTGCAAATCGACGGATTGAAATAGCAGACGTTTGGTTCCGGCTTGAGGTTGAAAATTTTGACCGGCCAGCTTGTCTGTTCCGTGATAGATGGTACGTCGTTTTTGGCGTGTTCCATGAGGTAATCTGCTGCGAATTGTGCTTTGTCGTAGAGGCTCAACCACTTATCTCGGTCTTCAATCAATTCTGACTGACGTTTTTCCCAGTGGGCTTCTCGTTCTTCAATCAATCGTTTAAGTTCACTAATCTCCTTAAGCTGAGCCGCGTAATCGTTGTTGATTCCTACGAAATTTTTTAAGCTTCTCAATGCAAGATCGCGGATGATGTCGCGCATATTTATTTCTTGCGATAAACCGCATAGTGGCTTTCCGGAAGCTTTTCTTCACGCACCAAAACGCACTGCCGTTCGATGAGTTTCTTTGCGGTCTGAGTCGATTCCCAGTCGTAATCGTCCATGAACAGCATTCCTCCGCTCTTGAGATACGGAAGCCACAAAACCACATCGGTGCTACTGGCCCACTCTGAATGATTGCCGTCAATGTGAAGGATGTCGATCTGATGCGTGTCGACAGGCCAACCGCGCCATGCGGTCAGAGAAGATTGCCGGATCAATTCTGCGTGCTTGTTGAGAAGCCCGTTGTCGCTAAGGTGCTTTAAGGCTTCAGCAAAAATGAACTCCAAATTCACATCTTGCGACCACCACTTCTTGTTCTCCTCATTCTCATCCACCAAGCAGTCGGCCACTGCCCAAGGATCAATACCCCAAACCTTTCCGGACCCGACATGCTCAAGTGCCATTGCCGTTGCGATAAGAGACTTACCGGCGAACACGCCAATTTCGACGCATACAGACGGCTTGGATGCGAGCACTGCCTCGGCTAGATCCAGGGCTTTTTTGGGGTCACACCACCCATTCATTTTGGGCAGTTGATTGAGGATGCGAGCTTGAAGATCGGAGGGAATCATTGAATGATCTTGTTGTTTCGGAATCACAATTCCCAGCAAGCCAACAAAAGTCAACTTAAGAAATCATGGTCACAATCTGCTACATGACGAATCGAGAAGAGCCACATATTGAGTGGTTTCTCGACTCTCTTCATCACCAAGGTTTCAAAGAAAAGATTCCCGATTCACAGCTTGTTGTGGTCGATTTTCATTGCCTGACTCGGCCAAAGGAATTCAAGGACTTGATGGCCAAGTTCAATGTGATTCATGTTCCGCCAAAGCCGTGCGTATGGCAGGGACCGCATCGACTGACAAAGGACAACTGGTTTGCCGCATCGAATGCTCGCAACACGGCCCTCTGCTTGGCTCCGGACGGCCACATTGTTTATTGCGACGACTTGAGCGTGTTGATGCCTGGATGGGTCGATGCAGTTGCGGAAGCGTCCAAGACGGGGCTGATTACGCTTGGTGCTTACCGAAAGGTCTTTGAGCTTACCGTGGAACCCGTCACCGGAGTGGTTACGCATTACAAGGATAACCCGGCTGGATATGACAATAGAAATGCAAACTCAACCCCGGCATCTTGCGCCGGAAACTGGTTGTATGGATGCTCTTTGTGCGCTCCTGTTGAAAGGTTGATCCAAGTTGGAGGATGGCCTGAAGCTCTGTGCGATGGAATGGGTTTTGAGGACTGCATTATGGGAATCATGCTGGGTAACATTGGCGTACACTTCCAATATCACAAAGGAATGATGACGTGGGAATCCGAGGAGGGTCACCATTCAAATGTTGTGTTCAAAAGAAAGGATTTCGGAAACTCTCCCGATGACAAAAGTCACGCTGTTTTGAACACTGCACTTCGCAGCAAGTATCATCCCAACTATTTTGGCGACGAAGGAATTGCGGGACTCAGGAAGCGAGTGCTTGCTGGAGAACCGTTTCCAGTCGTCGGAATCCCTGAGCATGAATGGTACACCGGAACCCCTCTGAAGTTTCTATAAAACTTACTCGCCCTGCTGCCGGTTGATGTCGGCAGCCGCTTGAGCGTTGGACCGGTTGATGTCCGCCGTTGTCTTGGCGATCTTGGCTTGAGAATCGACCTGAGCCTTTGCCGCTTTGCGCTGCATTTCGGCCATGGCGAGTTGGTTCTCTCGCATGATCTGTTGCTGAGTCTGCGCGGCAAGGATTGCGGTCTTGGGATCTTGACCGGACTGGATCGCTTGAGCCTGACGCATCTGCGCCTGAGCCTGAGCCTGTTCTTGAACGTGGGAGGCCAGTTCCTGAACAACCTTGTCCATTTCCTGAAGCTGCTGGGCAAACATTTTGACCATGTTGGCCTGGATAGGGTTGTTCTGCATCTTCTGAAGATGTTGGGAAACGTGCTGCTCGATTCCCTGAAGGAACAACAAAACTTCCTGCGGGTTTCCGCCCTGCTGAAGACTATTCGCAGCCTCGGTCGCCGCCTGAAGATGAATCGTGCAATGGACCGGGTGGTTCTGGGTGTCGGTGACAATCGCCGGATTGCCGGTGTGGATTGACGTGTGCTCCAAGGTGGCAAGAGCGACCTGATCTTGGGTCTTTGCGTCGGTCTGGCCCTGCGGAACGTACCGATTTACCATTTGCTGGCCCACAAGGGAGGCAACGTAATCGGACAGAAGGTTCTGTTGGCCACTGGACGGGATCATTCCAGCGATGTTCAAAAGAGATCCGAGAACCTGCTGTTTAACGAACTGGGAACCCTGTCCAACGGTTCTGGTGGCCTGAACGTAGTCGATGTCCAGCAATGCCTGTTTGGGCACGCCTCGATCAATACAACGCTTCTGGAACGCAATCGCGTCATCCCAATCCTTATCCACGTTGGGAGGCAGATTGAGATTGGTGGCTCGCCGATACTTCTCCTCAAACAACCGATCAAGCTGTTCGTAATACCGGTTAAGCTGAGTCTTACCGAGAGCCGACTGCTGAGAAATGATTGCCTGGATTTCCGTCGCCGTGCGCGGATTCCCTTGAGGCTTGGTAAGCGTTTGCCGGTACTGGGCCGTGTTACCCTGTATTACACCATCCAACGACGACATTGCCGCCATGGGGGCGTCCAGCACGCCGGAAATGTTGGTCTGAACAACTTCGTAATCGGGAGGCAGGATGGAATACGGCCCCATCTGAACCACGCTCGTCTTGTTCAGCGCATTCGGACTCGTCGGCTTGAACATGATCTGCGTCCGAGCAAACGCCGCATCGAACGTAGCGCACCACAAGCGATTCTTCAGTTCCATCGCCTGATACATCTTGATTCCAAGCCCCTTCACGCCGTGGTGCGTTCCGTCTCCACGGTCGTAGTACATGGGGTGGATCACCGAATCCCAGGATTCAAATCGGCGCAGCTTGGAGTACAGGAAGACTTGCGTGTTTCGCTCGTCGATGATCCGGTGGCTGATCTTGCCATCGAATTCTTTGTAGAGCACATGCGTTGCGAGAACGACATCGCACCGGGCTGAATAGCTGATGTTGTTGTCGCGAAGCTGCTGCTGAACGTATTCCCAGTTCCATTGGGTTCCTCGTCGGTAAGGTTCTGGCATCGCGTCCATGATGGACCGCTTGCACGCCTCGACATCCCAGCCGCTCGCTTCAGCCGCGTCCTCGTTCTGAATCTTCTGGTAAAGTTCGTCCACGCCCATTTTGACTCGGACCATGGCCACTTTCCAATCGGAAGTATTCGACTTGGTGCCATCCGGAACGAGAAGCTCGGTGGCCATGATCGCCTTGCACTTCCAGTTCGTGGCATCCTCAAATACCATGGGGCCGATGCCAATCAGCACCATTTCGCGCTGAGACAACTGCATGAGGTAGTCGAAGTCTCGGTCCCCTTTCTGAAGTCGATCAAACTCCTCGGTAATGATTCCAGACCACTCCTGGATCTTGGCTTCGTCACTACCGTACTTGGTGCGAACGGTGGCGTAGCTCGGCACTTCGGCAAACACGTCGTAGAAGTTGCCAGTCGCCTGACCAAGGAACGCTTCGGACTCGCGGAAGTTGACGTTGGTTCGGAATGCTTGTCCGTTCTTTCGGAGTTCGGCGGGGCTGTACGGCTGGTTTCCATCAATCAGGCCACGAAGGCGCGACCGAGTGCTGTTACGCATCGCATCGGCGTAAAGCATCTGATTGAGCATCTGAGACGCTTCCTGAGCATCCTTGAGGCGCGTCTCAGGTGCGGAGCCGTCCTTGTTAAGATTCTCAAGTCGAATTGCCGTTACTGATCCGATCATAAATTATTGTGCCTTTTTCCAGCAGTAATCGGGAAGATCACTGTTTTCTTTAGGGTCCGTGAATTTCTGCAAAGTTGAAAGCGGAAACCAAACCATAGCATTGATGAAGCACCCGCAGAATTTGCAACTCATCAACTGACTATCGTATTTAGTTTTGCCAGCCCGAGTCAGTGCCGTAATGGATTCCTTGAGCAGCCTGCTATTGCATCCCAAGCACCCGTCTGGCTGAACATTGAACGGGCAGGTCGAACAAATTTGAGCGCGTCGATCCGCTTCCGCTTGATCCACCTTTTCGCCGGAAATCATGGCGTCAAACATGGTCTTTGAAAAACGAATCACATCGGTCAACTGCCAAGACTTAATCACTCCACGCGCAACGGCATTCGGCACATTGTCATAACTACACTCAGCGTAGGTTTGGCAAGCGTAGGCCAAGATGATGTTCTCAAGATCGGCAGGAACACGAAGGTTGTTGGCCCGATAATGATTGGCGGCCTCGGTCACCAACGCCTCAAAAGTGCCACCGTTGACAATGATGCCATTCTCAGGAATGCGATACGTCCATCCCCCCCTCGGACCAAAATGTGCGTTCAGGAGCTTCCACATAGGTATTCTCTTCCGTGTTCAGGCTATCAAAATTGCGAACTATGTCATCCCAGCGTTTATCTGACCTAGATTCTTTTGCCCCTTCCCCGCCCAACTGACGAGCCAATTCAACCATCACGACAAAGGCGTCCGCCAAGTCAGGGGATCGGCCCGTGCGTTTCTTCATCTCGGACTTGGTTTCAACAACGATCTTGCGCTTCTCATCGTTAAACATCCTGCTGCACAACTCTTTAAGCGTATCGTTGTCTAGTCCGCCCAGCTTGTCCTTGGTGGCCCACTGTCGGACACTGAACCAAAGTTCCGACACTTTGCGGTCATAGACTTCGTTCGATGGACGCGAATCCTCCTCGGACACAGGCTTTTCCGATGGCTTGCCACCGAATTCAACACGAACGATCTGACCCCAAGTTTTTTGAATGATGTCGGCCAACCCTCCGCCTTCGCCCGAAGAATCCATCGCGAAATGCTCAGATCGAACGCCTCGTTTCTGGCAATTCTCAATAACGAGATTGGCGATCTGATAATGCACCGGCTCCTGAGACATCGCGTTTGGAGAAATATGCACAACCTCGTCGGACGACAGGGTCATAATCCCAGCCAAATTAAGGCCCAATCGACCAAACCTCAGAATACACCGGTCGCCACCCATGAATGCGGGATCCAAGGAAGCCACTTTGATTGATGCGTTTCGAAAGATGATCTGCTTACGAAGATCGTGCTTTTCGATCAATGACTCGGACAAGACGGTCTTGACCATACCGTCCGGTGCCCACATACCACGGGTGTATTTCCAGAACGTCGGGCTGTTCTCGCCTTCGTGCTCTTTGGCCTGGATAAGCTGCTGCTTTGTAATCAAAAATGGGTACAAAGTACGTCCAGCTTTGAAATTTGGGGATTTTAACCCATCGAATCGAAGGCAAACTCCGCGTTCTGTAACCCATTCTTCATCTTCAATGTCAACAGAACCCCACCCATGTTTGGGTGCCGAAAAACGTCCGTGCGGATCAAACTTGCTTGCGGGGTTACCGATAACGAGAAGTTTGAATTCTTTGCAGCCTTTGGAGAGGTTTGTGCAAGCCTCAAATGCCGCTTCCGGAGTGTCCGTTGCTTCGTCAACGATGACCATAACCCGTTCAGCGTGAATACCTTGAATGTTTGCCACAGCCTTAGCGGTATTTCCTTCAGCCACGGCGATTGCGGAGATCGAGTGCTTGTCATCACCGCGCACGGACTGAAGCGTCATTTTCGAGTCCACAAGGTTTCCAGGAAACCCCGTTGAGCTTCTAAAAAGCCCTTGGATGTTACCCCACATACGCTTGCGGATCATCTTGGCAGTGGTGGATGTAAGGACCACCGCCGTCTTGGATGGGTTTGCAGCCCAGAAAAGCATGGCAAACAGGGACGCTCCGTATGTCTTTCCCGACGCGCCGCATCCTGCCCAGCTTGGATAGTTGTAATCACAAAGGCTCTCGATCTGCCTTTCCAGCCATTCATGCCAAATGAGTTTCGGCCATAGGATGCTGGCCAACTCTCTACAATGTCCATAGGTGCCAAGCCCACCCTCATGGATCTGCAACTTGTTTCGAAAAGCATAGCATTCGACATCGGCTGGCGTGAGTCGAACATTGGTCCGAATCCCGTACTTGTATTCAATCAGCCTTTGCGGTTGAATCGCCGTGGGTACAACGGTTTCGGTTGCTGTATCGTTCATTTTCCTTTTTGTTTTTATGCCTTCACAACTTCCAAGTAGCTCTGGGTGCTGCACTTGCGGCACAAGCCCTACCGTGGTCAATGTCCCAGGCCCAACCGGCCCTGCTGGAACTAGCGGTACCAATGGAACCAACGGTGTAAACGCTTATTGCACGACTACGGCGCAATTCACTGTTCCTAACGTCAATTTCACCGTAACGCTTGCGGTCGATTCTACCAGCTTTTTGCCCGCAAGCCCCGGCGGAGCATATATCGAGGTGTACGTTGGTAACGCCGGATATTTCGAGGTCATTTCGTTCACCAGCAACTCGATTCTGGTTAAGAACATTCAAGCTGTACCGGCTTCCACGGTGGTTCCGCTCGGCCAGAAAGTTTCTATTGCCGGTCCTCGGGGGCTTACCGGAACCGCAGGAGGCGGGGCACCTTCGACTTCGACGTATATTCTCCAAACCGCCGACGCATCTCTTCCGAGTGCTCAGGTTCTTTCGGCGCTAACCACCGGGTACGCCAAAGTCACAAACGGTACCGGAACCATCACCACGGTATCCACAATTCCGGCTAGTGCAATTTCCGGAACTCTTACCGTCGCTCAAGGAGCGGTCGGAATTGGAGGATATGCGGTTGGGGACATGATTACGGCGGCGACAACCAATTCTCTTACTCGATTGTCTCCCGGCACTGCTGGATACCCGATTGTATCTAACGGCATTGGAGCGCAACCTGGATATGCCCAGTTAAACCTTGGAGTTGGAGCGACCGGTGTTCTGAACATTGCCAATGGCGGCACCGGATCTACCACAGCAGCAGGAGCCAGAACCGCACTTGGATTGAACAGTGCATTCAATCCTCAGTACCTAAATGTCTATTTTGCTTCTCAAGAGTATTTTAGCGTTGGCGGGATTACGGCTGGACTTGCAAACGTAATTTTCAACAGCACTCAAATATCTACAACGGTTTCGTATCAAAGCGAAAATGCGTTTGGAACCAATGGGGCATATACCCCCACCACTTCTGGTT
>Ga0007795_10000172_pt1 | contig 17309 bp, 15 predicted proteins | sample CryBogmetaGMA1M_FD_60369 | JGI IMG/M metagenome (GOLD analysis project Ga0007795, IMG submission 60369) | Freshwater microbial communities from Crystal Bog, Wisconsin, USA - MA1M | ecosystem: Environmental > Aquatic > Freshwater > Lake | place: Crystal Bog, Wisconsin, USA | collected 2009-07-06
GCTCAGCGATAGCACAATCGCCGCCGGCATCCCTGGGCCAGCAGGTCTATGAACGGGCCTGCGCCAGCTGCCACGCCGCACCTCCGCCCGGCAGTCGCGCCTCGTCGGTGGACCTACTGCGCAAGATGAGTGCATCCACCCTGAAGACCGCCCTGACGTCGGGCCCCATGCGCGGAATTGGTGAAAGCCTCTCCCCCGAAGAGCTCGAAGGCGTGGTGAGCTATCTCGCCGCAAAGACAAATGCGGCCTCAGCCGAGATTCCCGCCCCGCCCATGTGCCAGAAGGATCAATTGGAGATCAAAGTCCCCGCCGGGACGGTCCCCAAGGGCTGGGGCTTCACCGCCGACAATTCACGCCAATTATCCGCTGCCGAAAGCGGGCTGACCTCAAAAGACCTGGGCAATCTCGAAGTCGCCTGGACCCTAGCCTTCCCTGGCACCACCACATTGCGGTCCCAGGGGGTGGTTGTCGGATCCACACTCTTCTACGCCGCGGGACAAGCTGGGCGTTTGTATGCCCTAGACACTGCAACGGGCTGCGCAAAATGGATCGCTCAGACGCCCTCAGAAATCCGGACAGGACTGTCCTTCGGCAAGCTATCTAAATCAGGGCGCTTCGCCCTCGTGGGCAGCGATGGCGGTGGCCAGGTCCAGGTCTGGGACGCACTGACTGGCAAGCTGATCTGGAGGGTCGATCCGCGGACCGCCGGCCTGGGCATGCTGACCGGCACCCCCGCCTTTGCTGGAGACAAGCTGATCGTGCCGATCTCCGCCATCGATGTGGCCCTGGCCATGCGACCGAGCTATGGCTGCTGTAAGGGCCATGGTGCTGTCGCGGCCCTCAAGGCTGAGACTGGCGAGCGCCTCTGGACCTATCACACCATGGTCGATGCGGCACCCCTGGGGGTGAAGAACAGCCAGGGCGTGGAAATGCAGGGCCCATCTGGCGCGCCGATATGGTCCTCTCCGGCCATCGATCTGGCCCATGGCGTGGTCTATGTCGGCACGGGAGAGAACACTTCCCCCCCCGCAACAGGCACAAGTGACTCCATTGTCGCCATTGACCTTTCCACAGGGCACGCAAAATGGGTCTTTCAGGCCCTCAAAAACGACATTTGGAATATGTCTTGCCCGACAGGTCGCGGCTCAAAGCGGCCGCCGGGCGCGAACTGCTTCTTCTTCGAAAGCGATAGTGTCCTTCGCGACCATGACTTTGGCGCAGGGCCGATTATCGCCCGCGCAAGTGGCAAGAATATCATTCTTGCTGGACAAAAATCTGGGGACGTTTGGGGCCTGGATGCTGCCACCGGCGTGAAAATCTGGAACCGGAAATTTGGTCCGGGCACGCCCTTGGGCGGCGTCCATTGGGGACTGGCGGCGGATGCGCGACGGCTCTACGCCCCCATTAGCGATCCGGGGGTACCTGCGAATCTATCTGCGGCCGGACTTCACGCCCTTGATCCCGCCACAGGCAAGGTTCTTTGGAGCTGGCGTGTCCAGCCGGCCTGCGACCCGCCAAGGGGGGCAAAAGTCGCCGGTTGCCTGGCCCATGCCGGGATCTCTGCCGCACCCATCGTCCTTGACAAATCCCTTGTCGCCGCCGGCCTGGATGGCCGCGTTTGGATCCTCGATGCCGCCACTGGCAAGGTCATCGCAACCCACGATACCATTGCCAGCTTCACCGGGATCAATGGTGCTATGGGCGTTGGTGGTGCCATCGATGCAGCGGGGGTCTTCGCTGGCGGTGGGTCCTTATTTATCAACTCTGGCTACGGCCAATTTGGCCAGCAGCCGGGGAATGTCCTGATCGCCTATCGGGCCAAGCGATAGGCGATGGGCGGGCTTTTGGACTTGCGCAAGGAGTGACATCATCTCCTCGTCCTCAGCCAAATTAGGGCAATACCTGCTCAAGGAAGGGCATGGGCCTAAGACCCTATTGTGGGTCACCGTCGGGCTAATTTTGGCAAGCCTGGGCTTGGCAGGGTGCGCCAGCTTGACTGCCCCCAAACCTGACCAAGCGGTGAAGCGTGGCCACGCCATAGCCCTTGAGGTCTGCTCGGCCTGTCACAATGTTGATGGGGCAGATCAAGACCCTCAGGATAAGGCACCCAGTTTCTCAGACCCCGGATTTCGTCACACGTCGGCTTTAACTGGCCGACTCAGGCAGCTAACTCAAAACGGCCACTACGCCATGCCGCCACGAGCCTTGAGTCAGGCGCAGATCGACGACCTCGCAGCCTATATTGGGCGAGATGCGGGTCATGAGTGAAACTTCCGTCTGGGCGCGGCGGTTTTGCCCGTGTTATGGCGATCCTGCGTTTCCGGCGAATGGGCTAGAGCGTCATCTAAGAATGAGGCGCACGGTGCCAATGGGCATCTCAGGATCATCCAAGAACGGGCGTGGTGCCTCTGAGATCGGTGGCGCAGCATGACCTCGCCACGTGACGTCGCCAACCGCATCCCCATCACGGGTGCCTTGATGCTGGCGACCTTGATGAACACCTTGGATTCCACCATTGCCAATGTGGCCCTGCCCCACATTCAGGGCAGTGTTTCGGCGGCACAGGATCAGATCACCTGGGTCTTGACCTCTTATATCATCGCCACAGCAATTATGACGCCCTTGTCGGGATGGTTATCCCAGCGGTTTGGCCGCAAGCGTATGTTCTTGCTGTCAATCTTTGGCTTCACCGTAGCGTCCATGCTATGCGGGGTCGCCACAAACCTACCGGAAATTGTTCTATTCCGGTTGCTACAGGGCATTGCTGGGGCCTCAATGATGCCCCTGTCGCAGACCGTTATGCTGGATATTTTTCCGCCCCAGCAGGTGCCTCGGGTCATGGCCCTGTGGAGTTCCGCCGTCATTGTCGGGCCAATTCTGGGCCCCGCACTTGGGGGCTGGCTGACGGACAATTTGTCTTGGCGCTGGGTGTTTTACATTAACGTGCCCATCGGGATTTTGGCTTTCTTCGGCCTCTCAACCTTTATGGACGACGACGCTGGAGGGCGTCAGCGCCCCTTTGACACCCTAGGATTTACCGCCCTCGTGGCGTTTGTCGGCGGCCTGCAGCTTTTAGCGGACCGCGGACCGGGACAGGACTGGTTCCATTCTCCCGAAATCTGCGCTTACGGCATGGCCGTTCTCATGGGACTCTGGGTCTTCGTAACTCAGAGCCTCACAGCGAAAAATCCCTTCTTCCACCGCGACTTGATGCGCGATCGGAATTTCGCAACCTCGACCATCATATCCTTCTTCATCGGCGGATTGATGTTTTCCACCACCGCCCTGCTTCCGACCATGATGCAAAGCCTCATGGGATATTCGGTTCTTCAGGCCGGATATGCCAGCATGCCGCGAGGTATTGGCTCCCTTTGCGCCTTCCTCTTGATCCCGCAGCTTATGATCCTGATTGGTGCACGTCGCGTCCTCATGGTCGGCTTGGCTGTAAGCTCAATTGCTGTGTTCCTGATGACCCGGTTTTCCCTGGATATGACCTCCAACTCGATCATGGTGTCGGGGGTCATTCAGGGCTTTGGGACCGGCATGATGTTTGCCCCCCTCTCGATCCTGGCCTTTGCGACCCTGTCTCCGGCCCACAGGGTTGAGGGGACTATCCTCAACACCATGGCGCGGAGCCTGGGCTCAAGTGTCGGAATTTCAGCAGCCCAGGCCTTGCTCGTCCGGCAAAGCGCCTCGGTTCATTCGGTGCTGGCAGGCAATATCCAGACCTCAGATCCCATGATTGCAGCGGCCTTGCCGCCCTTCCTGAACCCGACAACCCAAACCGGAATGATGGCCCTCAACGGCGAGCTCTCGCGACAGGGGGCCATGGTGGCCTATGACACGGTGTTTTCCACACTCTTGGTGGCCTCCACGATCATTGTGCCGCTTTTGCTGATCATGCGGTCACCCCCGCCCGTAGCCCAGCCAGCCCATGAAATGGTTGGCGAATAGGTCTAGAATTTGGGCTCGCTCAAATGTCCCGGCGACAGCTCGGCGGCCGGCATCGGACGACCAAAGTGGAATCCCTGGAGCATTGTACAGCCTGACGCCATCAAAATGGTGCGCTGGTCCTCAGTTTCAACGCCTTCAGCGACGACGCTCATGCCCAAGGATTTCGCCAATTTGGCAACAGACGCGACGATAACGGCGGACTGGCGCTCGCGGGCGATATTTTCGACAAAGGATTTGTCGATCTTGATGCAGTCAATGGCAAATTGCTTCAGGTAGACAAGGCTGGAATAGCCCGTCCCGAAGTCATCCAGGGCCACGCGCACCCCAGCATCTCGCAGAATACGGAGATTGTAGGAGGCGCGCTCCACATCATCGATAATCGCAGTTTCGGTCAGCTCGATTTGAATGCGGTGGGGTGCCACATCGGCATCAGCGGCATATCGCAGGATACGCTCGCCGACATTATGGCGAAGGAACTGTCGCGACGAAAGATTGATCGAAACATAAGGCAGGTTCCACTTGCGGCAGTCGCGCAGGGCTTCCCGGGCAATCCATTCACCCACGTCCAGGATAAGGCCTGTTTCTTCGGCTATGGGTATAAACTCATCGGGCGGGATTGAGCCATAATCAGGACTATCCCAGCGAACCAACGCCTCATAACCAAGGATGGCTCGGGTGTCGGCCTTCACAATCGGCTGATAGACCATTTTCAGCTGGCCCGCATTCAGCGCGCGCTCGAGCCCACTTTCGAGGGTCAATCGATACTGGGTAACTTGGTCGAGGGCATCATCAAAAACCCTGAAGCGATTACGACCTTCGCGCTTGGCGGCGTACAGGGCGAGGTCGGCTTGCCGCATGAGCTCCACTTCACTGTGAGTTGCCCCCTGGCGGGCAATCCCTATTGAGGCGCTAACCTGAACATCGTGTCCGGCGATAATGCGACTTTGGCTGGCGACCCGAAGGATCTTGTTGCAGAGCTCTGTCATGGCGACGTCGCTGAGGGATTCAGCGATGATACCAAATTCATCTCCGCCAAGTCGCGCCAGAATGGCTCCATTGGGCAGGACAGCAGCCATACCGGTGGAAATTTTGCGGACAAGCTCGTCGCCAGCCGCATGCCCCAAGGTGTCGTTGACAGCCTTGAAGCGATCCAGGTCGATCATCAGAACATTCTGCAATTGACGATTGCGCGTCAGCCGCATGTTCAATTCTTCAACAAAGCCACTCCTGTTGAGGCTGCCCGTCAGGTGATCATGGCGCGAAGCATGCTTTGCAATATCTAGGCGGGCGCGAAGCTCCTCGATCTGCACCTCGAGGCCCTTAATTGTTTCCGAGCTATCGCGCATAGCCCGCTTGGAATGGGCCCCTGCCCTTTGCCGCTCAGCCACCGCCTTTAGTGTTCTGACCATTAAGGTCCCATCGAGGGGCGCCGTCAAAAAGGTCATTCGTTCAGTCGAGCCCGCGACCTTCAGACAGGCAGCGAGGGCTGGGCTGTCGGTTGCGTCAAACAGGATGATGAGCTCTGAATTCCTCAAGGCCTGACGCAATTCGGTGACGCAATTGGTCAAATGGTCAATTGCGGTCCCACGAAAATCCAGCAGAAAGACTGCCGTGGTGCGACCGAGGTAGCGAGCTTGTTCGAAGTGGTGAAGCGCCTCACCTGCATCCTGGGCAGACGCCAAAGTCTCGGTCGGTAAGGCCTGGCGAACCCACGGCTCCAAGACCTCTAAGGCATCCAGGCGCGGGCTAATTATGACCGTCAGTATGGTCGATGACGCAAGACCTGCGCCCCGTCCGGCCAAATCGGAAAATCCGCTAGGCGACGGATGTCTGGACTGAGAGAAAGAAATAGGTCCGCCCCTTTACGCGAGGCCGGAGAATGACTTTGTAATTCCAACAAACTCCTAACACCTGGTCAGCCATCGTGCGACTCTCTGTCACAGTTGGCCGGGATCAGAGGGGGCAATCACGATCATCTTTGATCAGAATGCGCGCTGCATCGCCCTGCGGATCTTCATATTGATCGTGCCCCAGGGTCCACCAAAAGGCTCCTAAGGCAACCAGGGCAAGGCCTAGGGAAAAGGGTGCCAACAGGATGAAGATGTTCATTTCCGATCGCCCCTAAGAAGACGCAAGGCATTCAGGGTGACCACCAGAGACGACCCCGACATGGCAAGTGCAGCAATGAAGGGGTTGATCATGCCCAACATGGCGGCTGGTCCAGCGATCAGATTGTAAAGGGCTGCGAAGGCGAAGTTTTCCAGGGCCCTATGCCTTGCTGCCCTGGCGACATCCATCGCCTCGAGCACAGCGCCGAGCTTGTCGCCGGAGAATATCAGATCTGCTGCGTTTTGGCTGGCATCCAGGGCTGTTCCAGGGGCCATGGCGGCGTGGGCCTTGGACAAGGCGGCCACATCATTTAGGCCATCGCCGACCATCAGGACTCGCGCGCCCTTGGCGGTCGTTGCCGCAACTGCCAAGGCCTTGTCCTGCGGCGTCAGCTGAGACCGCCAGTGGGCTATCCCCACGCTTTTAGCCACCAAGGCCGTCGGACCTTCAAGGTCACCGGAAAGGATCTCAACCTCGCACCCACGACGTCGGAGCCCCTGAACCGTCGCTGCGGCATCTGATCGAACCGAGTCCGCAAACTTAAAGCAAACCGGAACGCCACCGACTTCGGTAAACCAGAGTTCTGTCTCGCCCGACGTATATCCAGCCCCGCCAACATAATCGGCGCGCCCCATCCGATAGATGCGGCCATTGATGGTGCCCTCGAGACCTTGACCTGGCGTTTCCTTGATGTGCTCGGCGATTGGCCCTGGGCCAGCCCCCCGTGCGAGGGATTTGGCGAGGGGGTGGGCCGACGCCCGTGCCAAGGGCGCAGCGCGCGCGATCTCCAAGGGATCGGCGTCGAGCAGACGGGGCCGCCCCTCGGTCAGGACCCCGGTCTTATCTAGAAATACATAGCTTACCTCGGCCATTCGCTCCAAGGCCGCGCCAGATTTCACCAGAATACCCCGTCGAAACAGCCGCGAAGCTGCCGCAACCTGCACCGCTGGAGCCGCCAAGCCCAAGGCGCAGGGACAGGTTATGATCAGCACAGTTGCCGCCCTCAGTAGGGCCTCTCGGGGCGACAATCCAAATCCCCAGCCTAGACCAAAGGTCAGAGCCGCAGCCGAATGCACAACAGGGACGTAGATGGCTGCGGCCTTATCGGCCAAGCGCACATAGGAAGACTTCGACTGGGAACCTGCCTCTACCAAACGTGCGATTTCTGCCAGGGTTGAGTCTTCTGACCTCGCCAAGGCAACAAGCCTCAGCATGCCGTTGAGGTTCAAGGCACCAGCCCTGCAAATCTCTCCGATCCTGACCGGAACGGCCGCAGTCTCGCCCGTGAGTAAGCCGTTGTCGAGATCAGCTGTCCCGGAATCGACCCTCGCATCGACTGGTATGCGCTCGCCGGGACGCACCAACAGCAGGTCGCCGGGAGCCACCTCGCGCAAGGGGACCCGCCTTTCATGGCCTTGTCCGTCCAACACTATGGCGGTCGCGGCCTGGAGGGCTAAGAGGTCCGCTGCTGCGCCACGGGCCTTACGGCGGAGGCTGTGGTCCAGCCACCTTCCGATCAGCAGTAGGAAGAGCAAGGTGACAGCCGCGTCGAAATAGGTATCACGACCGTGCAACAGGGTTTCCTGGAAACTCACGGCCAGGGTCAGCAGGACGCCGATTGAAATCGGCACATCCATATTGGCTTGACCGGCCCTTAAGGATCGCCAGGCCGACTTAAAAAACACCATGCCAGCAAACACCGCACAGGGTGCGCCAATCACGGCGCTAGACCATTGCATCAGGGTCCGCGTCGCTGGCCCCAATTCCTGGCCGAAGAGACCTGCCCAGATCGGCACGGAAAACATCATGGCATTGCCGGCTCCGAAGGCGGCAACGGCCAGGGCCATGGTGATGGCGCGCCCCTCGCGATCCTGAGCGTCTTCAGCCGCAACGGGATCGAAAAGTGTGGCGGGATAGCCAATACGATCGAGGGCATCGAGCACCAGCGCCGGGTCGCCATCCCGCGTCATTGAAACAGCCAGTTTCCCGGTGCTGAGATTCAGTCTTGCGGCGGAGACACCTTTTAGCCGTCTGATTTCCCCCTCAACCTTGGCCATACAGCCCGCGCAGTGGGCTCCGGTGACCAGGAGTTCGAGAAGGCCATCGCCGTCAGAATTAGGTTTTATGAATGCAGACAGGTCGGCGTGGGGGAGAGGCGACTCGACTAGGGCCAAGTGAGCCTCCGCTCGGCTTCGAAACGCTGGCCAGCAGGATTTGTGGCAACCAGGGTGAGGTCCCAGGCACCCCGAATGCCTGGCAATTCGGCCACATAGACCCCTGGGGCGGCCTCATGAAGCCTTGGGGCCAGTCGCCCGGATTCGGTCGCTGGATGCTCTAGCTTGGTGGTAAAGGTCAGGCCTCGGACAGGACCGCCCTTGGCGTCTTTGAACTCGACTAAGATGCGCCCGGGTTGAGCGCCCGCCGCCACCTTCCAGCCATATCTTTTCTGCGTCGCTAGCTGCGAAAGGCTTCGATTATAGGCAATGCCATCTTCGTAGGGCGTCACCGACACCTCACCCGGAAACGTCTTGTAGGCTTGAATGGCAAAGAGCACGTCCACAGTGATCACCACGGCAAAAAAACCCACCACCATGGCCAGAACATGCCATCCGGTCAGACCGCGTTCGGGGGTTGCAGTCGTTTCAGTCATTGGCTGTCCTCAGCATCAGAAACAAAGGTCGTCTCAACGGCTTCCGTCCCGCCCGGAAGCGTCACTGTGAATTTGGCCGGCAGGCGCGGACCGTGGAGTGACCCTTCGGGCACCGTCACAAACACGCGCACAGCACGATCGGTATTGGCCTCGACCAGGGCGTAGAGCGGTCCATAGGTATCTGCAGAAGCAGGCGTTTCGAGATGGGCACCCATGGGGCCCTGAAATTCAATCTTCGCCCTGCCAGTGGTAAAGCTACGATTGGAGATTTTGAGCGTATATCCATTTCGGATCGCCCCATCATGCAGGCGGACAAAGGTGGGATTGCGATCCTCCAGCACGTGAACACTGATGAAGGTGCGATGTGTCAGGCCCCAGAGTGTGATGAGGCTGACCAGGGCCAGCGCCCCGGCATAGACCAAGGTCCGTGGCCGGATCAGGCGATAGACAGCGTTTCGTCCTTTGACACGGTCGGTCACAGCTGAATCCGTATCATAGGCAATCAGGCCAGTCGGGCGTCCGACCTTGATCATCATTTCGTCGCAGGCATCGGCGCATAGGCCGCAATTTATACAGGCGAGCTGAGAGCCTTCGCGGATATCGATCCCCATCGGACAGACAATGACGCACTGACCACAGTCAATACAGTCGCCTCGCCCCTCCCAGCTTGCGTCCCTCTTGTGAGGCCCGCGAGGTTCGCCCCGGTCGTACTTATAGGTGATCTGGAGTGAATGATTGTCCAGCATGCCCCCCTGAATGCGAGGCCAGGGGCACATATAGATGCAGACCTGCTCGCGCATACCGCCCGCGAAAACGTAGGTGGTAAAGGTCAGAAGCGCGCAGAAAATATAAGCCGTGGCTGGTGCGTGCCCAAGCCAGAAGGCTGGCAGGACGGTCGGCGCATCATGGAAATAGAAAATCCAAGCCCCCCCCGTCGAGAAGGCCACGACCAGCCAGGTCACATGCTTGCCGACCTTGCGCCAGACCTTGTTGAAAGACCAGGGCGCGGCGTCCAGACGCATGCGGGCATTGCGGTCGCCCTCAAACAGCCGCTCAACATAGATGAAAAGGTCGGTCCAGATGGTCTGCGGGCACGCATAGCCGCACCAGAGGCGACCAAACAGGGCCGAGACCAGAAAAAGGGCCAGGGCCGATATGACCAGAAGGCCAGTGACGAAGTAAACCTCCTGCGGCCAGAACTGCAGATCAAAGAGGTAAAACCGACGTCCTGCGAAATCGATGAGAACGGCTTGGTCTGGTAAGCCGCCCGGGCGATGCCATCGGATCCAGGGCGTAATATAATAGATCGCCAGGGTGAGGATCATCATCGCCCACTTGATCTGCCGCCACTGGCCATGAACCAGCTTGGGATAGATCGGCGTCCTTTTCTTATAGAGGCCGCCGCCCGGGTCGCTTTGATTACGCACCCGGTCGGCAACCGAGACCGGGCCCGCAGCATTCTCCCCAGAGACTTTGCGAGTCCGATCTATGACAACGACCATGCCGCTTACCTTCCAGCCGCGTTTGCGTGGACGTAGACCGCCAGGGCTTTAATGGTTTCAGGGGCGAGGCGCTTTTCCCAGGTCGGCATGACACCGCCACGACCGTTCCAGATCTGACCGCGGATATCTTCGCGGTTCGGACCATAGAGCCATTCCTTGTCCGTTAGATTGGGAGCCCCCTTCGTCTGGTCTCCCATCCCCGCCGGGCCGTGACATACAATACAGTTGGCCTGGAAGATGGGCGCTGCCCGTTGGACGGCGGCGTGGTCGGCTGTTCGACCCGACAAGGCGACCACATATTCGGTCAGGTCATCAATCTGCGCTGCAGGCAGGATCTGGTCCTTGCCAAAGGCGGGCATGATCGAAGATCGCGCCAAGGGGTTATCAGACCGGATGCCTACCTGGATGGTGTGCTGGATGTCTTCCAGTGTACCGCCCCAGAGCCAGACGTCATCGCGTAGGTTTGCGTAACCCTTCCCGCCTATGCCGCCTGCGCCGTGACAGGTTGCGCAGTTGTCGCCAAAGACTGACTGACCAACCGCAAGCGCATAGGCCTGGAGCTTGGGATCGGCTTCGATCTGCTGGAGGCTGGCGGACTTCAGCAACAGGCCTTCGGTGCCGCGAATCTTATGAAGCGCCGCCAGGTCGGCCACCACATCTGCCCGATCAGACTTGTGGAGGAGACCCTTGGTGTAACCGAAAGGGGTCGGCCATGATGGCATGGCGATCCAATAGCCAATCGCAAAGACGATACAGGCATAGAAGACATACAGCCACCATCTGGGCAGGGGATTGTCCAACTCGCGGATACCATCCCACTCATGCCCCGTTGTGCCCACGTCCTTGGGGTCTGTAGGGTCTTTAACGTCACGCTCCGACATGGTCGTCCTCATCATCTTCTAGCGGAAGGCGTGCGAGGTCTTGGAAGGCCTCCCGATGCTTGGGCCAAAGTGCGTAAACAAAGGCGGCGAGGAACATCACGCCGAAATAGACCGTGCCGCCTTGCTGAGCGAAGCGAGCGACGGTTTCGTAGTTCAGACTGCTCATCGCATGTTCTCCGGCGACTCGGCCTTGTAGGTCCGGAAGTCGACGAGCCCCCCAAGCATCTGCAGATAGGCAATCAGGGCGTCCATTTCGGTGATCTTGTCTGGGTTACCGTCATAGTCGCGCTGGATCACCTTGGCGCCGTAACGCTGGTGCAGGCCGGTTCCAGATGCGGTCGCGTCGGCTTGGGCTTCCAAGTCGGCCTTCGCATTGGCAATGTCAGCCTTGGTGTAGGGGACACCGACGCGGGTCAGGGCAGCCAACTTCAGCTGAATATCGCTCTCATCCAGCTCCTTCTTCGCCAGGAAGGCGTAGGGGGGCATGACAGACTCCGGTACCACCGAGCGTGGATCTGTCAGGTGGGCGACATGCCAAGCGTCGGAATACTTTCCACCGACCCTGGCGAGGTCAGGCCCTGTCCGCTTTGATCCCCACTGGAAGGGGTGATCATACATGCTCTCTGCGGCCAGGCTGTAGTGACCATAGCGTTCGACTTCGTCCCGCAGGGGTCGGATCATCTGCGAGTGGCAGAGATAGCACCCCTCCCGCACATAAATGTCCCGACCAGCCTGTTCGAGGGGCGTGTAGGGCCGCATGCCATCGACCTTCTCGATCGTGCTCTCCAAGAAAAAGAGCGGGGTGATCTCCACCAGGCCCCCGATGGCAACCACCACGAGGATGCCGAGGACCAGAAGGAGGGAGTGGCGCTCGAGTTTACCGTGTTGCTTCCACATATCGGATCCTCCCTTAAGCCTGAGCAGACAAGGCGGCGGCCGGACCCGAAGACTCGACCTGTCTTACGGAGCTGGGCATGGCGATGGTTTTCCAGACATTCACGACCATGATCAGGGTGCCGGAGAGGTACATGAGCCCCCCGATGACCCGGATGACGTTCTCGATGTGCTTGGCCGCCACCGTCTCGACGAAGCTGTAGGCAAGGAAGCCCTGGGGCGTGTATTCGCGCCACATCAGACCTTCCATGATGCCAGACACCCACATGGCCGCGATGTAGAGCAGGATGCCGATGGTCGCGATCCAAAAATGCCACTCAATCAAAGTGTTAGAGTACATACGCTCCTTCTTCCATAGCCAGGGCACCAGGCAGTAGATTGCGCCGAAGCTGATGAAGCCGACCCAGCCCAGGGCGCCAGAGTGCACATGGCCAATGGTCCAGTCTGTGTAGTGGCTGAGGGCATTGACCGTTCGGATGGACATGAGCGGCCCTTCGAAGGTCGACATGCCGTAGAAGGCGATGGCGACCGTCATCATGCGGATGACAGGGTCCGTGCGGAGTTTGTCCCAGGCCCCAGACAGGGTCATCAGACCATTGATCATGCCACCCCAGGAGGGCATCCACAGCATGACGGAGAAGGTCATGCCCAGGGTCTGGGTCCACTGCGGCAAGGCCGTATAGTGCAGGTGGTGTGGACCCGCCCAGATGTAGATGAAGATCAGCGACCAGAAGTGGACGATCGAGAGTCTGTAGGAATAGACCGGCCGCTCCGCTCGCTTCGGCACGAAGTAGTACATGATGGCGAGGAAGCCTGCGGTCAGGAAGAACCCCACCGCATTGTGGCCATACCACCACTGGGTCAGGGCGTCCTGGACCCCAGCGAAGGCTGAATAGCTCTTGTGATTTAGAAAGCTGATCGGCAGCGAGATATTGTTGACGATGTGCAACATGGCCACGGTCACGATCATGGCCAGGTAGAACCAGTTGGCCACATAGATGTGCGGCTCTTTCCGCTTCCAGATGGTGCCCAGGAAGACCAGCAAGTAGGCAACCCAAACGACCGTCAGCCAGATGTCGGCGATCCATTCTGGCTCTGCGTATTCACGACCTTCGGTAATGCCTGCGAGATAGCCAATCGCCGCCAAGGCGATGAAAAGCTGATACCCCCAGAACACGAACCAGGGTGCTAGCCCCCCGGCCAGGCGCGCCCGGCAGGTTCTCTGAACGACGTAAAAGGACGTGCAAAGCAGGGCGTTTCCGCCAAAGGCGAAGACCACGCCTGAGGTATGCAAGGGCCGCAATCGACCGAAATTCAGCCACCCAAAATCCGGGAAATAGAAGATCCGCGGCCAGGCCAGCTGACTGGCGATAACCACACCCACCAACATCCCCACCGCTGCCCAGAACAAGGTCGCGATGACGCCGGCGCGAACCACGCCATCTTCATATTTGCCCTGATCATTCTGGAATTGGCCATTGGCAATACCAATCGTCAGTACCCCGCAAGCGACGACGAAGGCACCGAGAAATATCCATCCTTGGAGGCGAAAAAGAGGGTCGGGCGAAAACGCCGTGGCAAGCAGGGCCCCTAGCGCAAGCACCCCCATTAGAATTTGCAGGACCACCGCATTTGCCGGTGAAGCCTGTTGCTGAGTGTCGGCGGTCATTTCCCCATGGCCCTCATCGTTTCAATGCGACCTATTGGATGCCGTAGTCTTTGAGGCCCGACCTTGATGTGGCTCAAAGCGATCTTCGCAGAGCTAGCGGGACGCCCGATTCAATCGGTTGAAATAGGCAACCAGATCGCCAATTTGATTGGAGTGAATGCGGATGGAGGGCATGTCGTAGTGCCCCGTCTCCTCAATCTCCGTCAGCTTCTTTTGAAGGCTGTGTTCTTCATAGATCCCAGCAATGTCACGAAAGGCCGGCGACTTAGGGTTTGGACTGGCACCGGTTTCATTGACGGCGTGACAGGCCGCACATTGCGACTGGGCCAGCGCGCGACCGCGCGCGGCGGCGCGGCTCTGGTCGGCCAAGGCCGGTTGGACAGCGACCAAGGCGACGACGGTGGCTAGGTAGGCTAATTGGCGCATGATGGGTCCTCTCGAAGGGGCATCCTGACGCGGCCGAGCCCCATAAAGACGGCAGGCTCAGCGTTTAGCCTTGTCTGCGATCAGGGTGCAGGCATGCGCCCACCCAACGGCCAAAATGAATGAAGCAAAGCTGGCGACCACGAGGGCGAGAAATGCGGTTTTCGTATCGAACATTAAAACCTCCTGAGAGTTCACAGGTGGGTTTCTGCCCGACTTAAATTCAGACGGCTTTGATGCGGGTCAAACCCGCAAGGCATTTGGATTAGCGTCCGCCTCGGCGCAGGACGCAGGGATAACTGGCCTTCAGTGCCGCTGCGATGAGGGTCGCAGCTGCAAGGGACGATTGGTCGGGCTTTTGCTGGATATAAGGCACGATCGTCGATTTGAGCTGATCGACCGAGATGTCCTCAGGCAGGCAAAGGACGGAGCGTCGCCGACCCCAGATATCCTGCTCGGCTAACACCTGATCCACAGAGCCGAGAATATAGCCAGCACAGAGTTCAGCATCCCCCTGGACAGCTCCGGCATCACAGAGGGCCTCCAGCTTCCCAGCCTGCATGAAGGCGGGAATAGGTTTGGCGGCCCCAGGCGACAGGGTTGCCAGCGCAAATGCAAGGGCGACAAACATAGCTATTCTTCCCCGTAAGGTCATTACAACGCGAGCCCGAACTTGCCGCTATGCGCCAAATCAAAGCGCTTTCCCAACCCATGTCCTAGTCCTGGATAGCCTTACCCCCAGGGCGATCTGCGGCGTCGTCCCGTGCCTCCGGATGTCTACTTAAGGGGCGGCCCTGAATTTAAGGGTCGCGAGCTGGGCGCTATCCCGTGGTTAAGTTCAAAACGGGGTTTCCCAATGTCCCTTGCCTACGATTTTCAAGACGCCACCATCCCCAGTCGCTCAGAGCCTTCCAGTGTCGATGAGACCCTGGGCATCCTGAACCGCATGGGCGTTCGTATTGCCTACGCCAAGGACGAAGAGATTTATGGCCAGGATGAAATGGCTGACCTGGTTTATCGGGTCATAGAGGGCGCAGTCCGTACCTCGCGATTGATGAGCGATGGACGGCGCCAGATCGGCGACTTCTACCGCGCAGGCGACCTATTTGGCTTTGAGACCGGCAGCCATCATCGGTTTGCGGCTGAAGCCTTACAGGATTGCATCATCCTGGTGCTCAAACGCTCGGCCCTAAAGAGTGCCGGCGGCGATCTGGAAAGGCTGACCTGGGCCACAACAAATCGGGAACTGGATCGCGCTCAAGAGCATTTACTGCTTCTGGGCCGCAAGACCGCCAGCGAAAAGGTCGCAAGCTTCCTATTGGATTTGGTGCGGGGCTCGGATGCAGACACCGTTGATCTGCCTATGGGGCGTCAGGACATGGCCGATTACCTCGGCCTTACGATTGAGACCGTTTCGCGTATGCTTTCTCAATTGCAGGCCACGCGGATTGTTTGCTTCACCGCCACCCGCAAATTCCAGACCCCAAACATCGCAGCGCTTAAGCGTATGGCGGCCTGAAAGCCGTCAAACGATCCACCCTCGAATTTGGAGATCTCGATGACCTATCGGACCCTATTGACCCATGTTCAGCCCTACGGATGGTCGGATCTGAGACTGGAAATGGCCGCAGCCCTGGCAGTAGACCTTGATGCCGTCCTGATTGGCCTCGCAGCCGAGTCGGTTCCGATCTATGCGGTCAGCGACCCCTATGGCATGGCCGCACCCCAGCTCACGTCCATACTTGTCGAGCAGCAGACCAAGAACCTTGAGGATGCGCATACGCGCTTTCTTGAGCTCGCAGGTCGCGCTCAAACCCAATGGCGGTCCATCCGCGACCTGCCTACGCCTGCTATGGCCCGTGCGGCCCGATCTGCCGACCTGATTGTGGTTGGCGGGTCATCTTCTGGGACAGACGACAAGAACTACGCCGTGGACATTGGCGAACTGGTCCTGACCGCGGGGCGACCCGTCTTAATCGTTCCACAGGACGGCGGATTCCTAGCGCCGAAAAAGATCGTGATTGCCTGGAAGGACAGCCGGGAATCGCGCCGGGCTGTCACAGATGCCATGCCCTTTCTGGAAAAAGCCGAAGAGGTGATGGTGCTTGGTGTTGGTAGCGCCGAGGACACCGACAACCTGCATTTCGAAACAAAGGATGTTGCCGACTTACTTGCCCGTCACGGCGTGAAGTCCTGTCGTCCAACCGTCGCCGCGGGGACAGGGGAAAAGGTCGAGGCTCAGATCCTGGCTCATATCGAAGCGTTTGACGCTGATCTGGTGGTGGCCGGCGGATATGGTCATAGCCGTGCGACAGAGTGGGTGCTTGGCGGCGTGACAAGGACCTTGCTGCATCTGCCCAAACGGTATGTTCTCCTGAGCCACTAAGGCCGTGCGCCCTTGTGCGCGGTGCAGGAGCACCCTATCGCTGAGTCATGTCACTGAGTTTCCTGTCAAAACCGGTTTCTAGTGGTCGAACCCTGACACAAGGGCTTGTGGCGAATGTGGTCGCGATCCTGGCGGTCGCGGTATCCCTGGCACTGTATGCGACCTTACGCCCCCTCATGGCGGGACACCTCAGCCTGGTAATCCTGATCCCATCCCTGCTGTTTGCGGCAGCGACAGTTGATCGCGGTTCGGTCCTGCTCTTGACCGCATTAGGCTTGGCCGCTGTCTTGGCCATGATTGGATTTGGCGCGCTGAGCCAACCGGCAAATCTTATAGAAGTGGCAGCCTATGTGATCCTGGGGCCCTGTTTCGCCTATGGCGGTTGGCGGCTTAAGGTGTCCAATGCCGCGGCAGCAGCAGCGATCCGCGACGCGGAAGAACGCGGGGCACACCTGCAGTCAATTCTCGACACGGTGCCTGACGCGATGATTGTGATTGACCCCCGTGGCGTCATTTTTTCCTTCTCTGCGGCGGCTGAACGGCTGTTTGGCTGGCAAGCGAGCGAAGTGATTGGTCGGAACATCAGTGATTTGATGCCTGAGCCCTACAGGTCGGGCCATGACAACTACATCAAGCGGTATATGGAGACTGGTGAGGCCCGCATTGTCGGAATTGGGCGCGTGGTCGTTGGCGAGCGCAAAGACGGTTCAACCTTTCCCATGGAGCTTTCCGTCGGTGAGATGAAGTCCGGAGACAGGCGGTATTTCACCGGCTTCGTCATGGACTTGACCGAAAGTCAGGCTGTAGCCCGCCGCATGCAGGAAATGCAGACCGAGCTCAT
>Ga0007795_10000177_pt1 | contig 17215 bp, 13 predicted proteins | sample CryBogmetaGMA1M_FD_60369 | JGI IMG/M metagenome (GOLD analysis project Ga0007795, IMG submission 60369) | Freshwater microbial communities from Crystal Bog, Wisconsin, USA - MA1M | ecosystem: Environmental > Aquatic > Freshwater > Lake | place: Crystal Bog, Wisconsin, USA | collected 2009-07-06
TTCTTCTCCCGAAAAAAAACCAAACCCACATCTCCACCGGGATTATTAAAGGTCTGCTGGGGTGTAGTTTGGCAACCGGCTACCAAAAAAAGCCAGCTCACGTATAGTAATTTTCTATCTAACATCTTAAGTCCTTTGTACTCGAAATCTCAACTATTTAGCTAGCAAGACTTCTAGTTTTTCAGTATCAATACAGAAATTACGAATACCCTCGGCCAGTTTCTCGGTCGCCATTGCATCATTATTTAATTGCAAACGAAAACTAGACTCATCGAGCTTTAATGCAGTGATAGTTTCGCTATGAGTATTACTTGCATCTAGTTTTCTACTCACCATGTCCGTGCCGCTTTGCAACTCAGCCAAAAGCTCTGGACTAATCGTCAGTAAATCACAGCCGGCTAACTCTAGAATCTGGCCGGTATTGCGAAAGCTGGCGCCCATGATCTCTGTAGATATACCAAAGTGTTTGTAATAGTGAAAAATTCTCTTTACTGAAGTCACGCCAGGATCATTTGCGCCGCCATGATTAGCATCATTCCAATTGGTACCTAGCTTTGCTTTATTCCAATCTGTGATGCGTCCTACAAATGGAGAGATCAATTTTGCATTTGCTGCGCCACACGCTGCAGCTTGCACTAAAGAGAATAGCAAAGTCATATTGCAGTGAATGCCTAAAGCCTCTAATTCCTGTGCGGCAGCAATGCCTTCCCAAGTAGCAGCAAGTTTAATGAGGATGCGCTTACGATCAATGCCGTGTGACTCATACAGAGAGATCAGGTGTTTAGCTTTAGTAACGGTCGCTTTAGTATTAAAAGAAAGCCTTGCATCGACTTCAGTAGAAACGCGACCAGGAATTATTTTGAGAATCTCCAAGCCAAACGCCACCAGAATGTAATCCACCAAATCAGTTGAGCTCATGTCTGGATGAGCCGCCTTCACAGATTTCACTAGGTTTTGGTAATTACTTTGCTGGGCTGCCTTGAGAATGAGTGAGGGGTTAGTTGTGGCGTCCTGTGGTTGAAACTCTTGTAATCGCTCAAAGTCGCCTGTATCGGCAACGACCGTTGTCAGCTTTTTGAGCTGCTCTAGTTGGTTTGTGGCAAAAGAGGTGCTATTCATGGCTAGATTGCTCTAAATAAGGGGTCTGCTTTAGTGAGTTTCTTGTAGATATCATATGATAGATGTATTCATTACTCAGTTCCAGTTAAGGCATAAGGGTGTTTGGCAAGCATATGAATCAAGATCAACTTAAACAAATGGTGGGTGAGGCAGCGCGAGATGAGGTCCTAAAGCTGGCATCAGGCCAAATTTTAGGGATTGGTACAGGCTCAACTGCTAATTGCTTTATTGATGCCTTAGCACCCCATAAAGATCATTTTGCAGGAACGGTGTCGAGCTCAAATGCGACTACAGAGCGCTTGATTAAGCATGGCTTTAAGGTTCTAGATGCCAATGATGTAAAAGAATTACCCGCCTATGTTGATGGCGCTGATGAAATTGATCCAGCGGGTCACATGATTAAAGGTGGCGGTGGGGCTCTCACCCGTGAAAAAATTATTGCTTCTATGGCTAAGCAATTCATCTGCATTTGCGATTCGTCTAAGCAAGTGACTGTTCTCGGTAACTTTGCGCTTCCAGTAGAAATCATCCCTTTAGCAAAAGGTGTAGTGATTAGAGAGTTAGAAAAGTTTGGTGGCAAGGTCACGCTTCGCCTGGCTAAAAATACCCGTGCAGATTTAAATCAAACCCCAAGCGAACCCTTTGTTACCGATAACGGCGGATGGATATTAGATATAGCAGGTCTAAGGATTACAGACCCCATCGCTATGGAAGCGCAAATCAACCAAATTGCGGGCGTGATTACAGTTGGACTCTTTGCTAAAGAAAAAGCAAATATTTTGTTAGTGAGCAATGCTTCTGGCGTAGAGAGATTGGTGCTTTAGAATTAAAAAACCCGACGGGGCTTCCCCATCGGGTTGTTTGCCATGGTTTGCATGGCGCAGGCGCTCGGAAGGTATTTAGTTCCTTAGCCTATGAGTGCATAGATGTACTCATTCTTAAGTGGCTTTCGCCAATGCAGCGGGGCACTACATCTGCCTCACTACGACTACATCCTATGCCTAGCTATTGAGGGAGTCAACCTCTGGGAGCAAGTTTTATGTATTTATTGATGCTGTACTGCAATACCCAAAATAGCGACTTTTTATGCTGCTGGTGGGGTGTAACCTTCGGCCATATCTGCACCACCCTCAAAGAAGTACTTCTCAACCTGCTTCAGAAGATACTGGCGAGCGCGAGGGTCAGCCATATTCAGGCGGTTTTCGTTAATCAGCATAGTTTGATGCTTTAACCATGCAGCCCAAGCCTCTTTCGATACTTGGTTCCAAATCTTTTTGCCAAGCTCACCCGGAAGCGGAGCGAAATCCATTCCTTCAGCCTCTTTATTAAGTTTGATGCATTGAACCATGCGTGCCATCTGTAATGCCTTTCTTATTGTTCTTATAAATCTTTAGTTAAAACCATGGACTTACGGTCCCAGTTATAAATTTGTTTTCTTTCTTCGGGTAAATCATCAACAGTTGCCCGTTTAAAGCCACGCTTTAAGAACCAATGCTCTGTTCTGGTAGTCAGAACAAATAATTTTTTGATGCCTTCTTGTTTGGCGCGCATTTCAACGCGCTTGAGAAGGCGCTCACCATCACCAGAGCCTTGAACATCAGGGTCTACTGCAAGGCAGGCAAGCTCACCGACACCGTTAGGGAATGGGAAGAGGGCGGCACAGCCAAACAGAACTCGGTCATGCTCAATCACGGAGAAGCGCTGAATATCACGTTCAATCACATCTTGACCGCGGGCAGCCAGGATGCCTTCATCCTCTAGTGGCATTGTCAACTGCAAAATACCGCCCACATCATCTTGATTGGCTTCGCGCAAGTTCTCAATATCGGAGGAGGCGAGCATCATTCCAATACCATCATGGGTAAAGAGTTCTTCTAGCAATGCGCCATCTTGATTACATGGTAGGAAGTGAACACGACTAACACCAGCTTTAATGGCTCTAGTGGAGATATTGAGCAAACTCCTCATACCAACATCTAAATCCGTAGTCTGAGCCATATAGTCTTGGAGCTGAGGCAGAGATAATTCGGTAATGAGATCGCCTTCTGCATCATGGAGGCCTTCATAAGGGCTCAAGAAAATCAACTTATCGGCTTTTAAAGCTGCAGCGGTAGAGGCAGCAACATCTTCATAGGCCAAATTAAATGCTTGCCCAGTAGGTGAAAAGCCTAGAGGAGAGAGCAGAACAATTTTATTGCTATCTAAAGATAGCTTGATAGAAGTCGAATCTACTTTGCGCACCAAGCCCGTATGAATGTAATCAGTACCCTCAACAACACCGATTGGCATCGCAGTGATGAAGTTGCCAGAGATCACAGAAATGCGTGATCCTGCCATCGGAGTATTCGGTAAGCCACGGCTAAAAGCCGCTTCGATATCAAGACGTAATTCACCAGCAGCCTCTTTGACACACTCAAGTGCAGCAGCATCAGTGATTCGGTAACTGTGTAATGCACTCTTACCAAATTTACTTTTGATTTTACGTAGCGATAACTGCTCTTCAATTTGTGGACGGATACCATGGACTAAAACAATACGCATTCCCATGGCATGCAGCATGGCAATATCTTCAATCAGATTTTCAAGACCAATTTCTTGAACGAGCTCACCGGCAAAGGCAATAACAAAGGTCTTCTCGCGGAAACTGTGGATGTAGGGTGCAACATCGCGCAACCACCCTACAAAAGGGAAGTTGGAGGTGGATTCTTCGGCACTTGAGGCCTGGTTCGGTGCATTTGTTGGCATAGTGAGAAAATTATAGGGTGCAAGAGCCCATAAACCAACAAAAACCCAAAGCAATGCTAAAGCCTGTGCCTGCTTCCAACACCTCACGCAGGCTGGAGATCCGCTTTCCGGAGGAATTGCCTGTCTCTGGTCAAAGGCAAATCATCAAGGATGCCCTGCAGAATCACCAGGTAGTGATTGTTTGTGGGGAGACAGGCTCTGGTAAGACTACCCAACTACCCAAAATCTGTTTGGACCTTGGTAGAGGCACCATTAATGGCGGTAAGCTGATTGGCCATACCCAGCCTCGTCGAATAGCAGCAACTGCTACAGCCAAGAGAATTGCCCAGGAGCTAGGGTCCCCCATTGGTCAGGATGTCGGCTATCAAGTTCGCTTTGCAGACAAGAGTAGTCAAACGGCCTCGATCAAGCTCATGACCGATGGCATCTTGCTGGCAGAGACACAACGTGATCCTCAGCTTAAAGCTTATGACACGCTCATCATTGATGAAGCGCACGAACGTAGTCTAAATATTGATTTTCTCTTGGGGTATCTAAGACAGTTATTACCTAAGAGGCCTGATCTCAAGCTCATCATTACTTCAGCCACAATTGATGCTCAGCGTTTTGCCGAGCACTTTGCGATCAATGGCAAAGTAGCTCCTGTTGTCGAAGTCAGTGGACGACTATTCCCAGTAGAGCAGCGGTATTGTCCACTGGAGCCCGATCCTAAACCGGATGGTAAAAAAGAATCTAAGGTCGCAAAAGAAATCCCCGAAACGGTCGCAGAAGAAATAGCTAATGTTTGGCGTGAAGGGGCATCTAGCGCTGGGGATGTCTTGGTATTTTTGCCAGGTGAGCGTGAGATTCGGGATTGCGCAGAGGCACTGCGTAAAGATCATGTTCTACAGCAACGCTTTCACCCAGAAATTCTCAGCTTGTTTGCGCGTCAATCTGTAGCCGAGCAAGAAAGGGTCTTTAGCCCAGGTAATGGCCGTCGTATCATTCTGACTACCAACGTTGCCGAAACCTCCTTAACCGTCCCCAATATTCGTTATGTGATTGACAGTGGTTTGGCTAGAGTCAAGCGCTACTCGTATCGCAATAAAGTAGAGCAATTGCAGATTGAGCCTATTTCGCAAGCCGCGGCAAATCAAAGAGCGGGACGCTGCGGCCGGGTATCAGATGGTATTTGTATTCGTTTGTATAGCGAACTTGATTATCAAAGCCGCCCCAAATTTACAGATCCAGAAATTCTTCGCAGCTCCTTAGCAGCAGTACTGCTGCGGATGAGTTCGCTACGTTTACCAAAGATTGAGCATTTCCCTTTCATTGATAAGCCACTGGGTAGGGCCATTACAGATGGGGTCCAACTGCTTGATGAGTTAGGTGCAATTGAGTTTGATGAAGCTAACACTCCTGATAGCAAAGATGTTAATAATAGTTTTAAGCTCACGGCAATTGGGAAGCAGTTAGCTGACCTACCACTTGATCCGCGGATTGGAAGAATGTTATTGGCCGCTAAGGGGCAAAATGCTCTGAGAGAGCTCACCATCATTGCTTCAGCCTTAGCAACGCAAGATCCACGCGAGCGACCTATGGATCAGGCTGCAGCAGCAGACCAAGCGCATCTCCAGTTTGCCGATGAACGCTCTGAGTTTCTCAGTTTTGTAAAGCTGTGGGATTGGCATCAAGATGCCTTGCGACATAAGCATAGCAATCGGCAATTAGAAAATTTATGCAGAAGTAAATTCTTATCACCACGCCGTTTACGGGAGTGGCGAGATGTGCATGGGCAACTACACACTATGCTTGCAGAAAAGGGTTGGAAAGAAAATGGGCTCGCAGCGACTTATGAGCAAGTTCATCTATCTTTGCTTACTGGTCTATTAGGCTATGTTGCCAAAAAAGAAGAGGATGAAAAGTCTCAAGATCGTAATAGCAAGACCGGTGGCTACGTAGGTGCCCGTGGTATTCGCCCATTTATTTGGCCAGGCTCAACGATTGGTAAAAAAGCGGGTGCTTGGATATTGGCCGGTGAACTACAAGAAACCAATCGCATGTATGCGCGTACGATTGCCAAGATTGAACCCCAGTGGGTGGAGAAGGTTGCTGCGCATCGCCTCATCACATCCTTAAGCGACCCCTTTTGGGACCATCGTCAAGGCGAAGTAATGGCATTTGAGCGCGGCACCCTATATGGATTGCCTATCTATCATGGCAGACGAGTTCGCTATGAACCTCATCATCCAGAGGAGGCTAGAAATTTATTTATTAGCCAGGCCTTAGTGCAAGAAGAAATATTTGGTCGTATGGATACGCCCGCGTTGTATCGTGAAACTGAAGCTGATGCCAAGAAAAAATATCCAGGGCTTTTTGGGTTCTTCTGGCATAACTGTCGCCTTATCAAAGAAATCGAAGCTCTAGAACATCGCTCGCGTCGTCCAGATGTCTTGGTGGACGATGACTTGCTGTTTGCTTTCTACGAGTCACGTATTCCAAAAGAGGTCTGTAATCGGGAGGATCTCAAGGCCTGGTTCAAGAAATCACCCGATCTGGACCAGCAGTTAAGGTTAGAAAAAGTAGATTTAATGCGTCATGAGGCTGCCGGTATTACGGTAGATCGCTATCCAAAGAAAATGCTTGTTGGAGGTGCAGACTTAAACCTCACCTATCACTTTGAGCCCGGAAGCCCAAAGGATGGTGTCACCCTAGTGGTGCCGCTAACGCAACTGAATCAAGTAGATGGCCGTCGCTGTGAGTGGCTAGTGCCTGGTATGTGTGAGGAGAAGGTCCTTCTCCTTCTCAAATCCTTGCCACAAAAGCTACGCCGTCATTGTGTGCCGCTACCTGACTATGCGAAGTCATTTTTAGAGCGCAAGCTAGAGGAGAAACAATTCGGAGTAGGCGACTTTTTAGATAGCTTGATTAGCGATATTCGTAAAGAGCGTGGCCTTGAAATTAAACGGACTGACTTTAGGCCCGAGTCCTTACCGCTACATTCATCAATGAACTTCAGATTGATAGATGAGCATGGTCGTCAACTTGAAGTCGAAAGAAATCTAGCTCGCCTTCGTGCTGAGCATGGAGAAACCGCTCGTAGCGCCTTCCAGGCTATTGCTCAAGAGACTGCACAAGTAGAGTTAGGCGCTGAGCCCCCCAAAGGAGGAGGCGCTCAATTTCTCGAAAAGGCTCGCTCAGTTGAGCAAGGCGGCTATCGCTCTTGGGAATTCGGTGAGTTACCACAAACACTAGAAATTCAAAAGGGCAACAAAACCTTATTTGGTTATCCTGCATTAGTTGACCGAGATGACTACTGTGACTTGGAGGTATTTGATGATCTAGTAGAAGCCAGAAAGCAGCATCACTTAGGATTACGCCGACTATTTTCATTTAGCATTAAAGACACACTTAAAGCACTGCAAAAACAATTACCAGGCATTCGAGAGCTAGGACTACTTTTTATTAATATTGGTTCAGTAGAGGGATTGATTGATCAAATTCTCAATCTCGCCCTTGAACGTGCATTTATGGGTGAGCCGCTGCCAGTGAATGCAGCACAATTTACAGAGCGCTTGCAGGCTGGTAAACCCCGATTGGCACTGATTGCTCAAGAGATCTCACGCCATGCCTTAAATGCATTACAAGCCCATGCTGATCTCCAGAAAAAGATGGCTAGTGCAAAAGCATCCTCTGCTGCAGCCTATGCAGATATGCAGACCCAAATACAAGCTTTGATATTCCCTCATTTTGTTGCCCAAGTTCCCTATGGGCAACTGGTGCACTTGCCACGTTATTTAAAAGCCATTGCAATGAGAATTGATAAGTTGCGCTCTAATCCTAGCCGTGATGCCCAATGTCAAAAGGATTGGGAGTCAGTTGCAAGGCCGTGGCAAAAGTTACTACAAGGAAGCAAGGGCTCAGCCTCTTATGCCATGACTGAGGATCAAGCTTTGCAGGATTTCCGGTGGCAATTGGAGGAGTTGAGGGTGGCTTTATATGCCCAAGAGCTCAAAACACCAACCCCAATGTCCTTAAAGCGACTGGAAAAGGTTTTGGCCAGCATGCGCTAAGTCAAATCCATCAGACCCTAGAGGTCTTTAATGAGCCCCTCATTGCTTACAATAGAGGGATGCTCACATTTATCACGATTAGAGGTTTTAGCAATATTGCGACCGCCTCTGTATTGACTCTATTCTCAGCAAGCCACTTTGCCGCTGCACAAACTACTGCCGTAGTAAATTCTGGAGCTTATCAGCCAAAAATAGCAGTGATTCTGAATTCTGGTGAAGCATCGGTGAGTTTGATTGATATGCCAACTCGTCAAGTGATCAAAACCATTCCTGTTGGCAAAGAGCCTCATCACCTAATGATGACTCCAGATGAGAAAACATTATTAATCGCTAATGCCGCTGGTAATGATGTGGTTTTGATGAACCCAAGCACCGGAGAATTAACGGGGAAAATTCCAAACATTATTGATCCCTATCAAATTGGATATTCACCAAATCACAAATGGTTTGTGGCAAACGGTAATCGTCTAGACCGGGTAGATATTTATGCTGCGAATGGCGCTGATCTCAGGCTGGCTAAAACTGTCAAGTTAGCAAAGACACCAAGTCATATTGCATTTACAGCAGATAGCAAAATTGCCTTCATTACACTGCAGGACTCCAGTGAGTTAGCGGCAATCGATCTTGAGACGCAAAAAGTGCTGTGGGTGATGCCTACAGGCAAAGTTCCTGCTGGCTTATGGATGACTCCGGGGGATCAGTACCTATTAGTAGGTATTACTGGTGAGGATTATGTCCAGGTAATTGATTGGAAGGCGCGCAAGGAAGTCAAGCGCATTCTTACAGGTAAGGGTGCCCATAACTTTCGTCCGTTGGGTGATAAGAAACATATATTTGTGAGTAACCGCATCGCATCCTCCATCAGCCTTGTCAATATGCAAACCTTAGAAAAGGTAGGCGATATCACTGGCTTGCCGGCAGGTCCTGACGATATGGAAATTACTCCCGATGGTAAAACGTTATGGGTCACTTTACGTTTTGCTAAAAAGGTTGGGGTGATTGATATTCCCTCCATGAAGCTCATGACAGTGATTCCGGTAGGTAAATCGCCACATGGTGTCTTCTTTTATCCCAGAGCTTCCTGGGAATAACATTCACCATGAAGTACAAACAACTTAGTCATCTCATAGCCACACTAGTAATTAGCAGTCTGCCATTTGCCGTCACTGCTCAAACGGCTAGCTGTAATAAAACGGTTTACCTCACCTTTGACACAGGCAATATGTCGGTTGCTGAAAAAGTAGCTGAAATACTCAAGCGCCAAGATATCAAAGCTACTTTTTTCTTAGCCAATGAAAAAACATTTCGCGGTGATTTTGCTTTAGATGATTCATGGCGCGCCTACTGGCAAAAGCTAGCTAAAGAAGGGCAACACTTTGGCAGTCATACTTATGATCACACCTATTTTGTAAAAGATGGTCCTAAAGGCGAAGTCTTTGAGAGGCCTCAATTTGGGCCAAAAGCCGGAATAACGGTGCTTTATAACGAAGCGGCGATGTGCAAAGAGATTCGCAGGGTAGATTTGCGATTTGCAGAGTTAACGGGTCAGCCATTGCAAAAAATCTGGCGTGCTCCTGGAGGAAAAACCTCACCCACGTTGATTCGGATGGGGGATATGTGTGGATATCAACATATTCGATGGGCATCATCCGGTTTTTTGGGTGATGAGTTGAACTCTGATAAGTACCCAAATAGCGTGCTTCTGGAGCGAGCGAGTCGTGAGATCAAAGACGGTGATGTCACTATGGCCCATCTAGGAATTTGGTCCAGAAAGGACCCTTGGGCTCTTGCGGTATTAGAGCAATTGATTGTTAATCTAAAAGGGCGTGGCTTTTGTTTTGGACTTTTGCCTCAACCTGACAAAATTTCTCAAGATCAGTCAAAATAAAGCATGGATTTGAATTCTATTACTTCAGCAATCTCTAGCGCTTATGGCAGCGTGCAGGAGTTTTTGTTTGCCAATATTGCTGGCCCACTACTCTATCAATTCGACTTGATGTCATGGGCAGAGGATATCTTTGATGGTATCGACTGGTTTTTGTTTGGTTGTATTCAGATATTTCTCATCATCGTTGTACTCAGAACTTGGGAGCGCCTAGCTCCAGCCGAGAAACAAGAGCGTTTTGCAAAGGCTAGTAGAGCTGATGTCTTCTACACCTTGTTTCATCGTCTAGGTATCTTTCATGGGCTCATTTTTATTACGATCTCTGGATTCTTTTTCCAGATTGATTCCATCTTGCATGATTTTCGCTTCGATCGTTTCAATGTCGAATCTTGGTGGCCTGGAGTTACCTCAGTTCCAGTGGTGAGCTTCATAGTCTATTTGATCCTGCTTGACCTTGTGGAGTATCTCTACCACCGTGCATCTCATGCTTTTGGCTGGTGGTGGCAACTGCATGCATTGCACCATAGTCAAACGGTAATGACCGCTTGGTCAGATAACCGTAATCATCTTTTGGATGACATCATGCGCGCAGTAGTGCTGGCATTCTTTGCGCTTCTATTTGGTGTATCACCAGGGCAATTCATCATCTTAATTGTGCTGAGCCAATTTATTCAGAGTTGGCAGCATGCCAATATCAAAGTACATCTTGGCAAAGGTCAATATCTTTTGGTATCACCAATGTTTCATCGTATGCATCATGCAGTAGGTTATGGTCATGAGGCAATCGGTAAGCCCGGTGTATTGGGTGGTTGTAATTTTGGCGTTTTATTTCCTTGGTGGGATATGTTGTTTAGAACTGCCATCTTCCCCAAAGAGATCTATCCTACAGGGGTAAGAAATTTGGTCATATCTAATAATCTCTTGATGCAACAATGGCAGGGCTTGTTGCATGCTGTAAAAGAGCTCAAGCCAAAGTAAATTAATGAAGTAAGGCATACGCAGGGGTATGCAATAGGAGTTTTATGGTTGGATTGCCGCAAGTATTTAAATCACTTGGATTAGCTTTGGTAGGAACGATGCATCCAAGAATGCTGTGGCTTAGTTTGCGACCATTCTTGATCGTATCAATTCTCTGGGGTTGCTTGATTTGGCTCACATGGACTCCAGCACTGGCAATTCTGAGCGAGTTTCTGACAAACTCTATATTTACTAATTGGATTCAAGAAGGTCTGATTTGGGCGGGGTTTGAAAACGCCAGGGCCTGGATAGCGCCATTATTTTTTGTCATGCTAATCATTCCCTTAATTACGATTAGCTTACTAGTATTGATCGCTTTTTCTACTGTGCCTACCATCGTAAAAATTGTGGTGAGACAGGCGCACTATCAAGATTTAGAATGCAAGCGGGGCGGTGGCATTTTTGGTAGCCTGGTTTATACCTTATGGTCAGCGCTAATCTGCCTTGTATTGGTTATGCTGACATTACCAGTGTGGTGGGTGCCTCCCTTAGTCGCAGTATTGCCGCCATTGCTCTGGGGTTGGTTAACGATGCGCCTGATGTCTTATGACGTATTGGCTAAACATGCAAGTGTGCAAGAGCGTGATCAACTATTAGAAAAGTATCGCTGGCCTTTGTTTTGCATGGGCATTGCTTCAGGAGCACTTAGTGCTGTACCAACATTCTTCTGGGCCACATCAGCTTTAGCTTTAGTGTTGTTCCCGCTAGTAAGCTTTATCGCTCTTTGGATTTATTCTTTGATCTTTGTCTTTGCTGGCCTTTGGTTTAGCCACTTTTTATTAGATGCCCTCAAAGCATTGCGACAAGAAGAGTTGGATCAAGCCTTAACAGTACAGGCGCGGGTCATTGAAACGGAACTTCCGCATCATCGTTAATACGATGGCTAATGAAATGAGTGATGTAATGAAAAAAGTCGAAATAGACTCACCACATGATGTGCCAAGTGCACAACGCCGCTTTGGTTTGATCGTGATTGGCGATGAAATTTTGTCGGGTCGTCGCCAAGATAAACATATGGCAACATTGATTGGCTTGCTTAACGAGCGCGGCTTAAGCCTGGCATGGGCTAAGTATGTAGCAGATGATCCCGAGCAAATCACTGCCACATTAAAAGACAGCTTTGCCAGTGGTGATGTGGTGTTTAGCACTGGCGGAATTGGCGCTACGCCAGATGATCACACACGTCAGTGCGCTGCATTGGCGCTCGGAACTAAAACGCAATTACATCCAAAGGCGCAAGAGTTGATTGCAGGACGGATTCAGTCAATGGCCGAGGGCGATCCTATCAAAGCAGATTTAAATACGCCAGAGAATCAACATCGCTTCAAGATGGGAGAGTTCCCAATTGGTAGTGACATCATTCCCAATCCCTATAACCAGATTCCGGGTTTTCGGATAAAAGAGCATCACTTTGTTCCCGGCTTTCCGGTGATGGCGGCACCGATGATGGCTTGGTGCTTGGATACCCACTACAAAGATCTCTTTCATCAAGAGAATTGGGCAGAGCAGAGCTTCATCGTACCCAAGGGTATTGAATCTGCCTTAACTCCATTAATGGAGCGTATTGAGGCTAGCTTTCCAGGGGTAAAGGTCTTTAGTCTGCCTTCGGTTGGCGACCCCAGCAAGGGCGGCGTTTATGCTCAGCGCCACATCGAACTTGGTATCAAGGGTAATGCCAATCTTTTGGAAAGCGCTTGGATTGCTCTTAGAGCGGGTACTCAAGAGCTGGGCTATGAAATTCACGATATCAGCTGAGTGAGAGGCTTATGTTTGCACCAAATAAGTGCAAATAGAGAGTTTTTAGACTCTTCAGCAGGGAATCTAGCACTTAATTAGTGCAATAATGGGTGTTCCCATTTGTTTGCTTCAGTAAATTACATACATCCAGTAAGGCATGTTTGGTGCCTGGAATAAACAAGGGTGTATGCCTTAGTTTGAATTCCGAATTTAGTTAATAGAGGAGATTTGCATGACGAAGACCGTCGCTGATGTGATGAAGTTAGTTAAAGAGAAAGAATGTACTTTTGTTGATTTCCGCTTTGTAGACACAAAGGGTAAAGAGCAACACACGAGCGTTCCGATTTCCGCTTTTAGCGAAGATAAATTTGAAAGTGGTCATGCATTTGACGGCTCTTCTATTGCTGGTTGGAAAGGTATTGAAGCTTCTGATATGTTGCTCAAACCAGATCCAACAGCTGCTTACATTGATCCATTCTATGAAGAGCCAACCTTGGTTCTCACTTGCGATGTCATCGAGCCTGCTGATGGCAAAGGTTATGACCGCGATCCACGTTCGATTGCAAAACGCGCTGAAGCATATTTGAAGAGCACTGGCTTAGGCGATGCTGCTTACTTTGGTCCAGAGCCAGAGTTCTTTATTTTTGACGGCGTTCGTTGGGGTGCCGATATGCAAGGTTGCTTCGTCAAGATTGATTCTGAAGAAGCGCCATGGTCATCTGGTCTTGAAATCGAAGGTGGCAATCCTGGTCACCGTCCTGGTAAAAAAGGTGGTTACTTCCCAGTTGCCCCAGTGGATACTTTCCAAGACATGCGTTCTGAAATGTGTTTGATCCTTGAGTCATTAGGCATTCCAGTGGAAGTGCATCACCATGAAGTTGCCGGTCAAGGCCAAAACGAATTAGGCACCAAGTTCAGCACATTAGTACAGCGTGCTGACTGGACTATCTGGCAGAAATACGTTGTGCAAAACGTTGCGCATGCTTATGGCAAGACCGCAACCTTTATGCCTAAGCCAGTAGTTGGTGATAACGGTTCTGGTATGCACGTTCATCAATCTGTTTGGAAAAACGGTGAGAACTTGTTTGCAGGTAATGGTTATGCTGGTTTGTCAGAGTTTGCTTTGTTCTACATTGGCGGCATTATTAAGCATGCTAAAGCACTCAATGCGATCACCAACCCAGGTACAAACTCATATAAGCGCTTGGTTCCAGGTTTTGAGGCTCCAGTGAAGTTGGCTTACTCAGCCCGTAACCGTTCAGCTTCAATTCGTATTCCACACGTTCCAAATCCAAAGGGTCGTCGTATCGAAACTCGCTTCCCAGATCCATTGGCTAACCCATACTTGGCATTCTCTGCCTTGTTGATGGCCGGTTTGGATGGCGTGCAGAACAAGATTCACCCAGGTGAAGCTGCTGACAAGAATTTGTATGACTTGCCACCAGAAGAAGATGCAAAGATTCCAACTGTTTGTGCAAGCTTAGAAGAAGCATTGGATGCATTGAAGAAAGACCATGAGTTCTTAACTCGCGGTGGAGTATTTACTGAGTCTATGCTTGATGCCTATATCAATTTGAAGATGGAAGATGTCACACGTTTCCGTATGACTACCCATCCTATCGAATTTGATATGTACTACTCCCTGTAAGCGAAGGAGAGAACTTGAGCGCAGGTCTGTTGCGCAATTCGTTCAAGGGAGCAGCTACGGCTGCTCCTTTTTTTCCGACATTGCTTGATCAGATGCCCAATGCCATCATGGTATTTGAGGCTGAAAGCCAACAATTGGTTTATGTGAACCCAGCTGCAGAGTCAGCACTGGATCTCTCCCGTAAATCACTTGAGGGCCAGTCTGTGCATGATTTATTTGGAGGCAATGAAGCCCTCAATAAAATGATCACGGAAATAAAACTTGGTCATGTCATAGCTCAGCGCCAAGAGTTAGTTTTGCATTCCTTGCCAGGGAGCATTCATCAAGAGTTAATTCAAGCGCATATTGTGGTTGCTGCACTTGAAGATCCCGACCTATTGATGATGGAGTGGTTTCCAATCGATCAACAGTTGCGCAGTGAACGTGATGAGCGTGTAACGCAACAAGTAGAGTCAAACAAGCAATTAATGCGTAATTTAGCCCATGAGATTAAAAACCCATTGGGCGGTATACGTGGCGCAGCTCAACTGCTTGAGTATGAGCTGCCCGAAAAAGGTTTGCGTGAGTACACGCAAGTCATCATTAAAGAATCTGACAGACTTCAAACCCTAGTAGATCGTTTGCTAGCACCGCATCGTAAGGCCCATGTGATTGAGGCATTTAATGTACATGAAGCGCTTGAGCGGGTGCGTAGCCTTGTACTGGCAGAATTTCCGAAGGGCTTGAAGATCATTCGCAACTACGACACCAGCCTTCCCGATGTCATGGGTGACCGTGAGCAATTGATTCAGGCAACGTTAAATATCGTTCACAACGCAGCGCAAGCCTTATCTGAGGAGATTAGCCAAGGCGTTGCCCAAATTGAACTGAAAACCCGTGTAGCCCGCTCAGTCACGATTGCAAAGCAACGCTATAAATTAGCGATGGATTTGCATGTGATCGATAACGGACCTGGTATTCCAGAAGAAATGATTGAGCGGATCTTCTTTCCCTTGGTATCAGGAAGAGAAGGGGGTAGCGGCTTGGGCCTGACCCTGGCACAAACCTTTGTTCAGCAACACCAGGGCTATATTGCTTGCGATAGCCGCCCTGGACGTACCGATTTCCATATTCAAATTCCATACCGTAGGCAGGAGAGAGCATCATGAAACCAATTTGGATCGTCGACGATGACCAATCAATTCGCTGGGTTCTAGAGAAGGCGCTTGCGCGAGCAAATATTCCGCACAAGAGCTTCTCGAACCCCAACGATGTTCTCAATGCACTAGAGAAAGAATCTCCTCAGGTTCTGATCTCGGATATCCGTATGCCTCGTGGTAATGGCTTAGATTTGCTACAGCATGTCAAAGCAAGTCACCCCAATTTACCTGTCATCATCATGACAGCTTACTCGGACCTCGACTCTGCAGTTTCATCATTTCAGGGCGGTGCATTTGAATATCTCACTAAACCGTTTGATGTCGAAAAAGCAGTTGAGTTAATTCATCGGGCAGTCGAGCAGGGTATACGCAATGATTCAGGCGCAAAGGAGCTATCCGCATTAAGACAAGATGCCTCTGAAATCATTGGCCAAGCACCTGCGATGCAAGAAATCTTTCGTGCGATTGGTCGTTTAGCCCAATCTCACGCCACTGTGTTGATTACTGGCGAGTCTGGAACTGGTAAAGAGCTGGTAGCTCATGCACTACACCGGCATAGCCCTAGAGCAAAAGGTCCATTTGTATCACTGAGTACTTCAGCGGTTCCTAAAGATCTTCTCGAGTCAGAACTGTTTGGTCATGAGCGGGGGGCCTTCCCAGGGGCGCAGACTTTACGGCGTGGTCGTTTTGAGCAAGCTGATGGCGGCACTTTGTTCTTAGGTGAAATTGGCGACCTACCGTTTGATTTACAAACTCGACTATTGCGCGTTTTATCAGATGGGCATTTTTATCGCATTGGCGGCCAAGATCCAATCAAGGCGAATGTCCGGATTATTGCCTCGACGCATCAAAACCTCGATACTAGAGTGGCAGCAGGCTTTTTTAGAGAAGATTTATTGCACCGCCTCAATGTCATTCGTCTGCGCATGCCTTCATTACGCGAGCGTAGTGAGGACATACCGATGTTAGCAAGACACTTTATGCTCAGTTGCGCTAAATCATTGAGTGTCGAGCCTAAGAAGCTATCAGATGAGGTGTTGAAGGAAATTACTGCAATGCCATTTCCTGGCAACGTTCGTCAATTAGAGAATCTGTGCCACTGGCTTACGGTCATGACGCCTGCCAATATTATTGGTATCAGTGATCTGCCGGCCGACATCATTACAGAGGCCGGGGAACAGCCGGTGATAGTGCATGGTGAATCTTCCCCGATAAATCCAGCGTCTTCAAAATCAAACTCAGGCGATTGGGAGAGTGGTCTAGGGCGTTTAGCAGCGAAGATGCTACAAGACGGCGACAAGGAAGTTTATGATGCCCTGAACGCACGCTTTGAGAAAGCAGTATTGCAAGCAGCGCTTGAGGTAACGCGTGGCCGAAGAGTGGAGGCAGCTCAGCGTCTAGGTATTGGACGTAATACCATTACCCGTAAATTGCAGGAACTGGGTATAGATGACTGATTCAATTCGAATTGCGGCGTGGAATGTGAACTCTTTGAAGGTACGCCTTCCACACGTACTTCGTTGGTTGCAAGATCAGGAAAAAAAGCAACAAGCCATTGATGCCCTATGTTTACAGGAGCTCAAGCTCACAGATGATAAATATCCGCATCAAGAACTAGAGGCAGCAGGCTATCTCAGTATTGCTGCAGGGCAAAAGACTTACAACGGTGTTGCCATCATTGTGCGTAGGGCAGCTTTAGCAGCGATCGCCTCCGATACTGCTACTACTTTTCTAAAACCCATCAGAAATATCCCGGGAAACGATGATGAGCAGCAGCGGATCTTGGCAGCAACGATTCCATTTGCTGGTACAAAACCCATTAGGTTGGTCTGCGCCTATTTTCCGAATGGGCAATCACCCGATAGTGATAAGT
>Ga0007795_10000178_pt1 | contig 17189 bp, 12 predicted proteins | sample CryBogmetaGMA1M_FD_60369 | JGI IMG/M metagenome (GOLD analysis project Ga0007795, IMG submission 60369) | Freshwater microbial communities from Crystal Bog, Wisconsin, USA - MA1M | ecosystem: Environmental > Aquatic > Freshwater > Lake | place: Crystal Bog, Wisconsin, USA | collected 2009-07-06
GTTCTGGTTGCGATGATCGATTAGCGAGGCGAGGGTCGTCGACTTGCCTGAGCCGGTGGCGCCCACGACCAGGATCAGGCCGCGCGGCTCCATCACCAGCTGGGTCAGGATCGGCGGCAGATTCAGAGAGTCGAAACTCGGCACATCGCCCGGGATGTAGCGAATGACCGCGGCGGTCGAGTTGCGCTGGCGAAAGACCGAAAACCGGAAGCTGCCGACGTCTCGCAGGCCGTAGCCGATGTTGAGCTCCTGGTTGCGTTCGTATTGCTGCCACTGCTCGTCGGTCAGTGCTTCACGCAGCAGCGCGACCACTGACGCGGGTGTCATCGACTGCTGGCTGACCGGGACGGTGGTGCCATTGATCTTGATCTGCGGCGGGGTGCCTGCCGCCAGGATCAGGTCCGATGCCTTTTTTTCGGCCATCAGGCCGAGCAGTCTTTCAATTGCCATCGATCGGAGTCCCTGGTGGCACAGCGCCGGTAAGGTCCAGGCTTGGGCCGCGGATTAGAGTAAGTGAGGCAGTCGTCACGGACCGGGATGCCGGGCCTTCAGTCGCCCCGCAGCAGTTCGTTGATCGCGGTCTTGGCACGGGTCTGAGCGTCGACCCGCTTGACGATGACCGCGCAGGACAGGCTCACGCCGCCGCTCGAGGGCATCGAGCCGGGCACCACGACCGAGCCCGCCGGTACGCGGCCATAGGTGATTTCGCCGGTTGCCCGGTCGACGATGCGCGTGCTCTGACTGAGGAAGACACCCATCGACAGCACCGAATTCTCCTCGACGATCACTCCTTCAACCACTTCGGAGCGGGCGCCGATGAAGCAGTTGTCCTCGATGATGGTCGGGTTGGCCTGCAGCGGTTCGAGCACGCCACCAATGCCAACGCCGCCCGAGAGATGAACGTTGCGACCGATCTGGGCGCACGAACCGACCGTCGCCCAGGTGTCAACCATGGTGCCTTCATCGACATAGGCGCCGATGTTGACGTAGGACGGCATCAAAACGACGTTGCGGCCGATGAAACTGCCGCGGCGTGCGACCGCCGGCGGGACGACCCGAAAGCCCCCCTTGGCGAAGTCCTCGGCACGCCAGCCCTCGAACTTGGTGGGCACCTTGTCATAGAACTGCAGGCCTCCCGAGTCGATCGGCCGGTTGTCATCGAGTCGAAACGACAGCAGGACGGCCTTTTTGACCCACTGATGCACCAGCCATTCACCAGCGTGCTTTTCGGCGACTCTCAGCCGGCCCGAGTCGAGTTCGGTAATGACATGTCCGACGGCCTCACGGATGGCTGACGGGGCGCTGGCGGGGCTGAGAGACGCGCGGTCTTCCCAGGCCTGTTCGATGGTGGATTGCAATGAGCTCATGGCGAGATTCGATCGTCAAAAAAAGAGGGTAGGAGGAAGGGCGTCGGGATGATCGGGCGGCAGCGTTGCGCCAGGTTCAGCCCCGCATGGTCGATTCGGTCGGGAAGGCGCCCAGGTCGACCCGCACGGCGGGTTTCCAGCCGCGCTTGCGGTGCTCGGCCACGACCGTCGTGAAGATGCCGCCCCGGACATACCAGCGGGCGGTCAGCCTCATGAAACGCGGCTTGGTGGCCTTGACCATCTCATCGAGGATGCGGTTGGTGACCGCCTCGTGAAAGGCGCCCTGGTCGCGATACGACCAGAGATAGAGCTTGAGCGCCTTGAGTTCGAGATTGGCCCGATCGGGGATGTAGTCGAGCGTGAGCGTGGCGAAGTCGGGCTGACCGGTGAGGGGGCACAGGCAGGTGAATTCGGGCGCCTCGATGTGAACGACGTAATCGCGTTCAGGGGCGGGGTTTGCGAAGGTCTCGAGCTTGGATGACGGTGCGCTGGGCATCCGGCGTCTCCGGGGTGGTTGATGACGCGGTGGTAGTATACGCGGACCCTGAAGTCGGGCCCTTGCCGGGCTCAGCCGGGGGTTGTCATTTCGCCCCAACCATCCTTTCGCCCCGATCGACCGCGCTTTATCCAGGCAGACTGAGCGGGCAGACTGAGCGTTTCCGTGCGTCTGAAACAGATCAAGCTCGCCGGCTTCAAATCCTTCGTCGATCCGACCGCCTTCGAGGTGCCGAGCCAACTGGTCGGGGTGGTCGGCCCCAACGGTTGCGGCAAGTCCAACATCATGGACGCCGTTCGGTGGGTGCTTGGCGAGTCGCGGGCTTCCGAGCTGCGCGGCGAGTCGATGCAGGACGTGATTTTCAATGGGTCCTCCGAGCGCAAGCAGTCGGGTCGGGCCAGCGTCGAGCTGATCTTCGACAACGCCATGTCGCGCCTGGGTGGCGCCTGGGCCGGCTATGCCGAGGTCTCGGTCAAACGGGTGCTGACCCGCGACGGGCAGTCCAGTTATCTGATCAACAATCAGATGGTCCGGCGCAAGGACGTCCACGACATGTTTCTGGGCACCGGGCTCGGTCCGCGTGCCTACGCCATCATCGGCCAGGGTACGGTGGCCCGGATCATAGAAGCCAAGCCCGAAGAATTGCGGGTTTTCCTCGAAGAAGCGGCGGGCGTGTCGCGATACAAGGAGCGGCGCCGCGAAACCGAGAGCCGCTTGTCGGACACCCGCGAGAATCTGACGCGCGTTGACGACATCCTGCGCGAACTCGGTACCCAGATCGACAAACTCGAGCGCCAGGCCGAGGTGGCTCGCGATTATCGGGCGCTCGACGCCGAGCGCGAAACCAAACAGCACATGCTCTGGCTGGTGCGCCGCGACGAGGCCCTGGCCGAGCAGGCGCGAGTGGCCCGGCTGGTTGCCGAAGCGGTCAACGAGATCGAAGCGCAGCGCAGCGCCCAGCGCTCGGTCGAGGCGCAGCTCGAGGCCTTGCGGGCAAGCCACTACCAGACCAGCGACGACGTTCATCGCGCCCAGGGCGAGTACTACCAGGCCCAGACTGAGGTGGCGCGGCTCGAGGGCGAAATCCGTTTCGTGACCGACTCGCAGGCCCAGTTGCGCGAACGACTCGCGGCCCTGGCGCTGCAGTCGGATGCTGCGCGCGACAGCGAACGCCAGGCCCGCGAGGCGCTCGATCGCAACGAAGAGGCGCAGGCGGTGGCGCAGGAGCGTCAGGAGGCGTTTGCGGCGCGGCTCGAAGACGCCGGTGCCGGCATGCCGATGCACGAGGATGCGCTTGCCGATGCCCGCGAGGCGCTCGATCGCGCCCGCACGCAGGCCGCCGAGACCTCGCAGCAGTTGCAGGTGGTCGCCACGCGTCAGCGCGGCCACGAGGAGGCGCTGCGCGATCTCGGCAGTCGCGAAGATCGGCTGCGCGATGCCCAGATGCGGGTCGAGGCGGCGCCGGTCGCCGAGCTCGATGCCTTGCAGCAGCGGCTTTCCGAGGCCGAGGCGATCGAAGAGGCGGCGGGTGAGCGCTTTGCCCAGACCGAGTCGCGCTGGTCCGAACTCGACGCCATGCGGGCCCCCGCCCAGGAAGCCCTGCGCGATGCGCAGTCGCGGCTGTCGCAGGTCGATGCCCGGATCAACGCGCTGCGCCAGATCCAGGAGCGCACCCTGACCGGTGCGGCAACCGCGCCCTGGTTGATTCGTCATGGTCTCGACCAGTTGCGCAGGCTGTGGCAGCGCTTGCGCATCGAGCCGGGCTGGGAGTCGGCCATCGAATCGGTGCTGCGCGAACGGGTGCAGGCGCTCGAGGTCGGTCGCATCGAATCCCTGGCGGGGCTGCTCGACGAACGCCCACCGGCCAAGGTCGGGTTTTTCTCGCCCGGAACCCTGATCGCGGCGGTGGCCGTGCCCGATGGCCTGGTGCCGCTGTCGGGCCAGGCTCACACCACCGACCCTCATGTCCGCGCACTGCTCGACGACTGGCTGCATGGCAGCTTTTGCGCCGAGTCAGGCGCCGATGCGATGCGTGATCGGGCGCGTCTGCCCCTGGGCGGTCAGTTCGTGCTGCGCAGCGGGCATATGGTCGGCCGATTCGGTGTGCAGCTCTATGCCATGGATGCTGAGCAGGACGGTGTGCTGGCACGCCAGCAGGAGCTCGAACACCTCGAACGTGAGCATCGGGCACTCGAGCTGATTGCCGACGAAGCGCGCGCGGCGGCCGCTCGGGCCGAGGCCGCTGCCGCCGACGCGCGCACCCGCGTCGGAGTCGATCGGGACGCGCTGTCGCAGTCGGTGCGCCAGGCGGCGAGCCTGCGGCTCGAAACCGAACGATGCGCGCAGCAGGTCCAGCGTGCCCAGGCCGATCGCAGCCGGCTCGATGCCGATCTGGCCGAGGTCATGACCCAACAGTCGGCCCGCGAAAATGCCATTGCCGAAGAGGTCGCCCGGTTCGAGTCGCTCGACCTGCTGCTGGCCGAGCATCAGGAGGCGATGGAAACCTGCCGGTCGGCCTATGAAGCCGCTGAAGCCGAGCTGTCGGCCGCCCGTGACGCCTTGCGTGAGATCGAGCGCGACGAGCGTGAAGCGGCGTTCGCTGCGCGTTCGATCGAGGCTCGAAGCCAGTCATTGCGCGAGCAGGCCGAACAATCGGCGCAGCTGATTGCCCGGTCGCACACCGAGGCGCAGGGCCTGCAGGCCCGGCTCGACGCGCTCTCGGCCGAGGCCGCGCGCGGCGGGCTGCAACAGGCACTCGATCATCGGGTGCGCTGCGAGTCAGCGCTTGCCGAAGTCCGTGCGCGTCTCGATTCGCTCACTGCGACCATGCGCGAACAGGACGAATTGCGGCTGGGCCACGAGCGCCGCCAGCAGCCGCTTCGTGACCAGCTGACCGAGCTCCAGCTCAAGGAGCAGGCAGCGCGCCTGGGCGCCGATCAGTTTGCCGAGCAGCTCGCACAAGCCGAGATCGATACCGAGGCCTTGCGGGCGAGCTTTGCGCAGGTCCCCAAGCCGGCCTGGCTGCAGGGCGAGGTGACCCGTCTTGTCAATGCGATTGCCGCGCTGGGCGCGGTCAATCTGGCAGCCCTCGACGAGCTCACCACCTCGCGCGAGCGCAAGGATTTTCTCGATGCGCAGTGCGCCGATCTCAATGAAGCGATTGCGACGCTCGAAGATGCGATCAGGCGCATCGACCGCGAGACCCGCACGCTGCTGCAGGACACCTTCGATTCGGTCAACCGCCACTTCGGCACGCTGTTTCCCGAGCTTTTTGGCGGTGGCGAGGCGCGTCTGGTGCTGACCGGCGAAGAGATTCTCGATTCGGGTGTCAGCGTGGTCGCGCAGCCCCCCGGCAAGCGCAACAGCTCGGTTCATCTGCTGTCGGGCGGCGAGAAGGCGCTGACGGCGATCGCGCTGGTGTTTGCACTGTTTCAGCTTAATCCGGCGCCGTTTTGCCTGCTCGACGAGGTCGATGCGCCGCTTGACGATGCCAACACCGAACGCTACTGCAATATGGTCCGGCGCATGTCCGACCAGACACAGTTCCTGTTCATTACCCACAACAAGATCGCCATGGAACTCGCCCAGCAACTGGTCGGTGTCACGATGCAGGAGCGCGGGGTGTCGCGCATCGTCGCAGTCGATATCGATGCTGCGACACGCTTTGCGGAGGCTGCATGAATACGCTCTGGACAAGCCTGCTCGGTCTGATGCTGATCGCCCTGCTGGTCGTACTGATGTTCAACCTGCTGCAGGGCCGGCAGATCCGCCGCCGGGCCGCACTGCGCGAGTCGCCGCCACAGGACACTGCCGAGGCGGTGGTCGGGGCTGCGGCGGATCATTCGCTCGCCACGGCAAGCGCCGACGAGGCGCTGGCTGCCAAGTCCGCACAGGCTGACAGCCATGTGAGCGCAGGCATCGACGTCGCGCCGGTGGCGGCAGACGGGCGGATCGAGCCCACGTTCGAGATGGCGGCAGAATCGCTGGAGTCGGCATTCGACGCCAAATCGCTTCGCGAAGAGTCGATTGACCCCACGCAGCTGGCCGGCGGTGCAGCCGAGTTCGATCGCTCTGATGACCCCCTGCTCGCCAGCGAGCGCCTGCAGGGTGACAGCGCCGAGCCGTGGCTGGCCGATCGGACCTTGTCGATGCCGCAGCGCGGCCTCGACCCCGGGCCGATCCTCGATGCCAGGCTCGATTGCATTGTCGAGCTGCCGCTGGCCGGCCCGGTCATGCCCGAGCGTCTCCTGGCCGCGGCGGCGGCGCTGCGCCGCGTCGGTACCAAGCCGGTCGCAATCGAGGCGGATACCGGCAACGGTCAATGGATCGTCCCGACCGCTGCCAGCGCTGCGCTGCAGCGGGTTCGTGCCGGCGTGCTGCTGGCCAATCGCACCGGGCCATTGAATGCGATGGAATTCTCCGAATTCGAATCCGCGGTGACCTCACTGGGCGTCGCGCTGGGGGCAGGCGGCGCAATCGTCCCGGCGATGTCGCCGGTGCTTGATCATGCCCGTCGACTCGACGATTTTTGCGCGGCGCTCGATGCGCTGATTGGTGCCAACATCGAGACGCCGACCGCGCTGTCGAATGATGAACTCGCGATCCTGGCGCGATCGCTCGGACTGTCGGAGCGCGGCAGCAATCGTTACGTCAGGCTGGGCGAGACCGGTGACGTCATGTTCTCCCTGTCCTTTGGTGAACGCGCCGAACAGCTCACTTTGCTGCTCGATGTGCCGCGGGCGCCGGTTGCCGAGCAGCCCTGGAAGGCCATGATCGACTGCGCGCGGCGATGCGCCCAGATGACCGGCGGGCAATTGGTTGACGATGCCCAGCGCTCGCTCAGCACGGCGCAGGTGGCGGTGGTCTCGAAGCAGCTTGAAGAGCGCTACGACGGACTGCGTCGTGCGGGCCTTGCTGCCGGCTCGAGCGCCGCCCTGCGCGTCTTCAACTGACGGCAGCGAGCATGGGCGATCCTGCCCCCGAGGGTTCTGTGCAGACCGGCGCGGCCATCGCAGCCCTGCGTCGCAAGCTCGAACGCCACAACCATGCCTACTATGTGCTCGACGCGCCGTCGATTCCCGACGCCGAGTACGACCGCCTCTTTCACGAGCTGGTGGCGCTCGAGGCAGCCCATCCCGAATGGGCCGACCCGATGTCGCCGACCCAGCGGGTGGGCGGCGCTGCGGTGGGTGCCTTCGGCCAGGTCCGGCATGTCGTGCCGATGCTGTCGCTGCAGAATGCCTTCGACGACCAGGATGTGGCCGGCTTCGATCGGCGGGTGCGCGAGGCGGCCGCCGACGCGGGCCTGGATGTGGCGCAGTTGCGTTATTGCGCCGAGTTGAAGTTCGACGGCCTGGCGGTGAGCCTGCTCTACATTGATGGGCGCTTCGTACAGGGTGCCACCCGCGGCGACGGCCAGGTGGGCGAAGACGTGACCGCGAATCTGCGAACCGTCCGCGCCATTGCGCTGCAGTTGCAGGGGCCGGTGCCAAAGCGCCTCGAGGTGCGCGGCGAGGTGCTGATGTTCCGGCGCGACTTTGATCGTCTGAATCAGACTCAGGCCGAGCGCGGCGACAAGCCCTTCGTCAATCCTCGAAATGCTGCGGCAGGCAGCCTGCGACAGCTCGATCCGGCACTGACCGCACAGCGCCCGCTGCGATTTTTTGCCTATGGCGTCGGCGAGGCCTCGCCCGAGATGGCGCTGCCGACCTCGCATGCCGCGCTGCTCGACTGGTTTGCGCAGATCGGGCTGCCGGTTGGTCAGACCCGGGCGACCTGCTCCGATACCGAGGGATTGCTCGGCTTTTATCGCGAGGTGGGCAAGGCACGCGCGAAGCTGCCCTATGACATCGATGGCGTGGTCTACAAGGTTGATCAGCGCGACTGGCATGAGGCGATCGGATTCGTGGCGCGGGCGCCGCGATTTGCGGTCGCCCACAAGTTTGCAGCCGAGGAGGCGCTCACCGAATTGCTCGGCATCGATATCCAGGTCGGTCGAACCGGGGCGCTCACGCCGGTCGCCCGCCTGCGGCCGGTGTTCGTGGGCGGCGTGACGGTCACCAATGCAACGCTGCACAACGAAGACGAACTGAGCCGCAAGGACCTCCTGATTGGCGACACGGTGGTGGTCCGTCGCGCCGGCGATGTTATCCCCGAAGTCGTGCGGGCCGTGCCCGAGCGACGCCCGCCGGATGCCCGGCGCTTCGAGATGCCCACGCTCTGCCCGGTGTGCGGCTCGCTGGCGGTTCGCGAACCCGGCGCGGCGGCATGGCGATGTGTCGCCGGGCTCTATTGCAAAGCCCAGCGCAAGCAGGCCCTCCTGCATTTCGCCCAGCGCCGTGCGGTCGACATCGATGGTCTGGGCGAGCGTATTGTCGATCAGCTGGTCGACCTCGATCTGGTCCAGACACCCGCCGATCTCTATGCCCTTGATGCGGCTGCCCTGGCCCGACTCGACCGCTTCGGCGACAAGTCGGCCGCCAATCTGGCCGCAGCGATTGCCGCCTCGCGTGGGGCGACGCTTGAGCGAGTGCTGTTTGCGCTGGGCATCCGGCATGTCGGCGAAGAGATTGCCCGCATTCTGGCCGGCGAGTTCGGCTCGATCACCGCGGTGCTCGAGGCCGACTGGCCAGCCATTCTCGAGGCCAAGGCGGTGGCGCAAAAGCACAATGCCCGGGCGCGCGGTCGCGGCGAGGCATTGATGGCGGTGCCGCTCGAGGGTATCGGCCCTGAGATCATCGCGTCGATCCAGGCGTTTGCGGCCGAGCCGCACAACCGGGAGGTGATTGGTCGGCTCCAGCAGGCAGGCGTCGGTTTGCCACCGGCGGTGCCGCCGAACAACGGCGAGACCGCCATCCGGGCCACCGGTGCTGGCCAACTGTCGGACGATGCGCCGAGCCGGGCGCTTGAAGGTCGCACGATCGTGGTCACCGGTACGCTGCCGGGCTTGAGCCGTCATGACGCCGAGGCGCTGATTCGGCACCATGGCGGGAGCGTGTCCGGTTCGGTATCGGGCAAGACGCATTTCGTACTTGCCGGCGACGAGCCCGGCAGCAAGATCACCAAGGCGCAACAGCTTGGTGTTCCCGTGATCAGCATCGACCAACTTCTAGGGATGATTCGAGACGATGGCCAAGAAAATTAGAAAGGCAGTTTTTCCGGTTGCCGGAATGGGGACGCGCTTTTTGCCGGCCACCAAGGCATCGCCCAAGGAGATGCTGCCGGTGGTCGACAAGCCGCTCATCCAATATGCGGTAGAAGAAGCCGCCGATGCCGGGATCACCGAGATGATCTTCATTACCGGGCGCGGCAAGCGCACGATCGAAGATCACTTTGACAAGGCCTACGAACTCGAAGCCGAGCTCACCGCACGCGGCAAGATCGCGCTGCTCGACCTGGTCAAGGACGTTACGCCGAAGGGCGTCAACTGCGTCTACATCCGCCAGGCCGAGCCGCTCGGTCTGGGTCACGCGGTGCTGTGCGCGCGGTCGGTCGTGGGCGATGAGCCCTTCGCGGTTCTGTTGGCCGACGACCTGATGCAGGCCGGACACAGTGGCGTCGGGGTGCTGGCGCAAATGGTGGCGCAATACGGCAAGCATCATTCGAGCGTGCTGGCGGTGCAGCAGGTCGAGCGCTCCGAGACCGGGTCATACGGCATCGTGTCGGGGACGCCCTGGGGCGAGCGCACCGATCGGGTCACCGGCATCGTCGAAAAGCCCAAGCCCGACGTGGCACCATCGACGCTCGCCGTGGTGGGCCGCTATGTGCTCAGCCCGCTGGTGTTCGAGCATCTGGCCAATATCCGACCCGGCGCCGGCGGCGAGATCCAGCTCACCGACGGCCTGGCAAAGCTCATCGAGGATGAACCGGTGCTGGCCTATCGCTTCGATGGCAGCCGCTACGACTGCGGCTCCAAGATCGGCTATCTGCAGGCGACCGTCGAACTCGCCCTGCGTCATCCCGAGGTGGCGACCGAGTTCGCGGCCTTCCTCGCCCGTCGAGGTCATTGAGCGATGTTCGCGATCATCGGCGGCAGCGGTCTGGCCAATCTGACCGAGCTTGACCGCCGACGGCGCGAGGTGGTTCGCACCCCTTACGGCGATCCCTCGTGTGCCCTGACCTTTGGCGCCATCGAGGGAGTCGATCTGGTTTTTCTGGCGCGACACGGCTACGGCCACACCATTGCGCCGCACGAGATCAACTATCGCGCCAATCTCTGGGCGCTTCGCGAAGTGGGCGCCACGCAGGTGCTGGCGGTTGCCACGGTGGGCGGCATCCGCGCCGATCTCGGACCGGGAGCGCTGGTCATCCCCGACCAGATCATTGATTACACCAGTGCGCGAAAAGGCAGTTTTTTCGAAGGCCCTGACAAACCGGTCACCCATATCGATTTCACCCATCCCTATTCCGAGATGGTCCGCGAGTGCTTTGCCGCGGCTGCCCGATCAATTGGCGAGACCGTCCTGCTTGGTGGCACCTACGGGTGCACCCAGGGTCCGCGCCTCGAAACCGCGGCCGAAATTCGGCGAATGCAGCGTGACGGCTGCGATCTGGTGGGCATGACCGGCATGCCGGAAGCCGCGCTGGCGCGCGAGCTCGAGTTGCCCTACGGCGCCCTGGCGGTGGTGGCCAACCATGCGGCCGGAATTGGCGAGAGCGCGCAGGCAATCTCGCTTGACGCCATCGGCGTCGTGATGAATCTGGCCATGGAGCGGGTCCGCCGGATTCTCGCGGCCTGTCTTCGGGCATCGGCCACATCGGCGGTCGATGGGGCAGTCGGATCAGCCGCAGCCGCATCGCCTTCGGCGCTGACCGGCAAGACCGCCGCGCCATGATCCGCGAGGTCCTGAAGATGGGCGATCCGCGGCTGCTGCGCGTGGCTCAGCCGGTGAGTGATATCGGTTCGCCGCAACTGCGCGCCCTGATCGATGACATGCTCGACACCATGGCCGCACGCGATGGCGCCGGGATTGCCGCGCCCCAGATCGGCGTCAATCTGCGTGTCGTGATCTTCGGTGTCGAGTCGCATCCGAACTATCCCGGCATCGAGCCTGTGCCGCAGACCGTGCTGATCAATCCGGTGATTGAGGTGCTGTCACCCGACGAGCAGGAGGGCTGGGAAGGATGTCTGTCAGTGCCCGGAATGCGGGGCTGGGTGCCGCGTTTCAGTCATATCCGATACCGTGGCCTTGATGCGCAGGGCAAGCCGATCGAGCGCATGGCCTCCGATTTTCACGCCCGGGTCGTGCAGCATGAATGCGACCATCTCGATGGCGTTCTGTATCCGCAGCGCATTCGCGACCTGACCCGGTTCGGCTTCATCGAGGCGCTTTTTCCCGGCCGGACAGTCAAGGACGACTGATGGTCAGCGACGACCGGAGACTCGCGGTCGTCCCCGCCTTGTCTCAATCTTGCATCGCGGCCAGCAGGTCGTTTTCGAGCTGGATCTGCTGGCGGGCATTGGCCAGCGCAGGGCCTTCAATGAGAAACACATCCTCGACGCGTTCGCCCAGGGTCATGATCCGGGCTGCCTGCAGGTTGACGCCATGGCGGGTCAGTGCACGGGCGATGCCGTAGAGCAGCCCGGTACGGTCATTGGTGACTACCGACAACAGATAGCGGTTGCCGCGATCGTCGGGTCGCAGGTCGACCTGCGGAGCGATCGGGAAATACCGCGATCGTCGTGAGGGCCTGCCGCGCACAGGCGCTTCGAGTGGCTTGCGCTGCGTCAGCCGTGAGGCCAGCTCGACTTCGACCAGCGAGAGGATGTCGCGATACTCGAAAGAATGGCTCGGGTCGACCACCAGAAAACTGTCGAGGGCGCGCCCGTCGCTGGTGGTGTGGACCTGCGCATCAAGCACCGAGAGATTCTTGCTGTCGAAGTAGCCGCAGATGCGCGCGAAGAGGTCAGGCTGATCAGGCAGATAGGCCACGACCTGAAAACCCGCGCCGATCGGCGACAGGCGGGTTTTGACGACCGGGTGCTCGGGCACAGGGGTGTTGTGCAGCACCTGCGTATGCCAGGCGACGTCCTGAGGGTCGTTGCGAAGAAAATATCCGATGTCGAGCCGCTTCCAGAAGTCGGTGTAGGCGGCGGGTGCCAGCCCGGCCAGATTCAGTAATCGCCGGGCCTCGGCATGTCGTGCGTCGAGGCGCTCATCGGCGCTGGTGACTTCGCCGCTCAGCAAATCGCGGGTGAGCCGATAAAGATCTTCGAGCAGCTTGCCCTTCCAGGCGTTCCAGACCAGCGGACTGGTGCCGCGAATGTCGGCCACGGTCAGCAGGTAAAGCGCGGTGAGGCGTCGCTCCGAGCCGATGCGTGCCGCAAAATTGGCAATGGTCTGCGGGTCGCTCAGATCCTGCTTTTGCGCGACCTGGGACATGGTCAGATGCTGATCGACCAGAAACTCGACCAGCTCGCAGTCTTCTTCCGACAGCCCATGGGCGCGACAGAAACGGCGGGCATCCTGCTTGCCAAGGGTGGAGTGGTCGCCACCTCGACCTTTGGCGATGTCGTGAAACAGCGCCGCAAGAAAGAGCAGCCAGGGGCGCTCGAACCCTGCCATCAGCTGGCTGCAAAAGGGGTACTCGTGGGCATGCTCGGCCTTGGTGAACCGACGCAGATTGCGCACCACCATCAGAATATGCTGATCGACGGTATAGACGTGAAAGAGGTCGTGCTGCATCCGGCCGACGATCCGCCGAAACACCGGCAGATAGCGGCCAAGCACCGACCACTGGTTCATGCGGCGCAGTTCCTCGGTCACCCCGCTGTCGCTTTGCAAGATGCGCAGGAAGGCCGCTCGGTTTTCGGGGTCGCGGCGAAAGCGTGCGTCGATCCGGCCTCGTTCGCGCCAGATCGCCCGCAGGGTGCGAGCGCTCATGCCGCTGAGCTCACTGTGGGCTTCCATGGTCAGGAAGGCGCGCAGGATTGCGGCCGGCTTGCGGGCAAAGAGTGTGTCGTCGGCGACGTCGAGCAGCCCGCGATTGTTCTGGAACTCATCGTCGATCGCCTTGGCAACCCCGGCGTTTTCCGGGAACAGTTCGGCCTCGAGGTTTTGCAGCAGCAGGGTGCTGAGCTGCGTGACCGACTTGGCGATCCGGTAATAGCGCTGCATCAGTTGCTCGCTGGCGATGCGAGCGTTGCTTGCATCGAACCCCTGGGCCTGGGCGACCTGGGCCTGCAGATCGAAGACCAGCCGGTCTTCGCGGCGCTTCGAGAGGATGTGCAGCCAGGCACGGATCATCTTGAGTCGCCGTTCGTCGTTGGCGAGCAGTCGCGCCTCGCGGGTCGTCATCAGCCCGCGCTCGGCCATGCCCGACCAGTTCAGACCCAACCCGGCTGCGCGCGAAATCCAGCGGATTGACTGCAGGTCGCGCAGTCCACCCGGACTTTCCTTGACGTTCGGCTCGAGGCTGTAGGGCGTATCGGCAAACTTGGCGTGACGCTGCCGAACCTCGAACATCTTTGCGTGATAGAAGGCCCGCGGGTCGGTTGCCGCCTGCAGCGTTTCGGCCAGCGCGCGATAGACCTTGCGGCTGCCGCACAGATAGCGTCGCTCAAGCAGGCTGGTCTGAACGGTGACATCGCTGGCCGCCTCGCTCAGACACTGCTCGACCGTGCGCACGCTGTGGCCGATCACCAGACCCACATCCCAGCATTGGCCAACGAAAGTTTCGATGCTCTGGGTCCGCTGATGCGCCTCGGCATCGGGCACCAGGATCAGCAGATCGACGTCGGAATACGGTTGCAGCTCGCCGCGACCATAGCCACCGACCGCCGCCAGGCAGCAGTCCGTGGGCATCCCGCTCTCCCGCCAGAGCGTGACCAGGCTGCGATCGGTCAGCCTGACCATGCCGGTCAGCAGGCGATGGACTTCGGGCTGCTGCCTGAATCGCTCGATCAGCTCGGTGCGCTGCCTGCGCAGTTCGGTGCGCATCGCGCCAAGGTCGGTCGACGGGGACGAGACCACAGGCCTGGTCATCGACTCAGTGCCCGGATGACACGGCAGGCAAGGGGCTGACCGTCAGGCCTGCGCCCTGGCAGCACACCCTCATCAGGCCGCCGCCGGCAGCAGGGCAGGGCGCTCGGGGCAGCCACTTGAGACGGTCAGGATTTCATGGCCGGTCTCGGTCACCAGGACCGTGTGCTCCCACTGGGCCGACAGGCTGTGATCCCTGGTCACGATGGTCCAGCCATCGGACATCTCGCGAATTTCGCGCCGACCGGCGTTGACCATCGGTTCGATGGTGAAGATCATGCCGGGTGCCAGGCGCTCGCCGGTGTCGGGGCGGCCGTAATGCAGGATCTGCGGGTCTTCGTGAAAGCGTCTGCCAATGCCGTGTCCGCAAAATTCACGCACGATCGAAAAGCCCAGCCCTTCCGCATGACGCTGGATGGCATGGCCGATATCGCCGAGTGTTGCCCCAGGCCTGACCTGGTCGATGCCGAGCCACATTGATTCGAAGGTCACTTCGCACAGCCGTCGTGCGGCGATCGAGGGTTCGCCGACGAAGAACATCCGGCTGGTGTCGCCATGAAACCCATCCTTGATGACCGTGATGTCGATGTTCAGGACATCGCCATTTCGGAGTACCTTGTCGCCCGGTATGCCATGGCAGATCTGATGGTTGACCGAGGTGCAGATCGACTTCGGAAAAGGTCGGTAGCCCGGCGGTGCGTAATTGAGGGGCGCCGGAATGGTCTGCTGAACCTCGACCATGTACTGGTGACACAGGGCATCGAGTTCGCCGGTGGTCACGCCATGCTTCACATAGGGTCCGATGAAGTCGAGCACCTCCGAGGCGAGGCGCCCGGCCAGCCGCATGGCGGCCACTTCTGCTTCGTTTTTGATCGCGATCGACATCGACTTGTCGTTAACTGGTTGTTCAAGCTAGAATTATAGGCTTACCCGACGGCTAACGGTCGCCAAATGCGGCGGTGGCCCTGAAGGTAAGCGTTTGAAGGCAAGTGTTTTAAAAGCATCAAAACATCTCCGCGGTTTTGAGCCGCAACGGCAAACCGGTCAGACCGGCGAGCCGAAGCGGTCAGGGCGATCACGCATCGCCCCGGAATCCTGCCCACTGGGTGCACGGCAAGACGCCGTGTCCGGGCATCCGGAAAGCCGCGATATTCAACCCTAGACGGAGAAATATCATGTCAACCATGCGCCAAATGCTGGAGGCGGGTGTCCATTTCGGCCACCAGACCCGCTTCTGGAACCCCAAGATGGCCCCGTACATCTTCGGCCATCGCAACAAGATCCACATCATCAACCTCGAGAAAACCCTGGTCATGTACCAGGACTCGATGAAGTATCTGCGCCAGCTCGCCTCCAACCGCGGCACGGTGCTGTTTGTCGGCACCAAGCGTCAGGCCCGCGAGATCATCGCCCAGGAAGCCCGTCGCGCCGGCATGCCCTATGTCGATGAGCGCTGGCTCGGCGGCATGCTGACCAACTTCAAGACGGTCAAGACTTCGATCAAGCGGCTGCGCGACATGGAAGCGGTGATGGCCGAAGGCGGCGTCGAGCGGATGTCCAAGAAAGAGGCGCTCCTGTTCAACCGCGAGATGGAAAAGCTCAGCAAGGCCATCGGCGGCATCAAGGACATGAACGGTCTGCCCGATGCGATCTTCGTGATCGACGTCGGCTATCACAAGATTGCGATCACCGAGGCGATCAAGCTCGGTGTTCCGGTGGTCGGCGTGGTGGATACCAACCACTCGCCCGACGGCATCGACTATGTCATTCCGGGCAACGACGATTCGAGCAAGGCGATCCAGCTCTATGCCGAAGGGGTGGCCGATGCCATTCTGGCGGGTCGGGCGGCTGCCCTTGAAGGCATCGTCAAGGGCGCCTCCGACGAAGAGTTTGTCGAAATCGAAGCCGAAGAGGCTTGAAGGAAGGAGCATCAAGATGGCTGAAATTACCGCTTCGATGGTCAAGGAGCTGCGCGAAAAGACCGACGCTCCGATGATGGAGTGCAAAAAGGCGCTGACCGAAGCTGCGGGCGATATGGCCCGGGCTGAGGAAATCCTGCGGGTCAAACTCGGCAACAAGGCGAACAAGGCGGCATCGCGTGTGACCGCCGAGGGCATCGTCGGCGTGCACCATTCGGCTGACGGCAGCATCGCCTCCATGGTTGAGCTCAACTGCGAGACCGACTTCGTTGCCAAGAATGATGACTTCCAGGCCTTCGCCCGCGCGCTGTCTGCGCTGGTCTCCGAGAAGGCGCCGGCCGATGTCGATGCGCTCGCCAATCTCGCTCTCGACGGCGTCAGCGTTGAAGAGCGTCGCAAGGCGCTCATCGGCAAGATCGGCGAGAACATCACCGTGCGCCGCTTCGTGCGGATTGCCGGCCACGGTCGGGTGTCGAGCTATATCCACGGCGGCTCACGGATTGGTGTGCTGGTCGACGTTCAGGGTGGCGAAGAGTCGCTCGGCAAAGACCTCGCGATGCAGATCGCGGCATCCAAGCCGGTGGCGCTCGACAGCACCGGCGTGTCGGCTGACCTGATCGAAAAAGAGCGCTCGATTGCCTCGCAAAAGGCGGCTGAATCGGGCAAGCCCGCCGAGATCATTGCCAAGATGGTCGAAGGCACGGTTCAGAAGTTTCTGAAGGAAGTGACCTTGCTCGGTCAGCCTTTCGTCAAGGACGACAAGCAGACGGTCGAGCAGCTACTGAAGGCGCGCGGTGCAAAAGTGCATGCGTTTACCCTCTTCATCGTGGGTGAAGGCATCGAGAAGAAGCAGTCGGACTTCGCGGCCGAAGTTGCCGAGGCGGCCGCAGCGGCGTCGCGCTGATCGGCAAGCGCGGGGTCGTGGAGCCCTGACCGGTTCCGGCGACTGCCGCGCAGCCCCGATCGGGGGGCGCGCTTCTTATCCGCCTGCTTCTGATCCGCCCGCGTTTGATCGTCTCGTTTGACCCTCTGTTGTGTTTGACCGTCCGTTTGATCGTTCGTCCGTTTGATCGTTCTTAAGGCAGCCTGCTTTCGATGACCATCGCCAAGCCTTACAAGCGTGTTCTGCTCAAGCTGTCCGGCGAAGCCCTGATGGGCGACGACGCCTATGGCATCAACCGTGCCACGATCGACGGCATGGTCGCCCAGGTGGCGCAGGCTCAGGCACTCGGTGTCGAGCTGGCAATCGTGATTGGCGGGGGCAATATTTTTCGTGGGGTTGCACCGGGTGCCTCCGGCATGGATCGCGCGACCGCCGACTACATGGGCATGATGGCCACCGTGATGAATGCGCTGGCCCTGCAAGATGCCATGCGCAGTGCCGGTCTGACCGCCCGGGTGCAGTCGGCGCTCAAGATCGAGCAGG
>Ga0007795_10000179_pt1 | contig 17185 bp, 9 predicted proteins | sample CryBogmetaGMA1M_FD_60369 | JGI IMG/M metagenome (GOLD analysis project Ga0007795, IMG submission 60369) | Freshwater microbial communities from Crystal Bog, Wisconsin, USA - MA1M | ecosystem: Environmental > Aquatic > Freshwater > Lake | place: Crystal Bog, Wisconsin, USA | collected 2009-07-06
AGACAAGCAGAGGCGGACACTGGTGCCACGGTCGGTCCCGAAGTTTGATCCACCACGTTCAAAGTCTCCCTTTGCCGGCCACCTGGGTTTTAAAGTCCTGGGCCGGTTTCCCTCCATGCCGGTTGCCGCACGCGTTCCCTTTGATTGTTGTCCATCCGGCGGTGAAAAGCAAAACCAAGGGTGGCGTTGTCCGCGATTGCGGCTGGTTTTTCCTGAGTTTGTGGAAGAATCTGCGGTTCTCAAGGGGGCGAACAAACCGTATACGTAGCCGCCGTGAGCAGGCCGGGCGCGGGTTTGTGGCGGGGTGGTTCAGCCGAACCGCCATGTTACCTTTCCGATTACGGAAACCTGGAGGTTTCGGTAATTCGGGAATATTTTGGTGCTTTGGTAAAGTTATCCGTTTACGTGGTCGATGGAAAAATGCACGGGTGAGTTAAACCTGACCGTTTAGCCAAAGGTTAACGGCGGCCAAGTCACCTTTGCCGATGTGAAGAGGGCCTGGTCCATGCGTTCCCGACGTCAGCTACTGGTGTTTTTGGTTGTGATGCTGGCCGGGTTCGGTTGCGCATCGAAGAAGCAGTCCACGTATTCCTCGTCGATGGCCCCGCCGCCGAGTTCGGGCGATAACGTGGTGATTTCGAAGATGCAGGGTGCGGGCCGGTCGATTGTGAATGGGACGAAGAAGGGGTATGAGTCGGCCCGGTCCGGGTTACAGAAGTGGATCGACCCGTCGGCCTCGGAAACGGCGTCGGCCGGCGATAAAGCCGGCAAAGGGCTGGATGATGTCGACCGACAGGCGTCGACCGGCCCCAAGACGGTGGTACGCGGACACACCTCAGATGAGTCGGACGGGCCCTCACGCGTGGCCCAGGGAAGTGACGACCGAAAATCAACCACCCGCGTAGGTTCGCGACCCGTGGGAACCACCGTGGCCGATTCGTTCGTGATTGAGTGATTCGGTACGGTTTTCAGCCTGGCTCTTTGACAATCCGCACAATCAAATCTGAACCAAAGCGAACTTAATTGATCGTAAAAAGAGTAAGGGCCGCGGTTGGGCGGCCTTAGCCTTACTGGTCTTTGGTGAGGGGCATGACGACGTAGGTGTAGGCGTCTTCGGTTTTGAAGACGGCGGCGTTTTTGGAGTCGATCAGTTCGGCGGTGATGGGGCTGGCGGGGTCGAGGGCTTTGAGGGCGTCGGCGAGGTAGCGTGGGTCGAAAGTGATTTCGAGGGGCTTGCTGGAATACTGGATGGGCAGTTCGACATCCGACGAGCCCTGGTCGGCGGCGCGGGTGATGAGTTTGAGCATGTCGCTTCCGAACCGGAAATCGACGCCCCGGCTTTCTTGGCTGGTGACGATGGACGCTTGTTCGACGGCCAGGAGCAGGGACCCGACTTCGAGGGGCACGCGAACTTCGACCTGGGAGGGGAATACATCCTGGTAGCGTGGGAACCGGCCTTCGACGAGTCTACTGTAGATCACGGCCCGTTCGGTACGAACGAGGATCGCGGTATTTCCCTGGAAGGTCAGGTGGACCGGCGGGTCATCGTCTTGGAGGTTACGTTCGATGAGTTTCAGGGCTTTGGCCGGCACCACCGGTTGACTGGTGGGGGCCTGAACCTCGCCTTCGCGGTCGATCGGGATGATCTGGCGAGCCAGGCGTCGGCCATCGGTGCCCACCATGGTGAGCTGGTTGTCCTTGATTTCGAAGAGAACGCCGCCGAGTGCGTAGCGGGTGCTTTCGACATCGGTGGCGAACACGGTGCGGCGGATGGCGCGACGAAGGTCGGCGGAGGAAAGCACGTAGTAAGCCGAGGCGCCGAAGTCGGCCAGTTCGGGGAAGAGGTCGGGGTCTTCGCTGGGGAGTTTGAACTGGGAGTGTCGGCCGCGGATCAGCGTCTGGTCGCCGTCGGTATCAAGTGAGAAGTCGGCATCGCCCAGGGTGCGCAAGATCTGGTTGACCCGCTGGGGGGGCAAAACCACCGAGCCCGGTCGTTCGATCTTCAGGCCCAGCACGCGGTAGCGGATCCCGACTTCAAGGTCGGTGGCCAGCAGAGTCGCTCCGTCGTCATTGGCTTCAAGCTTCACATTCTGCAAGATCGGCTTGGGACTGCGTGCCGGGACTACCCCGCCAACCATGCCAAACGCCGTGAGCAGTCCCTCGCGATTGCACAGAGCCTTCATGCGCCGATTCTCCCCCGTGGCCGGTCGAGCCGTCTTTTTTGGGTCTTTGGACCTGAAGCTGAAGCAGAGCCGCTCAGGCTCATGCCGTTGTTCATGAACTTCAAGGGGAACCAGCGTATCACACCCTCAACCGGCTTTCCCAGCCAGCGATGGACCGGCTGGGGCATTCCCACCACATGGTCCCGGTTTAACGTAAACATGATTGAGCGTAAAAACATGGTGGCTTATATCTTTTCGTTTTAAGCATAAACAACGTAACAGTAGAAGAAGAGAAGCGAATACCTGTTGATAGTTTTCGGCCGACCTGGCGGATCTGAAACAACCCCAAGGAGTTATATCCGAAACGGGACCCGTCCTGGCTGTGGATAACCATGTTGGCCGGCTGCGCATCGGGCCGTCGATCACCGTTCATCGATGTGGAGTTCCAGGCCACCGCGTGCAGACCTGTGTGGAGTGTTACGTTTTAGGCGTCGGGTTGTGAACCGGTTATCAACAGGTTATCAACAGTCGCTCAGGGACCGGACGATCGCTATAAGCCGCCAGGTTTCCCAAAACGGGCGGCTTAAAATTCAAGAAAAAATTCTGGCCAAGGCCCGCCGGTCATGCATTCGCAAGTGGCTTGCTGGGGCCGCGGTCCAAGGGACCACGCAGCCAATCTCAAGGATCGGCATCGACCTGATCGACGAAATGGACAGCCACGATGATGCAGGACGCCGCCTGCAGTCAGGGTGCGTTCGGGTCCAGTCCGTCCATGCCGTCCATGGTTCCCTTTTCTGTTTTTTTGTTCAGGAGAACCCGTCCCTGATTCTTACCGCGCGTCGGACTGCTGCTTGCCGATCCCCAGGCGAATGATCACGATGGCGGCCAGCACCATCGAGGCGGCCAGGCACCAGAGGCCGATGCTGTAACCAACGTCCCCCTGCAGGTGCTGGTCGGCGTACTGCTTGATCGCGCCCACCATCGAGGGGCCCACCCAACCGCCCAGGTTGCCGAACGAGTTGATCAGGCCGATGCTGGCGGCGGCCGCTGAAGAGGTCATCAGTAAACTGGGCAGGGCCCAGAACGCCGGCAGGTACGCCTTGACCCCGGTCATGGTCAGCGTGAACAGGGCGACCGAGAGCCACAGGTTCCCCTTGCTCAGCGGGGCCAGTGCCAGTGCCGCGGCGCCCAGCAAGATGGGCAAGGAGGCATGCCACCGCCGCTCCAGGGTCCGGTCCGAGTTCCAGCCAATCAAAATCTGGCCAATCAGCGACCCCACCGAGGTGATGACCAGCAGCCAGGCCACTTTTTTCACTTCCAGCCCGTACCAGCTCTTGAAGATCGACGCCATGTACAGCTCGATGCCGTAATTGCCGGTGACCACGAAGAAGTAGGCCAGCGCCAGCAGCAAGATCTTCGTGTTGCTCAGGGCCTGGGCGATCGTCATGTGGCCCACCGGATGCTCGGCTTTTTCGCGGGCCAGCTCGGCTTCCAGGGCGGCCCGTTCCTCAGCGGTCAGCCACTGGGCCTGCCCAGGCCGGTCGGTCAGGTATTTCAGGACGACCAAACCCAGAATCACCGCCGGAATGCCCCAGGCAATGAACACCCACTGCCAGCCCACCAGGCCGAGCAACCGGGGGTGGCCGTTCACGCCAATCCCCATCAACTGGTCAGACAGGGGCGGGCCGATCATCCCCGAGATCGGCGAGGCGATCAGAAACAACGCCAGGGCGCGGGTGCGGTCGCGGCTGGGAAACCAGTGGGTGAGGTAGACGATGATCCCGGGGAAGAAGCCGGCCTCGGCCAGCCCCAGCAGGAACCGGATCCCATAGAACTGGTAAGGGGTGCGCACAAACGCCGTCATGGCGGCAATGAAGCCCCAGGTCACCATGATCCGGCTGATCCATTTGCGGGCACTCCAGCGCTCGACCAGCAGGGTGCCTGGAATTTCCAGCAGCAGGTAGCCCAGAAAAAAGATCCCCATGCCGAACCCGAACACACTCTCGCTGAATCCGCTCTTGGCGAGGTCGGTTTGCATGTTCAGCTTGGCGAAGCTGACATTCACCCGGTCGATATAGGCGATCACGTAGCAAACAAAGAGCAGGGGGATCAAGCGGCGGTAGGCCTTCTTGATCGCCCGGTCGAGCGCGGGATTCGATGCCTGGGTGGGTGCGGTTGGGGAAGACATGCTGGGGATCTGGCCTCCGGGCAAACAAACGGCGGAACGCAACGGAGCAAGGTCAATCGGTGAACGGAGTGAACGAGATTTTTTTTCCGCGAGGAAAGGCAATCCCGACAGGATGGCATACCGCCGGGACCCTCACAAGGGCGCGGCTTTTTAGGCATGTCTGATCTGATCGAATTTGGGTGAATCTGAGTCTGTTGCCAAACCAGGCGCGCTCGGTTCGTGATTATTTGCTATCTTGGTAATGGATAGAGGGCGGGCGGAGGATCGCCGGCCGGCGGAGTGAGAGAGTGAGCAAGCTTGGGTTCGGGGTTGCCGGCGCGCCCCGTTGGGCTCATTTGGTTGGATTTTTTTTGGCGCCGAGAGTGAGATTATTCCATGGCGGATGCGGATACAGGCGCGGTCGAGCGGACCCTTTTTGACCAGCTCGGCCTGGACCCCCGCTTGCAGCAAACTCTGGCGGGGCTGGGCTATGAGGAGCCCACGCCGATCCAGCGGATGGCGATTCCCCCGTTGCTGGAAGGGCGGGACCTGGTGGGACAGGCGGCCACGGGGACCGGCAAGACGGCCGCCTTTGCGCTGCCCCTGTTGCACAGGATCAGCAAACTGGGCAAGAACGCCGGTCAGCCGGCGGCGTTGATTCTGGTACCCACGCGTGAGCTGGCGATGCAGGTGGCCACCGCCGTGCACAAGTACGGCCGGTCGCTGGGTACCAGCGTGCTGCCAATTTATGGCGGGCAGGGGTACGGGCCCCAACTGCGGGCCCTGGAACGTGGGGTGGACGTGGTGGTGGCCACCCCCGGGCGGGCGCTCGACCATTTGCGCCGTGGCACGCTGCGGCTCGATGATCTGGCGATCGTCGTGCTCGACGAGGCCGACGAGATGCTGGACATGGGGTTCGCCGACGATATCGAGACGATCTTCAAGGACACCCCCAAGACGCGGCAAACCCTCTTGTTCTCTGCCACCATGCCGCCCAGAATCGCGGCGATCGCCCGCCGTCACCTCTCCGACCCGCTCACCATCCAGGTCGGTCGGGAAAAAACCAGCGCCGACGACCTGCCCAAGGTCAAGCAACTGGCGTACATCGTGTCTCGCATGCACAAACTGGCGACCCTGGGCCGGGTCCTGGATGTTGAGAACCCGACCTCGGCCCTGATCTTCTGCCGCACCCGCACCGAGGTCGACGAGCTGGCCGAGGCGATGAACGGCCGTGGCTACCATGCCGAGGCCCTTCACGGCGGCATGTCTCAAGAGCAGCGCGACCGGGTGATGAAGAAGTTCAGGGGCGGCACCGTCGATCTCTTGATCGCCACCGACGTGGCCGCCCGCGGTCTGGACATTGCCCAGCTCTCGCACGTGGTCAACTACGACGTGCCGTCCGAGCCCGAATCTTATGTGCACCGGATCGGCCGGGTGGGCCGGGCCGGTCGGGAAGGGGTGGCAATCACCCTGGCCGAACCGCGTGAGTATCGCCAGCTCCGGGGAATCGAGCAGTCCACCAAGCAGAAAATCAAGGTGGAGCGGGTCCCCTCGGTGGCCGACCTCCATGCGCGCCGGATGGAACTGACCCGCGAGTCGGTGCGTGAAGCGATCACGGGCGGCGACCTTGAGCATTTCCGCGTGGTCGTCGAGTCGCTGGCCAACGACTTCGACATCATGGAAATTGCGATGGCCGCCATCAAGTTGGCCCACAAGGGAGAGGCCGGCGACCTGGACCAGGAACAGGAAATCCCCGAAGTTCCGGTCTACGACAAGGCGCCCGGTAGCCGGCGGACCGGTCGAGACGACCGCCGCGGCCCTGGTGGCGGCGGCGATCGCCGTGGTCCAGCCGCCGGCCGGGGCGGCCCGCGAGCTGGCGGCCGGCCGGTCGGCCCCGGCGGTGGTGGTCCTGGCGGGCCACGTCGAGGCCCCAGTGGCCCCGGTGGTGGCGGTGGCGGCGGTAACCCGCCCAGCGGCCCCATGGTTCAGCTCAAAGTGGGTGCCGGCCGGTCCGCCGGCGTCCGCCCGCAAGACCTGGTGGGCGCCATCGCCAGCGAGGCCGATATCCCGGGCCGGAGCATCGGCGCCATCGAGATTGGTGACCACTTCTCACTGGTCGAGGTGCCGGAATCGGCCGTGGACCAGGTGCTTACTGTCTTCAAGACCAGCAAGCTCAAGGGAAAAAAAGTCCGCGTCCGCCGCGCCGATGACCCGGGCGGCAAGGACTGATTTGGGGCATCCTTCGAGGAATGGACAGGATGGACGGCATGGACACCGGTCGAACTGGTGTCCATGCCGTCCATTACTTTTCTTCCTGCGGCGTTTTCGTTTGGATCTTGGTTTGAAGAAGTTTAAAGAGTTATATGGGGTTATACAGGGTTTATCTTAAAACTTGATAAACCATATATAATTGACATAACACCTTATTTGATTTAGGATAACGGTCGTCATTGTTTGGTCTGAAGCCCTGGATGGATCAGATCATTCAATCTCAAGTGGGGGGCGTGGATCATGGATCCCGTGAAGAATCCGTTTGCGCCTGGGGCAGGCAACAACCCACCTGAAATGGCGGGGCGAGAGCGGACGCTTGAGGATGCTCGGATTGCGTTGAAGAGGATCAGGGCGGGCAAACACGCGCGGGGGCAATTTCTGCTGGGTCTTCGCGGGGTCGGTAAAACGGTCTTGCTGAACCGCATCGAATATTTAGCGAGCCAGGAAAAGTACCAAACCATCGTCCTGGAGGCGCCCGAAGACCAGAAACTGGTGCAGATGCTGGTACCGCGGCTACGCGCCTTACTTTTGCGGCTTTCGAGGATTGAGCGATCCAAGGATCTGGCCAATCGGTCCATGAAGGTGCTCAGGGCGTTCGCGGGCGTATTCAAGGTAACGATTGGAGACGTGGAGTTTGGAGTCGGTTCGGAACCGGGAACCGCGGACTCTGGAAATCTTGAAATCGACTTGCCCGAGTTGTTCCAGACAGTTCTGGAGGCGGCGAAAGGGGCCGATGAAGCGGTTGCCCTGTTTATCGATGAAGTCCAATATCTGAGCACAAAAGACCTGAGTGCTCTGATCGTGGCGGTTCATCGGATGAGTCAGAAACAATTGCCGTTCATCCTGTTTGGCGCGGGCCTCCCTCAACTCGCGGCGTTGGCGGGTGAAGCCAAGTCGTACGCGGAACGGCTGTTCAATTATCCCGAAATCGGCGCGTTGGAGGAGGGCGCGGCCAGGGAAGCGATTGTGGCTCCACTGGAGAAGGAAGGGGTTGCAATTGAACCCCAGGCGCTCGACTTGATGGTCCGACAAACCCAGGGTTATCCCTATTTTCTTCAGGAATGGGGTTATCATACCTGGGAGGTCGCGTCCGCCTCGCCGATTACGCCCAATGACGTGACCCAGGCGACGAACCAGGCGCTCAGGGCGCTCGATCAGGGATTCTTTCGTGTGCGACTGGACCGCCTGACCCCCAAGGAACGGTCTTATGTTCGAGCCATGGCGGAACTTGGACCAGGCCCTCACAGGTCCGGCGAGATCGCCCAGGTTCTCAAGTCGGAAGTCACGGCCGTTGGTCCGCTCAGAAATGGCTTGATCAAGAAGGGGATGATTTACAGCCCCAAGCATGGCGATACCGCATTCACCGTCCCCATGTTCGATCAGTTCTTGCTGCGTTCAATGCCAGACTGGAACCCAGGCGAAACGGTGATCACGGATGACGACACCGAGCACTTACCGCGATCGCGGAAAGCCAAGCCGTAAATCTGTATGTAAAGGAACCCCACTCATGAACTGGCGAACACGCTCCCTCGCGATTCTGGCTCTACTGACATGTACCCAGGCTATTCCTGCCCAAACACCAGTGGCGGCCAAGGTGGGCGTGGAGCTGGACGGCCTGGGCGACGGGGCCCGCTCACGCCCATTTGTCGACCTGGCCAAAACCTTGCGCCCCTGGACCAAGCCAGGGACCGCTGATCCAGCGCCCATCGATACCGCCGGCTGGCCCACCACCGACGCCACCACCGTACTCTTCGATATCCGACCGGCGTTCGCCTGGGCACCGCCCATCGACGACCCCCAGGCATTCCAGCCCGATTGGAGTGGAGTGTACCCGTTTACGTTCCAGGGCCAGGCCGAGGTGAAGATCACCGAAGGGCCCGGCTGCCGATTGGAAAACGTAAACTACAATCCAGACTCCAACTCCACCTCCGGCCAGTTTGTCGTAGGGAAAGAGAGTGGACTTCTGGTGGTGACGTTTCAGAACTCCAAACGCACGCTCAAGCACTCTAATCAGTCGGGCATCACCGGCCTGCGGGTGGTCCGCCCTGGGTATGACTTGAACACGAAAGAGATCTTCACGCACGAGTTTTTGGAGTCGCTCAAACCGTTTGCCGTGTTGCGCTACATGGACTGGCTGGATACCAACCACCAGCCTGGGTTTTATGGCGATGCCGGTCACCATGCGCTCGAGTGGACCGCGCGCAGGCAAGCGGATGCCGCGACCCAGGTGAGTTCGGAAAAAACGTACGGGGTGGCCTGGGAATATGTGGTCGAGCTGGCGAACCAGACCCGCAAGGATCTTTGGATCAATATCCCGGTGGCGGCCACCGATGCCTATGTGGCCGAACTGGCCCGGTTTCTGCACGAGAAGCTGGACTCCAATCTGGCGGTCTACATTGAACACTCCAATGAGGTGTGGAACTTTGGGTTCCCCCAGTACACCTATAACAAGCTGGCGGCCATTGACGAGGTGAAGCGCGGCGAGAGTGTGTTGAACGCCGATGGCTCGACCGATGAGGAACTATGGGCCAGGCGCAGGCATGCCAAGCGGGTGGTGGAGATTGGCCTGGCGTTCCGCGCGGCCTTTGGAGCCACAGGGGCGCAGCGCATCAGGCCGATCTATGCGTCTTGGGTGATCTTTCCCACTCCTTACTACGGCGAGATCTTGGATTGGGTGGGGAAAACATACGGCCCACCTGCCAACTATTTTTACGGGATCGCTGGCGCGGCCTATTTCAATATCGAGAAGGCCGGCAAGAACGCCACTCCCGACCAGCTCATCGACGCCATGCGCGCCAGCAGTGATGACAACCTCAAGTTCCGTGCAGAGATCCAGGCGATTGCCCAGAAGCACGGCCTGAAGCACTGCCAGTACGAGGTGGGGCCCGATGTGGGCGGGGGCAAGACCGAGAACCTGGCGAACCGGATTCTGGCCAACCGTAGCCCCCGGATGCGTGAGTTGTTAATGCACGATGCGCGCACCAACTGGTTCGACAAGGGGGGCGACCTGTACATGATCTTCTCGCACTGCTCAACCTACAGCCGGTTCGGCTGCTGGGGCCTGAGCGAGGATATTGTGAACCGGAACACCCCCAAGTGGCAGGCCGTGCGGGAGCTGACGGGGATTCAGCCGTGAACGGCCGCGTAGGAGTGGCCTATCTCATTGAAAGAACAGGCCGCTGAGTACGGCGTTAGACGAACCGGTATTGATGATCTTCACGGTCACGCTGCCCTTGATGTTCCAAACGAGGTAGACGCCGTTCTGGAAGCCGGCCAGCGACTGGCTATCAAGCACGCTGCCGGTGGCCGTATCGATGATCTGGATCGTTTCGGTGCGCTTGGAGTTGTCCCAGTCCACGGCGTACAGAGCGACCTGATGACTCTTGCCGTCGTTGATGTTGATGGCGGCCGAGATCGTATCGGCGTTGAACCAGGTGCCGGCAATCCGGTCTGTTGCGCCAGGCGCAGATTTTTGCAGGGCGCGGGCATCACTGGTGGCGGAGTTCCAGACGAAATTGGCTGTGTTCAGCAGGTTGACCGTGGCGTACGCAGGGAACGAAGGGTTACCGGCGCTGGGGTCCTGGCTGACCGCGAAGCCGTCCAGCCCATAGGTTCCCTTCCAGGTGCCCTGGGTGGTGGTATCTTGCTTGACGAACGAGGCCTGGCCTGCCACCAAGGGGGCGCCTCCAAAGAACAAACCGCTCAAGACGGCGTTCGAAGTGCCCGTGTTCGTAACCTTGACCGTTACGTTCCCCTGGATGTTCCAGGCGAGATAAACACCGTTATGGAAACCTGTCAACGTCTGGGTATCAAGCACCGCGCCCGTGGCGGTATCGATCACCTGAATCAGCTCGGCGCGGGTGTTGCCATCCCAGTCCACGGCATAAACGCCAAGCTGATGCACCTTGCCATCGTTGATCTTCACGTCGATGGAGAAGGAGTTGCTGTTGAACCAGGCGCCCGCCACGCGATCGGTCGAATTGGGGGCCGCTTTCTGGAGCGCACGCACGTCGCTGGTTGAGCTGCTCCAGACGGCGTTCTTGGCGTTGTTGAACGTGACGCCGGCATACGCGGGCAGACTTGGGTTATTGACGCTCGGATCTTGACTGATGACGAACCCGTCGGCGGCGTAGAACGCTTTCCAGTTGCCGGCCGTGGCCGTGTCTTGCTTCACGAAACTGGCCCCGCCAGGCGCGCCACCGAGGAAAATACCGTTCAGAACGGCGTTGGAAGAGCCCGTATTCGTGACCTTGATCGTCACATTTCCCAGGACGTTCCAGACCAGATAAACGCCATTATAGAAACCGGTCAGTGTTTGCGTATCAAGCACCGAGCCGGTAGAAGCGTCGGTGATCTGAACGGTTTCGGCGCGTGTGTTGCCGTCCCAGTCCAGGGCGTAGACCGCGACCTGGTGCGGCTTGCCGTCCTTGGTTTTAAGATCCACGGAAAGGGAGTTACTATTGTACCAGGCACCCGCCACACGATCGGTGGAGTTCGGGGCGGCTTTCTGGAGCGCGCGCACGTCGCTGGTGGAGTTGCTCCAGACGAAATTCTTGGCATTGTTGAATGCAAGACTGGCGAACGTGGGAATGTTCGGGTTATTGGCGCTGCTGTCCTGGCTCAGGTTAAACCCTTCCGCGCCATAAGCGGCTTTCCAGTTCCCCTGGGTGGTGGTGTCTGTCTTGAGGAACGTGGCCTGGCCGGCAATCACCGGCGCACCGCCGAAGAAAAGACCACTCAACACGGCGTTGGGGCTGGTACCGGTGTTGGTGACCTGGAATGTCACGCTGCCGCTGATATTCCAGGCGAGATAAACGCCGTTGCGGAAACTGGCCAGCGAACGGGTATCGAGCACGGTGCCCGTGGCGTCGTCGATTGCCTGAATCGTTTCGGTGCGGTTGTTGTTGTCCCAGTCGAGCGCGTACAAGGTAACCTGGTGAGTCTTGCCGTCGTTGATCCGGACATCAATGGAGAAGCTGCTCGCACTATACCAGGTACCGGCGATGCGATCGTTGGAGCCGGGCGCGGCTTTTTGGAGTGCGCGGGGGTCGCTTGTAGAGCCGTTCCAGGTGAATCCCAAGGTGCCTGAGAAGCTGACGCCGGCATAGCTGGGGAGGCTCGGGTTATTGGGGCTGGCGTCCTGGCTGACGTTGAAACCATCAACGCCATAGGCCATCTTCCAGTTCCCCTGCGAGCTTGAGTCTTGCTGAAGGAACGTCGCGGTGCCGGCCGGCAACGGGGCGTTCACGATAAGCGTGGCCGTGCGAGACGTGGTCGACCCCGCGTTATTGGAGAAAACGGCCTGGTAGAGCGAGCCGTTATCGGTGAGCGTGGTGGTGAAGCTGTAGGTGCTGGAGTTCGCGCCTGGGATGTTGGTCCAGCTCACTCCATTATCGGTGCTGACTTGCCACTGGACGCTGGGGTTGGGATTTCCAGAGGCCGCGGCCGTGAACGAGGCGTTATTGCCGGCGGTGACGGTGGCGTTGGCCGGCTGAGTGGTGATGCTGGGTCGAGTCTGGACCGTGAGCGTGGCGGTTTTGGAGGTGGCTGATCCTTGGGTGTTGGAGAAGATGGCCTGGTAGAGCGATCCGTTATCGGTGTCGGCGGTGGCGAAGCTGTAGGTGTTGGAGTTCGCACCTGGGATGTTGGACCAGGTCAGTCCATTGTCGGTGCTGACTTGCCACTGGACGGTGGGGTTTGGGTTTCCAGAGGCCGCGGCCGTGAACGAGGCGTTATTGCCGGCGGTGACTGTGGCGTTAGCCGGCTGGGTGGTGATGCTGGGGGCGGCCAGACCAGCGTTGATCGTTTGGGTCAGGTTGGTTGATTGGCTGGATATGAAATCAGGATCGGCGAGGTAGGCCGCGGCAACGGTATGGTCGCCCGCGCTCAGGTCAGAGAGGGTCAGGCTGGCGGCACGGGCTGCAAGCGAGATCGGTGTGCCGTAGTTCGCACCATCGACGATGAACTGAATCGATCCGGTGGGAATAGCGGCGCTGGGTGCACTGGCGGTGACCGTGGCGGTGAAGGTGACCGGGCTGCCGTACCAGTTGGGGTTGGTCAAGGAGACGAGATTGGTGACCGTGGGGGCGGCGAGCACGGTCAGATTGCCTGGAACATAGCTGATCCGGTAACTGGAAGAGGTCTGGCCGGCCGCGAGAATGGCGCCTGGATAAGAGCCTACGTCTGTGGTTGGGCTGGCGTAAGTATCTACAATACTGAGGCTGCCACCGAGCGAGCTGGGAGTGTCGGACCCCACAAATCCCGAGTAGGTGACACCCAGTGTGGGGTCGGGCGCACCATAAACACGGGTCACGTCGTTGGCGGTGATGGTGAGTAGGGGAAGCGTGAGGCCAAAATCCTGACCAGTGAGCGGGGCTGAGTTGACCAGTGTCAGGTTGTAAGGCGTGAGTGGCGCAGAAAGAACGTAGGGCGCGGCAATAAGTGTGCGCACCGCGTAGGTTCCGTAATAAGAGCTGGGCGGCGCGGCGTTGAAGGAATAATGACCGGACGCGTCGGTGGTGGTGCTGGTCTCTGCGTATTTGATTGCGAGCGACCAGGCCTGAATGGTGCCTGTGTTGCCAGTAAAGTTGTCGCGGGCTTCAAGCCGCCAGGTTCCGTTGGGATTTTCACCGTTCAGAGCGCTCAATTTGACCAGGGGGCGGTAGCTGCCGGTGAACGGAGCCGATCCGTAATAGATGGAGGTGGCCGCGGCGTCGTCGAGCACGGTGTTGGTGAAGCCCAGCGCGCTGGTGCTGCCGTTGTTGTTGATCAGGTTGATGCGCATTCCGGACGGGCTGATCAGGCTAACAGTCAAGTCTGAGTCTTTGGTGTGGCTGATGGACAGAGTCACGGAGACCTTGGTGACGCGCCCGGGCACGCCGCTGACATTCAGTGACGATGAAACGCGTGAGGGGGTGCCGGCGGTGCCGTCTGGAATCGCTTTGGGAACATCGGTAGACGTCAGCGTGTCGGTGGTCCCGGAATCGATGGTGCCGTTGGAGTTCGTATCCAGGAAGACGGTTTTGCCCGCGAGCCCGAGTTCGCCGTTGTTCTGGACGGCGTCGCCGTTGGAGTCTTGATAGACCGTGCCGGAGATCGAATTGGCGGTGACGTACGCCAGGGCGGCATCGGCCTGAATCAGGCCCGCGCCCGTGCGATAGTCATAGCCTGGGGTGTTCATATCGATGGCGGTGGCCGCCAGCGCTGCGTAAATTTGCGGTGGGGTCAGCGAGGGTACCGCCTGTTTCATGAGTGCGGCGACGCCCGCAATATCGGGCGCGGCCGCCGAGGTACCAAAGAAATTGGGCAAGCCGTTCCCGTCGAAATCGTATCCGAAGAACGTAGTATCGGGACCATCCACGCCGGTGAATCTGGGTTGCTGGCGAAGGTCGGGGGTGGCCAGGCGATTGCCAGCCGGATCGAACAAGATGGCGGTACCGCCCAGGGAGGTGTAGCTATCGGCCTGGGGTGGGCTGTTACCGTAGGCGGGGGTTCCGTTATAGGCCGAAGCCGCCACGCCCGCGCCGCCGGCCGCCTGGTTATGCCCGAACGAGGCCCCGGAGTTGTAGGGCATGGTCCCGCCGCCGATGTTGACGTATTTGAATGTCGTGGGCGCGGGTCCAGACGACAAGCGAACCACCATGTAAGCCTGGGTGCCAAAATCGTGGTCGAAAATCTGGGTCGGGTCCGCGCCAAGCGCGTTATCGTTGGCCACTCCGATCAGGGTCGTTTTATCGGCCGCGTAAAAATAAAGGTCAACCTGGTTGCTGGAGCCCGGGCTGCCGTTGCCGGCCGAGGCGTAGGGTGAATCCCACTGGAAGGTGGTGCTCAGGTGGCCGCTGATCGGCAGAAAGATACCGGTACTACCGCCAAAATCCTGGACCGTGCTATTGGCGGGCATGCCGGCTGGGCTGGCGGTGGTACCGTTCCAGGTGGTCTGGTAGGCATGGTTGGACTGGTTGCCGGCCGATGAAAAATACGAAGCGCCATACGTATTGGCCGCGGTGTTCACCGCCTGGGCGATGACCCCATCCTGGAAGATCGGCTCTTCGTAGTAAAACACATCGTCGCTAATCACCTGGGCCCCCGCGCCTCCTTGCGAGGTCGGCTTGGCCAGGTTGATAATCCCTTGCGCGAACGAGGCTTCACTCAAAAAAGCCGTGGAGTACGCCAGCTTGCTCCCCGGTGCAATGTCATACACGAGCTGCGCCATCGCGCGGCCCTCATCGGTGCCGCCGCTGGTCATGTCAGAGAGCACCTGCACGCCGGCCGGCAGGTCGCCACTGGCCACGTCCGCGTTATAGCCATTCTTGTTATTGAAGCTATCGGAAAGCAGGCCCACCGTAATGCCCGTACCATCCACCCCAAACTTCAAGGCACCAATATCGGTCCTCTGTGTCGGCACGGCCTGGCTATCGGCCTTGCCGGCATTCACCACGGGCAGGTAATTGGGCCTGGCAGACCGTAGGTCTGGCAAGTCCGCCAGCGCGGGCAATGCCGCATCGGGCACCATGGCCGAAACCATCACCCCGTAGGTGCCGGTGACCTGGGCTCCCAGGTTGGCCATTTCTCGCGCCAGCGCGTTGCCCGTAAGCCCCGTGGAAACGGCGCTCACTCCCACGGTACCCGGCCCGAACCGCATCAGGCTGAAATTGGGCTGAGCAGCGGACGGCTGATACACGTTGGAAGAAGGATCAAGGCTGAGTCGGCCAGTATTTCCCGCCCAGGACTGGTAATTGGCCGACAGGTAGGCCAGCTCATCGCCAATCTTATCAGCCACGTGCACATTCACAGGCAGGGCATTGCCCAGGCCGTCGATCACCGCGCCATTGATGGCAAGCAGGGCCCGCTCTTCCAGGTGTTCGAGCCGGCAAACCAGGCGCCTCGATGGCTTGGATTCTGAGCCCGGCCGCAACCGGTTTGCCCGTGACACCGCGGACCTACTGCGGAAACCCATGGTGCATCCTCCATCCGGCGCGCGCGAGTTGTTACCCGGCGCTTTCTCAGTAACCAGTCGCAACCTCAAGATCGGATCACGATCCTGCAGCGAGCTCAGGTGTGTTCGCCCAAGTCGCCAGAATGCGGCGCTCCCTGCCCCTGGCAGGAATACGGCACGGCTGCGTGTTGGTGACACAAATCAGTTCACGGACCCCGCGATGATTGTAGGCAGGGCAGGTTCAAGAGGGCCAGAATGGTTCATCAGAAAGTACTCATTCGTCCCCGCCTTCCAACGAAAAAACCCCGGCACTCTCATGAGATATGAGAATACCGGGGTTCATTGAAAGAGTGCCGGTTTGAAGATCCATCAGCGAGATGGAACTTCAAACCTCAACACCGTTCTGTTCAGACGGCGGTGTTCTTGCGGGCGCGGTTGCGGCGGTAGGCAATACCACCGATGCCGCTGACGATCGCGGCCAGGGCAATGCTACCGGGCTCAGGCACGGCGTTGGCCACGAACACGCGGTCCAGCAGAATGTCCTGACCCGCAGCGGCACCCACGTAAGAGAAGGTGAAGGTCTGAACTCCCGTGGAGGTTGCCACGAAGGTGGACTGAAAATGCTGCCAGATGCTGTTGTCGCTGGCGCTGGTTCCATTTGGAAGCGAGGAGGTGGTGGTGGCAAGGACCGAGGTGCCCCCGATCAACGCCGTGAGGGTCGAGATACCCGTATTGGCGTTGCTGGTGAAGGGCTGGGCAGCATCGAAGCCAACGACATAGGTATTGCCAGCAACCAGTGATAGCGACTGGGACAAGGTGGTAGTTTCTGAATCGCCAATGAAGTAGGCCACCTGGCTGCCAGACACTTCGCCAATGAGACCGGACGTCAGTGGGTTGGCAGGCAGGGTGGAACCAAAATACGTCTGGGCAGCGCCACTGCTGGTCGAAGCAATCATCACGCCACGTGGTGTGCCAGAGGCGATCGAGTCGGCCACGCTCCAAGATGGCGAGCCAGGCAGCGTGCCGCTGGTGACACCGTAAGCGTTGGCACCATTCACAACGGCCGCAGATGGCGTCAGGTTGGCGGCAGTAAAGCTGCCGTCGGTCAGCATGTTGGTCCAGCCGGCGTTGGCAGTCGTGGCGGTCAGCCCGAGCATACCAGCCAAAGCCAGTACCATGGAAACTCTACGGATCATCAACATCCTCCTTTTTGTAGGAACCGCGGGGGGTGAGCAGTCCCCGACCCTAGTCGAGTTCAAACCATCATCCAAAAAAGTTGGGCAAAATCGGGCGACCCAGTGGAAACTCGAGTTTGCCAGTCAAGTTCCACCCACCTGTGGGGGAACCCCGCAAAATCCGGAACGAGGGAGTCAACATCATCGCTGAAATTGACCATGGTCGTTCCGTATCGATAAAGGCGTTTAAGTATCATCTGATAGGCATGGATCAGTCAAGCAGTGACCTGGCCTGACCTGGCGGCAAGGGTGCACGACGGGGTTTGCGCCCTGCCTGATCTTTCATAAACTCTTTTCGTCTAATCGCAACTCGCTTGATGACGCAACATGAAGAGGAGGCCAAGGATGGCGCTCAAACAGGATCAACTCAGCCCGAGGTTGGCTCAACGCTTGGCAGCCATGGCGGCTGAGATGC
>Ga0007795_10000181_pt1 | contig 17162 bp, 20 predicted proteins | sample CryBogmetaGMA1M_FD_60369 | JGI IMG/M metagenome (GOLD analysis project Ga0007795, IMG submission 60369) | Freshwater microbial communities from Crystal Bog, Wisconsin, USA - MA1M | ecosystem: Environmental > Aquatic > Freshwater > Lake | place: Crystal Bog, Wisconsin, USA | collected 2009-07-06
GCTGGTGACGCCGGCGGGGCTGGCAGCGCAGGCCGTGGCATTCGGCCTGTTTCGCTACTTTGACGCCGCCAAGCCCGGCCCGGTGGGCTGGGCCGATGCCCTGTACCACGGGGTCGATCCGGCCACCGACCCGGGAGCCTGGCGCAAGGCAGGCTGGGGCATTCTGCTCGACGATCTGGTGGCGGCGGCGTGCACGCTGCTGGTGATCGCCACCTGGAGATTTTTATGGCGCTATTGAATTCAGAGCACGAAGCCCAGAAGATATGCGGCCTGGTGGCCGATTTGCTCTTAAAAAACGACTGGCAGCTGGCCACGGCCGAGAGTTGTACCGGCGGCCTGGTGGCCGCTGCTTGCACTGCGCTGGCCGGATCGAGCCAGTGGTTTGAGCGCGGCTTTGTCACTTACTCCAATGCGGCCAAGACCGAACTGCTCGGCGTCGATGCCAACCTGATTACCACCCACGGTGCCGTCAGCGAAGCGGTAGCACGCGCCATGGCGCAAGGCGCGCTGCGGCACGCCCAGGCGCAGGTGGCGCTGGCCGTGACCGGCGTGGCCGGGCCCAGCGGCGGCAGCGCCGACAAGCCGGTCGGCACGGTCTGGTTCGGCTGGGCCCTGCCCGGCAGGGGCGGGGCAGTGCAGGTCCACAGCGCGCTGCAGCGTTTCGCTGGAGACCGTGCAGCGGTGCGGCAGGCCAGCGTTGCCTACGCCCTGGGCGAACTGGCCCGGCTGCTGGCCAGCGCAGCGGCGCAGCGCGGCTGAACCGGCCCGGCACCCATGGCCATGACCTTCTGGACTGGTTTTGCCAGCGGCCTGGCGCTGATCGTGGCCATTGGCGCGCAAAATGCCTTCATCCTGCGCCAGGGCATGCGCCGCAGCCATGTGCTGCCGCTGGTGCTGTTTTGCGCGGCCGCCGATGCGCTGCTGATCGTGGCCGGCACGGCCGGCGCCGGCGCACTGGTGCGCGACAACCCGCTGCTGCAGGCGCTGGCCCGCTATGGCGGGGCGCTGTTTCTGGCCGGCTATGGCGCACTGGCAGCGCGCCGGGCCCGGCAAGGCGGGGCCCAGTGGGTGCAGAGCGCCGGTGGCGACTCGCTGGCGGCGGCGCTGGCCGCCTGCTTTGCCTTCACCTTCCTCAACCCGCATGTGTACCTCGACACCGTGGTGCTGCTCGGCGCCCTGGCCAGCCAGCATGGCCCCGGGGGCCGCTGGGTGTTTGGCGCCGGCGCCTGCCTGGCCAGCCTGTGTTGGTTTTGCGCGCTGGGGTTTGGCGCGCGCTACCTGGCGCCGCTGCTGCAGCGGCCAGCGGCCTGGCGGGTGCTCGACAGCCTGATCGCCGCGGTGATGCTCACGCTGGCGGCTGGCCTGGTGCGGGGCTAGGCGCAGGCAGCGACGTCAGTGCACAGCCGGCCGACGCGCCAGATAGGCCGTCATCACCAGCAGGTTGGGCACCCAGCAGAGCCAGCTGACCCAGGGGTAAAACAGCTCGAACGGCACGCGGGCGGCAAAAAACAGACCCAGGTAGAGGCGCAGCGTCACCGCGGCGAAGGTCAGGGCCACATTGCGCAGCATCCAGCGCCGGTGCGCGGGCACATCGCCGCGCCGGATCGCACGGTATGCCAGTGCGGCAGTGCCCAACCAGAGCAGGGCCAGCAGTGAAAACCCACCGGTGGATAGGGAGCCACCAAAGGCAAACTGGGCCACGTACAAACCGCTGAGCCCGCCGGGCAACACGCCCGCAGCCAGGTAAACCTGCCCAATCCGCCGGTGCCAAGCCGGATGCTTGCGTCGCCAACCGGCCGCCAGTTGCAGCGGCACGAGCACCAAGGCCAGCGCCGAGGCAAAGATGTGGGTGTAGATAGCGATGTTGTGGGCCTGAAAGGCCAGCTTCATCTGCGGGTGCACCAAAGCACCGAGCGGAAATACCCCGTAGGTGATCACGGCGTAGGCTGCAATGCCAATGCACCCGGCGGTGGCGACCCCAGCCACGGTGCTTTGCACTACGCGCAGTGGCACGGCGACCCTCATTGCGCTGCAGGAACCGAAGATGGCGTTGACGGAGCACTTACGTTCGGTGCCGGCGGCAACGCCAACAGGCCCACGTCGGCCAAGGCCGCTGCCACCGCCTGCGGCAGCGGTGTGTGCGGCTCGGGGCCAATCAGCGCGGTGAGCCTGTCATTGGCCAGGGCATGGGGCGTCTGCCACAGGTAGCGCATCTCCACCAGGGCGGCCCAGGCAGGCACGAAGGGGCTCGCTAAACGCAGCAGCGCCCAGGGAATGGCGGCACGCTGGAGCGAGGCACCCGGCGCTACCCAAGCCTGGGCCCGGGCCAGCGGCGTCAGCGCCTCCAGCCAGCGCTGCGCCGTCAGCGCGTGCCCGGCAAAATGCAGCACTTCAAATGGTGCCAGCGCGTCGCGCCGTTCGGCCACGGCGACAAAGGTGCGGGCCAGGTCGGGCAGATAGGCCCAGGCGGTGGACACATCGCCCACACCGGGGTAGGTGAACCGGCCTTTGGCCAGCTGCTTGGCCAGGGCCAGGTCAAACCAGCTGCCGCGGCCTGCGCCAAAAAAATCGCCGGCGCGGATCACCACCGCCCGGACGCCCGAGGCACTGAGTTGCTGCTCCAGCGCGACCCGGACCTTCCCCTTAGCCGTGTGGGCGCGCTGTGGCGTGTCCTCGCGCAGCAGTGCCGGCATATCCCGGCCGAAGTTGTACACATTCCCCGGAAGCATCAGGGTGGCGTCGAGTTTGCGGCACAAAGTAATGGCACATGCCAGCAGGGGCCCGGACTCGGCCTGCCAGGCCGCAGGGGTGTAAGACCCCGGGTTGAGCGCATGCACCACCACGCTGGTACCTGCCGCCACGCCCGCCAGCGCAGCCGTGTCCTGCACCGCAATGCCGCGCCACTCAATCCCCGGGGCCGTGGGTGGCACGGCACCCGGCCGCATCTGGCCGATCACGCGCCAACCTGCTGCGGCAAACGCACGGGCTGCAGCCAGACCCAATCGGCCGCGTGCCCCCAAAACCAATACTGTCTTTGTCATGGTGTGTGTCCTTAGGCTTGTTCGATGTCCAAATTGTGCGGCGAAGCCAGGTCGGTCACAATTGCATAAATGTATATAGCAGTATTTCACTAATGAATAACGGCACAAGCGCCGACTTTGACTGGCGACTGGTCCGCTCGTTCCTCGCCGTGCTGGACCAGGGCAGCCTGCTGGCAGCGGCACGGGCGCTGGGAGTAAGCCAGCCCACGCTGGGGCGGCACATCACCGATTTGGAGAGCCAACTCGCCAGCGTATTGTTTGAGCGCACTGGCCGTGGCCTGGTGCCGACCCGCACTGCCCTGCAACTGGCGCAGGCTGCGCGCCTGATGCAGGACGGCGCACTGCAGCTCTCGCGCACCCTGGCCGGCAGCAAAACGCAGGCCGGTGGCACCGTGCGCATCACCGCCAGCGTGCCGGTGGCGGTGCAGCTGATGCCGCCGATCCTGCTGGACCTGCGCCTGGCGCTGCCGGGGATCCAGATAGAGCTGGTCAGCAGCAACCAGGTCAGCAACCTGCTGCGGCGCGAGGCCGACATTGCCATCCGCATGCTGCGGCCTGACCAGGCCTCGCTGGTGGCCAGAAAGCTCGGCGAGGTGGCCCTGGGCGCCTTTGCGCACCGCAACTATCTGGCCCGGCGCGGCGTGCCGGTCCGGCCCGCTGACCTGCTGCAGCATGAACTGATCGGCGGCGACACGGATCCGGCCATCCGCCAGGGCTTCGAGGCCATGGGCTTCCCGGTGCCACCCGGGGCATTTGCCCTGCGCAGCGACGACCTGATGGTGCAGTGGCAGGCCGTGCGGGCCGGCCTGGGCATCGGCTTTGCAGCCGCGTACCAGGCGCGCATGGACCGGGATGTGGTGCCGGTGTTGAGCGGACAATTGCAGATACCGCCGCTGCCCATGTGGCTGGCCGTGCACCGGGAGATCCGCACCGGGCGGAACATCCGGGCGGTGTACGATTTCCTGGCGGATGCCCTGCCGCGCGCACTTTGAGGAACAAGGCCATGCACTGGTTTGAGAATTTTGAAACACGCCACTTTGAGTTGCCGCAGGCGCGCATCCATGCCCGTGTTTCGCCCGGGCTGGCGGGCGGCAGGCCGGTGCTGTTATTGCTGCACGGCTTTCCGCAAAGCCATGTGATGTGGCACCGGGCGGCACAGGCGCTGCAGCGCGACTTCTACCTCGTGATGCCGGACCTGCGCGGGTATGGCGACTCGTCCAAGCCGGCAGGGCTGCCCGACCACAGCACCTACAGCAAGCGCGCCATGGCGCAGGACATGGTCGATGTGATGGACGCGCTTGGCGTGGAACGCTTCCATGTCTGTGGCCACGACCGGGGCGCTCGCGTGGCGCACCGGCTGGCACTGGACCACCCAGCGCGCGTGAGCCGCCTGTGCGTGATCGACATCGCGCCGACACTCGACATGTACAAGGCCACCGACTTCGCCTTTGCCCAGGCCTATTACCACTGGTTCCACCTGATTCAGCCGGAACCCCTGCCCGAGACGATGATTGGCGGCAACCCCCTGCCCTACCTGCACCACAAGCTCGGTGGCTGGGGCACGGGCGGGCTGGCGCAAATCGAAGCCGCCGCGCTGGCGGAATACGAACGCTGCTTTGTGCTGCCCGGCACCATCCACGCCATCTGCGAGGACTACCGCGCCAGCGCTTGCATCGACCTGGCGCAGGACCGCCTGAGCCGCAGCCAGGGTGAGAAGATCGCCTGCGACACCCTGGTGCTGTGGGGTGAACGCGGCGTGGTGAACCGGCTGTTTGCGCCGCTGCCCCTGTGGCAAGCCCAGTGCGCAGCCACGGTGCGCGGCCAGACCCTCGCGGCGGGCCATTTCATCCCGGAGGAGCTGCCAGGGGAAACCGCCGCCGCCCTCTCCAGCTTCATGGCGCTCTGATGCAAGGCGTTCCGGACGGTGGCCTGGCGCTGGTGCTGGGCAGTGAAGGCGGCATCGGGCGGGCGCTGCTGGCACAGCTGCAGCAGGACAGCGGCTTTGCCGCGGTGCAAGGCTTCTCACGCCACAGCCAGCCGGGGCTGGACCTGCTGCAAGAGGAAAGCATCGCGCGCTGCGCCGAAGCCGTGCGCGCCCAGCCGCTGGCGCTGCGGCTGGTGCTGGTGGCCACCGGCAGCCTGCACGGCGCCGGGCATGCGCCAGAAAAAAGCCTGCAACAACTCGACCCGGCTGCGTTGGCGCACGCCTTTGCCGTCAACGCTACCGGCCCAGCCCTGCTGATGAAACACTTTTTGCCGCTGCTGCCGCGCACCGGCACGGCCGTGTTTGCGGTGCTCTCAGCCAAAGTCGGCAGCATCGGGGACAACCGGCTCGGCGGCTGGTACAGCTACCGCGCCAGCAAGGCGGCGCTGAACCAGTTGGTGCACACCGCCGCCATCGAACTGCGCCGGCGCCAGCCGCAAGCGCTGTGCGTCGCTTTGCACCCGGGCACGGTGGATACGGCCTTGTCCGCACCGTTCGCCAAAACCGGCCTGGAGGTGCAGACGCCCACAACCGCCGCCGCGCGACTACTGACCGCGATAGCGCAACTCGATGCGAGCGCGAGTGGTGGCTTTTTCAACTACGACGCCACACCGCTGCCGTGGTAGCGGCGCCTGTGGCGCCTGCGCGAAGCAGTTAGGGTGGCGCCTACGCGCCGTGGCACTTCTTGAACTTCTTGCCGCTGCCGCAAAAGCAGGGGTCGTTGCGGCCGGGCAGTGCTTCACGCTGCACGGTGGCAACCCGCGGGCCTATGCCCTGCCACAAGGCATGGAGGTCGTACACGGCCCAGACGGCATCGGCAAAGTCATTGAAGCGCTGCTCGCTCACGCTCGGCGGTCCGTTCTCGTCAAAAATGGCCAACGTGGGCACACCGGTGTCGTCTTCGCTCAGGGCCACCAGGGCCTGCAATGCCTGATCCAGCGCCTTGCGCGCGTCCTTGTCGCGCGGGGCGGCCCACTCGTCGGGCCAGCTTTCCACCGCATACATGAAACCGACCGCCCAGACCTGGGCAAACGAGGGCAGCACTTCGTCCGCCATGGCCGCGCGCTCCGCCGGCGGCAGGGCAGCTACGGCACCGCGCACGTCCATGACCTCGGGGTGGTAGGCACGCGCATCGTCCAGGCTTTCCACCGGGGCCTCGAGCCCCTGAACGATTTCGTCCCAGCGACGCGTCCACAATTCCAGAAAGCGTTGCGCCTGCGCCGGGCTGGCAAAGGCGCCGGAAACACCGGACTCCGCGTCCCCAGCGGCCTGGGCGCCCTCACCGGAGTCGAGCAGCACCGGCAGGTACTCCGCCGGCGCCAGGGTGCGGCGGCAGACGATGAGCGCGGCCATGAAGCCTTCACAGAACTCCCACTGCGGCGTTTCATCAAAGCGGCTGCGCAGGTCATCGAGGATGGCGTCGATCTCGTCAAACTCCTGCGGACTCAGCGCCGGTGGCAGCCCCTCAGGGGGCGGGGTGGCGGCGAAATTTTCGGCAGAATTGGTCATCCGGTGGGCAATGCGGTGGCGGGCTGTTATTGTCGCCCCCAAAAGGAGACACAAAATGCTCGACGCACTGAACAAGCTTTTCCCGATCCGCTACGCCACCCTGGCCCTGAGCGTCTCCACGCTGATACTGAGCTTGTTCGCGCTGCTGGCCTTTGGCACCGGGTGGGCGGGGCTGCTGCTGTCTGCCATCCTGGTGGCACTGGGGGTGCGCGATCTGCGCCAAACCCAACACTCCATTCTGCGCAACTACCCCATCATTGGTCACCTGCGTTTCACGCTGGAGTTCATCCGGCCCGAAATTCGCCAATATTTCATCGAAAGCGATACCGAAGCCGCGCCCTTTTCACGCTCGCAGCGCTCGCTGGTGTACCAGCGCGCCAAGGGGGATCCGGACAAGCGCCCGTTTGGCACCCAGCTCGATGTGCACGCCACTGGCTACGAGTGGATCAACCACTCGGTGGCCCCGAGCCGGCTGGCGTCGCACGACTTTCGCGTCACCATCGGCGCCGGCCGCGCCCAGCCCTACAGCGCCAGCGTGTTCAACATCTCGGCCATGAGCTTTGGCGCCCTGAGCGCCAACGCCATCCTGGCGCTCAATGCCGGTGCCCGGCGCGGCGGCTTTGCGCACGACACCGGCGAAGGCTCGATCTCGGCGCACCACCGGGTGCATGGCGGCGACCTGATCTGGGAAATCGGCTCGGGCTACTTTGGCTGCCGCAATGACGATGGCAGCTTCAACCCGGACAAGTTTGCCGAGAGCGCGCGCGACCCGCAGGTCAAGCTGATCGAGCTCAAGCTCAGCCAGGGCGCCAAGCCGGGCCATGGCGGCGTGCTGCCCGGCCCCAAGGTGACGCCTGAGATCGCCGCGGCGCGGGGTGTGCCCGTGGGGGTGGATTGTGTCTCACCGGCCGCGCACAGCGCCTTTGCCACGCCGCTGGAGATGATGCAATTCATCGCGCAGCTGCGCGCGCTGTCGGGCGGTAAGCCGACCGGCATCAAGTTGTGCATCGGCCACCCCTGGGAGTGGTTTGCCATGGTCAAGGCCATGCTGGCCAGCGGCATCACGCCCGACTTCATCGTGGTCGATGGCGCAGAGGGCGGCACCGGCGCCGCACCGGTAGAGTTCACCGACCACGTGGGCTCACCGCTGCAGGAGGGCCTGCTGCTGGTGCACAACACGCTGCGCGGCGTGGGGCTGCGCCAGCGCATCCGCATCGGTGCCGCGGGCAAGGTGGTGAGTGCCTTCGACATTGCCCGGCTGATGGCGCTGGGCGCCGACTGGTGCAACAGCGCGCGCGGCTTCATGTTTGCGCTGGGCTGCATCCAGGCCCAGCACTGCCACACCGGCCAATGCCCCACCGGTGTCACCACCCAGGACCCGCTACGCCAGCAATCGCTGGTGGTGCCCGACAAGGCCGAGCGGGTGTACAACTTTCACCAGCAAACCCTGCATGCACTGCAAGAGCTGGTGCAGGCCGCCGGGCTGCAGCACCCGCGCGACATCACCGCCCACCACATCGTGCGCCGCAGCAGCGACCACAAGGTCAGCTCACTGGCGCAGCTGATCCTGACCCAGCTGCCCGAGGGCGCGCTGCTCAAACCCGACCTGGGCGGCCTGCCGATGATTTACCGCCAGCATTGGCCGGCGGCGGGGGCGGAGAGTTTTGGACTGACGACCGCTGGATCGGAGCCATCATTTTTGTAAGGCACGCGCCGCAGCCAATTGGTAAACCAAACTGTCTTCGCGCTTGTCCACGGCCATCACCATGACGATCAACACGTCGTCTTGCACCCCATAGACCAAGCGGTAGCCCTGCTTGTTCAGCTTGATTTTGTAGTGGCCGGTCAGCGCGGCACCTGGCACCCGGGGGTTGTCCAACCGCTTCTTGAGCAACTTGCGGAGTGGCTCTTTGACTGAGCCATCCAGCTTCTGCCATTCAGCCCAGGCACTGGGAACAAACTGCAAGCGGTACTTGGTTTTTCGGCCTGGCGATGGCTCAGATGGCATCGATATCCACCTCGATGGCCTGGGCCCTCTCGCTCACGCGTTCCAGCACGGTTCGACCCAACTTCTGGTCGGACATCTCCTCCATCATGGCCTCAAACAAGGCCGGCTCAAGCATGTAAAACGCTGCCTTGTTGTGGTTGAGTACTGCCACCGGGCGATTTTTGGCCTCTCGCAAAACTGCAGCTGGGTTTTTCTTGAACTCAGACATGCTGATCGTCACGTTGGCATAAAGCGCTTCCATCAATGACTCCTTAATTAGCGCTAATTATGGCGCTTATTAACACATGATGCAACGCTCAGGCCTTACCATGCCGAGCGGCAGTGCGTACTTGCTCTGCACCTTTGGAGTCAGCTCGCTGGCGCAGCTGATCCTGACCCAGCTGCCCGAGGGCGCGCTGCTCAAACCCGACCTGGGCGGCCTGCCGATGATTTACAGCCAGCATTGGCCAGTGGCGGGGGCGGAGAGTTTTGGCTTGCAAACGTTGGGGGCGGCCAACTGAATTTCTACGTCGAAATTTGTACAATATAGCTTTTAAAAAACGATTTTGTACAAAATGCCAAGCCCAAGTAATTTGATTCAACGCCAAGCCCACCATGCGCTTGCCAGGATCAGTCTCGCTTTTCCGGTGCTCGCCCTGACTGGCCCGCGCCAGTCCGGCAAAACCACGCTTGCGCGCAGCAGCTTTCCAGACAAGCCCTACCGGACCCTGGAAGACCCGGAGACCCGGCAACTGGCGGCGGCTGATCCACGGGCATTTTTGGCTCAGTTCCCGGACGGCGCCGTGCTCGACGAGATCCAGCGCTTGCCTGAGCTGCTGTCCTATTTGCAGGGAGTGGTGGACAGCCAGCGACGCATGGGGCTGTTCGTCATCACCGGATCGCAGCAGTTTGGGCTGCTGCAAAGCATCACGCAATCCTTGGCTGGACGGGTTGGCCTGGTCGAGTTGCTGCCACTCAGCCTGGCCGAAATTGCCAGCCGGCAAGCGATCAACCAGGACCAGCTCAATACCCTGATGTTCACTGGCGCCTACCCCGCGCTGTACGACCCGCTCCGCGCCAGCGCGCTGCAACCGGCTGACTGGTACAGGGCTTACGTGTCGACCTATGTGGAGCGCGATGTGCGCCAGGTGCTGGGCGTGCGTGACCTGGCCACTTTCGAGCGCTTTGTGCTGATGTGCGCATCGCGCAGTGGCCAGTTGTTGAATGTGCAGGCACTGGCCGCCGACTGCGGGATCAGCGCCTCCAGTGCTCGGCAATGGCTCAGCGTGCTCGAGGCCAGTTACCTGGTACGCCTGCTGCAGCCCTGGCACGAAAACTTTGGCAAGCGCCTGGTGAAAATGCCCAAACTGTATTTTTTGGATACCGGCCTGCTGTGCTGGCTGCTGCGCGTGGAGAGCCCGACAGCTCTGGCGACGCACGCCATGCGCGGGCCGATCTTTGAGACCTGGGTCATTACGGAGACCCTCAAGCACCGCCTCAACCAGGGTCTGGCGGCCGACATTTATTTTTGGCGTGACAACCACGGGGTGGAGATCGACCTGCTGTACCCGCATCAGAACCAGCTTTTCCCGGTCGAGATCAAATCCGGCACCACCTTCACCGCTGACTGGCTCAAGACCTGCCAGCGCTTTACGCACTTTGCCGGCCAACGAAGTGGCCCGTCAACGGTGGTTTTTGGTGGCGACTCCGGCTTTGAGACCCAGGGTACGCGTGTCATGTCATGGCGTGGCTTCTTACCCGCGGGTGGGTGACACCACCACCCCCAGCGCCAGCAAGCGCTTGCGCATGCACAGCACTGCCTGGTCCTTGCTCAGCAGGACCGCGCGGTGCGCCACGGCCAGGTCAATGAACTTCTGGTCGTCGGGGTCCTTGCAGGTCACTACCGCCTTGGGCGCCACCGCTGCAGGCTGTGCGAGCCGGTCAAACCACTGCAGCACGGCGTGCGCGCTGGTCTGGCGCAGGGTGCGGCGTGCGGCGATAGCCGGGTAGTCGAGCACGCGCGCAAGTTCATCGCGCATGGGTGCCGTAGCGATCCACCGCAGGCTGCCGCCCTCGATCTGCTGCAGCAGCAACACGGCAGCCGGGTCGGCGAAGACGAACAGGTCGAGCACGATGTTGGTGTCGAGCACCACCGGGCTTGCGGCCATTACTGGTTTTTTCCGGCCACCATGTCAAAGCGAAACAGGCGGCACTCGATCGGGCCGTTCCACATCGGCACCCGGCGCGACTCTTTCAGGCGCATCTTGCCGGGCAGCTTGAGGTCGGGCGTGAGCACCCAGGCGGTCCAGCCGGGGAAGTTTTTCTTCCAGTGGCTGGCGAGCTGGTTGAAAAATTCGCCACCGTTCTCGGTATGGGCGCTCTCGCGCCCGGCCACCCCACCGACCTCGATGCGCTCGCCGTACGGCGGGTTGAGCACCATGACGCCGCCACCCTCGATCGGCGGCATGCGCTGCAGCGCGTCGCCGCCCCGGAATTCGACCACGTCGGCCACGCCGGCACGCACCGCGTTTCGCTGGGCGAAATCCACCATGCGGTGCGACACGTCGCTCCCGTAAATCAGGGCTTTTTGGCCCGGGGCCGGCTTGGCGACTGCGTCTTGCGCTTCTTTTTTGATAGCACTCCAGACATGGGGCTGGAACGGAACGAACTTTTCAAAGGCGAAGTGGCGCAAGGAACCGGCGGCGATGTTGCAGGCGATCTGCGCCGCCTCAATGGCGATGGTGCCGCTGCCGCAGCAGGGGTCGTACAGCGGCAACAGGTCGTCGCTGCCGGCGGCCCAGCCGCTGGCAGCGATCATGGCTGCAGCCAGCGTCTCCTTGAGCGGCGCCTCCCCCTTGTCTTCGCGCCAGCCGCGCTTGAACAGGGGCTCGCCCGAGGTGTCGATGTAGAGCGAGCAGCTGTCGGTGGTCAAGTGGGCGTAAATACGCACGTCGGGCCACTGGGTGTTCACGTCCGGGCGCACACCCTGGGCCTTGTCGCGAAAGCGGTCGCACACTGCGTCCTTGACCTTGAGCGCGGCGAAATTGAGGGAGTTCAGCGGGCTGTGCTGGGCGGTAACCTCCACCTTGATGCTTTGCCGGGGCGTGAACCAGACCTCCCAGGCGACCTCGAAGGCGGCGCGGTACAGGTCCTGCTCGCTGCGGTAGCCGGTGTACGAAAGCTGCACCAGCACGCGCTGGGCCAGGCGGCAGTGCAGATTGAGCAGCAGCACCGCCCGCCAGGAGCCGTCGAGCATGACGCCGCCACGCTGCCGGTGCACCGCCTGCGGCGGCAGGCTGGTGATGGCCATGGCCTCGCTGGCGAGGTACTCCTCCACCCCGGCAGCGCAGGGCAGAAAGATCTGGAGTTGGTTCATAGGGCCTTGCGCAGGGAGGCGGGGGCAATCTTCAGGCCCTCGCGGTATTTGGCCACGGTGCGGCGGGCACAGTCGATGCCTTGTTCCTTGAGCATCGCGGAAATCTGGTTGTCACTCAGCGGCCTGGCACTGCTTTCGGCGGCAATGAACTGCCGGATCAGCGCGCGCACCGCCGTGCTCGAGGCATTGCCGCCGGAATCGGTTCCCAGGCCGGAGCCGAAGAAGTATTTCAGCTCGAAGGTGCCAAACGGGGTGGCCATGTACTTGGCCGTGGTGACGCGGCTGATGGTGGACTCGTGCAGGCCGAGTTCGTCGGCGATTTCGCGCAACACCAGCGGGCGCATCTCCAGTTCACCATGGGTGAAAAAGCTCTTCTGGCGCTCCACGATGGCGGTGCTGACGCGCAGGATGGTGTCAAAGCGCTGCTGGATGTTCTTGATGAACCAGCGGGCTTCGAGCAGGCGCTGCTGCAGGGCGGCATGGCCCGCACCGTCCTTGCTGCCACGGTGGTTGCGCAGCACATTGGCATAGATGTCGTGGACCCGCAGGCGCGGCATCACCTCGGGATTGAGCTGCACCCGAAAGCTGCTCGGACTGGTCCTGCCGCGCGCCACCACGGGCTGCACCAGCACGTCGGGCACAACCAGGTTGCGCTCCACATCCACAAAGCGCCGGCCTGGCTTGGGCTCCAGGCGGGAGATGCGGGCAATCGCCAGGCGTACCAGTTCATCGCTGCCGGTGCCCAGTTGCACCAGGCGGCGTATGTCGCGGCGCGCCAGCAGGTCCATGGGCTGGGCACAGATGCGCAGCGCCACCGCCAGAATCTCGGCCTGGGCCGGGTCAGCGTCGGCGTCGCCGGCTTCGGCCAGCAGCGCCTCGACCTGCTGCCGCAGGCACTCCGCCAGGTTGCGCGCGCCCACCCCCACCGGCTCCAGACTCTGCAGCAGCCGCAAGGCCACGGTGAAGTGGTGCAACAGGTCATGCAGCTGGGCTTCGTCCTGCGGGGCGAGGGACAGCGCCAGGTCCTCCAGCGGGTCCTCCAGGTAGCCATCGTCGTTGAGCGACTCGATCAGAAATCGCAGCGCAGCACGGTCCGGGCCGCCCAGGCGCAAGCCCAGCGCCTGCTGGTGCAGGAAGGACTGCAGACTCTCCTGGCTGCGCGCCAGTTCGGTGGCGTCCTTGGTCTCGTCGGCGCCCAGGTTGTTGCTGCGCGCGGGTGCATCCCCACCCCATTCGCCATCGTCATGGGTAACCTCGGTGGTGCCGTCGCCCTCCCAGCTCGGTCCCTCGTCCGCTGTCAGCGGCGTGGCTTCATCTTCATTCTGGCCGTTAGCCTGCGTCGATGTTGGGTAGTCTGCTATCGAATACGCAGCAACCTCGGCCTCCCGTTCGGCCTCACTGACCGGCACATCCGCCTGCTCCAGGCCGAACTCCTCGCGCGTGGCGCGCTCGTCGGTGACTTCCAGAAACGGGTTTTCGTCGAGCATCTGCTCGACTTCCTGGCTCAGCTCCAGCGTCGAGAGCTGCAGCAGGCGAATCGACTGCTGCAGCTGTGGCGTCAGCGCCAGATGCTGCGAAACCCGGAGGGACAGACCCTGCTTCATCACATCTTGAAGTGTTCACCCAGGTACACCCGCCGTACCTCGGCATTGTTGACAATCTCGGACGGCGTACCTTCGGCCAGCACCCGCCCCTCGCTGATGATGTAGGCATGGTCGCAGATGCCCAGGGTCTCGCGCACATTGTGGTCGGTGATCAGCACCCCGATGCCCCGGCTCTTGAGAAAGTTGATGATGCGCTGGATCTCGATGACCGCGATCGGATCGATGCCGGCAAACGGCTCGTCGAGCAGGATGAAACGGGGACGCGTAGCCAGCGCCCGGGCGATCTCCACGCGGCGGCGCTCGCCGCCCGACAACGCCAGCGCCGGGGAGTCGCGCAGGTGGTTGACGCGCAGGTCCTGCAGCAGCGCCGTCAGGCGCGACTCGATCTCCGGGCCCCTGAGCGGCTCGCCGTCAGCGTCGCGCTGGAGCTCCAGCACCGCGCGCACGTTGTCGGCGACATTGAGCTTGCGAAAGATCGATGCCTCCTGCGGCAGGTAGCCCAGCCCGAGCCGCGCGCGCCGATGGATGGGCATGTGCTCGATCGACTGCCCGTCCACCGTGATGTCGCCGGCGCTGGCGCGCAGCAGGCCGACGATCATGTAGAAAGAGGTGGTTTTACCGGCGCCGTTGGGCCCGAGCAGGCCTACCACCTCGCCGGTGCGCACGGTCAGGGATACATCCTTGACCACCTGGCGCTTTCCGTACGATTTTTGCAGGTGGTGCGCTTCCAGGCTGCCTGCGGCAAATTCAGTCACTTGCTCGCTCCGGGCTGGGTGCCCGGGTTTTCCGGTTTGGGGGTCAGGGTGGCACGCACCCGCCCGGGAATTGCAGCGGCACCCTTGCCGGCGCTGCCGTCCACGGTAAAGGTCTCGGTCTGGTTTTCATAAACGATCAGCGCGCCGCTGATGTCGTCGGCCAGCGCGGTGCCACGGTAACGCCGCAGTTGCGCCTTGCGTGTGAGCCGGATGGTGTCGGCCTTGCCGTCGTATTCGATGCGCTCGCCCTCGCCTTCGACGTATTCGTCCAGCGCCTCGCGTTTCTGGCGAAAAAAGGCAGGCTGGTCCGGCGTGCCGGTGACCAGCCCGAACTGCTTGCCATCCGGGTCCTGGCGGACCTCGAGCTGGCCGCCACGGATCACGATGCTGCCTTTGGTCAGCAGCACGCGTCCGGTAAAAATGCTGATGCGCTGCGCATCGTCATAGCGCAGGCTGTCCGCCTCGATGTTCATGGGCTTGTTGCGGTCCGCCTTTTCAGCCGCAACCGGCGCCACCCCGACCATCAGGGCAGCAGCAAGCGTCACAACGATGGGAGGATTCTTCATAAAGGCACGAAACTTGCTCTCAGGCATTCGGCGCATTGTACCCAGTAGGTGGCACGTTTCGTGCTGCCTCCGAGGGCATCGGCAGAAGAAAAGTCAGGCGATGGGGCCGCCGCAGCGCCCCCCCGCAATCAGGCTACGGCGCTGATCCGGGCAACGAGTTCCGGCAGGATCGTGGCAGCCTGCTCGTTGGCGATCTGGCAGGTACCCGCATTGGCATGGCCACCGCCGTTGTACTCCAGCATGAGTTCGCCAATATCGACCTTGCAGGAACGGTCAATGATGGACTTGCCCACGGCAAACACAGTGTTCTGCTTCTGCACACCCCACAGAACATGGATCGAGATATTGGTCTCGGGGAACAGCGCGTACACCATGAAGCGGTTCACGGCGTAAATGGTCTCTTCGCTCCGCAAATCCAGCACTAGGACCTTGCCGTGCACCGTAGTGCAACGCTGCAACTGCGCCTTGGCCAGGGTGGCATGCTCGTGGTACAGGGCCACCCGTTCCACCACATCGGGCAGGGCCAGGATGTCTTCGATGCCGTGGCTTCGGCAGTATTCGATCAGGTCCAGCATCAGATGGTAGTTGCTGACGCGGAATTCCCGGAAACGTCCCAGGCCGGTGCGCGAATCCATCAGGAAATTGAGCAGCACCCAGCCCTGCGGATCCAGGATCTCGTCCCGGCTGAACTGGGCGGAGTCGCCCTTGTCCACCGCCAACATCATTTCATTGAAACGCTCGCCAAATTTGTCGGTGCCGCCATAGTGCTCGAACACCACGCGCGCTGCCGAGGCCGCGTCCGGATGGATGACGTGGTTGAAATGGACGTCATTGCGGGTGGTTTCGGACGCGTGGTGGTCAAAGCACAGGTGCACCCCGGCCACATACGGGAGGTTGGTGGTGATGTCACGCTCTGTGACCTCGACCTTGCCGTCCTGCATGTCCTTGGGGTGGACGAACTTGATATCGTCGATCAGGTCGAGTTCCTTGAACAGCACGGCGCATACCAGGCCGTCAAAGTCGCTGCGGGTAATCAAACGGTACTTGGGATCAGCCATGGCGTTCACTTTCCTTCAATTGCAATAAAAAAACGCATAGCGACAGCGTTGCACAGGCACACAACGGTCGCAGAAAATTAGGCAGACTTGCCGGAGCGAACCTCGCCCACCAGCCATTCCACGGCCTGGAGCGCCCGCTCCATGCTGCGTGCCATCGAACCGTCAGTATAGAAACGTCCGGCCACGCCGAGCGCGGGAACGCCCTCGACCTTGTAAGAGTTTTGCAACTGTGTGGACTTGCTGGCCTTGGTGGCGACGGAAAAGGAATTGAATTGTTCCAGGAATTTCGCCTTGTCCACGCCCTGCTGACCGACCCAGTCCAGAATGGCCTCGGCCTTGGCCAGGTTCTGCTTCTCGGCATGAATCGCGGCAAATACCCGGGCATGCAACTTGTCCAGCAGACCCAGGGCTTCGAGGGCAAAGTACAGGCGCTGCTGGGGCACGAAATCGTCCCGGAAGGCCACCGGCACGCGGCGAAAGGCCACATCCTTGGGCAGTTTGGCCACCCAGGCCTTGAGTGTGGGCTCGAATGCATTGCAATGCGGGCAGCTGTACCAGAAGAACTCCACCACTTCAATCTTGCCGGCAGGGGCCTCTACCGGGGCACGCGGGTCCAGCACCTGGAAATCGGCACCGGCTGCAAACTTGCGGTCTTGCGCCAATGCTGCTGCAGACCACAGGCTGGTGGTGGACAAGGTGGCCAGCGCGGCTGCGCTGGAAAAATCACGACGTTTCATGGCAATCCTGTTGCGTTAATAGCGTCAGCGCCCCTGCGCTGCCCTGCGGTTTTGGCCTCAGCGCGGCACCCGCACCAGGGCGGTGTCGAGTCCGGCCTTCTCCAGCTTCTCCTTGCTGCGCTCGCCCTCTTCCTTCTTGTCAAAAGGCCCGACGCGCACCCGGTACACCGTGCGACCGGACTGCTCGCGCTCGGACACCTTGGCCTCGATGCCGCTGAGCGAGAGTTTGGCACGCTGGCTTTCGGCATCTTCTGCAGTACGGAAGGCGCCCACCTGTACAAAATAAACGAACGGATCAGACTCGCTGGCCGCCGACTTGGCCCGGGCCAGGTCCCCCAACGGGTCTGCCGACGCTGCCGGCATGGACTCCGTCTTGGCCGCAGGCGCGGCCGGAGCCGGTTTGGCTGCTGCTGGCGGGGCTGCCGAGGCTGCTTCGGGTGCCGAGGCGGGCGCCGACGCCGGCTTGGCCGGATTTTTGCCGTACAGCAAGGCGTTGGGGTCCCAGTTTTTGTTCTTCACTGCCTCTGCCTGGTCCTGGTCGGCAC
>Ga0007795_10000182_pt1 | contig 17080 bp, 22 predicted proteins | sample CryBogmetaGMA1M_FD_60369 | JGI IMG/M metagenome (GOLD analysis project Ga0007795, IMG submission 60369) | Freshwater microbial communities from Crystal Bog, Wisconsin, USA - MA1M | ecosystem: Environmental > Aquatic > Freshwater > Lake | place: Crystal Bog, Wisconsin, USA | collected 2009-07-06
CGCCGTATCAATTGCCAAGATCCGCACTTATATTTTGCCTTTGTCGAATAAAAATACCGTCAGATGATCGACGCGAATTCGTCGAAATCAAGCCTTGGGCCGCGTGGATGAAGATGAATGGTCGGATCACCATGGCCCAGCGCACAGATGAAATTTGATTTCACGATGCCGCCTGGAAAAAATGCCTCATCCACCCCCACACTGTCAAACCCCGACATCGGGCCGCAATCAAGCCCCAATGCTCGCGCAGCCATCAAGAAATAGCCACCTTGCAAGGTACCATTCCGAAATGCGGTTGATAAAATGGTGGCCTCGCTCCCAGTGAACCAGCCGCGCGCAGCGGTATGAGGGAAAAGTTTCGGCAATTTCTCGTAAAATTTAAGGTCATAACCAATGATTGCCACCACAGGGGCCGTCATGGTTTTCGCGCGGTTGCCTTCCGATAACAGCGGTTCCAGTTTCTTCTTGGCTGTATCGCTTTTGACAAAAACCAAACGAGCGGGGCAACAATTAGCCGATGTCGGGCCCATCTTCATCAGATCGGCCAGTTTCTTAATCACTGCGTCGGGAATAGGGTCTGCCCGCCAGCCGTTAAACGTGCGGGCGGAATTGAAAATCTGATCAAGCGCCTCGGGCGACACTTCGTGCAAAAACATAACGCATCCTTCCTTTTTGGTCGGGATGAGACGCGAGCCCTATCGCGGCAGACTTATACCGACTGGACTTCCCGAACATCGGGAAGGAAATGCCGCAGAAGATTCTGCACGCCATTTTTGAGCGTCGCGGTAGAAGAAGGGCAGCCGGAGCACGAGCCCTTCATCGCGAGATAGACAATACCCTCGCGAAAACCGCGAAACACGATATCGCCGCCATCGCCCGCTACCGCTGGGCGAATGCGCGTTTCGAGCAGTTCCTTAATGGTATCAACGGTTGCCTGATCAGAAGGTTCAAAAAACTCGCCTTCATTCTCATCACCGTGCTGTTCGGGCGTTTTATCGAGCAAGAGCGGATCGCCGCTCATGAAATGTTCCATGATTGCGCCAAGGACCGCTGGCTTTAAATGCTGCCATTCACCCTCGGATTTCGTCACCGAGACAAATTCGTAGCCATAAAACACGCCGGCCACGCCCGGCACCGCAAAAAGCCGTTTGGCGAGTGGCGACCGTTCCGCCGATTTCGCGTCACGAATTTCGAGCGTGCCGCTCTGCATCAGGCTGCGGCCGGGTAAAAACTTCAAAGTGGCAGGATTTGGGGTTTCTTCGGTCTGGATAAACATGATGCCCTCGCAGCCGGTTCAAGGCCGGCGGATGGTGGATGAGAAACCCTATATAACACCGGATCGGTCGGTTCGCCAACGGTCACGCCTTATCGCCGGATAAAGCCCAATATATCCTTGACCGCGTTCATGGTTTCGCGCGCCAAGGCCCCTGCCCGCTCTGAGCCGTCGGCCAGCACGGAATCAATATAGGCCGGATCGGCGACTAGCCGCTTCATCTCCGCCCCAATAGGCCCGAGTTTAGCCACCGAGAGATCAACCAAAGCCGATTTGAAGGTCGAGAATTGCGCGCCGCCAAATTCGGCCAGCACATCCGCTTTCGACACATCCGACAAAGCGGCGTAGATGCCGACGAGGTTATCAGCTTCTGGACGTGGCTCGAGGCCCTTTTCTTCTGATGGCAAAGGCTCCGGATCCGTCTTTGCCTTGCGTACCTTTTGCGCAATCGAATCGGCATCATCGGTGAGATTAATGCGCGAATAATCAGATGGATCTGATTTCGACATTTTCTTTGTGCCGTCACGCAACGACATCACGCGCGTGGCAGGCCCTTGGATCAAAGGCTCGGGCAAGGGGAAAAACGCCTCACCGAAGCCGTGGCTCGCAATCGAGGGTGAAAAATCATTGTTGAATTTCTGAGCAATGTCGCGGGATAGCTCAAGATGCTGCTTTTGATCCTCGCCCACAGGAACATGCGTGGCCCGGTAGACCAAAATATCCGCCGCCATCAAAGCGGGATACGCGTAAAGGCCGACGGAAGCGTTCTCGCGGTCCTTGCCAGCTTTTTCCTTAAACTGCGTCATCCGGTTCAACCAGCCAAGACGCGCGGTGCAGTTAAACACCCAAGCGAGTTCCGCGTGCTCAGGCACTTGGCTTTGGTTGAAAATAATATGCTTTTTCGGGTCAATGCCGCAGGCGATAAAAGCCGCCGTCACTTCGCGAATATTCGCCGTAAGGGCCGCGGGGTCTTGCGGCACGGTGATGGCGTGCAAGTCGACGACGCAATAGATGCAATCATGGCTATCTTGCAGCGCCACAAATTTCGTGATCGCGCCGAGGTAATTGCCAAGATGCAGATTGCCTGTCGGCTGAACGCCGGAGAAGACCAATTCCTTAAAAGCCGTCATAATCCTTAAAGCCCCGCTGATGCTCTGCGGCTTATGACAATCGAAAGCCGCCAAGGCAAGAGGCGCAATCCGCGCGGCTTAGAGAATGAACCGTCCCAAATCGGCATTTTTGGCCAAATCGCCAATCGCCTTTTCAACATAAGGGGCGTCAATCGTTACCGTTTCGCCTGAACGATCCGAAGCGGTGAACGAAATCTCGTCCAAAATCCGCTCGATAACGGTTTGCAGCCGCCGGGCGCCAATGTTTTCGACATTGGAATTCACCTGAACCGCTATTTTGGCAATCGCATCGATGGAATCGGGCGTGAATACAAGGTCGACGCCTTCGGTCGCCATCAGCGCCGTCGATTGGCGAACAAGACTTGCTTCCGTTTCCGTCAAAATACGGCGGAAATCATCCTCCTTTAACGAGGACAGCTCGACGCGGATCGGCAACCGGCCTTGCAATTCGGGCAAGAGATCGGACGGTTTGGAGACGTGAAAGGCCCCTGAGGCGATAAAGAGAATGTGGTCGGTTTTCACCGCACCGTGTTTGGTCGAAACCGTTGTGCCTTCAATCAGCGGCAATAAATCGCGCTGAACGCCTTCGCGCGAGACATCCGCCCCGCCCCTGTTTTCGCGTGCGCAAATTTTGTCGATTTCGTCCAAAAACACGATGCCATTGTTTTCAACCTCGTGAATAGCCTCCGAAACAATCTGCTCCTGATCAAACAGCTTATCGCTTTCCTCGGCCACCAACGGGCCATGCGCTTCCTCAACTGTCATACGGCGGGGCTTGGATTGCCGGCCCATTTTGCCGAAGATATCACCGAGCGAAACCGCCCCCATCTGGGCGCCGGGCATGCCGGGGATTTCAAACATCGGCATCGAGCCGCCCGATTGGGACGCGATTTCAACCTCGATTTCTTTTTTCGCGAGTTCACCGGAGCGCAGTTTCTTGCGAAACGATTCGCGCGTGGCGGGGCTTGAGGTATTGCCAACCAGCGCATCGAGCACCCGTTCTTCGGCTGCCAATTCAGCCCGCGCCTGCACGCCTTTGCGTTTGGCTTCTTTCACAAGCGATATGCCAACTTCCACCAAATCGCGGATAATCTGTTCGACATCGCGACCGACATAGCCCACTTCGGTGAACTTGGTCGCCTCGATTTTCAAAAAGGGTGCGCCTGCGAGTTTGGCAAGTCGTCTGGCGATTTCCGTTTTGCCGCAGCCGGTTGGTCCAATCATCAGGATGTTTTTCGGTAGAACTTCCTCCCGCATCGTGCCTTCGAGCTTCAGCCGCCGCCAGCGGTTGCGCAGGGCAATGGCGACTGCACGTTTGGCGTCGTTTTGACCAACGATGTAACGATCGAGTTCGGATACGATTTCACGGGGTGAAAAATTGGTCATGGGGCTCAGCCTGCCGTCTCTAGTGATTCAAGCGTCAGTGAATGATTGGTATAGACGCAGATATCAGCGGCAATACCCATGCTTTTACGCACAATGGCCTCGGCATCCATATCGGTATCCATCAAGGCACGCGCGGCGGAGAGCGCGTAATTACCGCCCGATCCAATGCCCATCACGCCCGTTTCGGGTTCCAGCACATCGCCGGTACCCGACAGGATCAGCCCGACATTTTTATCGGCCACCAACATCATCGCCTCCAACCGGCGCAGATAACGATCCGTTCGCCAATCCTTCGCAAGTTCCACGCAGGCGCGCATCAATTGGCCGGGATATTGGTCGAGTTTTGATTCAAGACGTTCAAACAGCGTGAATGCATCCGCCGTCGCGCCCGCAAAGCCGGAAATGACGTCACCTTTGCCAAGGCGGCGAACTTTTCGCGCGTTTCCCTTCATAACCGTTGGACCGAGACTCACCTGACCATCCCCGCCGATGACCACGCGGCCACCTTTGCGTACCATAAGAATGGTGGTTGCCCGCCATTTCTGATCGCCGTCTTCCACCATGTTCAACGCTCCCATTCCGTCCTGTCCCATATCTCACTTAACGGGTATCCGCCGAAAAAGCATGCTCCAAGCAATGCCATCCTTGATAATCACACAACACAGGTGGCGTCCGCCCGCTCAAATTGCTAGAGACTTTTTTTATCGATCAAAACTGGTAGTGGAGTAGTCCCCATGAGGTCTGCGGCGATCAAACGTAAGACGGGCGAAACCGATATCGCTGTGAGTATCGCGCTCGATGGAACGGGTGCGGCTAAAGTCGAAAGCGGCGTGGGCTTTCTTGACCATATGCTTACGCTTTTGGCACGGCACGCTTTGTTTGACATCGAAGTCAGCTGCAAGGGCGATTTAGAGGTTGATCAACACCACTCGGTCGAAGATATCGGGATTGCACTCGGCCAAGCCTTTAAAGAGGCGCTTGGTGATAAAAAGGGCATCACCCGTTACGCGCATTCCTATCTGCCAATGGACGAAACACTCACCCGCGTCGCGGTCGATGTCTCGGGACGGCCTTTCCTCGTGTTCAAAACGGATTTTCCGCGCGAGAAAATTGGCGAATTCGATACCGAATTGGTGCGTGAATGGTTTCAGGCCTTCGCCATTAATGCTGGGATAACCTTGCATGTTGAAACGCTCTATGGCGAAAACGCGCATCACATTGCAGAGAGCTGCTACAAGGGGCTTGCTCGCGCCTTGCGCGGCGCTGTCAGTATTGATGCACGTGAAGAAGGCCGCGTACCCTCGACCAAGGGTACGTTATAAGAGGTTGAACCGGGATTTAAGCCATGGCGCTCTTTTCCGTCTATCTGCCCCATGCTGAGGATGGGCCTCGGTCCTATCGGCTCGAGAAGGCCCGCTTTGTTCGCGACGGGTTTTCTTGGGGAGCTTTTTTCGTGCCGGTGATCTGGCTGATCTGGCATCGCACCTGGCGTTGGGTGCTACTGGTCATGGCGTTTGAGTTAGGCCTCGCCCTTATCGGAGCACGGCTTGGCCTTCCGCCCGCAATAGTGGCATTTTTGGGTTTGCTGCAAATGCTCTTTGTCGGACTTGAAGCCCAAAAATGGTACGGTTTGGCGCTGGAGCGGCGGGGATTCGAACTCACCGATATTGTACAAGCTGGCAGCCTTGAGGATGCCGAGCGCCGATTTTACGAGAGGGTTAGGATTGAAAAATCCGCGTCGCCTCCCGTTGTGATGCCGCCTTCGCCGCCTCGCTATATGGGCGTCATCGGACTGTTTCCTGAGCAGGGAACACGCGTATGAAGGTTGCGATTATCGATTACGGTTCGGGCAATTTGCACTCAGCCCACAAGGCATTTGAGCGCGCTGCGTCTGAATCAGGCCTTGGCGGGGATATTATTGTCACGTCCGACCCCGATCTGGTGCGTGGCTCTGACCGGATTGTTCTGCCTGGTGTAGGCGCTTTTGCCGATTGCCGCCGGGGGCTTGATGCCGTTCCCGGTATGGTCGAGGCTATGACCGAAGCCGTGCATGGCAAGGGACGGCCGTTTTTAGGCATTTGTGTTGGCATGCAATTGCTCGCGGATCATGGGTTGGAGCATGTCACAACATCAGGCCTTGGATGGATCGGCGGCGATGTGGTCGAGATCAAGCCCGCCGACGAGGCGTTAAAAATTCCCCATATGGGCTGGAATACGCTTGATCAGACCCAAGATCACCCGCTTTTAGCAGGCATTCCCACCGGACCAGATGGATTGAATGCCTATTTCGTGCACTCGTTTCACGTGAATCCATCGGATCACACGAACGTTGTGGCTACGACAGACTATGGCCAAGCGATCACCGCTTTGGTTGCCAAGGGTAATGTTGCGGGAACGCAGTTTCATCCTGAAAAGAGCCAAAAACTAGGCCTTGCCCTCATCGCCAATTTTCTAAGGTGGCACCCGTGATCCTGTTTCCTGCCATTGATCTCAAAGAAGGTAACTGCGTTCGCCTCATCCAAGGCGATATGGCGCAGGCGACCATCTTTAGCGATCACCCTGCCGACCAAGCCGCGAGTTTCGAAGCGCAGGGCTTTGAATGGCTGCATATTGTCGATCTCGACGGTGCCTTTGCGGGTAAGCCGGTCAACGCCGCGGCGGTCCGCGCCATCGTCACGCGCATCAAATTACCCATCCAGCTCGGTGGCGGTATTCGCGATATGCGGACGGTCGAGGGCTGGCTTGAAGCGGGTATTCGCCGCGTGATCATTGGAACGGCGGCGGTGAAAGACCCTTCCTTTGTGCGGGAAGCGGCACGGCGCTTTCCGGGTCAGGTGGCGGTTGGCATTGATGCGCGTGATGGGCGCGTCGCGGTGGATGGCTGGGCGAACCTCTCAGAAATGTCAGCCGAAGAACTTGGCTTACGTTTCCAAGATGCAGGCGTCACGGCCATTATCTATACCGATATTGCCCGCGACGGATTGCTCAAGGGTCTCAACATCGACTCAACATTGGCGCTTGCCAATGCTTTATCGATCCCGGTTATCGCTTCCGGTGGATTGGCGTCGATTAATGATATCGCCCGCCTCACCGAGCCGGATTGCGCGGTGCTTGAGGGCGCGATTTCGGGTCGCGCGCTCTACGATGGTCGGCTTGATCCTGCCGAGGCGTTGGCCCTGATCCGCGCGCGGAAAGGGATGGCCCATGCTTAAAGTCCGCGTCATTCCTTGCCTCGATGTAAAGGACGGTCGGGTGGTAAAGGGCGTTCAATTTGTCGATTTGCGCGATGCGGGCGATCCGGTTGAATCCGCCATCGCGTATGACGCGGCCGGTGCCGATGAGTTGTGCTTTCTCGATATCACCGCCAGCCATGAAAACCGTGGCACGCTGATGGATGTCGTGAGCCGCACGGCGGAAGCTTGCTTTATGCCGCTCACAGTGGGCGGCGGCGTGCGAACGGTTGAGGATATCCGCAACCTCTTGCTCGCCGGAGCGGATAAAGTATCGATCATGACGGCCGCCGTGAATGATCGCGACTTTGTGCGACGTGCGGCTGAGAAATTTGGTACCCAATGCATTGTCGTTGCCGTCGATGCCAAAAAGGTCTCGGAATCCGGTGCACCAGACCGGTGGGAAATCTTTACCCATGGCGGACGTAAGCCAACCGGCATTAACGCCGTCGAATACGCCAAAGAAGTCGCATCCCTCGGTGCGGGCGAAATTTTGCTGACCTCGATGGACCGGGATGGCACCAAGATCGGGTATGATATTGCGCTGACCCGGGCGATTGCCGATGCAGTTTCTATCCCCGTGATTGCCTCCGGCGGCGTCGGCACCCTCGATCACATGGTCGAGGGCTTACGCGATGGCCACGCCAGTGCGGTTCTCGCTGCTTCGATTTTTCACTTTGGCGAACACACGATCCGCGAGGCAAAAGAAAAGCTCCGCGCGAACGGATTGCCCGTTAGGATGGACTGAATGGCCGGCTTTTCCCTCGCAGACCTCGAACGGATTGTGGCCGAACGAGCCATGGCGTCACCGGATGAATCCTACACCGCCAAACTAATCGCGCGCGGAATGCCGTTTGCCGCGAAAAAACTCGGCGAAGAAGCGGTTGAGGCCGTCATTGCAGCTGTCACAGCCGACCGAACCAATCTGGTCAACGAAAGTGCCGATGTTTTGTATCATCTGCTGGTCGTACTCAAGGCAGCCAATATTCCGCTTAATGAGATAATGGCCGAACTTGAACGCCGTACCACTCAATCCGGGCTTGCTGAAAAGGCCGCCCGTTCCCCCGAATAATTCCGGATTTCTGACGCATGAGCGGTATTTCAGACGATTTGAACTACGATACCGAGGCGGTTGCCTTGGCCGAGGCCGTTTCACCCTATCGCATTTTTTCGCGTGACGAGTGGGCGGCGCTCCGCGCCGATACGCCAATGACGCTGACGGCTGAAGATTTACAAAAGCTTCAATCGCTGAGCGATCCGATCTCGCTTGAAGAGGTGGTAGCGATTTATTTGCCGCTTACGCGCTTGCTTTCGCTCTATGTCGCGGCAACGCAAGGGCTTTTTAAAGCCACGCAACGCTTTTTAATGGCCGAAGACGGCAAGGTTCCCTACGTGATTGGTTTAGCGGGCTCGGTGAGCGCGGGAAAATCAACCACCGCGCGCGTGTTAAAAGCGCTTTTGTCGCGCTGGCCCAACACACCGAAGGTCGAGCTCGTGACTACAGACGGATTCTTGCTGCCAAATGCGGCGCTTGAGGCCGAAGGGCTCATGGAACGCAAAGGTTTTCCGGAAAGTTATGACGGCATGGCCTTGATCCGGTTTTTGTCCGACATCAAAGCCGGAAAACGCCATGTCGAGGCACCCGTCTACTCGCATTTGGTCTATGATGTGGTGAAGGGCGAAAAAATCACGGTTGATCGGCCTGATATTCTCATTGTCGAGGGTTTAAACGTGCTTTTACCCAATCGACTGCCTAAAACCGGTAAGCCAATCCCGTTTGTATCCGATTTCTTTGACTTTTCGATCTATCTCGATGCGCCCGAGCCTGATCTTGAACGCTGGTATGTCACCCGCTTTATGCGGTTGCGCGATACAGCCTTCCGCGATCCGCGTAGCTTTTTTAGAAAGTATGCTGAAATCAGCGATCAAGACGCTGAAGCAATGGCGCGCGACATTTGGAACCGGATCAACCTCCAAAACTTGCGCGAAAACATAGAGCCGACGCGGCCACGCGCCGATTTAGTACTCACCAAAGGCGGGCATCACAGCATCACGGAAGTCGCGCTTAGGAAATTGTAAGCCCGCTTTCAGCCGCCAAATCCTTCAGGCTCGTCTGTGGCCGCGCTCCGAGATGCTGGATCACTTCGGCAGCGGCGAGAGCGCCCATGCGTGCGCTGCTTTCGTGATCAATGCCGCGCGCCAATCCTAACAAAAATCCTGCGGCAAAAAGATCGCCCGCACCTGTCGTATCAACGAGTTTATCAATCGGATGCGCCGCGATTGCCTTCGTACCCTCATGCGAGACGACAAGCGAGCCGTGTTCGGAACGGGTAACAACACCAAGCGCCGCTTCAAGCCGAAATGCCGCGAGTGCTGAGTCAAAATCCGCCGTCGCATACAGACTTTTCAATTCATGCTCATTGGCAAACAGCACATCGATGGTGCCGTCACGGAGCAATTCGCGGAATTCATCGCGGTAGCGGTCCACACAGAAACTATCGGATAGTGTAATCGATACCTTTCGGCCCGCACGGTGGGCGATGCCAGCGGCCTTGCGGAAGGCTTCTTTTGCGTCCAACGGATCCCAAAGATAGCCTTCGAGATAGGTGATCGACGAGGCTTCAACAACCGCTTCATCGATATCGTTAGGGCCCAGCAATTGGCAGGCACCGAGATAGGTGTTCATCGTCCGCTCGCCATCGGGCGTCACGAGAATAAAGCTGCGCGCCGTTGCAGGACCATCGGTCGAGCGAGGCGTGTCAAAATGGACGCCGATGGCGCGGATATCATGCGTAAAGACATCGCCCACGGTATCGTGTCTCACTTTACCAATAAAAGCCGCTTTTCCGCCGAGAGAGGCAATCCCCACCGTCGTATTCGCCGCCGAACCGCCCGAAATGATGGTTGCCGGACCCATCGCACCATAAAGCCGCTCAGCCTCTGTCTCGTCGATCAGGCGCATGGAGCCCTTAACGAGATGGTTGGCGATCAAAAAGTCCTCTTCCGTATAGGCGAGCACATCGACAATCGCATTGCCGATGCCGAGAACATCATGGGTATAGTTGGTCATAAGGCGGCTTTCTGAAACAGGTGACGGCGGCCGCCCGTGTGGCAGTACCGCTTCTATCCGTCAAGTCCGACCGCGTTTTCGTGCCAAATCAAGCAAGATCAAATGCGCGTCAAGATCGGCATCCGATAGAGTGGCTATTTCGCGAGCCAGCCGATTAGCCAATTCCGTAGCCTTGGGCGGAAGACCTGCCGTTTCCACCGTGATTTTAGGGTTTGAAAGATCCGCCAAGCGCTGCAATTCGTCGGCTTCGTCCCAAATAATATTGAAATAATGGATAACGCGCTGAACAAAACTCCAATTCGGCTTCGAGCGGCGGCCATGCTCTAACGCGGAGAGATAGGTCGAGGAAACGCCCAACTCATCCGCCATATCTTTCAACCGCAAGCCGCGTGTTAAGCGTAAATGCCGCAGACGGGCACCGAACGGGGTCATTCGCTGCCACTCCCGCGCTTGCGCCGAATACGGACATAAAGCGCGCCGCTGCCGCCATGGTGCTGGGCGGCTGGTTCAAAGCCAATCACAAAAGGCCGCATATCGGGCATTCGCAACCAATGCGGCACAGTTCGCCGCAAAACACCGCGTTCCTCAAACAGTCCCCGATCATCGGTGCCAGATGCCCCTTTTCCCGTCACCACCAAAACAACGGCATACCCCGCCCGATGCGCGCCCAAAATAAACCGACGCAAGGCTTCATGCGCCTCGTCCTGGCGCTTGCCGTGAAGATCAATCACCGAATCAATCGATTGCGCGCCCCGCGACAAGCGCTGCCGTAATCTGCGTTCCAAAGGGGCCAGAGGCGGAATGTCGGGCGTGGGCTTCATTACCGGCGTTGAGGCCGGAGCATTACCCTTTTTGATACGGGTTGGTGCTTTTTCCGGCGGCGGTGGCGGTGATTCTAAAATCGGTGCGGGTAAGGGTGGTTCTTGCTCACTTTTTGCCCCGCTTACATGAATGGGGGCAACATGGCGCGTCACATGCGACCACAGCGACACTTCGTCCGGCGTTAAAATGCGCTTTCGGCGTCCCCCTGACATCAGCCGCTATTCCTTTGGCAAAAGCACAATAAAATCGCTTTGATGCCGAATGAGCCCTGCGCGCCGACCTGCCTCATCCCCAGATCCCATAAAGAGATCGGCACGAGCAGCGCCCAGAATTGCCGATCCGGTATCCTGCGCGATCATCAGTCGCGAAAAGGGCTCGGTTTGTCCATGCCCATCTGGCAATTCGGCAGAAATGAAAAAGGGCAACCCATAACACCATTGGCGACGATCAACCGCGATCGACCGTCCCGCATCCAGCGTCGTCGACGCGGCACCGATGGGTCCATCTGAGGGTGAAAGCGTCTCGGAAAGGGAGAAAAAAATGTAGGAGCGGTTGAGCCGCATCAATCGCCGCGCATGGTCCTCATTTTGCCGCAGCCAGCGTTTGAGGCTTTCGAGCGTAATTTCCCCCAATGCCATATGGCCCTCGGCGACGATCAGTTTGGCGATCGTTGTGTAGGCATGGCCATTCCGACCCGCATAGGTCAGCCGGCAAATACGGCCATCAGCGAGACGGACGCGCGCGGAGCCCTGAATCTGCGCAAAAAATAATTCAACGCGGTCTGGCAGATAGAGAAGTTCGAGATTTCTTCCGTCTAGAGCCCCATCCTCAATCGATGCGCGATCAAAATAGGGCTCCAAACCCTCGTTGGTCTGACGGCCAGCCGCAAGGCCTTGCAATGGAAAGGGTTCATCTTGTGAAAAGGTTACAAGATCGTGCGGGCGCGCCAAAACGGGGATTGGATAGTCTGCGGATTTTTCAAACGATCCGGCGATTTCAGGCTCATAATAGCCCGTGAGAAATCCCCGCCCCTGATCGGGTTGAATCACATAGGGCGTGAAATGCATTTCAAAAAAAATGCGGGCATCGATATCTTGACCGGTTAGCTTGAGTGCGGCCTCATAAATCGGCTGCAAACCGGGAAAACCCAGTAAAGCTGGCCGCAAATGCGGCGTATCGCTGCGCTCAGCGCGTGCCGACTTTAAAAATGTCGCAAATGCTGCCCGATGATCGTCTTCTTGCCACCCAGAAATTGTGGTGAAGGATACCTGCTTAAGCCTCGAATCGAGCAGTTCTGGTCCCATCACACAGGCTCAGTGCCCTGCCTCGGTGGCAATTAATTTCCAAGCAGGATCACGGCTCGTCAATTCGCGGGCAAAGGTCCAAACATCTGTAACATCGACGACTTTGTCAGCTGCGCCATCCGTGATTTTACCCGCCCCATCGCGCGTGGCTGTGATCAGTTTGGATAGAAACTGAACAGTAATTTGTGCTGATTTCCCTCGTTGTTGCACTTGACGAATTTCCGCCTTTTCAATGCCGACAAAGGTAGTCTCGACCGTTTCGCCACGCTTCTCGCGTTCGGCAATCGCCCCTACAAAACTTTCAAACACATCACGCGATAAAAGATCCCGCAAAGTGTTTCTGTCACCCGCCGCAAAGGCGACAACGATGGCTTCATAAGCTCCCTTAGCACCCGTGACAAAATGACGCGCGTCGAAGGAGGGGTCTGATGCGACCAACGCATCCAATGCCCCAGCCAATGGGGTGCCTTGATCAGCAATCCCCTTCCAGCGAAGGGGATCAGGTTCATTCAACGGCTCTGGCGCTGGTGAAACCTTAACATCGTCCGGCGATGACACCGGGTTAACAAGTTTCATGCGTGGCTTGGGAGGCATATTGGAATCGGGCTCATCCCGGCCAACCCGCGTCCCCAAAACACTATACAGCCGCCAGCCGACAAAGACGGCAAGGGCTAAAAACACAATAATTGATAAATCGAAACTGTCCTGCATGGGCTTCCGACGATAGATGAAGGGCACCGAGCGGCCCGCTAAGCTTATCTATATGGGATTTCATCCCAAAATTCCAAATGGCGAATGCTTGACCCTCGGTTAAAAATATCGTTGTGGTTGGCACCTCGAACGATTAGGGCCTCTTTAAGTTCGATGATCGAGGCAAATTCATTTCAAGGAGTGTAATCCATGACCGATGTACCTTCACCGGCCCCGCCCAGTCTCGCAGCGTTGGGACAATATATTAAGGACCTTTCGTTCGAAAACCCGAATGCTCCAGCGTCGCTTGCGCCTAAAGAGACCGGGCCGAATATTTCAATTTCGGTCAACGTCAATGCCAAGCAGATCGCGGAAACCGATTTCGAGGTTGAGTTAACCCTTGAAGGAAAAGCCGGTGAAGGCGACGGGATGCTCTTCCGGTTTGAATTGCTCTATGCGGGCATGTTCCGTCTTCAAAATATCCCAACTGAATCGATGCAAGCAGTTGTGATGATCGAATGCCCTCGGTTGCTCTTCCCGTTCGCGCGTCAGATCATTGCTGAGAGCGTAAGGAATGGTGGCTTTCCGCCGCTTTTGATTGACCCAATCGATTTCGCCGCTCTTTACCAGCAGAAAGTCTCTCAGCTTAAAGAGCCCGTTGCTGGCAACGCTTAAACATGGCTTAGTCGTGGTTTAACTGGCGTCGCGGATATAATCTTTCCAGACGATTTCGCCACTAAGACTTGCGACAAAGGTGCGATGCGAGGCGAGTTCTGTCTCGGTTAGCCGCTCCGGCAAAGCATTGGGGCGAACCCGATACGTCCGGTTCGTGCCGGTAGGTTTCGAGCGCTCCGCTTCCGCGCTCTCAATAGGGGCTAGGCCGAGATCGGCCTGGCGACCGCCGGTTAATTCGATATAGACCTCCGCCAAAATCTCCGAATCCAGCAAGGCTCCGTGTTTCGTGCGCCGTGAATTGTCGATATTATACCGCTGGCACAATGCATCGAGGCTATTCGGTCCGAACGGATGTTTCCGGCGGGCTAATTGCAAGGTGTCGATCACGCGCTCATTATCAATCACCGGCAATTTCAACCGAACCAGCTCGGCATTGATGAAGCCCATATCAAACGACGCATTATGCGCCACCAACGCAGAATCGCCGATGAAGGTGAGAAAATCATCCGCGACGGCTGAGAAAAGCGGCTTATCGGATAGAAATTCAGATGAGAGCCCATGCACGCGAAACGCGCCGTCGGGCATATCACGCTCCGGATTAAGGTAGACATGGAAGGTTTCACCCGTAGGCAGCCGGTTCATCAGTTCGACACACCCGATCTCTACGATCCGATCTCCCCCGAGCGGGTTGAGGCCTGTTGTCTCTGTATCAAACACGATCTCGCGCATATCCATTAGTCTCCCCTACCATTCGCTGTGGCAACGTGCCCTTTACGGCCAGAAAAGATCCGAATAGCCGCGTCTACCTGCCGACCGGCGTGGTCCAAGCCATGGCCGGTATCGATCACAAGGTGAGCGCGGGCGCGCTTTTCTGAATCAGGCAGCTGGCGCGCGAGAATGGACGTAAATCGCTCTTCCGTCATGCCAGGTCGCGCAAGAACTCGGGCCTTTTGAACAGCATGATCAGCCGACACTACAATTATTGCATCACAGCGCCCATCCGCGCCACCCTCAAACAATAAAGGAATATCGAGAACAACAAGCGGGACCGAGCGAAGGACAGCTTGACGCAAAAAAACGTGCTCCGCCTCACGAACAAGAGGATGGACGATCGCTTCAAGCTTTTTCAACGCGTCAGGATTACCAAGCACAAAGGGCGATAGTTTCGCTCGATCGACCACGCCATCTTTAGTCGTACCGGGAAAGACGGCTTCCACCAATGGAGCGGCTTTACCCGCATAAAGCCCGTGAACGGTAGCGTCCGCATCATGCACAGGTACACCGCGCGCCCGAAAAAGCGTCGCGGTTGCCGATTTTCCCATGCCGATCGATCCAGTTAACCCAATGACAAACGTCATTTTGTGATGCCTGTAATGTCCGCCTCAATCAAAGCGCGTAGAGCGGGCGTGACCATCGGGCGGGTTCCGAACCAATGTTCAAAGCCCGGTACGGCCTGATGAAGCAACATACCCAGCCCATCTGCGACCGGATTTCCTCTGAGCCTCGCCTGTCGCAACAGGCCGGTCTCAAGCGGAACATAAACAATATCTGTGACCAAGGCGGTTAGAGGTAGGGGTGCCAAGTCGATTTCAAGATCGGGCTGGCCCTTCATTCCGAGTGAGGTCGTGTTTACTAAGAGGTCGGAACCGTCAAGGGCGTCAGATAGCTCGCTCCAACCGGCGGCATGGACGGTGGGCCCGAATCGCTCGCCTAAAAGTTCTGCGCGCGCACGGGTTCGGTTTACAATGCGGATATCCTCGGCCCCCCGTTCTTTCAACGCAGCAACGACGCTAGCAGATGCACCACCTGCGCCCAATATCACCGCTTTTTTCAGATTTCGGCTCCAACCCACTGCCCGATCATCGAGATTGGCTAAAAATCCTTCGATATCGGTATTGTCCCCGCATAAAACGTCGCCTTCATACCAAAGAGTATTGGCAACTTGTAAGTGTTCGGCGCGCGCGGTTGGGCGCTCCAACAGCTGAAAAGCCGCCTCTTTGTGGGGTAAAGTGACATTACAGCCGACATAGCCTTTGTTGCGCAGCGAGCGAATAAAGGCAGGAAATTCCGCTGGCGTCACATCTTCACGTCCATAATGGCCGCTTAGGCCTAAACTCTTCAGCCAATAACCATGAATCATCGGCGAACGGGAATGCGCTATTGGGTGGCCGATGACACAGGCGCGTGGTTCGTGGCTTTTCATATCGATAGGCACCCTTCGCTTCGAAAAAAGCCGATCAACGGTTCAAGCGGCAAACCGAGTATAGTAAAAAAATTACCCTCAACCCCATCAAACAAATGCACGCCCAATCCCTCCAACTCATAGCATCCAACACTAAGTAGGACCCTGTCACCAACGAGGTCGCAATAAGCGTTGATCTGTTCCGACGTCAGCGGCCGCATCGTCAGCGTAGCAGTGTCGGTCCGTTCAAATAAAACCTGCCCATCTCGCGCCACAACCACGGCGCTGGTCAAATCGTGGGGTTTTCCAGCTAAATCCGCCAATTGTTGTTTAGCCTGCTGCAGATTGGCGGGTTTATGAAGAATATCATCGCCACAATTTAACATCTGGTCGGCGCCAATCACATAATGGCAGGGGCGCAAAAGACTGCCCAAACGGGCCTTCTCTGCCGCGAGTGCCAATGCTCGGCTTTTGATCGGTGCTTTCTCGTCCTCTAGTAAGGATTCAAACGCTCGTTCATCGAATTCCGGGACAATAATCTCAGGTAGCAGCCCGGCTTTTGATAAAAGTTCAAACCGGGCTAAGCTTTTTGAAGCCAAGACCAAAGGAAGCGATGATGACCAGAGATCAACGGTCGATTTCATTGTGGTTCCCGTTGCCTTGTGTGATCGCGGTGCAAATCGATCACGGCCGCAGCGGTTTCTTCAATGGATCGACGTGTGACATCAATCATTGGCCAGTTGTTGCGCCCGCAGAGCCGTCTTGAATAGGTAATTTCCTCAGTAACGGCCGTTTTATCGATGTAAGGCGAATCTTCCGGGGCTTTGAGGGTGAGAAGGCGGTTTTGCCGAATCTGCACGATCCGCTCCGGGCTTGCCACTAGGCCTACGACCAGTGGCCTTTTTACGGTTTCAAGCGTTTCTGGCAGAGGGATACCCGGAACAAGCGGTACATTGGCCGTTTTATACCCGCGATTAGCCAGATAGATGCTGGTTGGCGTTTTCGATGTGCGGCTGATCCCGACCAAGATGATATCGGCTGAATCGAGGTCTTGGCCTTGTTGGCCATCATCGTGCATCATTGTGTAGTTGAGTGCATCGATCCGTTTAAAATAGTCCGAGTTGAGGACATGTTGGGCCCCCGGGCGGTGCGTGGAGCTTAACCCCAGATAGGCTTGAAAAATCGTCAGGACCGGATCAAGAACCGATAAACACGGGCAACCATATTCCGCACACGCGGCTTCTAACCGCTTGGCCAACACTTGATCAACAAGGGTATACAACACAATGCCGGGCGCGTTTTCGAGCGCTTGTATAAT
>Ga0007795_10000185_pt1 | contig 16976 bp, 2 predicted proteins | sample CryBogmetaGMA1M_FD_60369 | JGI IMG/M metagenome (GOLD analysis project Ga0007795, IMG submission 60369) | Freshwater microbial communities from Crystal Bog, Wisconsin, USA - MA1M | ecosystem: Environmental > Aquatic > Freshwater > Lake | place: Crystal Bog, Wisconsin, USA | collected 2009-07-06
CCATGAATCGGGCCATGTGGCGGGCGGACACCTTACCCGGCAACGCGAGCAGATGGCCGCGGCGCAAATGATGGCAGTAGCAGGCGTCTTGCTCGGAGCGGGCGCGATGGTGGCCGGATCCGGTAGCCGAAGCTCGAACGCAGGCAATGGTGGCGTTGGCGTTATGCTGGGTGCCCAAGAACTCGCAGGCCGGACACTTTTGTCGTATCAGCGCGGCGAAGAACAGGCTGCCGACCGGGCTGCCATCAAATATCTTGAGATGACTTCTCAGTCACCCAAAGGCCTGCTCGACACCTTTAAACGCCTCAGCGATGACATGATGTTTAAAACGGAAGGCCTTGACCCCTATCTGATGAGCCATCCTATGCCTCAAGACCGTATAGCGAATTTGGAAACGCTGGTCATGGCGAGCGGCAATTATAAGGCGAAGGATCCGACCGAGTTACAGGCCCGCCATGAGATGATGAGGGCCAAACTTTTAGGCTTCGTTGGTAAGCCGGAAGAGGTAAACCGCAAATTCCCGCTCTCCGACACCTCCCTTCCCGCCCGCTATGCCCACGCTATTCTCGATTATCGCTATAAGAAAACAAACGAATCCTTGGCGGCAATTGAGGATCTCATTCGAGCCCGACCGGAAAACCCGTATTTCTGGGAATTGAAGGGCCAAGTTTTGTTGGAATCGGGCCGTGCGCGCGAGGCTGTGTCTGCTTTACGCCGATCGACCGCTTTGGCCCCCGAGGCAGGGCTTATTCGCGGCCTTTTGGGCCGTGCCTTGCTCGCAACGGGGGAAGAGTCCAACCTAACGGATGCAACGCGTGAATTGTCGAACGCCGTCCAACGCGAGCCCGATGATCTGGAGACCTGGAGAAGTCTTTCCATTGCCTACGGGAATCAGGGCAATATCGGCATGGCCGAATATAGTGCCGCGCAAGAAGCTTTTTTAATCGGAGACCAACAATCTGCCGTAAACCATGCGGCAAAGGCCAAAAAACTGCTGCCTGCTGGTTCACCCACCGCACTTAAAGCGGATGATATTTTAAATTATCGAACAAAACGCCTCAATTAAACCGTTTGGAGAATATGATGCCCCTCGTCCGCCGCCTTGCTGTTCTTCTGGGAGCCCTGTTCCTCCTCGCCTTGGCACCTCCCACCTACGCAGAAGAGCCCCTATCTGAAGCGCGCAAGGCCGAGATCGGCGAACTCGTCAAATCTTACCTTATCGCCCATCCCGAGGTAATCCAAGAAGCCCTCAACGCGCTAGACCAACGACAAAAAGATGCAGAACTCGCATCGCAAAAAGCGACACTCGCTTCTATTTCAGCCGACTTGCTCAAAGCCGAGAACGGTATCGTGCTTGGAAATCCAACGGGCGATGTCACTTTGGTCGAGTTTTTCGACTATAATTGCGGTTATTGCAAAAAATCGCTCTCCGACATGATGGGCCTTATGAAGAGCGACCCTAAGCTTCGCCTCGTGTTGCGCGACTTCCCCGTACTAGGCCCCGATTCGGTTGAAGCTTCTGTCGTAGCGCTTGCGCTTCGCAAGCAGTTCAAAGGCGATCAATATATGGCCTTCCATCAAAAGCTTTTGATGGCTCGCGGGCGCGCTGGCAAGGATTTGGCGCTCCAAGCGGCGCGTGATCTGGGTGCCGATATGTCCCGTCTCGCTAAGGATATCGAATCAGGCGACTCAAAAACTTTGATCGAATCAACAGTTCGCGCTGCTGATTCGCTGCGCATTGGCGGCACGCCGTCCTTTGTGGTGGGAGACGGTGTCATCGTAGGCGCTGTTGGCGAGGAAACGCTGGCCTCAGCGATCAAATCCGTTCGCGCCTGCGGAAAAGCCACCTGTTGATATGAATTTTGGTGGCGCGCTGCGGTCACAATTTAGTCATGGAACCGAATCGCTTTTTTCGTATTTAAGTTGAAATCGAGGGTCGAAAGACCGACTCGCTCTGGCCTTTTGCACGCCTAGTGCACGGTATGGTTTTAATCGAATTCGCTACACGCTCAGGGTGTATAGCGAAATTCTCCTTAAGAATCCGATACTTGCTGGTCAATTCTGGGTTATTAACGCTTAATTAACATTTACCCACAACATATAGTCATATTACAAATTCGACACGCTAAACCTTGATTGGAGCTTGACGGGATGAGGGGCCAGTTTTACGGTCCGATTCACTTGCGCTGGTTGGTTGACCGCATTTCAATTGCGGCGGTCAAAAAAGAGCACATCCCGATATCAGGGCGGATCGGCAAAATGGGTTTTGTCGGTTCAGCGTTGCCCTAAAGGGCCTTACAAACCGATGAACCTGTTCATCGGAATAATATGCTTCTGACCCTCGTCCATTCCACAGGGCGAGAGAAACAGAGGCGACGGAAAACATTTTTTGAGGACTTGGGGTCGCAAAATGACCCCGCGGGCTGTGTCCCGTTATCATTGAGGGCGTTAATATCATGCGGATCGAGCGACATTTCACCAAGGCTGGCGTATCTCCCTATTCTGGGATCGCTTTTAAGTCAGCCACGAGCGAAATCCGCAATCCTGACGGCTCCATCGTGTTCCGTCTTGAAAACATCGACGTGCCAGAGGCCTTCAGCCAAGTAGCTGCCGACGTATTGGCCCAAAAATATTTCCGCAAAGCGGGCGTTCCGGCAGCACTCAAGAAGGTTGAGGAAAACGACGTTCCTTCCTTCCTGTGGCGCTCGGTGCCTGATGAAGCCAAACTCGCCAAATTGCCTGAAAAAGAGCGTTTCGGCTCCGAGATGAGCGCCCGTCAAGTGTTTGACCGCTTGGCAGGTTGCTGGACCTATTGGGGCTGGAAGGGTGGCTATTTCAAGTCGGAAGAAGACGCGCAAACCTTCTTTGACGAACAGCGCTATATGCTTGCCCGCCAGATGGTCGCGCCAAATTCGCCGCAATGGTTCAACACCGGCCTGCATTGGGCCTATGGCATTGATGGGCCGTCACAGGGTCATCACTATGTCGATTTCAAAACCGGCAAGCTCACCAAGTCCAAATCCTCTTACGAGCACCCGCAGCCGCATGCCTGCTTTATCCAAGGCGTAGCCGATGATCTTGTAAACGAAGGCGGCATTATGGACCTCTGGGTCCGCGAAGCCCGTCTCTTCAAGTATGGTTCCGGCACCGGCTCCAACTTCTCGAATTTGCGCGGCGAAGGCGAAAAGCTCGCGGGCGGCGGCAAATCCTCAGGCCTAATGTCCTTCCTCAAAATCGGCGACCGTGCAGCCGGCGCGATCAAATCAGGCGGCACGACGCGTCGCGCGGCCAAGATGGTGGTGGTCGATGTCGACCATCCCGATATCGAAGCCTATATCGATTGGAAGGTGAAGGAAGAGCAGAAGGTTGCGGCCCTTGTCACCGGCTCCAAGCTCGTCTCCAAGCATCTCAAAGCCGTCATGAAGGCCTGCATCAATTGCGATGGTCCGGAAGATAGCTGCTTTGATCCTGAGAAAAACCCAGCGCTCAAGCGCGAGATCAAGCTCGCCCGCCGCGTCTCGGTGCCGGATAACTACATCAAGCGCGTCATCCAATTCGCCAAGCAGGGCTATAAGGAAATCGATTTCCCCGTTTACGATACCGATTGGGATTCGGAAGCCTACCTCACGGTCGCTGGCCAGAACTCGAACAACTCCGTCTCGTTGAAGGACGAGTTCCTCCGCGCGGTCGAAAGCGATTCCGATTGGAACCTCATCAAGCGCACCGATGGCAAGGTCTATAAAACGCTCAAAGCCCGCGATTTGTGGGAGCAGATCGGCTATGCCGCTTGGGCATCGGCCGATCCGGGCCTGCACTTCAACTCGACGATGAATGATTGGCACACCTGCCCGGCCTCAGGCCCGATCCGCGCGTCCAATCCGTGCTCGGAATATATGTTCCTCGACGATACGGCGTGTAACCTCGCATCGTTGAATCTGCTTCAGTTCCGTGAGAGCGACGGCACGTTCAACATCGCTGCCTATGAGCACGCCGTTCGCCTCTGGACGATCGTTCTCGAAATCTCGGTTTTGATGGCGCAGTTCCCATCGAAGGAAATCGCTGAACTTTCCTATCGCTACCGCACGCTGGGCCTTGGCTACGCCAATATTGGCGGCTTGCTGATGACCAACGGCATTCCTTACGACTCGGAAGAAGGCCGCGCCATTTGCGGCGCGCTCACCGCGATCATGACGGGCGTGTCTTATGCGACGTCTGCCGAGATGGCAGGCGAGCTTGGCCCCTTCCCGGGTTATAAGAGCAATGCGGAGCATATGCTCCGCGTCATCCGGAACCATCGGCGCGCGGCTTACGGCGAGGCGCAGGGCTATGAGGGCCTCAGCGTCAATCCGGTTCCGCTGGATCATGCCTCGGTCAAGGACACCCGCCTCGTCACCCACGCGAAAGCCGCATGGGACAAGGCCTTGAAGCTTGGCGAAAAGAACGGCTTCCGCAACGCGCAAGCAACCGTCATCGCACCAACCGGCACAATCGGTCTCGTGATGGATTGTGACACGACCGGTATCGAACCCGATTTCGCGCTCGTGAAGTTCAAGAAGCTCGCCGGTGGCGGTTACTTCAAGATCATCAACCAAGCCGTCCCAGAAGCGCTCCGCACGCTCGGCTACCGCGAGAATGAATTGGCCGAGATCGAGGCCTATGCGATTGGCCACGGCTCGCTCGCTCAAGCCCCCGGCATCAACCACACCACGCTTCGTGCGAAGGGCTTTGATGACGCCACCATCGAGAAGGTAGAAAAGAGCTTAGGCTCAGCGTTCGATATCAAATTCGTCTTCAACAAATGGACGTTGGATGCTGGCTTTCTCACAAGCACGCTGAAAGTGCCTGCGGAAAAACTTGACGATCCATCGTTCGAACTCCTGCCCTTCTTGGGCTTCTCGAAGGCCGATATTGAAGCAGCCAACGTCCATGTTTGCGGCGCAATGACGCTGGAAGGCGCGCCTCATCTCAAGCTTGAGCATTATGCAGTGTTCGATTGCGCCAATCCTTGTGGCCGCATCGGCAAGCGTTACCTCTCGGTCGAGAGCCATATCCGCATGATGGCGGCTGCCCAGCCTTTCATCTCGGGGGCGATTTCAAAGACGATCAATATGCCGAATGACGCAACCGTTGAGGATTGCAAATCGGCCTATCTCCTCTCTTGGAAGCTAGCGCTCAAGGCCAACGCGCTTTACCGCGATGGCTCCAAGCTCTCGCAGCCGCTCAACTCGCAGCTGATTTCGGACGATGATGAAGAGATGGATGATGCGGTTGAAGCCCTCATCGCCCAGCCAGCTGCCGCTCGTGCAGCCGTCACTGCTGAAAAGATCGTCGAGCGCATTGTGGAACGCATCGAGCGTATCCGCGACCGCGATAAATTGCCGGATCGTCGTAAGGGCTACACCCAGAAAGCCGTTGTGGGTGGCCACAAGGTTTATCTCCGCACCGGCGAATATGAAGATGGCCGCATCGGCGAAATCTTCATCGACATGCACAAAGAAGGTGCTGCCTTCCGTAGCTTGATGAATAATTTCGCCATCGCGATTTCGCTCGGCCTCCAATACGGCGTGCCGTTGGAAGAATATGTCGAAGCCTTCACCTTCACCCGCTTTGAACCTGCGGGCTTTGTGCAGGGCAATGACGCGATCAAGAGCGCGACATCTGTTCTTGATTACGTCTTCCGCGAACTCGCTATCTCCTATCTTGGCCGCTCGGATCTGGCGCATGTCGTGCCAGAAGCCCTCACCAACGATCTCGGCAAGGGCGAGGACGAGAGCAAGGCACCAGCGGGCTTTATCCCTTCCCAAGTCTCCCGCGGTCTTGTTCGCTCAAAGGCTGATCGCTTTGCCGTGATGCAGGGTGGCAACACCACCACCATGTCTGCCCCGCAATCGATTGGCGCCAACGCGCTCAAAAGCGAGCTGGAGCAGCAATTGGGCGTGATCCCACAAACGCTAACGGTAGGCGAAGCAGCCCTTGCCAACCTCACCTTCGCAGCGCCCGGCACGAATGCCGGTTCTGCGAAGCAAGGTGGGATGGACAAGCGTGCGGAAGCCAAGATGAAGGGCTATGTCGGCGAAAGCTGCCCAGAATGCGCCAACTTCACGCTGGTGCGGAATGGGACCTGCTTGAAGTGCGACACGTGCGGTAGCACCACGGGTTGCTCGTAAGCGGGTAGCAGGATTGGTGATCATGAAAATGGCCGGGTAACCCCCGGCCATTTTCATATCCGTCCTTGCGAAGTGAGGAGCGAAACAATTACGGAAAGATCTCGGCCATCATATCAAATAATCTCACAACTCCGGCCATTTGTTGGTTACTTTCTTCCCGGTCAGCTCCCCATAATCACCACCGTATCTTCCAGCATCATCTGAATGTGCCGGTCGACATTGTTATAGACGTGGTAGCTATGCCCCGCATAATTCCAATCGGCGCCTTGGGTCCAGCCTTCTTGATCAAAGAGAGGGACTACGGTGTCGCCATTCGCGCCGTTTACGATCAGCTGATGGGTTCCCTGCGCCATCGTGTTGCCACTGCCTGTTACGGTAAACACATCGGTGGATTGATTGACCAACACATCCAAGGTCAGCAAAAGCGTATTTCCTGCTGAGCCAAGATCCACGATTTCAAAATTCCGATAAAAACCTTCCGATGAGTCAAGGGTATAATCAGATCCATCATAAACGACCGTATCGATCCCTTCGCCTCCATCAACGAATGAACCCGTATAGATGAGATGGATGACATCGTTCCCGGCACCGCCAGAGATCAAATAGGGCGGCTGGACATCCGAATCGAAGGGGTTCGTTTGATAAATCACATCGTTCCCATCGCCGCCGAACAACACGTCACCGCTGCCACCGATTTCAGCATCACCGGCGTAGAGCGTTACATCGGCCTGGCCAAACACCTGTGCCGAGCTATGAGCCGGGTCGATCGCCGCGGCATTGAGATCGTAGTTATTTGAGCCTGTGATGTGATCAAGCTGAACTTGGAAATTCGTGTTCCAGTAATCGGGTTGTTCAATGTCAATCGGCTTAGCAATCGCGAAGGTCGCCGTATCGCTTCCGGCATAAAAATAGATGTTACTGTCGTCATTATAGAGCAAACCCGTCTCAGGATTATCATAAATATCGCCGTTGACGTGGTAATGAACCCAAGCATCCCTGCTCAGATCGCCCGTCCGGTGAGCCGTGAACGAATAGACAATCACCGGATAAAAGTTGGGATATAGATAAGCTTGCGTCATCATCGGATCAATCGACACAAGCGAATCATCGTTCAGGATCGTCATCTCGGCGGTATTTTGACCGATGGATGCGTTTGTCGCGCTCGCAATCCGCAGCCGGAAGGTTTCGTCCGACCCGATCAGCGTATTGCCCATGATGGTCGCATCAACGGTTCGGTGTGCAAATCCATCGCTGCCAATCACCAAAACGATGGGGTCCAACGTCGTTCCGATCTCGCTCACCACGCTGGAGTTGGCTTGGTTTACCCCACTCCCCTCCATGACCGCATAGACGGTAATGCGTTGCCCCTCAATGCCCTGCGCGGTGACGGTGAAGCTACCCGTTGATGTCCAAAAATCACCTTCGGCAATCGAGGACTGATCGGCTGAGACATAAACAACATTGTCATCGTTAAGAATGACACCCGTTGAAAGTTCATGGCTATCATTATCGCCCGGATTGACAGCCTTCACGCCGACGCCGTTCGACACAATGACTTGAAAACCTTCATCTTGCTCAAACACATGATCGCGATGAATACGGGCTTGAACGGTTTTAATCGTTTCGCCATCAGCGAAATTTACCCGACCAGACGGGAACTTACCATTCCAATCGATGTTATCCGTCGGATTGTCCCCACTACCAATAATCGACCACTCAACCGATGCCGTGCCGTTGGGGCTACCAGATCTCACAAGGTTAAACGAGATGAGCGTTCCGATGCTATTGCCTTCGCGATATTCATTTGCACCGGAATAGTTGGGAACCAATTGGGCATAAACGGCTGGATCGTCATTCGTCACGGTCGCGTAAGCCGTAGAGGTATCAATCGACACGCCATCGAGTTCGTGGCCTACGCCTTGTGACACGAGCGACGGGTCATCGAGTTGAAGCGCAAATTCGCGGCTGAAATCTCCGATATTGTCAGTCTTAACGGCAACGGTAACGCTTGTCGTCAATTCTCCAAGACCGAAGGTTGCCGTACCACTCGTCGTATAACCGCCGCCCGTATAAAAAGCGGAATCGGGTAGGGGATAATCACCTGCCCCACCAACAGACCAGGCAACGCTCTCAACCTTGGTTGGATCAAGGCGGGTGATCGTAAAACTGTATTCCTTGTAGGCAGCGTCAGAAAGGTTGCCTTCTTCGTCAGGTACGGTATCCGTTTCAACGGAAATCCGATCAAAATCGTCATTTTTGATCACGAAATGACGGTTATCCGCATCGCCGGAAATGCTGCTGCCCACAGACGCATTTTGCAAAGCAAAGACAAAGTGTTCATTCGCCTCGGACACATCGTCCGGGTTAATCGTAATCGTGACATCCTGATAGGTTTGGTTATCCGCGAACGTCACCGTTCCGGTATAGACTGAAGCATCAATGACGTCTTCGTTTTGGTCAAGGAAATCGCCCCAACCATTATCATCGCCGTTCGCGGCTGTTACCTGCCAATCAACCGTGCTTTCGCCCGTCAATGAACCCGTACGCTGGACTCGGAACGTAACGGTTTGAATTTCCTCCGACCCCTCAACGTGAGTAAGCGCTTCGCTCGCATGGGCTACACTGAACAGATCATCATCGTTCAAGATAGTGCCCGTGGCTGTCGAACTGGCGATCGTCAATCCGGCATCGGTCGAGGAACCAAGCACAACATGGAACGCTCTGTTCAACTCAAACAATGAGTTACCCAAAACGGAAATGTTCAATGTTGTCTCGTCTTCGCCAGCCGCCAAAACAAGCGTGCCGCTTGGCAATACGCCGCCGAAATCGGCCAAGGAGGCATAGGCGCCGCCAACACCACTCAACTCAACATGCCAGTCCACCGACGATGCATAGTCCGAAGCACCCGACCGTGTAACCGTAAAGACAAGATCACTTGTTCCTGTATTAACCTCGGTCACACTCGCGTCAGCAATGCTAACGCTCGATTCATCGTCCACCAGCGTAACCGTCGCCGTTCTAAGTGCGGCGATGAGGTCACCATTGAGCGGATTATCGAGCGTGATCGTATAGTCGCGGTCACCGTCAACAACGGTGTTCGCTACGATCGGCACACGGACTTCAAAATCATCATCGCCGTCGTTAAACGTGGCAATCCCCGTTATCGATGCAAAATCGCCTACCGTTCCCGAACCTGAAATCGTCCAGCCAACGGTGTCGGCTCCGGCGGACGAGCCGCTGCGATGGACCCTAAAGACCAGCTCATGGACATCCGAGCCGCTACCTTCTTGCTGGCGTACCTCGTCAACCAAAACACCGAAGCCGGCATCGTCGTTGAGAATGACGCCTGTCGCCGTATTGGTGTCTTCCGAGAAGGCCGAAGCCACTGTTCCAGTATCCGGCGTAATCGTGACCGTGAAGCCCTTATCGGCTTCGGGCAAGGTGTTTTGGTTCGTATAAACCGTGATGGATTGGGTATATTCACCCGCATGGAACGTCACCGTACCTGACGTGGTGACAAAATCACTCAATTCATCCGCAGGATATGGGCCAGTGCCGGTCACGGCCCAATCAACCGTTTGATCTTGCGCCGTCAGATGCGAGCGGGTGACGGTAAACACATGGCCCGTTCCTGAGCCTTCCAGCACAGAAGCGCCTTGAGCTGTAAAACTGAACTGCGTGTCGTTATTCTCAATCGTGCCGACAGCGACGAGCCGATTGTCAGCCGATCGCGGATCGGAGACGCCAATAAGACTTGAGAATTGGATGTTAAAAGTTTCATCCGCCTCAGGTAGCGTGTCGCCCGCGATATTAATCGTAATTTGCTTTTCGTCTTCGCCAATCGCGAACTCAACGGTTCCTTTCGGCCGCCGACCGCCCGTGAAGTCAAAGCTAGGATCCAAATCACTTGCCGTGGCTGTGGCGGTTGCGAGCGTCCAGGTGGCGGACGACACACGATCAAGGTCACCGGTCCGGTGGACGGTAAACACCATCGTTGTCGTGCCGCTATCGCCTTCAACGATGTCCGAATCATCGATTTGGATGGCCGTGTCGTCATTCAAAATGATGGATGAAGCGGTTTGCGAGCCGTCTGATGCAATTTGACCGTAGGTCGCCGCCGTCAGCTCAACGGTAAACGTTTCATCGGCCTCAACGGCCTTGTCACCTTTGACCCGAACCGTGATCGTCTTGCTGGTTTCGTCGGCTGCAAAAGAGGTGGTCCCAGATGGCAACACGCCGCCGACAAAGTCATCGCCCGTCAGTCCGCCTGTCCCAGAAACCGACCATTGGACATTTGCTGCACCAGAGTAGTTATTGCTGCCGGATGGACGCGTGATCGTAAACGAATATTCCAAAAAGCCACTTTCAGCCTCGCGCCCATCTTCGCGGTCCGCCGTGATCGACCAAACGACATCGTCTTTTAAGATGGTGAGGCTGGTACTGGCCGTAGCAGCGCCATCATGTTCGTAGGGGCGATCACCAAACGATATATTTGGCGTATTAAAGTCGACATTTCGGCTCAATTGAATGGTGTAACCATTCGAAGCATTGGCAATCATATCAGACGAAATCAAATTATCGAGATAGAATGTGACAATCTGGTTGCCATTGCCATTAGCGCTCAGAATATTGCCCGCAGAGGCTGGATTAAAGGTCAGCGTTCCGGTGCCAACAGAGACATTTCCTGCGTCAAGAATATCGTAATCGATCTTGATCAGATTTCGAATATCGCCTTGGCGGACCAAAGTCAGCGAGATCGTTGGATGGTCGGAATCCCCCTCCCAAGCCTGTACATGGCCACCTTCGGCGGATGTTAAAACGCTATCCAAGATCGCAATCTGCATGTCATCATTCTTGATCACCGTGCTGATTTGGTAGTTGCCTGCGTCTCGCAGCATCGATCCGGAGTCGGGAACGTGCCCTCCAAATACGCTGGAATTCACCAAGCTTATGCCAGAGCTAACGGCATTATTGAGACCGTCTGATCCATAATTGTAACCACCTACCGCATAGGCCGAACCTATTCCGGAAATAATCGACTTTGCATCCACCAATGTGAACGTAAACGTACCATCGGATTCAACATGCAAGTCAGGTGTAACATCAACAAGAACGGTTTTTACCGTTTCTCCCGCAGCGAAGGTTACAAGTCCAGCCTGGTAATATTCATTCCCCGCCGCTGAAGTATCACCCGAAATGCTGAAGACATCATTTCTACCTTGCCAGGATGACGGTACTTGAAGCGCCCAGCCAATTTGGCCGGACGTCGACGTATCGCCACTACGCGTCAAGGTGTAAGAGATCGTCGTATGGGTTGCGACTTCCCCAGTCGATCCTTCATATCCAGAGTCCGCGGCAGGGCCGCCATCGTAAGAAACCGCCGAAGTGACGGCAACTGTTGAGCCAACAGTGCTGTCAATGATCAAGCTCTCCATTTTACCAAGGTCAGCGCTGATCGCCAGAGTCTCGCCGGTATCGCCATTAGTATACTGCGCATTGCTCAATTGAATGCTAAACGCTTCCGCCCAGTTTTCGACCGTACCATCGGCTTTGATATGAAGCGTTAGGTCTTGATGGTCGACACCATCGGCAAAATTCAAGGTGCCGCTGATTGAACCGGTGAAATCGGAGCTATTGGCAATGTATTTCGACGCATCGAAACCGGTGCCGCCCGTCACCGCATTATCAAAGGTAAGGCTCCAATCGATCGAGGTGCGGCCATGCAGATCACCGGAACGATAAACCCGATAAACGACGTCGCTGCCTTCTTGAACCTGTTGGCTACCAAACTCGATATGGCTCGAGCCTTGGACATAGGGATAGATTTTGCCGAGCGAGAACAACGGATCATCGTTCCCGATATAGCCAATACCGCTTTGTCCATTGACATTGATCAAATTACCGATCGTGGCAGAGTTATCAATCAAGGACACTTGGAACGTCTTAGGATCCTCGCCAACGCTATTGCCATAGGTCCGCACATCGATGATCGTATATAGCGCACCATCAGCAATGGTTGCCACACCACTCGGTGCCCCGCCATTGAGGGTAAGTATATCTTGGCCCGCGACATAATCCGCAGTTGAAGCGTTTATGTTTTGTGGATGGTTTAGATAGGGGTAAAGATCTGTTGCGTTTCCAATACTCGGAAGAGTTACTCGCCATTGAACGGTAACAATGCCTGAATCGGAGAATTCGCGGTATATTTTAAAGTAATGGTGAACAACTGCACCATCTCCCTCGGGTTGGTTGGTCCCGAGATCATACGTATTGAAATTATATCTGCTGTCACTTCCAGCAAGCGTATTCGCTGCAGCTAAATTGGTCGCAGCAATTTCACTGGTAATGCTGATCAACCCCTCATCGCGGACGATTTCGCCGGTCACATATTGATTGGCACCCGTCCCCTGGCTTTGCGAATGGTCACCGGAATGGTCGACGGGATTGACATTGAAGTCATCAATGGTCTGACCATCGAGAGGATCGTTACCGAAGGTTGGACGGGAGATCTGAATATTGAACGCTTGCGAGGTCTCCACAACACTGTCGCCAATCACCTTCAACGTGATCGACGTACTCGTCTGGCCCGCAGCAATCGTCAGCGTGCCACTCGGATACGCGTTACCATCGGTGATTGGGTTGCCGTCCCCATCATAGAAATTCGTGGCATCGGCGCTTGGCATCGTCAGCCAATTCCAATATTCGCCATTTTCATGTCGGGAGAAATCGGCGACGGATGAATCATTGAAATAGACGCCTGAGCCATTCGGCATGGCCGTCCAGTTGAAACTGATGGCTTGGCTGGTATCGCCCGTGCGGACAAATTCCCAGGTAAACTCGGTCTCACTTGTCGAATTATCGACATTTGACAGACCTTCGCCATGCTTGACGTTCACCGACGAAGTGACCGCGATGCTTAAGCCCACGTCATCGTTAAAGATAACGGCACTCGTGCTTGCACCGGCTGGCTCAATCGATGAACCGTCCGATATTTTATCCAAGACGACCGTAAAATTCTCGGCCTTTTCCGCGTAACGATCATTGGCAATTTTCACATGGATTTCGTGGGTTTCCGAATACCCTTCCTCACCACCGACAAAGGTGAGTATCCCCGAGGTGGGGCCCACAAAATCATCGGCGTTCGCCCGGTAACCCGTTCCGGTATATTGGAGATGCCATCCAACCTGTTTGGTGTCGTAGGTATTGCCTTCCCACCCAACATTGAAGACCACGTCTTGGTAATCAGACTCGGTCAAACTGTTAAAGGCGCGTTCCGTTGGGCTCATTCCCAACTGGTCCGATGTCATCGATCCTTCCGTTACGCTTGACGGTCCGGACGCTATAAAGAAGCCCGCATCATCATTGAGGAGCAGCGTGGTGGGGGAGGAAAGTTCAGGATCAAAATCCGTCCCAGTCGATGCCGATGACAAGATTAGACCGACCTGTTCATTGCCTTCGTAGGTCGAATCTTGGACAGCATGAAGCGTAAGGGTAATGTCCTGCGTTTGGCCTGCGCCAAAGGTCAGCGTGCCTGACGGTAGAACAGGATTGCCACTATTATCGACGAAATCGTTGAGATTGATTCCCGTTTGGGTCGCATCAATCGACCAATGGAATGAACTGATTTGGTCGATATTTCCCGTCCTATGGAACGTATAGACAAGATCTGTCGTATTGGACGATGAGCCTTCAAACAATTCACCCTGCAGAACCGTCACCGAAATTCTTGCATCGTCATTATGCACCACAACAGTTTGACTGGATGCCCTCAGATCAGAGTCGGTTGGAGACGGCACATTATCATACATTCGAACGACAAAGCCTTTATCGTCTGCGAATGTTGAATTAGCGGGTATGTCGACGGTTATTTGAACGGATTCTTGGCCCGCATTGAAATGGGCAACACCGTTCGGGAAACCAGAGGCAAAGACGCCAGCATCCGCTGCAATATAGCCATCATCGGACGCCGCGACGCCTTCAACTTGCCATTTGAAATCACCGGGCGTTTCAGAGGACGAACCGGCGCGCACCAGTGTAAAGGTAACGCTGCGGGTACCGGAATTGCCTTCGATAACATCCGTCACGAGGGCATCAACAGCAAAGCCAATATCGTCACCGCTAATCGTCGTTAAAACGTCCTGGGCAGCGGCGCCTGCGCCAGCATAGGCCGCTGTCAGATGGAGGTTAAACGTGTTGCTGAGTTCGATATCCGAATCCGAATTCACATAAAGGGTGACCTGCGCGGTGGCAGCTCCCGCCTCAAAGACGACGACTCCCGATGGGAATGTGCCGTTCTCAAAATCAGCTGCATTGGCCCATTCAGACCCTATTTCGCTTTGAACCGACCAGTTGAGGCTCAGTGGGTCCGAAAGATCCCCCGAGCGCGTGAGCGTATAAACAAAGGGCGTGACCCCAAGGCCATCTGGTCCCGTTCCCTCACTTTGCGACAAAGGATGCCCACTATCCAAGGCGCCTTCAAGCACCGCTGTCACGTTCACGGGATCATCTTCGACGATAAGGTCAAAGAAGTTTGGCGTTATGATATCCGCGAAATTATTTGCAGCATTCGCCAAATTGATCGACATCCCGCGGTCGGCCGATAGATTATCATGGCCAACCGTTGTAATCGTAATGGTCTTTTGAGTTTCATAGGCCGCAAAATGCACATTACCCGATGGTAATTGACCGCCGAGAAAGTCTTTGCCTTGAACGGCCAAGAAATCATCTCCGGCCGTGCCCGTCACATCAAACGTAAGATCGGTTTCCTGATTCAGATCACCCGTCCGTGTCACCGTATAGGTATGCGTCACCGAGCTGTTACCCTCGAACTTAAACGCTTCTACGGCGCTAATGGTAATGCCAACGTCATCGTTCACAATAGTAGCGTGGGCCAAGGTACTGGCTTCGCCTGCCAATATTTCATACCCCCGACCAACCAACGGATCTGATAAAACAACGTCAAACGTCTCGTTGGTCTCAAGGGCCGAATCCCGACGCACTTGGACGGTAATCGTTGCCGTCAAGCTTCCTTCTGCAAAATGCGCGAGGCCGCTTGTCGCCACAAAGTCGGCACTCGTGGCCGAGCCATACCCGTTGTTAAGGCCACTCAGTTCCCATGCAACATCCTTGGCATCGGTGTCCGTCAAGCGCGTAACGGTAAATGTAAACTGGGTTGGGCTTCCCGGACCGGTCCCTTCTCGATGGCTAGCCGATTGGGAATGGTTCAACCAAACCGTGTCGTCATCATTCAAAAGCGTTATATCGGTCGTGCTGTTTTCAGTCTCCACGGTTGTCCCGACGCTGCTTGTGGTTAGGCCAAGCTGCATCGTCTTATCGGTCGACTCGCTATCGTCCCCTTGGATGGGGATCTGGATGGTTGCCGTCGACTGCCCATCCGCAAAGTAGACCGTGCCATTCATCAACGTTGGATGCGCCAACGAATATTCAAGCGACAAAGTATCTTCGCCCGGCGCTCCTTGTACCGACAGATTGTAATGGAGGTTGACGCTGCCCGGCGCAGCGCCGTGGAAGTTGACGTAGAGGAGAACGTCTGACTCGGAAACTGTTGGATTATGCCCGTCATCCGGAAACTGGACTTGCGTCTCCATCGTATTGGTCGAATATCCGGTGATCGGATCCTCCGATGTACCCGAGCCAGAGACCACAAAGTGATCGGTCAATCCGCCGCCAACTGTCGCATAGCCGATTTTCAGAGAGCCCGTTTCGCTGCCACCATCGGTGACAATATCCGTGACCCGCATAAAGGCATTGGTCGTGACAATTGTTCCGCCGCTCGCAGGCCCCGTAACGGTTTCGGTGACAGGATCGCCATTCACATCGGTGCCGGTAATCGTAAAGTGACGATCAGAAAGATCATCGGTGCTTGAGAATGTCAGCCGACTTTCGACGTTAAACACGGCAGTTGCCATGCCCAAATCAATCTCGCCACCATCGGGCGAAAGGGCCTGCGGCTCGGTGATCGGATGACCAATTTCACCAACGTTAAAGCGTAAAATGTCTCCGTTTATGAATGAGCTTGGCCCAACTTCAACACTCAAGAGTTTAGCAAAATAATGCTCGGTGATCGCTGTCGCTTCCGGGTTTATGCCATTCAACGTCTCGACAATAACATTGCCGAGGGAATCAAGCCCGGTTACCCGATACGTCTCATAAGGCGCGGTCCAACTGTAATAGTCCGCCGTAATCGTAATGCGCTCTTCCACACCGAGGTCAATGTAACCATCCTCACCACGAGTCCGATTGAACGGTATGGCCGTGTATCCGTCTCCCGGATAGGTCGTGAAAGAGACATATCCGGCGGTCGGGTTCTGAACATGGACGCCCCAAATCTCGCTCATCGCAAGTCCAGCCGGCGCCATAATTTCCGATTGAAGGCCAGAAATCGTCGTCGTTACAAAATGTCCATCCGCATCAAGTCCCGTCACCACAATAGTAGTGCTTGGCATCGCATCATTGGCATAAGCGAAGAGGGATTCCGGGCTTGAGAATGCAAGGCTCTTGCCGATGGAGAGCGAGCCGTCTTGGGTACCTGATACCAATTCAACGCCGGTCACGCTCGCAAACAAGGCCAGAGTTGCAACCGTCCCATTGGCGGGACCAAAGAGAGCCTCGGAAATATCGTTTCCGTACTCGTCCTTGCCGTACACGATAAAGCTATCGCCGGAGAGGTCGGTTTCAGACGTAAGGGTAACGCGCGCATGGCCGATTTGGCGAACAATAGCGCTGCTATCACCGACAAGAAAGGATGGTTCCGACGCCGTAACGGCTACACGATCCGCCACAATATGC
>Ga0007795_10000186_pt1 | contig 16960 bp, 15 predicted proteins | sample CryBogmetaGMA1M_FD_60369 | JGI IMG/M metagenome (GOLD analysis project Ga0007795, IMG submission 60369) | Freshwater microbial communities from Crystal Bog, Wisconsin, USA - MA1M | ecosystem: Environmental > Aquatic > Freshwater > Lake | place: Crystal Bog, Wisconsin, USA | collected 2009-07-06
TCCTGTGGTGCCGGCGGGAACGCCATCAAGTTTTTGATGGAGCTCCAGCGCAATAGCTTCAGCGATGTGGTGCTGGAACTGGCGCGCAAGTACCAACTGCCCATCGAAACCCTCGATGGCCCCCAGCAGGAGCGCCTGCGCAAGCAGCTCTCCCGCCGGGAGCAGCTCTACAAGGTGCTCTCCTTGGCCGCGGGCTGGTTTCGCAGCCAGCTGCGCAGTCCTGAAGGCGAGGGGGCGCTCACCTACCTCACCGCTGAGCGCGGGCTCAGTGAGGCCACCATCGATGGTTTTGAGCTGGGGTACGCCCCCCAGCAGTGGGATGGCTTGCTCAAGCATCTCCAGCAGGTGGAAGGGCTGGGGCCTGAGTTGCTCGAGGCCGCCGGGTTGGTGGTACCCCGTAAGGGGGGGGATGGCTTCTACGACCGTTTCCGCCATCGGGTGATGGTGCCCATCAAGGACCGCCAGGGACGGGTGATTGGTTTTGGCGGGCGCAGCCTCGATGGCGGCGAACCCAAATACCTCAATTCCCCGGAAACAGAGGTATTCGAGAAGGGCAAGAACCTCTTTGGCTTGGACCGGGCCGCCAGTGCCATCCGCAAGGACGACCGGGCGGTGGTGGTGGAGGGCTATTTCGATGTGATTGCCCTGCATGCGGCGGGCATCACCAATGCTGTGGCTTCCCTGGGTACGGCCCTCAGCAGCCAACAGATCACCCAGCTGTGCCGCTGCTGTGATGGTCGTCGGCTGATCCTCAACTTCGACAGTGACGGGGCTGGGGTGCGGGCGGCCCAGCGGGCGATCGGCGAGGTGGAGCAATTGGCCCTCCAGGGCCAGCTGGAGTTGCGGGTGTTGCATCTGCCCTCGGGCAAGGACCCCGATGAATTCCTCAAGGACCACGGCGCTGGCGACTACCGCGCCCTTTTGGATCAAGCCCCCCTTTGGCTGGATTGGCAGATCGAGCAGGTGTTGGCGGATCGGGATTTGGGTAAGGCCGACCAGTTCCAGCAGGTCGTCTCCAACCTGGTGGCCCTACTGGGCAAACTTCCCCAGAGTGCCGTTCGCAGCCACTACCTGCAGCGGGTGGCCGAGCGGCTGTCGGGGGGACAGGCCCGCATGGCGATCCAGCTGGAGGACGACCTCCGCCAGCAGGTCAAGGGCCAGCGCTGGCACGGCCGCTCCCAGAAGTGGGAGCAGCCTGGGGAGGCTGGCCTGAGGGAGCGGGCCGAGGCTGAGTTGTTGCGCTTGTATCTCCACTGCCCCCCCTACCGGTCTTCGATCCGGCGGGAGTTGCGCCAGCGCGATCTCGAAGACTTCGCGTTGCAGCATCACCGACTGCTCTGGGCTGCCATCAGCGGGTTGGAAGAGGACAACCTCGGTGTGGGCCGGATGGAGGCCATCAACCGCGGCAACGACCCTGGTGATGATTTAGGTGATCTGGATCTACCGCGGCTGCTGAGCGACCAATTACTTGTGGAGCAAAGCGCCCTGCTCACGCGCCTTACGCCGCTGCTGGAACCCAACGAGCTCCAGCTGATGGGTTTGGCCCAGCCCTTGCTGCAGCTTCGGGGTGCCACCGCGGCCCTCGAGCGCCAGCGCAGTCTCAAGCGCTGCCGCCACTTGCTGGATGCCTGGAGCAGCCAGCGGCTGGAAACCCTCGAGCGTTGCATTGCGCTGCTGCTGGAAGAGGAGCGCCGCGAGGCCGATGCCTCTGCGTCAGGCCTGGCACCGGTGAGTGATATGGAAAGCCGGATTGAAAGCCTGTTTACTGACCTCAACGGCGATGCCCTGCGCTTCCAGGATCTCTATTACAACGAGCGCCGCTATCTCACCGAACTCGACAGCCGGCGCTGTGCTGGCTACGAAGAAGTAGTGCAACAACCCAATCCTGACGCTGTCTCAGCCTGAGTCTCTGAACCGTCTCTGTCTTGTTTTAATCGCTGCGATACACCACAATTTGAGTAAAGCGGGCGAGCAAAACTTTCAAGGCGTCTTAACCAGTAATCAATGTTGCCAGTGCGTGAATTGTGCCAGGTATTCGAGGTCCTTTTAGAGGTTTCTGCGACTTTGGTCGGCAGGAGCCATTATTGCTAGAACGCGGAGGCGCCATCCCTTGGGTTGGCTGTGCTGTTAGCTACCCGCACATCCCTATTCGTTGGCGTAGCAGTCAGTGCCTGAACGACAGGAGCCATGGTTAATTGCTGGGAGTTCTTACCGCTGCTGCCAGTGCCAAAACGGAACTTGAGGTCGCCAGTCCCCCTGGATTGGAAGTTGTTGTCATGGGAGTAGTGCACACCTGCTTGCAGTTGATTGGTGAGGTCATAGGCAAGCCGTAGTCGAACATCTGAACCATCAGTAGTGGTTTGGTAGATTGGTACTTCCTTCTCGTCGTGTTGGTAGTAGTAGCCAACAGATGCCTTGAGGGCAGGAGTAATGGAGTACCCAGCATCAAGACCAATGGTCGTCAGGGCTTTCGGCGTATCCACACCCATTGCTGTTCCTTTCGATTCAGTGCTGCTCTGCCCCATGGTGAGGCCTGCCCCAGGAGGGCCAGGCCTCACAGTTTTATCGGTGTTACAGTTTTAACGGTATTTTAGATCGCGATGAACGATTTTTCGCTCAGCGATGAGGCTAGGCCTTCTGCAGCTTTATTGACCGGACCCCAGGATGGCAGGTTGCGCATGGTATTCGTCCAACGCGAGACATTCGGATAGTCTTGATATTTGCAGCGAATGAGGTCACCAAGAGATATGATCTCAGAGCCCTGATAATCTGCTAGTGAAATTTTTTCACCGCAAAGATAGGTTTTGTGGGGGCCTATAAGGCGTTCGTCGAGTATCTTTAGCCAATTTCGAGTCTTCTGTATTGCCCACTCAATGACGCGGGCACGCGATTCTGCAGGTCTTTGGGATAGGCTTCAGATCCGGTTTTATCGGCAATACTTGCTATTAATTCTTCCGGTCAAAAGTGTACCCAAGGTCCAACAGGTGCAACACCTGATTCAGGCCAGTAATTTAAATTTCCAAAAGCTCCATACAAGATTTGCCAGAGGTTGGGCTGTTTGGCCAACTCAACATCAGCCTCTTGCTCGATAATCTTAATCGTAGCGGGAGGAAGACCCAGGTTTTCTATTAGCTGGGAATAGACATCGCTTTCAGTAGGATTAATCACATTTTCATCGTCTGAATTTTTCGAAACAGCGGCGACCATGTAGGCGAGTTTTGCGGCAAGACGGCGATCTTCATTCGTAAGAATTGAAGCTGCAAGTTCAGCAACATCATTCGAATTTTCCAAGTCGGATTCCCACGACGAAAGCTTATTGTGGAGCTTGTAACGTTCGATTAGAATATCAAGCATGTTTTCTTCTTCTGGCGACACCGAGCCATCTGCTAGGGCCATGAGATTTAGAATCCGCAAAAGAATTCCTGAGGTTTTGTTTTCCACTTGCATTGATTCGATCCCTCCAATGATCGCATGCCTACCTCTGATCAGGCTCTAGCTTTGAGAGTTCGATTTTTTAAGGTCTCTGTTGGCTGCGAGGGTATGAAGCTCGCCGCAGCATACAAATCTGAGGTTGTGCAATTTTGGGGTTATTCGCCTGTTTAGGGCTCTTGCCCAACCGGTGACCTACGCCGCTCACCATTGCTACAGGCAGGCAGCCAGGAGAAATCAATCCCCATCCAGGGGCAGTTTCCCGTGAAGCGAAAGCCAATTTGGGTTGCCTGCTCAGCCACCATTGGCACTGGGTAGCCCTAATGGTTGCCCGTCCATGGCGACAGAAGCATCCTTTTCGAGCCCTGCCCGTGAATGCTCTGGCGTGGCTGATGCCGAACAGACCACAGACGACTTTCCACCCACTGGAGTTTTGCCCCCAGACCAGTTAGGAAGACCTTGAACCCCTACTGATGGAGTGTATAAGCCATTGGTGCTGCTCACTTGTCTCAGACCTCCAATGCCGTTAATAGCTTGAGCCCATTGACCGAACGGATTGCTTGAGTAAGGGATCATCTAAGGGTGATCGCCAACTGCAGGCAGTGCTTGTCACTCTGATGATAGAAGCTGCTCGATTTATCAACTGGCCGAACATGGTGAATGAGTTATTAATTGTTCACATTAATGGCCAAAAGAAAGCCCCGCTATTGGCAGGGCTTGAGGTTGTGTTGAGTCATTAGCTAAGAACCACCCTCCGAGCCCTGCTCAGAAGTGGTTCTTAAGGCTATTGGCTTACAATGTTAAATATTTCGGCGCTACGCTCCTCCGGCTTGCCGGCTAGACCACCCGGCTTATCAACATTGGGCATCAGCACATCGGCTACGAAGCGCTCACATGACTCCTTCGAGTCCCAGATAGCCACAATTAACAGTCCACCATCTGTGTTTCCTGCTGCGTGGTAAACCTGCCCCTTCGGCAACCCACCTTCTGGATGAACAGCAGCGATTTCCTCCCTGTACTGCTCTTCAGTGGCGCCTGGCCAAAAATGCGTAATTGCGTAAGCCATTAATTAATAAAAAATTGAACATCTGAATCCTAGACCCCGAGCCAAGAAATTAGCCATCTTGTGGTGAAAGTTTTTGCGCTTGGTTCAAGAGCGGCTCTGGAGCAGTGCACCTGTTTGCCGTAAGGACTTTACCCAGCCCCTAGATGAATGAGAAGGGCACAACTGATGCTCAAGCTCCTGACTTCACTACAGGGTCTCCCCACTTACTAAACTTCACTAGGGAAGAATGGATGGCAGGGCGATTCTTTTGGAATTGGCAAGAGCTATTATCGAGAATAGTTATCTAGACTATGAGTAGAGGGATTTTATTTTTAGGGCTACCGGACAGTATAAGTTCATAGATACTTTTTCTTGATCCAAGGACTTCTTTGCCTACGGCTGATTTTCTAATTCAAAAAAAAGGTGCAGGACCCTTTGAGTCCCGCACCGCATCAGAAAGCTATGTTTTAATAAAATCAGCCTAACCCATGGATCAAACTTGAATCGACTTGCCGATAAAGTTACAAAAGTTTTCCACTCCTGCTGAGGTTGTGATTAGCTCAAATCCTTTCACATCCTGAATTGGGCCATTTGAATTACCATTAAGGCTAATATGGTAATAGCCAGTGATGGAGTCAAAAGGACTTATGTCATAGGTTATTGGTGAATTCTTGGTCGTATTGTTGAGTGTAATTAGGTCCTTATCTCCTCCTTCCCCATCAAACTTGCCACAGCCAAAACCTTTAAGTGTATCGTTCCCTGAACCGAGGTAAACGGTGCCAGTACCAAAGAATCCTCCCGTCAAGGCGTCAACGGTATCGTTTCCATCACCGGTAGTGATCAACCCGAAATTGGCAATGCCTGCGAACAGATCAAGCCCATTGTTGTTGGTGATGCTGCCGAAGCCGATACCAGAAATAATGTCATCACCAGCACCAGTGGTGATCGTGCCAAGATTTGAAATACCCGCGGCCAAGCCTATACCTATCAACGGAGAGTTGACATTGTCGGCAGTGGCCGTGGCTGTTCCTGTGATTATTGCCTTGCCATTTAGAAGACTGATTGTGGAATCGAGACCGTTGGCAATACCGACTGCGGCGGCACCAGAGACCAGGCTTGAAGGTAAGTCAGAACAAATGCTTACTTCAGTGAGGGTCACTTTGGCCGAACCTTCTAGGGTCTGAGTTCCTGTCCCCACAGAGGTGATTACCGCGCCAGGAATTTTGGGGTCAAGCAGCCTTAGGGGATTGGAGTTCGTGATACCAACAGCGAGGCCTGCATCAATGAAGCTGAATGATTGTTTCTGGGAAGAGCTCGCCACTGCTTCACCAACGATTTTATTGCTCCCACTACCAAGATCTATGCTACCTGAATTTAGAACTCCAGCAGCAATCGCGGCATTAATCAAGCTAACAGAACCACCATTCTTGAGAATTGCGACCCCTTTCCCCTTGATGTTATCTACATCGTCTCCAGTATTAATATTGCCAGCATTTAGGATTCCGACTCCGATAGCACCGTTGATGAACGAAAGCGGTGTAGTGTTTTCACCTGAGATAGTATCCTTAATTGAAGAAATTATATCAGTTCCGGTTATTTTCGACTCTCCAAGTCCGCTCTCAACAGAAGCTGATCCGATACCCTCTATCTTATCCTCGCCCGTTCCCGTGTCAATTAAACCAAAATTAACCAATCCCAGGGCAGTACTAATGTTGGCTAATGCACCACCAGCCTGTTCAACTTCGGCCTCTGCTTTACCGCTGACCGTATCATAACCGGAACAAGTTTTTATAGTCCCAGTATTAACTAAGCCAAGTGCTATGCTAACGTTCAATTGACTTCCGCTGACATGATCGATTTCAGCATTTGCTGAACCTGAAATATTGTCGTTGCCCGCGCCTGTATCAATTAGACCTCCAAGATTGATCAGCCCAACGCTTCCGCTGAGGTTGACCAAACCACCGGAAATGTACTTGATCTGAGCGTTGCCAACTCCTATCATTGAGTCATTACTATTGCCAGCAATAATTCCACCTAAATTTGCAAAACCAACTGCAGCAACCAAATTAATATCTTTCGTTGCCTGCAGCTTGGCTGTAGCTTTGCCAGAAATAGTATTAGAGCCGTTGCCTAGATCAATACTAGAACCGTTGACGATTCCGTCCAAAGCGTCTACTTTGTTTGACTTCGTTTTACTCCAAGTCTTAATCAATACTTGACCGTTGTAATACCCATCACTTTTAAGCGTTGTACCAGCTACCGCAAAGTCAAAAGCAAAGGTTGGGTTGGTCATAACTGCCTTGTCGAGTACTGACCTAACTTACTCCCCCGTAACCCGGTGGGCGTGTCAGGAGATACATTGACTGATTATGCCTGCCCTATTGAACTTGGTTTTCCTCGCCTCGCAACTACCCAGTGAAATGCCTGAAAAGCATTAGCCCCTCTTGGGGAGCAATGGCTGTGGTGTAACAAGAGCTGTCACCAGAGTTGAATAGTCCGTAAAATTTGTGCGCAACAAAAGTCACCAGAAATTAGTAGGATGAAAATGCGATGTGAAACTCTTAATCTCAAAAGAGGAATTGTGTAATAAAAAGTCTACCAAAACCGCCAATTTATAGACAGGTGTAATCTATCCGATGGCAGCAAGATTTCTAATCAATTAGGGAAATTCAGGATGGCAAAAAAATTAGGATACTAATACACTACTGCGCTGTGATGAGAGATCAAATAAGCCGATGATGACATAACTATGAACTCATTGGAATTTATGAAATGGCCTAGTGGCTATAATTTAAAACTAACACAAGCGCAAGATATGCCGGCGCTAGCCGGAACTAGGCATACCCTACTTCCATCAGATATAAGGCCAAGTTTTTTTGCCTGATGCAAACCAGCAGGTATACTGGAAGAAACGATATTACCAAAATCTTCAAAGATCTTAAGGAAAAACTTGTTTTCGGGGATCCCAATCGTCTTAAGTCGATCAGCATAAGCCGTTTTGGAAGCGGCATGGGGAAAGTATAAATCAACTTCATCAGGTCTTGGCCCTTTTTTCTTTACAAGATTTAGTAATAGAGGTGTTGCATTTCCAAACAATTCCTTCCCAAAAGAAGTAAATTTTCCAATACCGTTGATCCCAACTTTTTTGTTGGGCCGCAGATAAGTGTCGTAGCCATTTAAAGGTATAGTACACAGATCAAAGTGTTCCGGACGTGAAACGAAGTTAAAGTTCCATGGCTCTGAACCCTGCTGAAGAAGAGTTGCAGTTGCTGCTTCTCCAATTGTATAAACAGGAAAATTATAGCGGAGTGAATTGAAACTTGTTATATTGTCGGGTGACCTGATGTTTAAGTGAAATTCACCTGTTATCACGAGAACATTGGAGGCTCTTGAAGAGGATAGATAAAGTTGAGCGATTTCCATAGCCCTAACCCAGCTCATACAAGCATCTGCAATATCAAAACATTCAGCTGTTTCCATGCCCAATTCAGATGCATAATAATAGGCATTGGATGGCTCAATAACACCTTTTCCAACACCGCAATAGATTACTAGGTCAACCTCTGATGATTTAATACTGGCATCAACAAGAGCACTACGTGCAGCCGTAAGAATATGTTGGTAAGCCGATTCCCCCCTTTCTATATCTCTTACGTGTCGATATTTAGCCCCTGCTTGCTCAAGCAGTTTTGATACGGCTGAATAATACCTATTCGACTCTGCTTGATTAAGGGAAGATTTAGTAGTTTTGAAGAGCTCGATCAGCTCATCATTATTTATTTTCTTCGAAGGAACACTTAAGCCTATCGATTTAATCTTCATCTTTAAAACAACGTTTCCAGAATTCTACCATAGGAAACGTCAATGTCAATCGATATTTGAGATTTCCTTCAAGGAAACGATTGGGCAAATCCTTCAGGACGGAACAAACATGTTAGTAGCTAAAACAGGAAAATAATGATGAAATCAGAACACATACTTTCAAATGATAATTCTGCAACTTAAAAAGTAGAATCCTTGGTGTTTTTGTGGTCTAGTAAGTACAGTAGGACTGTCATTAAATAGCTAAAATGGATTTAGATGGGATTTACAATTTAATCAGAAACAATACGGCCATCATCAATTCGGATAACTCGATCCGCCATGTCCATCACTTTTGGGTCATGTGTAGCCATAAAAATTGTAATAGTTTTTGCTTTGGCAATTGTTCTTAATGTCTCGATAACTTTTCGTCCAGTCTTAACATCAAGAGCAGCAGTTGGCTCATCTGCAAGAATTAATTCTGGACTACCAGCTAGTGCTCTGGCAAAGGCCACTCTTTGTTTTTGGCCACCAGAAAGCATTGATGGATAATTATTCTCCTTGCCACGGAGACCAACTGAATCAAGTAGTTCGAGACTAATACGCTTCCTCATTGAGTAAGAATGAGTCACTGCTGCTTCCATTGCTACTTGTATGTTTTGTGTTGCAGTTAAAAACTCCATCAAGTGATGGGACTGAAATACCATTCCTAAACTATTCCTAACAATATTCAATGTATGTAGAGAACAACCCTGCAAGGCATGTCCCAAGATATCCAATCGTCCTACTTGAACAGATTTAAGACCACCAGCAAGCGTCAGCAATGTCGATTTTCCGCACCCTGATGTACCGGCAAGTGCTACAAACTCACCACGCTTTACTTCGAGAGAAATATCCTTTAGTACATGAATTGAGTCACTACCATCACCATAGTAATGATTTAAACCTTCCGCAAAGATTGTCAAATTTTCCATAGTTTCAGTAGAGATTTTAAGGATTAAGCTAAAAGAGATCGGAGGGGTCTGCATCCTTAATTTTGGCCATGGCGAGTAGAGCGGAGGCACTACACATCAACACTAGCAAGGTATATGTAGATGCCAACATATTAAAGTTAAGATCAAGATCCATCAGTGTGAATGCTGATACAATCCGGCAAAGAAAAAGACTTGTTAACCAAGCCACAGGAAATCCAAAAGAGGATAAAATTATTCCTTCAGCAAACACAATTGATTCCAGCTTTCCTCTTTTGTAACCAATTGACATTAATACTGCATAGGAAGATAGATGAAATGTGACATCCATGTGTAAAAGTTGGTAAACCATTGTACCGCCTACAACTAATGATGTTATTGTCATAAAAGAAAAAACAAAACCAATTGGTTTGCTTTTGTCCCAATAGACTTTTTCATTTGATTCGTATTGGGATTTTGTCATAATATCCACATCTGGGGGAAGAGTTTTTGATATTGCTTTTGATACTACCTGTGGATTAACTCCATTTCTAAGTTTTATTACACCCATTTCTATTGGTTGATTGATAGCTAAGTCATTTGCAGTATTAAACTCAGAGACTGTTGAAATTGTAGTTAAAATCGATGCATCATACCCAAAAGAGGGGCCAAATGTTATTAAGCCAACTACTTTTAGGCGCTGTTTTCCAGCAAAAGCGGTGATTGATTTACCATCGACATAGTCAATCGCAACGCTACCGAACTCAGGGCGGGAAAGTCGATCAAACAGGACATCATTACGATTAACCAGCTTCAGCTGCTGCGAGCTTATATCTGTATCATTAAATACTGCCTGATGCGGGTTAATACCTACGGCAAGTGCGAGCCTAGATTTATTTTCCCCGGCTAGTCGCCAACTTAAAAACCTGAACCTTACAGGATAAGCTTCTTTCACATCTGGACTTCGTAGTACAGTACTTAATCGCTCTTCTGGAAAACTCATGAAGCTAATCAATGATGCTGACTGCTTACTTATAAGCAATAGATCCGCATCGGTTTTGTTGACTATGCTTACGCTAGATTGGAACAAAGAGTCCTGAAGTACCAGTTGCATTAATATTAGCGCTCCAGATGCAGCTACTCCTAAAAAGGCTGTGATGAGCTTTGCTGGATGTCTTCGGAGCATTAACCAAGCAAGTGGCAATCTTCGGTAAAGGAAAAATTGAGTTATCTTTGCGAGGAACATTATTTTAATTCAGAAATTTAGCTGTAATTTTAACCCCGGTAAGATTTTTGACATAGTCAGAATCATCTGGTCTAATTCTTACCCTCACATCTATTGATCTGGTATCGTTGTCGGCGTCCGCTCCAGGATTTAGTGTCAATGACTTCTTGCTTGTCACTCCTGGCGAGATTCGAAGAACAGTACCGCTTAATTTCCTGTCGAAACCACCATTTTGACTGGACAATTCGACTGCTTGCCCTATATGTACAGATCTAATATCATTTTCGTTGACTTGGACAACTGCTTCCATGATCTGGATTTGTCCAATTCTCATGACTCCTTCTGCCCCAACTCTTTCACCGGGGCGTCTATAAATTTGAATGACGCTTCCATCAATAGGTGAATAGAGCGTGCTGTAATTTTGTTCTGTTTTATTTTGATCTAAATCTTTCGTGGCAAGTTCAAGTTCAGATCTTAACTTTAGAAGATTTAATTGGCGTGACTCTAACTCAGATGCCGCTATAGCTCCATTGGTAGATAATTTTTTGTAACGATTTGTCTCGCTTTCAAGTAGAATGACCTGTGCTTTTAAATATTTAATTCTTGCTTTTATCGTCTCTTGCTGCGAAATAAGCCTGTCAATAGTGTCAAAAATTGCAACTTTTTGTGATAAATTTACAGATTGGCCTTCTTCAACAAATAATCTTTTAATCCTTGGGCCACCGTCTTGGCTCAGAATTGGAGCTCCAAGTAATCTTGTGTTCCCAGCAGGTTCTAAATATCCATAAGCGGAGATACCAGCGTCTTGATGTATAGTTAAAACTTTTTCTCTTCTAACTTTAACCTCCTTTTTTGTATATGGAGTTGTAACCTTATGCAAGATCCAGAGAGAAGCACTACCTAATAGAGAGACATAAAAAAACAGACGAATTTTGTTTTGCATGCCCCCTTGCAGTAAAAAAGAAAACATCACTTTAATTTTACCATCCTCTTCAGCGATCTGCTCGATTCTCGCAGATTTTGGTGACTACGTCCAAGTGCTGGCTAAAATTCTTACTACGTCAACCAAACACTTGTTTGCAGCGATAATAATTTAGCATTCTGCCTCAGAAGTCTTTGAGAAGGACTCTTGCAATTTACTATACTAACTGCTGGCCCCCTTTGCTAACTTTTTCTTGGAAACAATTCCAGCCATTCTTGAAGGTGTCTTTATTGGAAATCTTTAGCTTTGTTGGCGTCGCTATGAAGTTTTACCAAGTCTATAATTCTTTGTTTCCGATCAAGTCAAGCATTATTTCCCCCATCTGAACAAGCATCTGTTTGTCTAAGCTGTTGACATGCCATCTCAGAGGTGCTAAAATTCATGAAAAAAGATTCAAAATGACCCGCTTTTGTCTCGTTGCAATGTTTTAACATTTTTTGTTTTCTGGTCAAAACTCCACCCTATTCAAATTCGTCTTGACTTTTAACATCCTATGTCCACCACAAAGCGGCTAAATCCTTCAACAGTCTTGCTTTTTATCGTATTACACATTTCTGCTGCCTTAGGAATCTTCTTCCACACATCAGCAGCATTGATTATGTTCCTTGTCCTTTACTTAATCACAGGTTTTGGAATTACGGTAGGTTATCATAGATTGCTGACGCATCGTGGCTTCAAGACTACTTCTTTTGTTCAAAACCTGTTGGCTACAGCAGGAGCTCTTGCAGCTCAAGGAGGTCCGTTGTTTTGGATTGCCAACCATCGCCAGCATCACCAGTTTACCGATCTTGAATCAGATCCCTATAATTCTCGGCTAGGTTTTTGGTGGTCCCACATTGGGTGGATTCTTTGTGCCGAAACTTTATTAGACTCAGATCCTAATTATGTCTCTGAATTGTCCATCAACCCTTGGTTGTCTTGGCTTGATCGTCATTTCATTGTTCTTCAGTTGTCATTCGCCACACTACTTTTCTTACTCACTTATCCGTTCTCTGGATTGTATGGAGCTATATCAATGGTAGTTTGGGCTGTACCATTGCGTATTGTTGTTGTTTATCACAATACTTTTCTTACAAATTCCGTTGCTCATCTTTGGGGATACCGTAATTTTGAGACCTCAGATTGTTCTGTGAATTCTTGGTGGGTCGCCCTTTTAACTTTAGGCGAGGGTTGGCATAATAATCATCATGCTTTCCCTGCATCTTCACGGCATGGTCTGCGGCGTTGGGAGCTTGATCCTTCTTGGTGGTTCATTTTACTTTTACGTCGATTCAACCTCGCCTGGGATATTAAGTCAGCTAAAATTAATCCTTAGACTTCTTTGTTTCGTAAATTTATACCTTTTATAAGTCAACCTAATTATTCAACTCAAAATACTCTTTTTCTAAATTCAGTACTTATTCTTTGATTTTCTTGATCGTAATATTTTGTTATTATTCCAACTTGGTTATGTTGCCGGCTTGTATTGCGTTTAAATTTACCTTTCTTCTCGTTCCATTTTTGACAAATCAAGTATTCCTTCCGATGTAGGTCTATTTTTTAGTTTTTTCTCTCGTCATATTTTTTATTTTTCTTTCCTTTAGATTTTGCTATTTATTTGTCCCACCTTGATCGAGCAGTTTTGAAAACATTTTTATATCCTCATTGATCTCCTTATGTTCTGGAATTTTCGTTTTCGCATTACTATATTGAAGAAATTCTCGTTGTCCAACCTTGTTGATTGTGCATTGAATTAGATTTGCTCAATATTCACTTTGTTTTCTTGTTTTAAATTACCGCGTATCCTTTTCAGTTTTTCCGCTGATTGTCTTCGTTGTGGGCGGGGCACAGCTTCGATCATGGTTTGCCTTGCCATTCCTTGATATAAATTGTGTTGTGCGAGCGCAAGGATTGACAAAGTTTGGATATTGTGATATTAACGTTTGGGCGTGTTATTCGCAAAATTGTCTTTTCAGATCAGGCGTATTGCTTCTTGATTTACTGGACCGTTCCAGGCCCGCTACGATGACACCTAGAGCCCATAGCATAAGACCAGGTTTTCCAAAACGCCAGTAATCAGTGTCCATAAAAACTTTTGCTGAGTTTGCTCAACGGGCCGACTATTCGCTGCTGGGTTCTCTGCATAGTGATCCCCAGTCGACCTCCGATGGAAGCGATCATCGGCCCCGGCAGGTGTATTCAGGCCATTATGTGCCGGTAACCCCCTCACCGATTCCATCGCCTGAACTTGTCGTTCACAGCCGAAGCCTTTTCCACGAATTGGGTCTGGCTGATGGGCTCGCCGACGACGAAGACTTCCTCCGTCTGTTCTCTGGCGACATCACCGTGGCGCGGGACCCGATGCGACCGTTTGGTTGGGCTACCGGTTATGCCCTCTCGATCTACGGCGCTGAATACATCCAGCAGTGCCCGTTTGGCACCGGCAACGGCTATGGCGATGGCCGGGCCATTTCCATTTTCGAAGGGGTCTTCAACGACAAACGCTGGGAGATGCAACTCAAAGGCGGAGGCCCGACGCCCTACTGCCGTGGCGCTGATGGCCGTGCCGTGCTGCGCTCCAGCGTGCGCGAGTTCCTGGCCCAGGAGTTCATGCATGCCCTGGGGATTCCCACCTCCCGGTCCTTGATGCTGGTGATGTCGCGGGCAGAAACCGTGCGCAGGCCCTGGTACTCCCCGAATTCCAGCTCATTGGATCCCGACATCCTCGTGGATAACCCTGCGGCGATCACAACCCGTGTTGCCCCATCCTTTTTGCGGGTCGGCCAGCTGGAACTGTTTGCCCGCCGCGCCCGTAGCCAGGCCCACCCCGATGCGCTGATCGAGTTGCAGATGATTGTTCAGCACCTGATTGAGCGCAACTACCGTCCTGAGATTGATCCGGGTTTGGCGTTCAGCGATCAGGTGGTTGAGCTGGCCCGATTGTTCCGTGCAAGGCTTACAGCCCTGGTTGCCCATTGGATACGGGTTGGTTTTTGCCAGGGCAATTTCAATAGCGACAACTGCGCCGCCGCTGGCTTCACCCTCGACTACGGTCCCTTCGGTTTCTGTGAACTGTTCGACCCCAGTTTTCAGCCTTGGACCGGAGGCGGAGAGCATTTTTGCTTCCTGAACCAACCGTTGGCCGCTGAAGCCAACTATCGGATGTTCTGGGCCTCCATCCGGCTGCTGCTCGAGGACAACCCCGAGGCCCGCTCAAGGCTTGATGAGATCCGAGACGGCTTCGCAGGCGTGATGCAGCAGCAACTCGAGGCCATGTGGGCCAGCAAGCTCGGCTTGGCCAGTTATGACGCCGCCTTGGTGAACGGGCTTCTGCAGCTCATGGCCCTCTCGCAGGTTGACTACACGATCTTTTTCCGCAAGCTATCTGCTATTCCTGCTGCCATTCCAGCTGGCATTCCAGAGCAACTATCAAGCCTGAAGGAGAGTTTTTATTTTCCCAGTTCAGAGCAGCTTGATGGCCAATGGAGCCAATGGCTCCAGCGCTGGCACCACCACCTCTCCATCAGCGGCGACCCAGCCGTGACATCCGCAGCGATGCAACGCACCAACCCCAAAATCACCTGGCGCGAATGGCTGATTGCACCAGCCTATGACCAGGCCGCTATTGGTGATTTCAGCCTGATCCAGGATCTACAGGCGTTGTTCAGCCATCCCTACGACGGGCAACCCCAGGAAGTGGAGTCGCGGTACGACCGCTTGAGGCCCAGGGAATTCTTTAACGCCGGTGGCTTATCGCACTACAGCTGTTCGTCTTGAGTGGACCTGCTTGGAATTCCCCTTGATTCTCAGTTCCCGTTGCAATGTCCTACGGCCATCAGGTAGACGATCTTTCCAGGTGCCTCCTGGCTTTTCAGGTTTGGGGACTTGCGCAAATTGATCTGTTCATCGATGCAGGCGTTGTAGCGACTATTCCTGATGGCACCTGGAATTTGCAAGGCTGTAAGCACGATCAGGCTGATGGTGCTTAGTGCTGCCAGTACCGGATAGGCATGGGCACGCACCATTTCGCGCTGGCTCAGCTTCTCTCCGTTGTGCTCGTTGCCCATGGTCAAGACCTGATGTTGAGCCCATTATCCCATCCAACATCGCGCGGAAGTCCGAGCGTTCCTGCCCGTCCATCGCCCCGATGACTTGTTCATCGCTGGCAACGATTCCCGTCCATCAAGTTGAGAACGATGGGGCCGCAGAGGCGGGTCCAGATCGCCATGAAGCGGTCGTAACCGGTGCCATTGGTGAAGCGGATCGGCTCACTGCCCATGGCCTGCCCTGGTAATCGAAGGAGCCATGCCTAGACCGGATCTAGGAGAAGTCAGCTGATACCAAGGCTGTTCCCCTTGGGACCCTGCTTCGCCCAAACCGGGCCAGTGCTGGCCTGTTTATCCAACTCGCACCCATCACCATGATTCAGCGCGTTTTCTCCCTGCTGGCCTTCTTCAGCGTTCTTTTCTCCCTTTGGCTGCAGGTCCCTGTCCAGGCAGCTCCTTTCCCAGCAAGGTTTCACCCAGGTTTGATGGCCACCACCAACCTGGCTGTCAATCCGGCCTCGAAGCCGAAGGGTGACCGTTCTGGAGACGCCGCTGCCACAGCGCCTACCGGAGATCGCCTCGACCTAACCACCCCACCGACGTCTCCCGAAACTGGTGCTACCCACAGGGCCATTGAATTCTCCGATAGCAAGCATTCCTGATTGATAGCCAGGACAGATGCCAAGAGCCAGAAGCGGGCACCACTGCATCAACTGCGGAGGGGATCCACATCTCTGGGTGCCCAGGGCTGGATCCCCTGTTTAGGCATGGGAATGGCACCCCGTGTCGATCCTTTGCCCTCCATGCGATGAAAAGTTTGATTGTTGCCCTGATGGCTGTCTTCACTCTGCTGACTTCGTTGCTCAGCCCCGTGCCAGCTCTAGCCCTTTCCAGCCCTAACAACAGCCTCGGGTCTCCCTATCCCCTACCGATGGTATTGATGACCAAAAAAATCGATGCGAAGGCCAAGACTGTCGAAGGCCGGCTCCAGTCGGCCTCAGGCGATCTCACAGGAAAAAATGGAGACAAGATCAAAGGTGCTGCCAAGCAGGTCCAGGGTTCGGCTATGAACACCGCGGCCAACCTGCAGAAGGCGAACAAGAACGCCGATAAAGCTTCTTGAGTTAACCTCCCCTTGAATTTAAGCCTCCTTACTGGTGCGCCAGTTCCGCTCCCTCTCTGACGCATTCCATTCCAGGGGGCGCCGGTTGGGAGTGTTGGGGATGGTTGCTGTTACTCCGGGGTAAAACTTTTTAATTATCAAAGTTTGTAAGTATCAAAGCTTGCAAGTATCAAACCTGACAGCATGCGGTGCATCAGAAGGCCATCCAGGCAAGGGCTTTAAAGGATCACTGCAATGTCAACTGCTCAAACTGACAAAACCCTGCGAGTTGCCTCGGAGCCGTAAATCTGCTCCATATCGAGGTGATGAGTCTGTGCCTTTGGTCATTTTTATCTATTGTTTCTTTGTGCTGGAGGGGGTGTTTGTTTGCAATTTATGGA
>Ga0007795_10000188_pt1 | contig 16936 bp, 14 predicted proteins | sample CryBogmetaGMA1M_FD_60369 | JGI IMG/M metagenome (GOLD analysis project Ga0007795, IMG submission 60369) | Freshwater microbial communities from Crystal Bog, Wisconsin, USA - MA1M | ecosystem: Environmental > Aquatic > Freshwater > Lake | place: Crystal Bog, Wisconsin, USA | collected 2009-07-06
GTTCACTGGCCAGCCGACAGGGCAGGGGGGTGGGGCCGAGCACGGGTGGTTTGCCGCCTGGGGAGAGGCCTGGGATCGTTTCTGGTTCACCCCCGCCGACCCGATCCCCCTGGCGATCGTGCGAATGGTCGCCGGCACGCTCCTCACCTGGAGTTGTGCGGTGTGGCTGATGGACGTCGATGCGTTCTTCGGTCCGCACGGCTGGCTCCGCGACGGAGACGTGTGGCGGATGAACGACCAGCCGTGGCAGTGGAGTTGGTTCTTCGCCTTCTCCTCCCCCACGGCGGTCCGGGTGCTCGTCCTGATCACGCTCGTGGCGGCCGCTTGTCTCGCTGCCGGGCTTGCGACGCCGGTGGCGGCGTGGGTCGCGCTGGTCGGATTCCTCGCGGCGGTCAACCGCACGCCGCTGACCGTTTTCGGCTTCGACGACGCGCTGGGCATGCTGTTGATTCCGGTGGCGATCGGCCCGTCCGGAGCGGTCCTTTCGCTCGACCGTCGCTTGGGGTTTGCGACCTCCGGCGACGAGCCTTCGGTGGCGGCCAACATCGCCCTGCGGCTTCTTCAGGTCCACCTCTGCGTTGTCTATTTCTTCTCCGGGATCGCCAAACTCCTCGGTGCGAGCTGGTGGGAGGGGACGGCGCTGTGGGGGGCTGCCGCCAACAGCCGCTACCGGACGCTCGACCTCACCTGGCTCGCGCGACATCCGTTGCTCGTCAACATGCTCACGCTCACGGCGGTCTACTGGGAGGTTTCCTACCCGGCGATCGTCTGGCCCCGGCTCACCCGTCGTCTGGCGATTGCCATGGGGATTTTCGTCCATCTCGGCATCGGCTTGGCGATGGGGATGAAGGAGTTTGCCCTGGCGATGATCGCCGCCAACCTCGCCTTCGTGCCGGCCACGACCTGGCGTTCGCTGTTGCTTCGCCTTCAGACCGGCCGATCCCGACACTGATCTTTTTCTTCCGTTTCCTTCCTCTCACTCCGCGGCGCCAGCCCGGAACGCTTTCCATGATCGACACCATCGCAGTCGTTGGCGCCACCGGCGCCGTGGGCCGGATCATCGTCGAGTCGCTCCTCGCCCGGCAGTTCCCTGCCCGGCGGATCAAGCTCCTCGCCTCACCGCGAACGGCGGGCAAGCCGTTCGTCGTCGCGGGGGCGACGATGGATGTCGAGGTGCTCCGCCCGGAGTCGTTCGAGGGGGTGCAGATCGCGATCGGCAGCACGCCGGACGAAGTGGCCGCCGAGTTTGTCCCGTGGGCCGTGGAACGGGGCACCGTGGTGGTCGACGAGAGCGGCTATTTCCGGATGCGTCCCGACGTGCCGCTGGTGATTCCCGAGGTGAATCCCGGTGACATCGATCGGCACAAGGGACTGATCGCGAGCCCTAATTGCTCGACGACGCAGATGGTGATGGTGATGAAGCCACTCCACGACGCGGCGCGGGTGAAGCGCGTCATCGTCAGCACCTACCAGGCGGTGAGTGGCGCCGGGCTGGCCGCGACTTCCGAGCTCCGCGACGCGACCGCTGCATGGCTGGAGGGCAGGGGGGAGGTGAAGTCGGTGTTCTCCCACCCCATTGCCGCCAACCTCATCCCGCAGATCGGCTCCCCCCGTCCTGGCGGGAGCACGAGCGAAGAACTGAAGATGGTCCACGAGACGCGGAAGATCCTCGGCGACGAATCGATCGGCGTCTGTGCGACCTGCATCCGCGTGCCCGTGGCCAACTGCCACAGCGAATCGATCCTCATCGAGACCGAGCGCAAGCTCTCCGCCGCCGAGGCCCGCCGGCTCCTGGAGAACGCGCCGGGAATCGTGGTCGTCGATGACTTGGATTCCAAGCTGTACCCGCTCCCGCGCGACTGCAGCGGACGCGACGAGGTGTTCGTGGGTCGGATCCGCGAGGACGACTCGAGCCCCTGTGGCATCGCGCTGTGGTGCGTCTCTGACAATCTGCGGAAGGGGGCCGCCACGAACGCCGTCCAGATCGCCGAACATCTGGCGGCGCGGATGGCCGCCCGGGGCGGGGTGCCGGTGCGTCCATGACGCGCACCATCCGTCTCACGCTGGGCTATGAAGGCACCCGTTTCTCGGGGTGGCAGGTCCAGCCCGGGCGGGCGACGGTGCAGGGGGCCCTCGCCGAGGCGATCCGATCGGTGAGCGGTGAGGAGATCCTGCCCCGTGGCTCGAGCCGCACCGATGCCGGTGTGCACGCCATCGGGCAAGTGGTGTCGTTCGAGACCATGGCGCCGCACGAGGCCCGCACCTGGGTCCGTGCCCTCAATGCCCGGCTCCCCCCGGACATCACGGTCATCGACGGCGAGGAGGCCGCCCCCGGTTTCGATCCGATTTGGGGAGCGGTGAGCAAGGTCTACCGCTACCGGATCCACGACGCCCCGTGGCGGCCGGTGTTGTCCCGGCACCTCGTCTGGCGGTGGAAGTCCCGCCTCGACCTCGATGCCATGGCCGCTGCCGCGGTGGCGCTCGTCGGGGAGCACGATTTCACCAGCTTCGAGACGACGCCCTCCACCCGGCTCTCGAAAGTGCGCACAATCCATCGCCTCGATGTCTTCAGGCGCCGGGGAGGGGACGACCTTCCCGACGGCGAACTCTGGGCCGAGGTGGAGGGGAATGGATTCCTCCACAACATGGTGCGAATCATTGTCGGGTCGCTGGTGATGGTCGGATGCGGTCGCCGCGGTCCCGATTGGATGGCCGACGTGCTTGCCGCCAGGCATCGGCCGGCCGCCGGCCCCACGGCGCCTCCGCAGGGGCTCGTGCTCGTTTCCATCGCCATCGATCCCGCCCGCACCCGGCCCGCCCCTCCATCAGATCCGTCCTGACTGTCCGCCCCGTAACGACGCACCATGGCCAAACCTCCCGATCGGCTCGGTCCGCTCAATCTGCAGCAGCAACTCGGGCTCGGCCGTCAGTGCCAGGTGTGGAGCGCCTTTGACACGAGCGAAGGGCGCCAGGTGGCGGTCAAGGTCTTGATGCCGGAGTTTGTCGCCGACAAATCGCAGCGCCGGCAACTCGAGCATGAACTCCGCGTCGGATTGGACCTCGTCCATCCGCATCTCATCCGCATCCATCGGCTGGAGGTTCACCAGCGGATGCCCTGTCTCGTCATGGATTTGTTCCCCCATCCGAACCTCCGCCGCGGCATCACATCGGCGAGCGAGCGGGAGCGGACGATGCCCAAGGCGGTGAAGATCCTCACCGGCATCGCCGAAGGTCTCGGCTTCCTCCATGGCAAGGGCTGGGTGCACCGCGACGTGAAGCCGGCCAACGTTCTCGTCGCGCCCGATGGCGATGTGCGCGTCCTCGACTATGCCATCGCCGGAAGGCCTCCCGGCGCTTTGGCCAGGCTCCTGTGGACGAAGAAGCAGGCGCAAGGGACGCCGAGCTACATGGCTCCCGAGCAGATCCGCGGGCAGCCGTTCGATTTCCGGAGTGACATCTACTCCCTCGGCTGCCTCGCCTACGAGATGCTCGCCGGCACGCCGCCGTTCACCGGCGCCGACCAAAACGACCTCCTCGGCAAGCACATCTACGCCGCCGCGCCCCTCGTCGAGGCGGCAAACCGAAACGTCACCCCCGCGGCCTCCAAGCTCATCCGTCAGATGATGGCGAAGAAGCCTGCCGACCGGCCCGTCTCGATGGACGAGATCGTCCGGCAACTCAAGCAGCTGCGATTTTTCGAACGCGATCCCGGCCCCGGCTGAGTCGCCGGGCTGATTCGGCGGGGATACGCCTGCCGGCCCGACCGCGGGGCTCCGGCCGCCGTCCGATTCGAACCTCAACTTCGAATTGACTCCTGCCGCGCGGCCATGGGAAACTCCCGGGTCCGACCGCCCCATTTCCACTCCAGCGCCCGGAGCGCCTCATGTCCCGCGGCTTGCACCGGCTTCCCCTCGAGAAGCCGATCTACGAGATCGAAGACCGGATCGCCGCTCTGGAGGCCGCGCCGCTCGGCGCCCTGCAGCAAGAGGAACTCCGGCGGCTGAAGCGGGAACTCGTCGAGATCCAGAAGCGGGTTTTCAGCGGCCTCGACCCGTGGCAGACCGTCGAGGTGGCCCGTCATCCTGACCGGCCGAAGACGAGTGATTACCTGTCGCAGGTCTTCGACGAGTTCGTCGAGCTCCACGGCGACCGGGCCTTTGGCGACGATCCGGCGATGCTGACCGGGTTTGCGAAGCTCGACCGGCACAAGGTGCTCGTCGTCGGCCACCAAAAAGGGAAAACGCTCGCCGAACGCCAGGCCTGCCATTTCGGCTGCGCCCATCCGGAAGGCTACCGCAAGGCGATGGGCAAGATGCGCCTGGCGGCCAAGTACGGCCTGCCGGTGGTCTGCCTCATCGACACCCCCGGTGCCTATCCCGGGGTCGGCGCCGAGGAACGGGGCCAGGCCCAGGTGATCGCCGAGAGCATGTTCCTCATGGCGACCCTCCCGGTCCCGGTGGTGTGCGTCGTCATCGGCGAGGGTGGCTCCGGGGGGGCGCTGGGGATCGGCGTCGGCGACCGGGTGGCTGTCCTCGAGCATGCCTACTACAGCGTCATCAGTCCGGAGGGCTGCGCCGGGATTCTCTGGAAAGGCGCCGAGCACAAGGCCGAGGCGGCGCGGGCGCTGAAGATGCGATCGCACGATCTCCGGTCGCTCGGGGTCATCGACGCGGTCATCGAGGAGCCGCCCGGCGGCGCTCATCGCGATCCGCGGCAGATGGCCAGTCGAGTGAAGAACTACCTCGTGCGGACGCTCAAGGAACTGCTCGCCTGCCCGGCGGCGGCGCTCGTCGATGCCCGCTACGGGAAGTTCCGGGCGATGGGCATGTTCCTCGAGGCGGATCAGGTTTCCGCCTAAAAAGCGGCCTGATTCTCCCCCTCTCCCCAACGTCCGATAATGTCTCTTATGTCCGATTCAGGGTCGTTTTTTCTCGGGGAAAACGCCCTTTTTCCCGCTGCGGCCCAGTCGCGGCAAAGCGGTCCCCTGCTCCGGCCTCTCGCCCACTGGTCGTGGTGGCGATGGCCGCCAGATCGAGGATCGAGGACCGTTCCTCGCGTGGCTCGCTGGGGCAATGATCAACGTACCGGGAGTGGCGACTGCGCGCCGACGGGGTAGCTTGCCGGCGCGGGGTTGCTGTACCGGCTCGCGGTCGGTCGAGGTGGTTCAGGAACGGGGGCCGGGGCGATCGGCTGAAACCCGGCCGGGAGCGCCGGGAGCGTCGGGACCGGAACCGGGGCCGGGGCCGACCTCGTGCCAGCCGGAGGGGCAAACCAGGCGCTGCCCGGCGGGAGGGCGCCCCCCGCCTGATGAACGACACCACTCCCCTGCTCCGATCCGGCCCAGGCCGCGGCCGAACTGACCCCGTCGATGAGCGTCTGCAGCGACAGCCCGCCGCCGGCCAATTGCCCGGCTGCCTGGCCGGCCGGCACTCCGAACGTTCCGCCCGGTGAGCCGGAGATCGGTCCGTCGGTGCTTCCCACTCCCGGCTGGGCAAACTGGCGTTCGAACTGGTCGACGAAGGGCTCGACGGTGTCGTGGATGTCTTTCGGGAGGTAGGTGTCGGCGCGGACGATGAGTTCGGCCACGAAGCGACCGCTGCGACTGGCGACGATCTGATGGCGGTAGTCAGGAGCGAGCGTGACGGCGAAGAAGGTGACGACGATGCACAACAGCGCCCCCTTCGCCAGGCCGAGGAGCAATCCGAGTTGGTGATCGAAGGCGGAGAGATGGATGGCGTTGATGAATCCCGAGACGAGCCGAAAGAGGATCCACACCGCCAGCGAGGTGCCAACGTAGAGCGCCAGCATGGCGAGGAACCGGTTCCACGGCGCCTGCTGCCCGAACAGGTGGGCGAACTGCGGGGCGAAGCGCAGGGCCACGAACGAACTGGCGACGATCCCGGCAATCCAGGCCAGTTGCCAGACCATCCCCTTGAAGTACCCGAGCAGGGCGGCGACGGCGAGGATGCCGATCATCACCAGGTCGTATCCCTCGACGGCCACGTCAGGTCTCCTCGTCTGCGGTGGGGGAGCGCGGTCAGTCCACGACTTGGTTGACCAAGCCCGCGGGGCGGGAGTGTAGAGATGGCAGCGCGACCGTCGAAGGGCAGTTCGCAGAGGCTTCGGCCTGGTTTCCGGGAGTTTCCCGGAAACGGACGGGCAGGGGGGCCGACGGGTTTTCCCGGCCCACCGTCCGCCGGCAGCCCACCTGATCCAAAGCAGCCTGCCGGGATCGGGATCGGTTGCGGCCAAGACCTTGCGGGGCGTGGCGACTGCGGAGACTGGGATGCAAATGAGGCCTGGCTGTTCTGCGTTTCCTGGGGGCTTTCGGTTGCCTGGGTGTTTTTGGAAGTCCTGGTCCGCCAGCCCACGCTCGCTGGATCTCCCCTCATCGCCGCTGTTTTTCCTGTTTGTGTCCTTTTCCTGACTTCGCCGGTTGTGAGGGAAGGGCCTCCGCTTCCGAACCTGCCGTTGCCGGCCGACCTTGCCGCTCCGGCAGCGCTCGCCGCGCCGCCGGCTCGCGTTGACGGCGCGGGGAGAGCCCTGCCGACAACTGACAAGGATCTGTGCCCCGGAGGCAAGGATGCCCGAGGGAGCCGGAAGTCGCTGCGCCAACGAAGCGTGGGCGCGGTGGACGAGTTGTCGATTCGCCAGGGAGGGATGCGGTGCCCGGACTGCGCGTGCATATCACTGGGTCGGCCTTGGCCGGGGCGGCGTATGCCGCCGCGGTGTGGCAGATCGGTGGCATGCCCCCTTCGACCTGCATCCTCGGCGGCGTGCTCTGCGTGCTCGCGGGCATGCTGCCTGACCTCGACAGCGGTGAGGAGGACTCGCTCCGCGAGAGCGTCGGGTTTGCCGCCGCGGTCGTGCCGCTCCTCATGATCCACCGCCTTCAGCAAGCGGGGCTCTCCCTCGAGGCGATCGTGCTGGCCGGAGCCGGCCTCTATCTCGCCGTCCGTTACGGGGCGGCGTGGCTGGTGTCGAAGTACTCCGACCAGCGCGGCATGCTTCACAGCCTTCCTGCAGCGGCTGTCGCCGGTCAGGTGGCCTTCCTCTCCTTCAGTACCGAGGAGCCGCTCCACCGGTACTTCGTCGCCAGTTCCGTCGTGCTCGGATTCCTCGTCCATCTGATTCTCGACGAGATCTGGGCCGTCAAAGAGGGGCAGTTCGGCCCGAAGTTCAAGACGTCGTTCGGCACCGCGATGAAGTTCTACGGCCCCGAGGCCTGGTCGAACCTCCTCAGCTATGTCCTCGTCGTGGCGCTCGGTGTCCTCTCGGCGACCGACGCGCACTGGAGCGAGAAGACGCTCCCGGCACGGCAATACGCCCGGCAGCAAATGGAGCAGGCCGCGCGGTCGATGCCATCGACCCCGGCGCCGTGGAACTACCGCCGCTGACGCCACAACGGCGGCAGTGAAGCCGCGGCCGCCGCGCACCTTGCCGAACGGCCGCGGTGAGGCGATTATGGTTGCTTGTCTGCCCCACAATCCCCGGTCCGCCCATGGTTTCCCCGTCGGTCGCGTTCCTTCCGATCGCCGGCATCGATGTCCGGGCCCTTGTCGTCGGCCTCGTCCTGACGACGGTTGCCTCCTACGTGGGGGGGGCGTCGGTGGCGTTTCTCCGCCTCGGCCACCGGCGGATGCAGGTGCTGTTGTCGTTCACCGGGGGGATCCTGCTCGGGGTCGCGTTTCTCCACCTCCTCCCCCACGCCACCCGGGCCTGCGGCGGGCGCGTCGATGATGCCGCCCCGTGGGTGCTGGCCGGTTTCTTCCTCATGTTCCTTCTCGAGCGTGCTTTCCATGGCCATGCGCACCACGCCGCCGATCCGGAGCACGGGCCTGCTGGAGGCTGCGACCATGGGCCCCACGCCCCCCATCTGCCCGGAGCCCACGATCATCATCGCGTCGAGGCCGGGCCGATCGGCCGGGGAGGGGCGAGCTGGTACGGCGCGTTTGCAGGGCTCGCGGTCCACAGTCTGGCCGACGGCGCCGCGCTGGCGGCCGCGATGGACATCCCCGCGGGGCGCGGCGGACTGTTGACCGGCGTCGCGCCGCTGTTGGCGATCCTGCTCCACAAGCCGGTCGATGCCGGATTGATCGCCGCGCTGATGCTCAAGGCGGGGGCGTCCCCAGGCCTGCGGCGGACGGTCAATCTCGCCCACGCCTGCCTTGTGCCACTCGGTGCGGTGATCTTCCTCGCCTGCCTGCGAGGCGCTGGCGGTGGCCGAGAGGAGTTCCTCGGCGCGGCGCTGGGATTGGCCGCAGGGGCGTTTGTCTGCATCGCCGCCGCCGACCTCCTCCCGGAGGTGGAGTTTCACAGCCACGACCGCCTGCTCCTCTCGGCGTCGCTGGCATTGGGGATCACCCTGGCGGCTGGGATCACCGTCGCCGAACGGGCGTTCCGGGTGCCGACGCGGAGCGTGCAGGCCGAGTTTCCCGCCGCTCCGTCAGCCGTGCCCTGACGGATCAGCCCTCGACGTCGAGACCACGGTCGCGGCGAATCACACGGACCTCGTCGAGGACCTCCTCGATAAGGGACTGTTGCCGGCGGATCCGCGGCAACTGGGACTGGAAGCACCAGGCGATCAGCGCCGCCAGCGCCATGGCGCCGACGAGGTGTGGCGTCACCCAGTTTTGCGTTCCGGGACGGCCGGTGGCGGGGTCGGCGGCCCCGCCGAGGGCCACGATTCCGACCACGGCGAGCATCCCGATCACCGACCAGGGGAACGCCGACCGCTTGATCGCCTTCGCCCGTTGGGTGAGCGCGGCGGAGAGGCCGTAGGTCTCCACCACCTCCCGGCACCAGCGGCCGGTGCCGATGAAATACGTGACCGCCATGCTGTTGACGAGCACCACCATGAGGGCCGCAAACACCCCAGAGAGGCGATGCACGGTGCCCCAGCGGAGGACGGCCCGATCGGTCTGGCCGTGGAGGTCGCCGATCCACAGTCCGAGCAGCGCCGTCGCCAGCATCAGGGCCACCGCAAACATCGCGGCACGGGAGTAGACACGTTCCATCGCCTGGGACGCTCCTCGGGAAGGGCATGGGTGTGGGCAGCAGCCGGAAACTATAGGCTGGCGGGTCAGTCTCGACACGAGTCGACTGTTCCGGCCGCGGTGTGAGGGGGTTCTTCTCACCGTCGGCCTTCCTCCATGCCGAGGCTTTTGCCTTGCCCGCCACCGGCCACTCCCCTCCCCCGCCTCCCCCCTGCCCTGGGCTCGTCTGCCTGACGTGCGGTGATCCGGCGGGGATCGGCCCCGAGGTCGTGCTCGGCGCGTGGAGCAAGACCACGGCCCATGCCCGGGCCAGGCTCCGCGTCGTGGCTCGGGCCGAGCTTCTCCGCGACCTGCTGCAAGCCGTGCCGTCGCTGCCGCGGCTGGCGGTGGAGCGGGTGGCGGCGGATGACCCACGTCCCTCGACCGCCGAGACGGTGCTCGTCGTCGAGCCGGAGAACACCGAAGAGGCCGTTCCCCGTGGCCGGATTTCCGCGGCCGGTGGTCGGGCGGCCGTGGGGGCACTGGAGACGGCCTTTCGGCTCGTGCACGGCGCCGGCCGCCGCGGAGCCCTCGTCACCGGGCCGCTCCACAAGGAAGCGCTCCACGCCGCGGGCCACGACGTCCCCGGGCACACCGAATGGCTGGCGCGGGCCTGCGGGCTCCCCGACGCTGCCGCCTCGATGATGCTCTGGCTCCCGCCGACCACGGATGGCTTGGTGCACGGTCCGCTCGGGGTTGTCCATGTCACGCTCCACGAGTCGCTCGCCACGGCGATCGAGCGGCTCTCCACCCCGGGGATCGTCGCCGCAGGGGAACGATTGGCTTCCCTCCTCGTGGCGCTGCTCGGACGGCGTCCGAGGATCGGGGTGGCAGCGCTCAATCCTCATGGGGGCGAGGGAGGGCTGTTCGGCGATGAGGAGACGCGGATCATCGCCCCGGCTGTCGCCGCGCTGCGCGCTGCCGGGATCGAGGCCGCAGGCCCCTTCCCCGCCGACACGCTCTTTCTCCGCGCCGCCCGCGGGGGCTTCGACGGGATCGTGGCGCAGTACCACGATCAGGGGCACATCCCGGTCAAGCTTCTCGGCATGCACCGGGCGGTGAACATCACGCTCGGTCTGCCGCTGGTGCGGACGAGCGTCGCCCACGGGACGGCGTTTGACATCGTCGGCCGCGGCGACGCCGATTCGACGAGCATGGAAGCGGCGATCGATGCCGCTGTCCGGCTCGTCGCGGCGGGATGGAGCGGCGCCGGCTGACCGGCCGTCATTGCCGCAGCGGCTGGACCTGCGGCAGGTAGGCGTCGGTGATGTCGGTCAGCCCCTCGGTGGCCGGCTTGTAGACGAACGCCGACACGTCGACCGGATCGCCGATGCGGACGTCGTACAACTCCATCATGGCAACGACTTGAAGCGCTGCCGGCGGGGTTGGACGCTTCCCCGGCACCGCGAGCCACTCGATTCGGCAGGGGAAGAGCTCTCGTTTGCTGATCGAGAGCCGAACGCTGTACGGCATGCCGTCGGGGAGTTCGTTCGGCGCGACCCCCGCCTCGCTCTTGATCGCCTCCGCCTTCTCCTTGACGATCCAGGCGAGCGTATCGCGATCCCAGGTCCCCTCGATGAGCCACACCGGAACGTCGTCGATCACCGCCGATGTGATCGACGCGAACCGGAAGTACTGGCGGAGCAGGCCGAGGTGCCGCTGGACGCCGCCGAGGTAGGCCGATTGATCCTGACGGTGGGAAATGCCGAGGGTCTCGAGCCGCTCACGAATGCGGCGGACGTCGATCCGCTCCACCTGGGGTGGATTCTGGCCGATGCGGCGGAAGTTCCAGGCGAACAACCCGTCGCAGACGTCGAGAATCTCGAACTCCTCGTCGGTGGCGCTGAGCCGGTATTCGTACCGGTAGCGTTGATCCTCACCAACCCCCGACTGGACGTAGCGCCCGCTCCCCTTGAGCACCTTGTCGTCGACCCGGACGAGGTGCCGGACGCGGGCTGAGACCGAAGGCGCCCGGGAAAGCCCGGCGAGGGCGGCGGCGACCACCCGCTCCGCCCGTCCGGCCTGTTCGGCCGCCGATTCGGGGGTGGCCGACGCGGAGGATGGAAGAGGAATCGGGAGTGGGGAGGCAGCGGTCGCCGGGGAGTCCGGGGCCAACTCCGAGACCGGCTCGGCCGGGGCCGGAGTCGAACGCTGGTAGACGCTGCCCGCCGGCGGCTGACCGGTTACCGAAACCCCCGAAACGACGCACATTACCAGGCTTCCTGGGATCGCCATCCACGCCGGCGCGCGGCGGCGGAATCCGGGGAATCTGCGGCGGGTGTCGGTCGGTGGGGTCGTCACGACTTTGAGGGTTTTGCCAAAGAATCCGCCCCCGGAAGTCGAATCCATTGGGGCGGGTGGTGACTTCTGCCAGCGGTCCGGTAACGGATGTCGCAAAGGCGCGAGTGTACGGAAGCCCCCCCGGCCTGCCCACGGCGGATTCCCGCCGTGGCAGGACGTTCAGACACGACCAGCAGCGATCCGCACAGGGGCTTCCCCGACCGACCGGGACATGCGGCCAATCGTCCGCAGGCTAGAGGAGGTGATCCGATGGTGAAACGACATCTGCAGGGTTTTGTCGGCTTGTCGCTGGCAGCCTCGCTGACCGGCTGCCACATCCCGGCGAACTCCCCGTTCACCGGACTGGCCCAGATCCGTCCGGTTGCCACGCCGCACACAAACGTGCTCCCGCCGGCGGCGATGCTCCAGCATCCCGGCCCTGGTGTGGAGGGGCCTGGCCCCGGGGTGATCTCCCCGGTCGGCTATGAGGAAATGCTTGCCGCCAACGGCGTCGATGCCGGTGGGATGGGAGGGCCCGGCTACGGGATGAACCTCCCCGCTTCCCAGATCGGCTTCATCGGGCCCGATGGGATGCAGGTCCACTGGGATGTCAGCCAGTTCGGCGGCTTCGACTCCGAACCGCTGGTGACGCCCGGTCGCTACGACTTCGCCCAGGGGGCGATCTACCGCCTCAAGCTCACCGACATCCCCGGTCAGGAAGGGCTCGAGCTCTATCCGACGCTCGAAGTCGCTCCCGTCACTCCGCGGACGGATGCGTTCCTCGCCCACAACGCGATCCCGTTCCAGCTCACCGACGAGGATCTCGATCAGGTCACGAGTGGCAACTTCGTGACGAAGGTCGTCTATCTTCCCGACCCGGAGTACCAGGAACTGGCGGTCGCCGGCGTGGAAACGCTCGTCAGCACGCGTCTCGATCCCGGGTGCGATCCGGTCGTCGAGGCCGATCGCCGCGGTTCGATCCTCGCGATCATCCGCATCGGCAACAAGGATCTGCAGTCTCCCGGGAGGGGGGCTGGGGCTCTGGCCGGTGATGGTGGAGCCGGCATGCCGGGAGCCTCGGCGGCCAATCCGATGCCGCTGGGAATGCCCTGTGGCGGGGATCCCTCGCAGCTGCCGCCGGCGTTCCTGGCCGGGATGACGGCACCGACCTACGGCTATCCGATCACCGGCACGCCGATCGGCCTCCCCGGCCCGGCCCACATCCCGCTGGGGGTGCCTGCCGGTCTGCGGAAGCACTCGATCACCAACCACACCAAGCACCACATCCCGGGGCCGACCAGCGAGCTCAAGCTCCATGTCCAGCAGAATCCGGGCTTGAGCTACCCCAAGCCGGCCCACCGGGCCTACATCGCGGAACGGTCGGACGTGCCGAACATCCGGCTCCGTCAGCCGGACGAGGATCGTCTCCGGTTCGTCGGCAACGGCGGCCCCGATCCCGACACCGCCGCCGGTGAGTGCCCGCCGGCCCCGGAAGACTTCATCCCCTGAATCACGACGACCACCCCCTGGACCGGTCACCTGACCGGTCCAGGGAAGGTCGCCGGGACAGATGCTCCCGGGAGTCGTCGATGCCAGGCTCGGATTTCGGTGCCGATCGAACCGTCTGCTCTTTCCCCCCTTCGTGTTGATGCCATGAACACCCACCGCTCCACCGGATGCACGGCCGGATCGACGACGCGGTGGAATCCTTTCGGGGCGTTGCCCCGGGGGGCTGTCCGGTCAGGGACCGTGCTGCGGGTTGTCCGAGGGCTGCTGGCGACCGCCTGCTTCGCCGGAATCGCATTGCCGCTGCAGGGCGGCGACGCGGGGCCGGAGGAGCCGGTGGATTCATTCGCCAGCCGACTCTTGCCGGGAGCGATTGGCGCCCAAGGACACCCGCAGGCCGGTCCCTTTCCGGAGGCCTCTCTGGTTGCGGCTCTCCAGCCTGTCTCGATCCAGGGGCCGAAGGGGATGACGGTTTCCGTCGAGACCTTCGCCGGCTGGTCGCCCCCTGCAGCAGCGCCGTTCCGGACGTCGCTCCTCGTCGGGAGCACCTACCGGGTGCGTCTCGGAGGGGTGCCGGGGTACGAGGGGCTCGAGGTCTATCCGACGATCCGCATCTTCGCCCGACTCGCCACGCCGCCGGGCATGGATCATCGCTTCCCGGTCGAGCTGGTGATCGACGAAAACGACTTCGTCCAAGCTCTCGACGGCGCCCACGTCGAGCGGATCGTCTACATGGCCTGCGACCCGGACGTCGCCGACATCTCCGCGGCCAACTCCTTCGACGTTCGCCCCTGCGACGATCCCCGCGAGATCGCCGCCACGCTCGGGGCCCCGGTCGCTGAGATCGTTCTGGGCAATAGGCTGCCCGCCCCGGGAGTGGTGCCATGAGGTCATCCCAACCACGTGCTCACCGTCCCGGCCAGACCGTCCGCTGGCTGGCCGTCGCCGCCGGCGCCGTCCTGCTGGCTTCGTGCCGCTCGATGTCGCTCACGGCGCCGGTTGCCGTCGTCACGCCACTGCCTGCCGTCATCTCCACAGCCGCCGTCGCGCAGCCTTCCGACGCAGAGGAATCTGCGGCCGTGCCCCAGGCTGAGGATCGTGCCGCTGCCGCGGCTCCCTCCGAACTGCCCCGCGTCGCGCCGACGATCCAGGATGGCGAGGTGCACTCAACCGGACTCGAACTCCCCTCCCCTCCCCTGCCCCGTCTCGGCAAAGCCGGTGGGGCAACGCCGCTGTCAGCCGATGCCACCGCGATCGGTGGCGGCACCTGCCAGGGGCCGGGCTGTCAACAGAACGCCGGCCACGGCATTCGTGAGGGGGGCTGCGGTTCACCGCGCTGTCGGCTTCACGCTTGTCGGATTCTCGGAGCCCATGCCTCCGGTGGCTGCCAGGGGGGGGAATGCCAGGCCGGCTGCGGCGCCCCAATCGTTCCCACGATTGCCATCCCGGTCATCGGGCCGTGCCTTGTCTGTGACGGTGGCGATCACGGCAAGCCGGCCGTGCCCCGCGGCCGGACACGCCTGGGCAACCTCACCTCCGGCGACACGGTCGCCCGCTACCGCGCCGACGGGCCCGGCCCCGCGCCTGAGGACGAGGCCTGCCTGGAAGCGGAAAGCTGCGTCGTCGCCTCCAATTGCACCTGCGTCTACGCGCCACGGTTCTCGTCGGTCCGTCGGGTGATCCGTCCGTTCGAGGACGCCGTCCCCACCGGTCCGCGCGGCGTCGCTCTCGACACCATCGCCGCGTCGGGCGCGGTCGGCCAGTCGGTGCGCGACAAGATCCAGCAGACCCAGATCGTCGCCGCCCGGCTCGCCCAGCCTGGCATCGCCATCGAAGACCGGATTCCCGTGCTGGCCGTCGACAAGGTGCAGCCGCCGGTGCTCAAGGAAGGGGTCGACGGCCCAGTCGCCGTCGCGCTCGACCTCCCCGCCGAAAAGGTGCACAACGTCCAGGCTCCGCGGCTGGCCCGGAAGATCGACGTCCCGCTGGCCTGGATGTGTGTCTCGGGGGCCCAGGTGACCGTCAATGGTGAGGCCGCCGACGTGCTCGCCGTCGACCATGGCGTGGCCACGCTTCGCCTGGAGTCTCCGGGCCGCTGCGAGCTCACCCTCTCCAAGCGGGCCGGCAGCGACACTGCCCGCCCCGGCGAGGAACTCGACTTCACGATCTTCCTCCTCAACTCCGGCGACCGTCCTCTCACCGACATCACGCTCGTCGATGCCGTCCCCGGCCGGTTGGCCGTGATCGAAGGCAGCCCGGTGTCGAATCTCCCGGCGGAGATCTCCACCTCGAAGGGGGATGACGGCGCCACGCTCCTCTCCTGGACCTTCAAAGGGACGCTTGCTCCCGGCCAGGGTGGCTTCGTGCGGTTCCGCACGATCGTCCACTGATTGGCTGATCGCCGGCGAGGGGCTGCCGGGCCGCCCGCTTTTTTCGGCGTCGGCTTCGACGTCGCTACGGCCGTCGGCGGGGAGGGTTTTTCCCCGCTCTGCGAAGCGAAAACCGATCCGCCGTTCGCGGTTTTGGCCCCGCGGCCGTCCGTCTGGCCGCCGCCTGCGGAAATCCGCGGTGCCGGTCGGATTGCCCCGTGCCGCCCGAGCCGGCTACCATCGACGGGTCGTCCGCACGGCCAACCAACACCTGCTCCCCTCGGGAGCGAATCCCCTCGAGGTCTCCATGTTTTTCCTGATGGCCCGTTCCCGTCGCTCCGGTCAGGCGCTCCTCTGCGCCGCGGGGATCATCCTGGCGACCGGAGGGAGCCTCTCGGCCCAGGTGGTGGTCGACGACATCGCCGATCCGGCCGCAGCCAAGAAGGGGGAAGCCAACGGCATCCCCGAGATCGGTGAGGTTCCGGACGGAACTCCCGAGGAGTTGCTCGCCTTCATCGACAAGCTCCACAAGACGAACTTCAAGCCGACCAGCCGCCAGCAGGCCGAGGCGTTTCTGGGAAAGGTGGCCAAGACCTCGGTCACCGTGGCCGACAAGATCCTCGATCAGACGGGGCCGAAAGACGAGTCCCGAGCGCGGGCGTCGCGGATGAAGCTCCAGAGCCTGACCCTCCTTGCCCGTCTTGGCGATAACGATGCCGAAGCCACCCTCGGTGAATTCGCCGAGACGCTCGTCGGTGGCGGGGATCCCGAACTTGCCGCCGAGGCCGCGCAGATCGTCCTCGTCAGCGATGCCCAAAAGATCCTCAAAAACCAGGACCTCGCCGGGGTGGAATCCGTGGTCAGCCGGATCAACGCCCTGCTCGAGAAAGACCCAGATGACGGGGCGATCGCGCAGTTTGCGATGCAGTTTGCCGGCGCTTTGGAGCACATGCCGGAAGGAAGCGAAGCGGCCGGCAAGGCCTACGCCGCTTTCGGTGGGGCGTTCGTGAAGAGCAGCAATCCGCAGATCAAGGCGATGGGAGAGGGCATGGCCGGCATGCTTCGCCGTCTCGGCCTGGTCGGCAACGAGATGGAGATCCGCGGCACGAACCTCGATGGCCAAGCGTTCGACCAAAAGACGCTCGATGGGAAGGTCGTGCTCGTCGACTTCTGGGCCACGTGGTGCGGCCCGTGCATTGCCGAGATGCCAAACGTTTTGGCGGCCTACGAGAAGTACCACGACAAGGGGTTCGAGGTCGTCGGGATCAGTCTCGACACGGACCGTGATGCCCTCGAGGCGTTCCTCAAGGAGAAGGAGATCCCCTGGACGATCCTCTTCGAGCAGCCCGAGGGTCAGGGGTGGCAGCATCCGCTCGCCGCGTACTACGGCATCACCGGCATTCCCACCGTGATCCTCGTCGGCCGGGACGGCAAGGTCGTGTCGATGGATGTCCGCGGCGAGAAGCTCGGTGAAGAACTCGCCAAGCTCTTCAAGGACGCCAAGTGAACACCCCGGCATCCGTGCGGCGCTCGATCGTCTCGCGGCGGGCCAGCGCCTTCGATTCCTCCGGGATTCGCAAGGCGTTCGATCTTGCCGCGCGGCTCGACGACCCGATCAATCTGGCGATCGGCCAGCCCGACTTCGCCATGCCGGTGGCGGCGTGCGAGGCGGCCAAGGCCGCCATCGATGCCGGCAAGAGCGGCTACACGCAGACGCAGGGCATCCCGCAGCTCCGCGAACGGCTC